>Ga0210398_10000043_pt1 | contig 151260 bp, 145 predicted proteins | sample IncBWC4OmetaG_FD_161047 | JGI IMG/M metagenome (GOLD analysis project Ga0210398, IMG submission 161047) | Forest soil microbial communities from Barre Woods Harvard Forest LTER site, Petersham, Massachusetts, United States - Inc-BW-C-4-O | ecosystem: Environmental > Terrestrial > Soil >... | reverse complement strand
TGTCCGATCGTCCACTTGCCCTCATCGTAGACTTTCATCACCCGTTCCCGCAAATCCATGGTATAGGCTTTCATTCCCTACACCCTATCACACTTTAAGTGTGTGCACAATACTTTAATTTGCTCTAGTAGCTGGTAATTGGTCTCTCGGTTCTTCTTTGGGTTTTGGCACTTTGGGATTTGGACTTTTCCCACTGCCGCAGTGAGGGCTGGTCCGTCTTCTTCAACAGCCAAAGCGTTCTCATTCTCTCGGATGCATTGAGGATCGAGAATGATAACGATTACGAGAACGAGAATGAGCCAATCCAGCTTAGCTGGGTTTCTTCAGCAATAGTGGCGTGTTCAGGCCGGGTAGTCTTTCGGAAAACTCCTCGCCTTCGACCGCCTGCCGCAGGGCGCGTTGCACCATGCCCATCCTGGCGTCGAGGTCGTCGATCTTCGACACGAAGACCGCTTCCGGCGTCGCGGCGTAAACGGCCGCGCCCCACTCAGGTTCTCCCTGGTGGCTGAGGATGATGTGCTCAAGGCGCTCCAGCCGGCCGGCGTCGAGCTTGGCCTTCATCGCGGCTTTGCGCACCAGCTGGTAGCCCAGCACGACATGGCCCTGCAAAATGCCGCGGCGGGAGCGCTTCGTCGACAGCGTGCCCTCGTATTCAATGGTCTTGCCGGTGTCGTGCAGCAGCACGCCGGCCAGCGCGAGATCGGCATCGACCTCGGGGTAGAGCGGCAGCAGTGCACGGGCTGCACGCGCCATGTGCACCGTGTGCTCGAGCAAGCCGTGCCGGTACGCGTGGTGCATGACCATCGCCGCCGGCGCGTAGCGGAAATCTTCGCCAATCTCGTCAAACACCGCGCGCGTCGTCGCGCGCAGCCCGGCCTGGCCGATGGAGTCGATGAACCCGTTCAGCTCCGTCCACAGCACGTCCGCATTTTCCGGTGACGTCTCGACGAGATTTTCCAGCAGGCCCGGCGCGTTCAATTCTTCCTCGGTCAGCACGGCCGCTTTCGCGAGCCGCGGCGACAGGCGCCCCTGGAAATGGTCGGTTTTTCCCTCGACGCGCACCACCGCGCCTTCGCCGGCATTCTTCAACTGTTCGAAAAGCGGATTGTCGTTGAAGATGGTGCAGCTGAACGAACCCGTGCGGTCGCCCAGGTCGAGGCTGAGAAACGGATTGCCGTTGGCCGCTGTCTTGGCCGCGAGCTTTTTCACGACGAGCACGCTCGCGAACGGCCGGCCGCCGGCGGGGCCGAGCGATTTGAGCTCGTGGACGGAAAGGAGCGGGTCGGCGTCAGGCATATTTTTTCACGAGCTTGGTGAATCCCTTGAAAAACAGATGTTCGGTATCGTGCAAGAGCGCATAAAACACCGTCTCGGCCGGCAGCGCATGCACGCCGAGCCGGGTGAGCGCCTCGAGGCAGGTCGTCGCGTCGGCTGGCCGGCGCGCGCCGATGCAATCGGTGAGCAGCGTCACCTGCAGCTGGTGGTCCATGGCGGCGAGCGCGGTCTGGTACAGGCACACGGGGGTCTCCAGCCCGCACAGGATCACGTGTTCGACGTCGAGCGAGCGCAGGGCGTCGCGGATGCCGTCGTCGTCGAGCGCGGAAAAGGTTTTCTTGCCGAAGACGTGGGGCTTCCTGCCGGCGAGCGCGAGCAGTTCGGGCGCGGTGCCGCCGAGCTTTTGCGGGACCTGCTCGGTGAAGGCCGTGCGCAGGCCGATGCCCGCCGCCGCCTCGACGGCAAACTGGCAGCGCCGCAGCACGCGCGGGCCATCGTCGATCATGTCGATAAACACCGGCTGCAGGTCCACGCAGAGCAGCAGTGCGCCGTCGATGAAATGGCCCTCGGTGCTCATGGCGAAAAATAGCGCTTGCGCGCCTTCACTTGCACGAAGCGTTTTTCGGGCAGGATGTAGGCCGTGAGGTGCCCGCCCATCACGCAGGCGGTGTCGATGCCGACCGACCATTTCAATTTGTAGATTTCGGCCCGCGGCGTGTGCCCGTAAACGACAAACGGCGGGCCGCTCCAGAGGTCGGCCCAGGCGGGCGCATCGGGCGCATCGGCGCGCTTGCGCGGCTTGCCCTCGCCATCGATGACCTGGATGCGGGTGACCACGCTGGCGGGCTGTTTCTGCCACGGCTCGGTCGGCAGGAATCCGCCATGCACGAACACGGTGTTCAGTTCCTCGACGTAATGCGTGAGCGGCATCGCCTCCAGGTAGGCCCAGTCATCGGGCCGCAGTTTATTGAAGGTGTCCCCGTCGGTTTCCCGGAGGAAAACCGGATCCTTGGTCTTGCGGTAGTTGAGCAGCCGCAGCTCGTGGTTGCCGAGCAAGGAGATGGCGTGATGCTGTTTCGCAAGATCGATGACCTTGCAACTGTCCGGCCCGCGGTTGACGAGGTCGCCCACGAGGACGAGCTGGTCGTCCTTGGTCGGTGCGACACGTTCCAGCAGTTCGGCGAACTCGAGGTGACAACCGTGAATGTCGCCGATGGCGATAAGACGTCCGTTCATTTGCTGTGCGATGAAATTTGCTAGCGTCGGCCCGGCGAGCAAGTAAACAAGATGTCTTTATGGTGGAATTAAATTTGCAGCCGCGGGCGCAGGCCTGCCTCGTCTCGGGCCGTCCGTTTGCCGACGGCGACCGGGTCGCCAGCTTTCTTATGCGTGGAATTGACGGTATGATCGCGCGCTGCGACGTGCTGGCGGAGCACGCAGACGGCTTCGCCCCGCCGGGCTTTGTCATCTGCCGCTGGGTGCAGATCTTCAAGCCGGCGTCCCGGGAGGAGAACACCGGACGGCTGCTCAAGCTCACCGCCGAAAACCTTTTCCTCACCCTGGCCGATCCGGCGACCGAACTGGCGCCGGAGAACACGCGCCTCGTGCAGTTCCTCGCGCTCCTGCTCGAGCGCAAGAAGCTTCTGCGGCCGAGAGGCCTTACCGCCGACGGCGAACGGCAGGTTCTCGAGCACCTGCGCACGAAACAGCTTTATGAAGTGCCCGCGGGCGAACTCACGCCGGAATTCTTCGCCGCGATCCAGGAACAGCTGGGTGCGCTGGTCGGGAACCGACCAGCGGGCCGAGAACATTCAACGTCCAACATTCAACACCCAATATCCAAGTCCGGAACCTGAATCCTTAAGGGCCGATGCTTCGAGGCAGGGCTCGTGATCCTTAACGCGCCGGGTAATTTGTGGGCGGGGTGCCCTCACCCCGCATTAGGTCGATCGCGGGGTGAGGGCACCCCGCCCACATTTCAAACTGACCCACGGCGGATTAGGGATAATCCGCCCTACCTTCTGACGGCGACCCCGTGCGAAGAGAGAAAATCCTTCACCTGCGGCACGGTGAATGTGCCGAAGTGAAATAGGCTGGCCGCGAGCACCGCGCTGGCGTGGCCGGCGTCGAGCACCTCGGAAAAATGGTCGAGCTTGCCCGCACCGCCGCTGGCGATGACCGGCACTTCGACGGCGTCGCTCACCGCGCGGGTGAGTTCAAGGTCGTAGCCAACCTGCGTGCCGTCGCGGTCCATTGAGGTTAGTAAAATTTCGCCCGCGCCGAGCGATACGCCGCGGCGGGCCCACTCGATGGCGTCGAGCTCGGTGGGGTTGCGGCCGCCGTGGGTGAACACGCGCCAGGACTTGCCGTCGCGCTTGGCGTCGATGGCGAGGACGATGCACTGGTTGCCGAATTTGCGCGAGGCCTCGGCGATGAGCTGCGGATTCTGGATGGCGGCGGTGTTGAGCGAGACCTTGTCGGCGCCGGCGCTGAGCATGATGCGAATATCGTCCACCGTGCGCAGGCCGCCGCCGACGGTGAGCGGCATGAAGCACTGCTCGGCCGTGCGGGAGACGACGTCGTGCATGATGGCGCGGTTGTCGCTCGATGCGGTGATATCGAGGAAAACCAATTCGTCCGCGCCCTGCGCGTCGTAGGCGCGCGCAGCCTCGACGGGGTCGCCGGCGTCGCGCAGCTCCTGGAACTTCACGCCCTTGACCACGCGGCCGCGGGTCACGTCGAGGCAGGGGATGATTCGTTTGGAAAGCATGGCTTACAGCAATGACCAATGACCGATGACCAATGACGAGTGATTGAGGATAAGCGATGCCGCAGCCGGAGGCGACAAAGGCGTATCATTGCTCATTGGATAATTGGGCAAATTCCCCGCGGCGCGGGGGTCATCCCTCCACTCGCGCGATGTCGGGATCGAATTCCACGACGAGGCGGTAAACCTGGCCGGGACGCATCACCAGCGGATGATCGCGGATGAGCATCTGCAGGTAGTGGATCTTGCCGTAATTGGTGCGGTAGGTGGGGTCGGCGGCCACCGTCTCGGCTTCCTGCCACACGGCCTGAAAATCGTTTTTCACCACGCCGCAGCGGTGGCCGGCGGGGCCGAGGATGGGCGAGCCGGCGACGCGGTATTTCGAATGGGGCGCGGCGAGGACGAGCGCGTAGCGGAACTTGTCGAGCGTGATCTGCTGCTTCACCGAGTAGGCGAACTCGCAGGAGATCTTCGGGCCGGAAAAATTCCACTGCACTTTCACGCTGCCGATGCCCTTGGTGATTTCCTCCTTGGTCGAGATGAGTTCGGGCTGCTCGTAGCGGAAATAGAAACTGTTGCGCAGGCCCAGGCCGGTGACGCAGTTCTTGCCGTAGAACGCGGGCAGGGTGACGTGTTCGCCGAACGTCAGCTCGGGCAGCATGACGGGCAGGTAGACGTTGTTGGGCCAGTCGAAGACTCCCGGGCAGTGGGGGAAGGACAGCGAATCGGCCGTGAGCATGCTGCCGCTGCTGATCAGCGGGAGCTGGAAGTGCAGGCCGCTTTCAGCGTCGCGGTAGAGAAAGAGGCCCTGTTCCTTGCGGTTGCCTTTGTCGAAGATGACGAAGCGGCCGACGGTGCGCGCGGGTTCGGTCGAGCGGGCCGAGCCGGCGGGCATCTGCACGGTCTTGGCGAGGCGCGACCACTGGCAAAGGTAGCGGGCGGCGTCGAAGTTGGCCATGCGCGTCGTGTGCGTCGCGTAGGCGGTGCGCTCGGTGTCGCGCAGGTCGAGGAAGCCGTGCTCCTGGTCGAGGTAGGTCTGGTAGAAAAACAAGAACAGCCGGCGCAGCAGGTCGAAGTATTTGAGTTTCTGGTCGTCGGCGATCCAGCCGTCGCGCAGGCCTTGCAGGATGAGGCTGATGCAGTGCATCTGGCCGTAGGCGCCGGCGGCGCGGCCGAAGGCCCAGCCGAGCCCGTCGGCGCGGACGAGGTCGGGCATGAGCTTGATGTATTTCTCGGCGTAGGTGCGCAGGGTCGGAAGCTTGCGTTCGCGCACGCCGGGATTCGAGTGCAGCTGCAGCGCTGAACGGATGAAGACAAAGGTCAGCACGCCGTAGAGATTGAAATTGCCGCCGAAGCCCTGCACGGCGTCGTCGAAAAACCCGTTGGAACTGGTGGCGTTGATGCGTTCGACGAGGCGCTCGATCAGGCGCGAGGTTTCGTCCTTCTTGGAAAGGCCGAGGCTGAAGCGCGCGACGGCCTTGGCGACGTTGAACGCCTGCCAGTGGTTGTCGTAGTCGCTGCGGTGGAGGAGGGCTTTGTCGATGCGCGTCTTGGTTTCATCGACGAGGCGCTCCCACACGGGGTTGCGTTCCTTGGACGGTCCGAAGCAGAGGAGCCCGAGCGCGGCGTAGGCGAGGCCGTTTTCGGCGGGCGGCTCGGTAAACATCTGCGCGGTGATGCAGCGCGCGGCGAGATCGACGAGGTCGTAGCCCTTGAGCGTGGTCTCGCCGGTGGCGCGATGATATTCACCGAGCGCCAGGGCGACGTGGCCGGGTTCGTCGGGGCGGGGAGATTCGCCGGGAGCGGCCTGGATCGTGCCGTCGGGTTGGATGGCGTCGAGGTTGTGGGCCAACATCGAACGGGCCATGTCGAGACATTGCTCGGAAAAACTGTGCATCAGGAAAAAGTTGCGGCTAGGCATCCCGCCGGCGCACCACGCGCAGAACGGAACGGGAAGTTCTCTAGTAACTTCCGTCGCTCGGCAAGAGGGAATTTGGCGGCGGTCGTAAAACCTGATCCCAGAGGGCAGGTTTTACGACCGAACGTTCAACATCGAACATCCAACATTCAACATCCAAGTTCAACCAAGGGCGAATTACCAATCACGAACTGCAACCGCCGCGGTTGCAGCAAAATCCCAAATCCCAGACGCCAAATCCCAAAGAAATTACATTACCCGACGTCTTACTGGCAGTTGACCATGATCAAGGGTGTTTCCAATACACATTGGCCCATTGGCACGCTGCTTGTCATTCCGAGCCGTGCGAGGAATCTCACCTCAACAATCCCGTGAGATTCTTCGCTACGCTCAGAATGACAGACCAAGAGCCATTTCCGCTACAGCTTTAGTTAAATCGCCCTAACAACCAACTACCAACTACAAATTACGCGCTTTAGCGTGCAATCAGCTTCAAAAACTCGTCGTTGGTCTTGGTTTTCGAGAGGCGGGCGATCATCGTCTCGGTGGCGTCCTCGATCTTTTGCGAGACGAGGGCGCGGCGGAAGAAGTGGATGCCTTCGAGTTTCTTCGCATCGATGAGGAGTTCTTCCTTGCGGGTGCCGGAGGAGGCGATGTTGATCGCGGGCCAGAGGCGCATCTCGGCGGCCTTGCGGTCGAGCACGAGCTCCATGTTGCCGGTGCCCTTGAATTCCTGGAAGATGATGTCGTCCATGCGGCTGCCGGTGTCGACGAGCACGCTGGCGATGATGGTGAGCGAGCCGGCTTCCTCGGTCTTGCGGGCGGCGGCGAAGAGCTGGCGGGGTTTCTCGAGTGCGCGGACGTCGAGGCCGCCCGAGCCGGTGCGGCCGCTGTCGCGCTGGGTGTTGTGCGCGCGGGCGAGGCGGGTGATCGAATCGAGGAACAGCACGACGTCGCGGCCGGCTTCAACCAGGCGCTTGGCGCGCTCGATCGCGAGGTCGGCGATGCGGATGTGGTTCTCGATCTGTTCGTCGTTGGACGACGCCCAGATTTCCGCGGGCACGCTGCGTTTGAAATCGGTGACTTCCTCGGGGCGCTCGTCCACGAGGAGGATCATGACGTGGCACTCGGGATTGTTGGCCAGGACGCCGAGGGCCATGTCGCGGAGCAGGGTGGTCTTGCCGGTGCGCGGCGGCGCGACGATGAGGCCGCGGGTGCCCTTGCCGATGGGGCAGAAAAGATCGACGGCGCGCGTGGTGAGCCGGCCATCACTCAGTTCCATCTTGAGAAATTGGTTGGGCGAGACGGTCGTGAGCGCGTTGAAATCCAGCCGGTGGCGGCGATCCTCGAGGTCGAGGCCGTCCACTTTCTCGATGAACTTCATCTTGGGATTCAGGAAGCGGCCGTCGGGCGGGAAGGCGGTGCCGCTGATCGAGCTGCCGGCGCGGAGCTTGAAGCGGCGAATGAGTTCCTTTTGCACAAAGGGGTCGGTCGGACGGCGTTTGCCGTTGCGCGCGAGGTCGAGGAGCTGGCCGTGGCCGCCCTTCGCGAGGTCGATGTCGAGGACGCCTTCAACGCGAAGAATATTAGTGTCCTGGGCGGAAGGCGCAGGAGTGTCGGTGCCTGCTGGAGCAGGCGGTGGGGAGTTTTCCATGGTTCTGGTCAAATGACTCGCGGGGCTTGACGCTCGAAACTCAGAGGGGGATAAGAAGCATACTTTAACTGCCTCAACCCCGAAAATCAGCCACACAACGTGACAGATCAGACGATTACCTCAGTATCCCGGGAACACCGGGTTTTCAGGCCTTCGCCCGAGTTCAAAGCCCAAGCAAATCTTGTGAGCGATGCCACCTATAAGAGGCTCTATTCAGAGTCTGTCAACACTCCAGAAAAGTTTTGGGGCCGGCAGGCCCGGGAGCTTCTGGCGTGGCGCCGGCCCTTTAAAAAGGTGCTGCAGTGGCGTTTGCCCCATGCCAAGTGGTTCCTCGGCGGCCAGCTCAACGTCGCGGAAAACTGCCTCGACCGCCATCTCGGCACTGCCCGCGAAAACAAGGCAGCCCTGATTTTTGAGGGCGAACCGGGCGATGTCCGCACGTTGACCTACAAGCAGTTGCACCGTGAAGTCTGCCGTTTTTCCAACGTCCTCATGTCGCTCGGCCTCGTCAAGGGCGATCGCGTCGCCATCTATATGCCCATGGTGCCCGAGTCCGTCGTCGCCATGCTGGCCAGCGCGCGCCTTGGCCTCATCCACACCGTCATCTTTGGCGGATTTTCCAGCGAGGCGATCAAGGATCGTGTCAACGACTGCCAGGCGAAATTAATTATCACCGCCGACGGCGGTTTTCGCCGTGGCAAGGTCGTCGAGCTCAAAGCCAATGTGGATCGAGCCGTCGGCTCCACGCCGAGCGTGCAACACGTCATCGTGCTCAAGCGCACCGGTTCGCCCGTAACGATGGTCGATGGCCGCGACCGTTGGTGGCACGAGCTCATGACCGATGCCTCCGCCGAGCACAAGGCGCGCGGCTTCGACAGCGAACATCCGCTTTTCATCCTCTACACCAGCGGCTCGACTGGAAAACCCAAGGGCGTCCTGCACACCACCGCCGGCTATCTGCTCGGCGTGGCCATCACCACGAAATACATTTTCGATTTGAAGGAAACCGACATCTACTGGTGTACCGCCGACATCGGCTGGGTTACCGGCCACAGCTATGTCGTTTATGGTCCGCTCGCCTGTGGCGCCACCGTGTTCATTTACGAAGGCGCGCCCAATCATCCGGATAACGACCGTTTCTGGGATATCATCGACCGGCACGGTGTCACGGTTTTTTATACCGCGCCCACCGCCATCCGCGCGTTCATGCGCTGGGGCGACGACTACGTGAAAAAACACAGCCTGCGCTCGCTGCGCCTGCTCGGCAGCGTCGGTGAGCCGATCAATCCCGAGGCGTGGATGTGGTATTACACGCTCATCGGAAAAAAACGCTGCCCCATCGTGGACACCTGGTGGCAGACCGAGACCGGCGCCATCATGGTTAGCCCGCTGCCCGGCATCACCCCGCTCAAACCCGGCTCGTGCACCCGGCCGTTTTTTGGTGTGGTGCCGAAGGTGCTCGACGACCAAGGCCGGGAAGTCCCGGCCGGCTCCGGTGGAAAACTTTTCCTCGCGAAACCCTGGCCCTCGATGCTGCGCACGCTTTGGGGCGACGATGCCCGCTTCAAAAAACAATACTGGAGCGAACTGCCCGGCTATTATTTCGCCGGCGATGGCGCGCGCTTCGACAAGGACGGTTATCTCTGGGTGGTCGGACGCATCGACGACGTGCTCAATGTCTCCGGACACCGCATCGGCACGGCCGAAGTCGAAAGCGCGCTCGTATCACACCCCTCCGTGGCCGAAGCCGCGGTCGTCGGCCGGCCCGACGATTTGAAAGGCCAGGCGCTCGTCGCCTTCGTCACGCTCAAGAACGGCAAGCTGCCCGACGACGCGCTCAAGGAAGAACTCCGCGCGCACGTCGGCAGGGAAATCGGTTCGCTGGCCAAGCCGGACAATATCCGCTTCGCGGCCGGCCTGCCCAAGACCCGCAGCGGAAAAATCATGCGCCGCATCCTCAAGGAAATCGCCGCCGGCACCGAAGTGAAAGGCGACACCACCACGCTCGAGGATTTTACCGTCATCACCAGTTTGCAGCAGGAAGAGTAGGGGCTGCTGCAATGACGAATGCAGAATGTCGAATGACGAGTGGCTGGCCAACGCCTAACGTCCAACTTAGAATTGCCAAATAGGGGCCAAACGTAAACTACACCGTCCAATCACAATTGTTTATCGGACCTATTTTTACGGTATTTGCTCATTTTACTCCAGCACGCGCGATTTGCTCTGCTATGAATTCTTCAGTAATTGGGTCAGTGTAGTTGATGTGCACCAATGCGATTTTATTTCTACGGCAGAGTTCCGCTTTCCGCCGATCCCGCGCTTGTACCTGAACTAAAGCATCCTTGCCACCCCAAGCTTTTATCGCGTGGAAATGTTGCTGGCCCTGATATTCCAAACCGAGGCTATGGGCCGGTAAAAAAACGTCGAGTTCCAAGCCTTCTAGCCAGTTGGGCCGGTGGTGTCTCAGCATCTCTGCCTTGGGGAAGAGCCGATTAACTATGTTGCCCATCATCATTTCGGACACCCAGCCCTCGCCAATCTTGCGAAACCCAAACTCCGCCCGGGTCACGTTGATAAATTCATTTTTTAACAAACGAAAGGCATGGTTCAGCTCCTTGCTATTCGTCGCCGTTGGTTTCGCTTCATAAACCCGCTGAGCTGTTGCTACAGCATCCACTAGAGCGCGGATCGGTTCGGGACACACCTCCGAAAGGTAAGTATAGTCCCGGACGCCGTAACGTAGTCGCGACTGATTCACATACCAGCCGAATGTTTGGTCAAACCGGCCGCCATACATTTCGTGGCAGTAGCGCTGCGTTGGCTGCACCATATTGCATCGATGGCAAAGCTTTGGCTTGAACTGCAGCGCTGCTATCGGATCGTCCCGATACTTCAGTGAAACCGCCGTGATCACATCGGGGACATGATGGTTGTCTAGGGGCGCTCTGTGAGATCCGTTTGAATCGGGATGGTCCCGATTGAGCTGCACCAAGTGAGTAAGTGGCGTCACCGTGCATTGGCAAAGAAACCAAGGCCCTTTCTGCTTTTCCGCGAACCCGAAAAACGTGCCGTAGTGGTTCGGATAGTTGACCCATGGCAATGGCAGCGATGACTCGAAAACCACGCCGCCTAGAGAAACGGGGGCGTGGCGTGCTTTTCGTTTTCTGGAGTGGACACCCGGCATCAATACAGCATGAGGAACTCGCGATGTGCAGCAAGCGGCCATCGTTGTAATCTCAAGCGCTTCGCGAGGAGTGGTTGCGGCCTCATCCAGTGAGTAAAGGAAATTCGGTTGCAGGTAGTGCAGTCTGACCCCGTTTCCTGAGCTCAAAATAGCGGTTCATGATTGTCCATGCGCGCCGGGTTACCTCTGTTGTAATAGTGCCGGGCGTATGACCTGGTTCCGCGTGGCGCGATCCCTTAGAATGATGGGTGATGAACTTAAGATAGCCTTCATCGAGCCGAAGGGCGTCTCGCATTTGCTTCCACGCCTGCGATTCATTTGAACCGGGAGATGCAAGCAAATGCTTCAACCCATCCATTGCTCGCGCACAATTTATGAGTGAAACATGTGGTACTGAGATGGCGCCGATCAACTCATTGAGAGCGAAAAAAACCTGTGGTTCCGTCAATACGATTTGGCATAGAGTGCCAAAGTCTTTCTGCCTTGCTGGATCCATGGAAAAAGAAGTGCATAGCGGCGGAAGCGATGGATCGATCATTGCGATCAACGAGGAAGTGCCGTTCGGATCAATGAAGGCATCCAACACGACGGTTAATCCGTATCCGCTTGTGAATGCGACCATATTGACCAATGCACGTGACAAATCGAGCACTCGCATGAACAGGTGGACGAAGGTGTCGGATTCGAATTTCGTGATGTCACAGTTAATGTTCACTACGGAGTCACTTATTTTGATGCGGAAGGTGGCATCTAGGCCAATATCTTCCTGTTTCCAGTTGAGGTCAGGCGCTGTTGCAGAAACTTTTGAAGCATCGGGAAAGACGCGGCCTATGAATTGGACTTTCGGCATTGGCCTACTGAGAGGGGAGCCCGAAATCGGGTCAAACCCAGCTTGCTTATAAACGCAGGCGAAAAATCGGCTGTGACGGGCGGTCGGCCAAATAATCCTGCTATCCTGTGGGATGAATCGAAAAAATGACAGCGAGGCGCCGGTCCTGCGGCACTTGACGCAAACGGCCAGATCGGCGAAACTTGGAGGGTCATGACCGTGGCAAAAATCCTCAAGGATGTTGGCCAACTTTCCGCATCCGAGCGGCGGGAAGTGGCCGCTTTGCTGGTGGCCAAGTATCCTCCGCGCTCGGTCGAGGAACTGGTCTCGCGGGCGGAAAAGGAAGCCCGGCAGGGCAAATGGGTTCCGACGCCCCCGACGGCCGACAATATCCCCACTGGCGAAGGCTTGGCCCAGGCCTTGCGCCGGGCAAAAAAACTCGGGATTGCCCTATTTTAATTCAGAAGCCAGCAAGCTCCTGGCTTCTGAATTAAAATCATGCACCAGATTTCTGAGTTATACGTCAAGTGGAACGGCTTGGTTATAATCCTAGCGGGGATCTATGCGGTCCTGCTGGGTGGCGCGGTCTTGCCCATAAAATTTGGCAATCCAGAGTATTCGGGAAAATGGCATAAAAAGTATGGGGGCATCATGAAATACTTCGGGCTGATGGCGATCCTGGCCGGGATGAGCTCCCTGCTATTTGGTTATTATTCGTGAGGAAGCCCTGAAGACAGGAACCCTAACAGGAACTTTTTTGCCACGAAAGTTCACACGGATTTCAAAGAAATCCCCTTTGTGCTCTTTGTGATCCCTTGTGGCTAAGCCTCGACGTTCAGCGAGGCGGCCCGCCTTCGCTGAAGCTACGGCGGACAAGACGGTGGGCACACATCACGTTGCGTGGCCGTGCCATCCGAAGCCCCGAGCCGTTTCGACAAGCTCAAGGCCCCGAGCTAGTCGAGGGGCTTGTCGAGGGGCGAAGGATGGTGCCAGGGGCCGGGATTGAACCGGCGACCAAAGGCTTATGAGTCCTCTGCTCTACCACTGAGCTACCCTGGCGGCACATGCTTGCGGCATAGAGTTAAAACTCTTTCGCACGAAATCAAGCCGCGCGTTTTACGCGTTGCATGAGAGGAGTGACAAGCAATTTCGCCTGCCGCGTCTTAAAACTAATTCTTTTACCGCGGATTACGCGGATAGGCGCGGATACGGATTCCCTTTTGTCATCCAGAGCGATAGCGAAGTATCTCACGTTTCTTGATGACCGCGCCGCCGTCGTGAGATTCCTCGCACGGCTCGGAATGACATCTTAGGGTTTACCCAGCAGCACCGTTTTACAGCAGCCTCTTTCTTTCTGTGTTCTCTGTGACCTCTGTGTTCAAAATCCGATCCGAATATCCGTGTTAATCTGCGTCCATCTGCGGCTGTGCCCTCCGTAGCCTTGGCGAAGGAGGGTTAAACCCCGTTTACATCCGTGGTCAAAAACCCGGCTCCGTCTTCAATTTTCGATACATGTCTTCCACTTTCGCCCGGGCCCAGGGCGTTTTGCGGAGAAAGGTGAGACTCGACTTGATGCTCGGGTCGAACAGGAAGCAGCGAATGGCGACCTGCCGGCCCATTTCTTCCCAGCCGAAATGCGCGACGAGCTCGGTGAGGATTCGTTCCAGGGTGACGCCGTGCAGCGGGTCGTTGGATTTAAACTGGGTCATGATTTTTATTTAAAGGTTTCCTGCTTTCCAAGCCCCGGTGACGAGGGCGGCCCAGACAAAAAAGACGAGGGTGAACTTGAACAGGAAGGACGGCTTGGCCGACTTGTGCCGGAAGAGGACGATGCCCAACTGTCCGCCCGGCCAGCCGCCGAGCGCGCACGCCAAGAGAAGCGTGGACTCCGGGATGCGACGGGCGCCGCTTCGTCCGGCGCGCCATTTGTCGAAACCGAACAGGAGAAAAGCCCAGGCACTGAAAAGGCCCACCCACGCGAGCAAAAGTTGGTCGATGGGTTTCATCGGTGGCGATTCTGGTGCGGCAGAGAAAATTATCGAGGCAAAGTCACGATGAATATTTTTACCGCGAAAACACAATGGGCACAAAGATCGAGCCGTTTTTTAACCGCAGATGCACGCGAATCAGTTTCTACCACGGATTCCACGGATAATCACGGATAGGATCTGTTTTTAACCACTGATGCACACTTATGCGCACTTATTAATACTTTCCCCGCTGATGACGCGGATATGAATTGGCTGCGGAAAACAACTGTCGGCCGTCGTTGCGATCAGAAAACGCTGCTGCCAGCGCTTTCTGGCGCAACCCGACGGCCTACACGGCCTGCGGCCGTGTGCTGCGTTAGCAGCACAGTTTTCCAGCAGCCTTTTTGCCTCTGCGTCCTTTGTGACCTTTGTGTTCAAAATCCGATCCAAGGTATTCGCGACCATGCGTGTTTATTCGCGGTTAAATAATCTGAATCAAATCCGCGTGCATCAGCGTGAATCCGCGGTTAAATAATCCGGGGTTCCCTGCAAGCAAATGAGCCTCGTCTTGGCCGCCGGCACAGACTATTTCAATCAAACGATGCCTACCGACCCCAACGCGCATTTTGACCAGACCGTGATGGAGATGATCGAGCACAGTCCCGTCGGGGCTGTCCCGGTTACCCCGTCCTATCAGGACGCTCTCAAGCGGCTGTACGCGGCGCATCAGGTTTACGCCAGCGCGGATCACAAGGGCGGGCATGTTACCGCGCGGTCGCTGGCCAAGCTGCCGTCTTTCCACGCGAATAACCTCGATCCGCTCATCGCCGGGCAGATCGCCGCCGAGGCCTTGGAGTCCAACTCCAGCATCTTCGACCGCTATGTCCAGTCGCTGCCGTCGGCGCGCCGCGCGGCGGCGGAGAGCCGCCGGTTGGTGGTGGTGGGCCGTCCCGTGTTGCACCGCACCAAAGGAGCCCATGATCCGATCCACACCTTGTTCCTCGTGCCCGGAACCGGTCCGCATCCCGGCTTGGCGGGCAATTATCTGTACGGGTCGGCCTTGCAGGTGAGCGCCGATGCCGCGACCAGTCCTTGGACGGTGTATTTGCATGATGGCGACGATGGTGCCGTTATCTTCGATGCGTCCACCATGCCCGAGGCCCTGGCCAAGCTGCAGGAAGTGCTGGAGTGCGCGCCCTTCAACATGAACGAACTGGAAGCGCTGGGCTTCAGGTTTAAATAAATATTTTTCCGCGGACGGCGCGGGAAAATCAGCGCGGATTAGCGTGCATTGCCGTTTGAATCAGGTTAGCTTCGATGGATGTCCAAGTCACAAGATTCCCGGAAACAGACCAAGAAACAGCCGTTGAAGACGGCCAAGGAAAAGAAACTCGCCAAGCGCGAGAAAAAGCAGGGGAGGTAGGGTCGCAGGCGGGGCTCTGCCCCGTCGTTCTCTTACTCGTTATCGTTATCATTCTCGCGAGAACGAGAAAGATTATGAGAATGAGAACGATTTGGCCTGATCCCTCTCACCGCCGGCCGCGGTTTTTCCAATGCGCGCCGGGTTTGCCCTTGGGGTGATGCAACAGGGCGGCTGGTGGTGCCGCGTCTTCGCGCTTCATGCGCGGTGTGCGGCCTCCGCGCATCGGCTCGCCCGGATAAGGCGGCGGCGGCGGCGCATTGTAGTCGAAGCCTTCGAGCTTGAGCTGCGGAATCGTGGCCTTGATGAATCTTTCGATCGCCCGCAGGTCGTCCGCGTCTTCCGGCGTCGCGAGGGTAAATGCGTCGCCCAGCGCCGAGGCTCGGCCGGTGCGACCGATCCGGTGCACGTAGTCGTCAGGCGTCATGGGGATGTCGTAGTTGATCACATGCGACACGCCCGCCACGTCGATGCCGCGCGAGGCGATGTCGGTCGCGACCATCACTTCGTAACGGCCTTCCTTGAAGCCCGCGAGGGCGTCCTTGCGCTGGCCCTGGCTGCGGTTGCCGTGGATCACCGAGACGGCGTGGCCGGCTTCCTTGAGCCGGCGGGCGATGCGGTCGGCCCCGTGCTTGGTGCGGGCAAACACGATCACGCTTTTGAACTCGATTTTCTCCAGCAAGGCCAGCAGCAGCAAAAATTTCAGGGCGTGCTTCACCGGGTAGACCGCATGCGTCACCAGTTCGCTGGGCGTGCGCGCCGTGCCGATGGCGATGCGCAACGGATCGGTCATGGCAAAGCTCGCCAGCGCCTCGATCTTGGGCCGCACCGTGGCGGAGAACAGCAGCGTCTGCCGTTTCTTCGGGCACAGGCCGACGATTTTCGTGACGTTGTCGATGAAACCCATGTCGAGCATGCGGTCCACCTCGTCGAGCACGAGCACCTGCAGGAAATCGAGGCGCAGGTATTTTCCATCCAGGAACTCCAGCAGGCGGCCGACGGTGGCGACGACGATGTCGCTGCCCTGGCGGAGGGCCGTGCGCTGCGCGCCGTAGCCCACGCCGCCGTGGAGCAGGGTGGTGCGCAGGTTGGTGAACTTGCCAAATTCGCGGAAAGCTTCGTCCACCTGCGCGGCGAGTTCTCGGGTGGGCTCGAGCACGAGCACGCGCGGGGCGGGGGACTGATGCGGCCCGAGCCGGTTCAGGATCGGCAGGGCAAACGCGGCGGTCTTGCCGGTGCCGGTCTGCGCGGAAGCGATGACGTCGCGCCCGGTGAGAACGGCGGGGATGGCCTGTTCCTGGATCGGGGTGGGCTCGGCATAGCCCTTCGCGAGGACGGCGCGAACGATGCTGGAATAAAGCCCGAGACGGTTAAACGGCATGCAACCCAATAAGGAACCGCTAATGCACGCTAATCGACGCTAATTTTCAGGCGGACGAGCGCTTACGAATGGGGCGGCATGACCAAGGCAAGCGCCGCCACGGCTCGCGGTGTGGCGGCGGGCCCGTTCGGCAGGCTCAGGGCAGGCGGCGTGTAATCGGTGAGATGGGCGATGGCCGTGCCAAATTTGAACTTCACCTCGAGTTGCACCGGGAGGTGGCGGTCGTCCTGCGTGATCCATACGCGGACTTCGGCGCCGCGCTTGAACATGCCCTTGGGGTCTTTGTCCATGCGCGGGATGAGCACGAGCGTCTCGAAGTCGCCGAGCGGGGTGTGGATTTTTTCGTAATGGTCGGCGACGATGGTGAGCTGGTAGAATTCGTCGTCGAACAGCGCGAGGGCCGGGCAGGTGTCACCGGGCTTCATCGCGTAGGTCCGGGCTTCGATCAGGCTGGTGATGAGATCGGCCGGATTGCCGGACGGAATGACCAGGGTGGGTTTGTTGCGCTCGGGATGCAGGCGGTCGACGTAACTCGCCGTGGCATGGGCATAATCAAAGACCATGCTGGCTTCCGTGTGCTTATGACCGGCGGCGGAAAATGCGCGGGTGGAGAGCAAGCGGCCGTTGTGGGGATCAAAGATCGATTCGGCGACGGCGGTAAAGGGATAGAGCAAGTGAATGAATCCCCGGGTGGCGGTAGTCGTGATCAATCGCAGTTCAGATGAGCCCGCGAGCGTTACCTTGTGGGCGGATATTTTGATCTCACCCGCGCCGCCAAAGATGCCCCAGCCAACGCGATAGGTGAAAGTTTCACCGGGGCTCAGGGCGAGCGTGGGTGAACTGTTGGCGCAAAGTGCGGCCAGGGGAAAAAACAGGATGAGCAGAAAGGAGCGGATGTTCATCTCAGCCGGACGTTCAGGAAGGCTTGGTATGGTGTGACTGCATAATTGAGTCGATGTGCATTTATCGTGCCTTTTTTTGGGAACAGGTGTGCCAACCAAGACAAGACGCCCGGATCTGCGCTAAAGTTGCGAATCGATCGAGTATTTGCCCGGGCCGAGGAAAAAAAGGCCGAGAAAGACGATGGCCAGCTCGAAGGGATGCGCCGCCAGGCCCGCCGTGTGAAACGGATAATATCGCCAGATGGCGGCCACGAACATCTCAAATGCCAGTGCGAGGGCCACGGGCCGCGCGGCCAAGCCCAGCACAAGGCAAACGCCGCCGCCACACTCGACGAGCATGGCCAGAAAGCCCCATGCCGTGTAACCGCCATGGATTCCCAGGTAGGACATCGCCCGGCCGGTATGCTGCCACTCATCCAGGCCACCGATGAGTTTTGGCCAGCCATGGTAAAAGGCAAACATGGCGCCAAGCCCGACGCGGATGATGAGCAGGCCAAAATCGGAAAATCCGTCGAGGCCGCCGCAACGCAGCACATTCAGTTTCGATTTTTTTGGGGCCATGGGATTAGGCTGAAAAAATCAAAAGATCAAAACGCCAAACGCCAAAAAACTTCGAAGTCCAACAAGTTCCTTTCCGGGCTTTTATCCTTTTGTCGATTGAATTTTATCTGGGATATGGAGTCCTGTCACTTGGGATTTTGAGGCTCTGCACAGGGACTAGGGCATCTTTACTGAATAAAATTGGCGCAGCGCCGGATATTTTGAAAGCCCAGAAAAATGCCCTGCGCGCTTTACGCGCCGGCCTTGGCGGGTAGGTTGTGAGTTCGCATTATGCAGGCGGCCACGCACATCCACGTCAAAGGCGCACGCGAGCACAACTTGAAGAACCTCGAGTTGCGCCTCCCGCGCGGCAAACTTATCGTCATTACCGGGCCGAGCGGCTCGGGCAAGTCGTCGCTGGCCTTCGACACGATTTACGCGGAGGGCTATCGCAAATACATCGAATCGCTCAGCGTGTCCGCGCGGCAGATGCTCGAGCAGCTCAAGCGGCCCGACGTCGATTTCATCCACGGCCTCTCGCCCGTCCTGGCCATCGAGCAGCGCGAGGGCGGGGGCTCCCCGCGCAGCACCATCGCCACCGCCACCGAAATCGCCGACTATGCGCGCCTGCTCTGGGCGCTGTGCGGCGAACAACGCTGCCCGAAGGACGGCGGCCGCATCGTGCAGCGCTCGCTCGACGACAACGTGCAGCGCATCCTGACCGAGTGCGCGGGCGAGCGCATCATGCTGCTCGCGCCCGCGCTGCGCGCAAAACCGAGCGTGCTGCGCGACGAGCTGCCGCGCCTGCGCCAGCGCGGTTTCCAGCGCGTGCGCATCGCCGGTGAAATTAAAAACCTCGATGACTCTCCCCTCGTGCCGGCCGGCGCGGGCACCCGCGAGATCCCGGTGGACCTGGTCGTGGACCGCCTTGTCGCGAGCGCCGACCAACGCAGCCGGGTGGCCGACTCGCTCGAGCTCGCCTTTCGCGAAGGCCGTGATCGTGCCTTCGTGCTCGCGCAGAAAACGCCCGATGCCCCATGGCGCGAACTGCTGCTCAGCCAGTTCCTGGCCTGCGAGATTTGTGGCGATGGCTTCGAAAAGCTCACCCCGCGGCATTTTTCCTTCAACCACAGCGCCGGCGCCTGCCCGACCTGCGGCGGGCTCGGGCGCAAGTTGCGCTTCGTGCCCGAACTTGTCGTGCCTGACCCGGAAAAATCGGTGCGCGAGGGCGCGCTCAAGCCGTGGCGGATTGGCGGAAAAAATCTCATCATAAAAAACAACGCCATCCTCCGCCAGCTGGCCGAACAGCTGCCGTTCGACCCGGAGAAACCCTGGCGCAAGCTGCCCGAGGAGGTGCGCGAGACGCTGCTGCACGGCGCGGGCGACCGGCTGTTCTCCTTCAAGCTCCGTCGCATGCGCGCACCGAAGGCAACGCCGTTTCCCGGCGTGCTGGCGATGCTCGATGAAAGCTGGCGCGCCACGATGAGCGACGGCTTTCGCGCGCGGCTGACGACGTACATGGTCAGCGGCGAATGCCCGGAGTGCCACGGCACAAGGCTCAACGCGCGCAGTGCCGGCGTAGCGTTGCGGGTGCCGGCCTCAGCGAGTCAAGAGTCATCCTCCTTCGCCAAGGCTACGGAGGATCAGCTCCCGATCCTCAACCCTGGACTGGTCTTCCCCCAATTCATGGCTCTCGACGTCGCCGGGGCGCATGCGCTCGCCCGCAAGCTGGTCACGACGTTCGGCCAGAATGAAGCGTTGCGCGAAGTCGTCACCGGCATCGAGCAGCGGCTGCATTTCCTGCTCGAAACCGGCCTCGGCTACCTGACGCTCGACCGCGATTATGCCACGCTCAGCGGCGGCGAGGCCCAGCGCGTGCGCCTCGCCACCCAGCTCGGCATGGGCCTGATCGGCGTCCTCTACGTGCTCGACGAGCCGAGCATCGGCCTGCATCCGCATGACAACCAGAAGCTGCTCGCCACGCTGGCCGAGCTGCGCGACCGCGGCAACACCGTGCTCGTCGTCGAGCACGACGAGGACACGCTGCGCGCGGCCGATGAACTCATCGAGCTCGGCCCGGGCGCGGGCACGGAAGGCGGCGAGCTGCTGTTCCAAGGCACGCCGGCGGCGTGCGCCGCCTTGCCGGCGAAGCAGTCGCGCACCGGCGCCTATCTCGCGCGCAAGCTCGCGGTGATGAAGGATGCCGCGACGAAAAAGCCCGGCGGCGCATGGCTCACGGTGCGCGAGGCGCGCCAGAACAACCTGCGCGGCATCGACGTGAAGTTCCCGGTCGGCCTGCTCACCTGTGTCACCGGCGTGAGCGGTTCGGGCAAGAGCACGCTGGTGAACGACATCCTCGCCGCGGCGGCCGCGCGAAAACTCAACGGCGCGAAAACCATTCCCGGCAAACATCGCCACCTCGAGAATTTGGATTTCTTCCAAAAGCTCGTGCAGGTGGACCAGGAGCCCATCGGACGCAGCCCGCGCTCGAATCCCGCCACCTATGTCGGCTTGCTCGACCTGCTGCGCGATCTCTTTGCGCAAATCCCACTGGCCAAGGTGCGCGGCTACAAGGCCAGCCGTTTTTCGTTCAACATCCGCGGCGGGCGCTGCGAGCGCTGCCAGGGCGACGGCGTCATCAAGTTGGACATGCAATTCCTCACCGATGCCTACGCGCCGTGCCCGAGTTGCGGCGGCCGGCGTTTCAACCGCGAGACGCTGGAGGTTTTGTTTCACGGCCAGTCCATCGCCGACGTGCTCGCGATGACCGTGCGCGAGGCCATGCTGCTTTTTCGCAACATCCCGCGCGTGATGGAGAAACTCGAGACGCTCGACGCGGTCGGCCTCGGCTACATCGCGCTCGGCCAGTCGTCCACCACGCTGAGCGGCGGCGAGGCGCAGCGCATCAAGCTTTCACTCGAGCTGAGCAAACGGCAGCAGGGCGAAACCCTCTACATTCTCGACGAGCCCACGACTGGCCTGCACTGGACCGACATCCAGCGGTTGATGGACCTGCTCTTCAAGCTGCGCGACGCGGGCAACACCGTCCTCGTGATCGAGCACAACCTCGACGTCATCAACCTGGCCGACTGGATCATCGATCTCGGCCCCGGCGGCGGGGCGGACGGCGGCGATCTCGTTTTCGCCGGTCCGCGCAGCGAAATCGAAAAAGAGCCGCGTTCACTGACCGGGCAGGCGCTGAAGAAATGGTCGCGGGTCAAAAAATCAGAATGACGAATGGCGAATGAGGAATGACGACACGGAAAAATCACAAACCCCAGAACCCAAACGCCAAAAAATATTTGAAAATTAGAATCTTAATCTTTGGCCAAAATCCCAAGGCCCGCGTCCGTTTGGGATTTCTTTGTGATTTGCCGTGTCCTCCATAGCTCGAAGAGCGACGGAGGAGAGTTTGGCGTTTGTGATTTAGGTGTGTCAAAGTACTCAGACTGCATGAACCTCCCCACCATCGTTCACCTCGATGCCGATGCGTTTTTCGTGGCCTGCGAACAGGCGCTCGAACCGTCATTGCGCGGGAAAAAATGCGCGGTGGGTGGACGCGAACGCGGCATCATTTCGTCGGCCAGCTATGAGGCGCGGGCCTGCGGCGTTTATACGCCGATGCCGACCGCACGCGCGCTCAAGGTGTGTCCGGATTTGATTATGATCCCGCACACGCCGGGGCTTTACGGGCGGGTGTCGCAGCGGATGTTCGATCTGTGCGAAACCCTCACGCCCGTCGTGCAGCGCAACTCGATCGATGAAGGCTATCTCGACCTGTCGCCATGCGGATTCAAGACGATGGCTGCGGTCGAAGCCGCGGTGCACGCGCTGCAGCAGCGCATTTGGGACGAGCTGCAAATCACCGCGTCCTTCGGCCTCGCGGCCAACAAACTGGTGGCGCAGATCGCGTCCAAGCTCCGCAAACCGCGCGGGTTCGTGGTGGTGCCACCGGGCGAAGAAAAGGATTTCCTTGCGCCGCTATCGATCGGCCGGCTGCCGGGTATTGGCACGAAGACCGAGGCAGCGCTGGCCAAGCACGGGCTCAATTTTGTCCACGAATTGTTTTTGCGCAGCGAAAGCGAGTTGTCGGCGATCCTGGGCCGTGACTGGCGCAACCTGCTCCTGCTGGCGCGCGGCATCGACGACCGCCCGGTCGAGACCGAGGAAGCCGAGGCCAAAAGCTATTCGCAGCAGGAAACCTTTGCGGCGGACGTGGGCGACTTTGCCGAGATTGAGCGCGTGGCGAAGCGCATGCTCGACGAACTGATGCGGAAAGTGCGCTCCGACGGGAAGCGCGTGCGCACGATCACCATAAAGGTGCGTTATCCGGATTTTGCCCAGGAAGAGCACGGGCACAGCCTGGCGGTGGCGTCCGACCTCGAGGCGCCGTTTTATCCGCTGGTGAATCCGCTTTTGCGCGCGGCGTGGAAAAAACGCCGCCCGCTGCGGCTGGTGAGCGTGCGGCTGTCGGGCGTGGAAGACGGCCCGGCGCAGATGGAGATGTTTGCGCAAACCGACGAGAAACGCCGCCGGCTGGCCGCGGTGCTTGACCAGTTGAACGCCGGCGGGCGCAGCGCCGCCGTGCAGCACGGACACCAGCTTGCCAGCCGAAAGCGCCCCAAATAAGGGTTATCTACCGTGCCGTCCCCTGCGCCAAACACGTTTACGTCTCGTTGGAGCCGTTTGCTGGCTGGCGGTATCATCATCCTCGCGGTGCTGGCGGCATACTGGAACAGTTTCTCCGGCCCGTTTATTTTTGATGATGGGGTTGGCATCACGGATAACGCCACCATCCGCCATCTGTGGCCGGTCTGGCAGGCGTTGACTCCGCCCCACGGAATGCCGGGTGACGGTGCGCGGCCCGTGGCCGGCCGGCCGATCGTCAACTTTTCCCTGGCGGTCAATTATGCCTTCGACGGACTGAATGTGACGGGTTATCACGCTTTCAACCTGCTGGTTCACATCCTGGCGGCACTCACGTTGTTTGGAATTGTGAGAAGAACTCTGGAATGTGGGCGGGGTGCCCTCACCCCGCGAGCGACTGAAATGCGGGGTGAGGGCACCCCGCCCACAATATTAGCCTTGGCCGTGGCGCTGCTCTGGGCGCTGCATCCGTTACAAACCGAGTCGGTGACATATATTTCGCAGCGCGCCGAGTCGCTGATGGGACTTTTCTATCTGCTGACGCTTTACTGCTTTATTCGCGGTGTGGAAGATGCGCGAACGTCCAACGCTGAACGCCGAACGTCGAACGCCGAATCGCCAACTACCAACTACAAATTACCAACTACGGAAAGGCGCCGACTGTTAGGGTGCAGCTCAAGTCTTTGGATGCTGGCATCAGTCGGCGCCTGCCTGCTGGGCATGGCCAGCAAGGAGGTGATGGTTTCAGCGCCGCTCCTCGTCTTGCTTTATGATCGCACTTTCGTGGCGGGAACTTTCCGGGAGGCGTGGGCCAAACGACGTCTATTTTATGTCTCATTGGCGTCGACCTGGCTTTTGCTTGGATACTTGGTCGCCACGACGCATGGCCGCGGCGGCTCGGCGGGATTTGGGGTCAACATTACCTGGTGGCCCTATGCCCTGACCCAATTCGGGGCCATCGTGCATTATCTGAGGCTTTCATTGTGGCCCGCTCCCCTGGTGTTTGATTACGGGACGCCCGTGGCCACACGGGCGATGGAGATCGTGCCGTATGCCATGATGGTACTGCTGCTGGTGATTGGGACGACGATCGCGCTCTGGCGGCGGCCGGCGGTGGGTTTTTTTGGTTGCTGGTTTTTTGCGATCCTGGCCCCGACCTCCAGCGTCGTGCCGGTCGCCACCCAAACGATGGCGGAACATCGCATGTACCTGGCGCTGGTTCCCCTCGTCGTGCTGGTGGTGCTGGGCCTGTATTCGTTGCTTGGCCGACGCAGCGCGGTGGTGTTCCTGGCGTTAGCCGTGGGACTGGGATGGGTTACCGTGCAGCGCAATAAAGATTACCAAAGTGCACTGGCCATCTGGAGCGACACCGTGGCCAAATGTCCGGACAATGGCCGGGCGCACGATAACCTGGGAAATATTTTGGTGAAAATGCCAGATCGATTGCCCGATGCGGTCGTCCAGTTTGAAGCCGCGCTGCAATTGGACCCTGATTCATCGAAAACGCATAACAACCTCGGCAGTGTCTTGCTCAAGCTGCCGGGGCGGTTGCCGGATGCGATTGCCCAGTTTGAGGCCGCGCTGCGGATCAATCCTGATTTTATGGAAGCGCACTATAACTTGGGCAATGCCTTGCTCAACATACCAGGCCGGTCGTCCGACGCCATCGTCCAGTACGAAGCCGCGCTGCGGCTCAATCCTGATTCAGTGGAAACGCATATCAACCTTGGCAACGCCCTGCTCAACCTGCCAGGGCGTTTGCCCGATGCCATTGCCCAGTATGAAGCAGCCGTGCGGCTCGATCCTGGTTCAGCGCAAGCCCATTACGACCTTGGCAGTGCCTTGCTCAACCTGCCGGGACGGTCGTCCGACGCGATGGCCCAGTTTGAGGCCGCCCTGCGGATCGATCCTGATTCAGCGGAAACGCATGAAAACTATGGTGCCGTCTTGCTGGACATGCCGGGACGGTTGCCTGACGCCATCGCCGAGTTTGAAGCCGCGCTGCGGCTCGATCCCGATTCAGTGGAAGATCATATCAACCTTGGCATCGCCTTGCTCAGAATGCCGGGCCACGAGCCCGATGCGATGGTCCAGCTTCAAGCCGCTTTGCGACTCAACCCAGGCCTGGTCCAAGTCCGGGAAATGCTGAACCAGTTGCAGGACCAAAGTACACTTAAAGACTCGAATCCGGCTAATCCTCCGTCTCGTCCGTAAGTAAGTTCTTATTGCCGGCTCTTCGCCGGCGAATTGGAATTGCTCAATGTCCACCGTGCCGTCCCCTGCGCCAAACACGTTTACGTCTCGTTGGAGCCGTTTGCTGGCTGGCGGTATCATCATCCTCGCGGTGCTGGCGGCATACTGGAACAGCTTCTCCGGTCCGTTTATTTTCGATGATGGGGTTGGCATCACGGATAATGGCACCATCCGCCATCTCTGGCCCATATGGCAGGCGTTGACTCCGCCCCACGGAAGGCCGGATGACGGTGCGCGGCCCGTGGCCGGCCGGCCGATCGTCAACTTTTCCCTGGCGGTCAATTATGCCTTTGGCGGACTGGATGTGACGGGTTATCATGCTTTCAACCTGCTGGTTCACATCCTGGCAGCACTCACGCTGTTTGGAATCGTGAGAAGAACGCTCGCGTCGCGTTTAGCGACGCGAGGATCTGAAATTTCAAATCTGAGATTTCAGATTGGAGCGGACGCGACGCCACTGGCCTTGGCCGTGGCGCTGCTCTGGGCGCTGCATCCGTTACAAACCGAGTCGGTGACATATATTTCGCAGCGCGCCGAGTCGCTGATGGGACTTTTCTATCTGCTAACGCTTTACTGCTTTATTCGCGGTGTGGAAGATGCGCGAACGTCCAACGCTGAACGCCGAACGTCGAACGCCGAATCACCAACTACCAACTGCAAATTACCAACTACGGAAAGGCGCCAACTCTCAGCTCTCAGCTCTCGACCATGGCAGGCAGCCTCCATCCTCGCCTGCCTGCTGGGCATGGCCAGCAAGGAGGTGATGGTTTCAGCGCCGCTCATCGTCTTGCTTTATGATCGCACTTTCGTGGCGGGAACTTTCCGGGAGGCGTGGGCCAAACGGCGGCTATTTTATGTCTCATTGGCAGCCACCTGGCTTTTGCTTGGATACTTGGTCGCCACGACGCATGGCCGCGGCGGCTCGGCAGGCTTTGGGGTCGAAATTACCTGGTGGCCCTACGCCCTGACCCAATTCGGGGCCATCATGCATTATCTGCGGCTTTCGTTTTGGCCCGCTCCCCTGGTGTTTGATTACGGGACCCCGTTGGCCACACGGGCGATGGAGATCGTGCCATCCGCCATGATGGTACTGCTGCTGGTGATTGGGACGGTCCTCGCGCTTTGGCGGCGGCCGGCGGTGGGTTTTTTGGGTTGCTGGTTTTTTGCGATCCTGGCCCCGACCTCCAGCGTCGTGCCGGTCGCCACCCAAACGATGGCGGAACATCGTATGTACCTGGCGCTGGTTCCCCTCGTTGTGCTGGTGGTGCTGGGGCTCTATTCGTTGCTTGGCCGGCGCAGCGCGGTGGTATTCCTGGCGTTAGCGGTGGGACTGGGATGGGTTACCGTGCAGCGCAACAAAGATTACCACGATGAACTGACCCTCTGGAGCGACACCGTGGCCAAATGCCCGGGCAATGCGCGCGCGCGCGACAACCTGGGAAATACCTTGGTGAAAATGCCAGATCGATTGCCCGATGCCATCGTTCAGTTTGAAGCGGCGCTGCAATTGGACCCCGATTCAGCGAAAGTGCATAACAACTTTGGCGATGCCTTGCTCGACATGCCGGGCCGCCTGCCCGACGCGATAGCCGAGCTTCAGGCCGCGCTGCGTCTCGACCCCGGTATGGCCGAAGCCCACAACAACCTTGGCACCGCCTGGCTCGAGATGCCGGGACGTCTGCCTGATGCAATGGCCGAGTTTGAAGCCGCGCTGCGGCTCAACCCTGATTTAGCCGACGCACATGACAATCTTGGTACCATTTTTTTTAATATGCCGGGGCGGATGCCTGACGCCATCACCCAATTTGAAGCCGCGCTACGGCTCAACCCTGATTCGATGGAAGCGCATAGCAACCTTGGCAGCGCCTTGCTCAACGAGCCGGGGCGTTTGCCCGATGCGATCGCCCAGTATGAAGCCGCCGTGCAACTCGGTCCTGATTCTGCGAAAGCGCATTATAACCTCGGCAATGCCTTGCTCAATATGCCGGGACGCGTGCCCGACGCGATGATCCAGCTCGAAGCCGCCTTGCGGCTCCAGCCAGACCTGACGCCAGCCCGGGAATTGCTTAATCAGTTGCAGAATCGCAATGGGCTTGAAGGCCCAGCTCAGGTGGATTCGTCATTTCGTTAGAATGACGCCCGCAAATAAGTTCGTATTGCCGGCCCTTTGCCGGCGAATTGGAATTGCTTGATGTCCACCGTGCCGTCCCCTGCGCCAAACAGTTGCCTGTCCCGCTGGAGCAGTTTACTGGCCGGCGGTATCATCATCCTCGCGGTGCTGGCGGCATACTTGAACAGCTTTTCCGGCCCGTTTGTTTTGGATGACCCATCGGCGATCAGGGACAACCTGACGATAAGGCATTTTGGGAGCGCCCTGGTGCCACCGTCTTATGTCGGCGCGACCACGGCTGGCCGCCCGCTGATCAACCTGACCTTTGCCCTCAATTATGCGCTGGGTGGCATGAAGGTTGGGGGCTACCACGCGTTCAATTTGCTGATTCACACGCTGGCAGCGCTCACGTTGTTTGGAATTGTGAGAAGAATGCTCGCGTCGCAGCTAGCGACGCGAGGATTTCGGATTTCAGATTTCAAATCCAAGAGAGTGGAGGGCCCGGCGACAGCCCAATCTGAAATTTTAAATCTGAAATTTGAGATTGGCGCGGACGCGACGCCATTGGCCCTGGCCGTGGCGCTGATCTGGGCGCTGCATCCGCTCCAGACTGAAGCGGTGACCTACATTTCCCAGCGGGCCGAGTCGCTGATGGGGCTGTTTTATCTGCTGACGTTGTATTGTTTCGTCCGTTCCACAGACGAAACAGGCGAGAGGCCATCCTCCTTCGCCAAGGCTTCGGAGGACAGGCAGGCAAGAGGCGAGAGACCTGAAAAGGAAACGCCATATCCGCAGGTGATCCGGCCTCTGGCCTCTAGCCTCTGGTCTCTAGCCTCTATTTTAGCCTGCCTGCTGGGCGCGATGTGCAAGGAGATTATCGTGACGGCGCCGGTGATGGTGCTGCTTTACGATCGCACCTTTGTCGCTGGTTCGTTTCGCGAAGCCTGGCGGCTGCGCTGGCAGTATTACCTCGGATTGGCCTGCACGTGGTTGCTGCTGGCCTGGCTGATGACGGGCTTGGGCCAGAGAAATGTCGGATTTGACCAGGGCGTGACGTGGTGGAGCTACGCGTTAACCTCGTGCCGGTCGGTGGTGCTGTATGGCAAGCTCGCGCTTTGGCCGCATCCCCTCGTTTTTGATTACGGCAATCGTTTCATTCGGCATGTGACCGAGGTCGTGCCGTGGGCGCTGGTTCTGGCCGCATGGCTGGCGGGCACAATCGTGGCGCTGCGGCGCTGGCCGGCCATCGGTTTTTTAGGCGCGTGGTTCTTGGTGATCCTCGCCCCAACTTCCAGCGTGGTTCCCGTGGCCCTGCAGCCAATGGCCGAACACCGCATGTACTTGTCCCTGGCCGCGGTGGTTGTGCTGGGGGTGCTTGGGTTGCACCGGTTGGCCGGACGACGCGGCTTGATGGTGTGTGCGGCCGCGGCCGTGGGACTGGGCTGGCTCACCGTGCAGCGCAATAAAGTTTACCGCAGCGAGCTGACTCTCTGGAGCGACACCGTGACCAAGTGCCCGGACAATGAGCGGGCGCACGAAAGCCTGGGAGATGTTTTGACCAAGATGCCCAATCGCATGCCCGATGCCATCGTCCAGTTTGAAGCGGCCCTGCAGATCAATCCTGGTTCAGCGAAGATGCATAACAACCTTGGCAATGCCCTGATGGATGTGCCGGGACGTCTGCCGGACGCGATGGCCGAGTTTGAAGCCGCGCTGCGGCTCGACCCTGGTTTGGCGGCTGCCCATAACAACCTTGGCACCGCCTGGCTCGAGATGCCGGGACACTTGCCTGATGCGATGACCGAGTTTGAAGCCGCGCTGCGGCTCAACCCTGATTTAGCCGACGCACATGACAATCTTGGTACCATTTTTTTTAATATGCCGGGGCGGATGCCTGACGCCATCACCCAATTTGAAGCCGCGCTACGGCTCAACCCTGATTCGATGGAAGCGCATAGCAACCTTGGCAGCGCCTTGCTCAACGAGCCGGGGCGTTTGCCCGATGCGATCGCCCAGTATAAAGCCGCCGTGCAACTCGGTCCTGATTCTGCGAAAGCGCACTATAACCTTGGCAATGCCTTGCTGGACATGCCCGGACGGTTGCCCGACGTGGTGGCGCAGCTTCAAGCCGCCTTGCGGCTCCAGCCGGATTTTGCCCCGGCCCGGGAATTACTGGACCAGTTGCAGAATCGCAATGGACTTGAAGGCCCCGCTCCGGTGGACTCACCCATTCACTCGAATGACATCCATTGAATCGACTCTCGTCTCCCGCATTGCAGCCGCCAAACGCGCCGTACTTTCGCAAACCGAACTGCTTCATCGCGAATTTGGCCGGGCCAAAAGCAACTGGAAGGCCGACGGCACGCGGGTCACGCCGGTCGATATTGCCATCTCGGAAAATATTTTTCACGAACTGGGTGCTCAGTTTCCCGACGACCAGTTTTTAAGCGAGGAGCTGGCCGATGCCGGCGCGCCCATCCCGGTCACGGCGCGCTTCGCGTGGGTGCTCGACCCGATCGACGGCACCAACAATTACGCGCTGGGTATCCCGTACTGCGCGATCTCGCTTGCGCTGTGTGAAAACGGCACGCCGGTCTACGGGGTAATCTACGACCTGGCGCGGCGCTCGCTCATTCATGGCGGGCCGGGCTTTGGCGTGCACGATGGCGAACAGCTCCTGCCCCGGCTGAAAAATGAAACGCCCCACAAGGAAAGCCTGGTTGGCTTGCACAGCCCGACCGACAAGACCCTGGTGCCGCTCGCCGACCGCGTGTTGTCACAGTTCAAGATCCGCGGGCTGGGCAGCGCGGCACTGCACCTGGCTTACGTCGCGACGGGGATGTTCGAGGGCACGGTGGATTTCAACGTGAAGATCTGGGACCTCGCGGCGGCCATTCCGTTGTGCCTCGAAGCGGGTGCGGAAGTGCACTTTCTCAATGGCGAGCAACTGCCGGTGCGGCAATTCAACCTCAAGATGACACCCATCAGGTATTACGCCGGCAGTCCGGTCGTGTGCGCTATCCTGGCGCGGTTGCTACAGGCAAAATGACGAAATCAGAATGACGAATTTCGAATGGGCATTCGCCATTCTTCATTCGGAATTCGTCATTCGTTGCCGTCACACCTGGTAGCTTTTACCCGGCACGGGATCGAGCACCTTGGTCTGCGGCATTTTCTCGGCGAGCTGTTGGGCGAACCAATCCCGCGCGGGTTGGTCGCCGTGGGTGAGAACGACGGCGCGCGCGGCGGTTTGCACGGCGAATTGCAGCAGTTCGTCGCGATCGGCATGGCCGCTGAGCTCGAATCTTTCCACGTGGGCCTTCAGCTTCGTTTTCACATTGGCCGCCTTGAAAAGAAAATTTTCGCCGGGCTTGGTCGCAAGCAGAGCGCCGCCGGGTGTGTCGGGATCGCAGTACCCGACGAAGCCGATGGTGTTGATCGCGTGGCTGGCAAGGCCAGAGGCGAGCGTGTAGCTGGGCGTGCGCTCGACCAGCATGCCGCTGCTGACGATGTAGAGGGCGTTTTGCCTGGGGTCTTCGCCCGGTTTGAGCTGGCGCGGGAGCGGCTTGAGCTTGAGCTCCTTGATGACGCTCCGGGTGAAATTGAGCTGGCGCGTCTTGCGCGTGATCTCGTCGAAGTAATCGGCGAGGTCGAGGCCGAGGCCCGAGGCATAAATGGGGCAATCGACGAGCCGGTCGAATTTCCGCGCGTCGTGCACGACGGCGAGGATTTCCTGCATGCGGCCAAGGGCAAAGACGGGGATGAGAAACGAGCCGCCGCGCTTGATGGTTTCGTTGATGCTGGCGATGAGCCGGGCGATCTCGGCGCCGCGGCCCTTGCCCACGGGGCGCTCGGTGTGCCCGCGGGTGGTTTCCATGATGAGGGTGTCGAACTTGCCGGCGGGGAATTTCGCGCCGGGCAGCGTGCGCTGATCCTCGAAAAGCACGTCGCCGGTGATGAAAATCTGCCGGTGCTTGTGGTGCAGCTCGACGCCGGCCGCGCCGGCCACATGGCCGGCTGGATGGAAGATGAGCTCGATTTCGTCCTTCGCGCCGTGGAATTTTTTGGCGTGGCCGAAGGGCAGGCCGGTCATGCGGCGCGCGCAGCGGTCGATGTCGTCATGGGTGAAAAGCGGGTAGTCGGGGATGTTTTCCTCCTCCTTTTGCCGCAGCATGACGTTGGCGGAGTTGTGCAGCATGCGTTCGATCAGCATGCGGCTGGGCTGGGTCATCACCACCGGCGCGTCGGGAAACTCGCGCATGGCCACGGGCAGGCTCCCGATATGGTCGAGATGGCAATGCGTGATGACGATGAGGTCGGGCGGCGCACCGCGCAACGAACTCAAGTCCGGCGAGGCGCGGCGGCCGGTGAGCTTGGGGTTAAGGCCGCAATCAAGGAGAATGCGCAGGTCGCCAAGTTGCAGCAGGAGGGAGTTGGCGCCGATACCGCCATCGCGGTTTAGGTCAATGAGCTTCATTAATTATTTTGGAGCGATGAGCGATAGGGTGGAAGCGGCCAAGAGCAAGATATACTCATACTCATTCGTTGGGCACGGTCATGTTGAAAGGCGTCAGCGTCACGTGGATTTTCTGGCCGTGGTCGTCCACGCCGTGGAAACAACCGCGCACCTCGGCATCGCAATTCGTGACATGGTAGCTGTTGTAGGAAAACTGTTCGCCGGGCGCGAGGCGAGGTGTTTCGCCGACGATCTTGTCGCCTTCGATGACCAGGCTGCTGCCGTCGCCGTGGATTACGACCCATTTCCGGCCGAGGAGCCGGACGGTGCGGTCGGATTCGTTTTTGATCGTGACGAAATAGACGAAAGCGTGCGGTTTGTCCGGTGGCAGGCTGGGGCCGCCGTGGTGATAAACCAGCTTGTCGAGGTGTGCGGTGAGACCGGGTAGTTCTATGGATTCGCTGGGCAAGGAGAGAAACGAACGCAATTTTCGCCCGGGCGCAACCTCATCCGGCCTTGCAGGCAAAGGCCGGGCGAAATTGGTAATTGGTACTTAGTAGTTGGGATCGGACAAATTACCAAATACCAACTACAAATTACCCGTGTTTCGGCTTGCGCGTGTCCGAGCCGCCGCGCACAAACGCGTTTCATGGAAAAACTGGCTTTGCTTTCCGTCAGCGATAAACGCGGCCTGGCCGAATTTGCCACGGCCCTCGTGAAAAAACACGGCTACCGGCTGCTTTCGACCGGAGGCACGGCGAAACTCCTGGCCGAGCGCGGGCTGCCCGTGACGGAAGTGAGCCAGCACACCGGTTCGCCGGAAATCATGGAAGGCCGCGTCAAGACGCTGCACCCCAAGATCCACGGCGGCCTGCTCGCCCGGCGCGACAAGCCGGAGCATCTCGCCCAGGCGGCGGAGCACGGCATCGCGCTCATCGATCTCGTCGTGGTGAATCTGTATCCATTCGAGCAGACCGTGGCGAAACCCGGCGTGCATTTTGAGGAGGCGATCGAGAACATCGACATCGGCGGGCCGTCGATGCTGCGCAGCGCGGCGAAAAACCACGAGAGCGTGACGGTCGTGTGCGACCCGGCCGATTACGACGCGGTGCTGGCGGCGTTCGATCAACCTGCCGGGCTGGCGGCGCTGCGCCGAAAGCTGGCTTTGAAAGTCTTCCAGCGCACGGCGAGCTACGACGCGGCCATCTCGGGCTATCTTGCGACGCAGGCGGAAGCGCCCGACCTCGCGGCCCTCGCGGGATTTCCGGAAAAACTCACGTTGTCGTGGAAAAAGGCCCAGGCGCTGCGCTACGGCGAAAATCCGCACCAGCAGGCGGCCCTCTACGGCACCTTTCACGAGCATTACCAGCAGCTCCAGGGCAAGGAGCTCAGTTACAACAATATTTTGGACATCACGTCGGCCACCTACCTGATCGGCGAATTCGAGCGGCCGACCGTGGCGATCTTGAAGCACACGAATCCCTGCGGCGTTGCCAGCGCGGATTCGCTCGGTGCGGCCTGGGAAGAGGCTTATGCCACGGATAAACAGGCGCCGTTCGGCGGCATCATCATCGTCAACCAGACGCTCGATGGTGCGTTGGCGAAGACGATTGCGGAAATTTTCACCGAGGTGATCATCGCACCGCGCTTCAGCGACGAGGCGCTCCAGGTTTTCGGCAAAAAGAAAAACCTGCGCCTGATGGTGGCCCGGCAGGGCATCGGCGCGGATTCCCTGCAGGAAATCCGCTCGGTGGTCGGCGGCGTGCTCGTGCAGGACCGCGACCGCACCCTCGGCAACGTCAATGAATTCAAGGTCGTGACGAAGCGTCAGCCAACGCCGGAGGAATGGGCCGGCATGTTGTTTGCCTGGAAGATCTGCAAGCACGTCAAATCGAACGCCATCGTTTATACCCGCGGCGAACGCACGCTCGGCGTCGGGGCGGGCCAGATGGCGCGGGTGGACAGCTCGCGCATCGCGGTGTGGAAGGCCAAAGAGGCCGGGCTTGACCTGCATGGTTCGGTCGTGGCAAGCGAGGCGCTGTTTCCCTTTGCCGACGGACTGATTGCCGCGGCCGAGGCGGGCGCCACCGCGGCCATCCAGCCCGGCGGCTCCGTGCGCGACGAGGAAGTCATCAAAGCGGCGGACGAACGCGGGATGACCATGGTCTTCACCGGCATCCGGCATTTTAAGCACTGAGTATTTTTAAATGGTCGGAGGGTAGGGCGCGTTATCCGTTCGGCTGAGCTCACGGCCGAAGCCTTTACGCACCGGGTAAATTTGTGGGCGGGGTGCCTCACTGAAAGAAAACTCGGCGGTGTTTTTCCTTGAGCGTCAGTTTGGGTGAAACCTTCAGCCCACTGGACTGAAGGTGGAGCGCGGCGTCCCCTTGTCTCCGGCCCAAACAGTCCCCCGCCGCGCTCCACCACCCAAAGGCTTCTGTTGGGCTAGACCTTTTCAGCGGGCGGCGGAGGGCCCGCGGCGATGGCTGGTTTCTTCTCCGATTTGATGCCCAGGAGTTTTTTCACGTAACCGACGAGGGCGAGAATTGCGATGACGACGAATTTCTTGGCTGCGAGGAGGCCGACCCACAGCAGCTTGAACATGCCCGCCTTGGCGAGGATGCCGCCCGCGATCAGGGCGGCGATGCCGTAGGTGGCGACTTTGTCGGTGCTGGGATTGAAATCGGCGTAACGGTGGCCCTCCTGAAAATCGACCATGGCGAGAACCGAAGGCGTGGCGGTCTCAACTTCCTTAAGCTCCGCCATGGGGGCCACGGTGTTGAGTACGAGCACGCCACGGCGGCCGAGAATGCGGATGCTGTAGTTGAGAGTGTGTTCAGGCGAATCCCCAAACTTCAGCTCCCTGGCCCAGTAAAGCTTGTGGGTGGCCGGGTCGTAATGCGGCGGCGTGGCCCAGCCGATAAGATCAATGGAGGGATAGCCGGCTTTCTGCCGCTCCTTGTTGGCTGCCTGCATGCCTTCTTTCATCTGGGCGAGCAGCTTGGTGTAGTCGATGCCGGCGGCATCGTTGTCTTTGACATAACCATCCTCCTCGTAGGTGATGACGACCGCCCAGTAACCCGATGAATCGAGAGGGTCAAAGCCGGCGGGCACAATCAGGCCGAGCCGGTCGTTGCTGGGCGGATTGCCCCAAAGTTTGCTGATCACCGTCTCCGTATCGGCGGGATTGAGGTAACGAAACTCCGTTGGCAGCTTGATCTTGGCGATACCGCCGCGCAGGACGATTTCGCCTTGTTGGTACTTCAACCCGTCGGCGAGCTTGCGATATTCAGCGAGGCGCGCCGCGGGATCGGGTGGTGTGGGGTCGGCTAGGGCGCAGGTTGCGCCAAGGACCAAAAGACCAAGCAGGCGGAGGATTTTCATGGCTATTGATAACCGACGTGGGGGTAGAAGAGGTTGCCGACACCGCGCACGAGGGCCGGCAGCAACCCGCCGATAAAGCGGATGGCGATGATCAGGCCAAGCATGCGCAGCAGAGGCGAGCGCAAAGCGTCATAGCAGCGCCCGGCGGCATTTTGCGGCAAAAACAACAGCACCGCGCTGCTGCCATCCAGCGGTGGCACGGGCAGGAGGTTGAAAACGCACAACAGGAGGTTGAGCGAAAGCATTATACTCAGGATCTTTGCCACCACGTCAAAGGCCCCGGCATTGACCGCATCCGTGAGCCGCGCCGGGCCCAGGGAAAAAGGCGCGGTGAAAACATCCCACTCGAGGCCCAGGCGGATCAGCAGCGCGGCGGCGAGCACGAGCAACAGATTGGTCGCCGGCCCGGCCAGGGCCATGAGCGCGGCGCGGCGCGGATAGTTGCGCGCCCAGACCGGATCGTACGGCGCACTGGCCCACCCCATGATCCAACCGCCGAGAAACCAGGCCAGGATGGGCACCACGACCATCCCGGCGAACTCACGGCGGATATGCGGCACCGGATTCAGCGAAACCTGGCCTCCGCGATAGGCGGTGTCGTCGCCGAGTTTCAGTGCGCTCCAGGCATGGGCCGCCTCGTGGCAGACCGTGGAAAGAAGAAACACCGCATACCAGATGATTCCATCGGCCAGGCTGGATTGCATCATCCAAAGCAAAGGGCGCGGCCTGCCGGGCGAAAGCAAAATCGGCCGGCGGGCGGTCAATTTCCAACTAGCCGGCACCGCGATTTTGCTCCACCGTGGGCCGGATGTTCGACCCGGTTGAAAAACTAAAGGAGTTCGTCCGCCACCCGAGCGTGTCGGCCGATCCCAAATTCAATGAGGGCATGAAGGGCGCGCGGGAGTTTGTCGCGGGCCTGCTGCGCGAAATGGGTTTCGCGGTGGAAATCGTGCCGACGAAGCTGCACCCGATCATCCTCGCGCGGCGCGGAGGCGACGAACACTGGCCCCATGTCATCATTTACGGCCACTACGACGTGCAGCCGGCCGATCCGTTGAACTTATGGACGACCCCGGCCTTCGAGCCGGTGGAGCGGGATGGCCGGCTTTATGGCCGGGGCACGGCGGACAACAAGGGCCCGCTCATGACGCACATCGCAGCGGTCGCCCAGCTCCTGGAAAAAAATCCGCGCCTGCCGCTGCGCATCACCTTTCTCATCGAGGGCGAGGAAGAAATGGGCAGCCCGAGCTTTTTGCCGTTCCTCGAGGCCCACCAGGCCGAACTGCGCAAAGCCGACCTGGTGTTCCTCTCCGACACGCTCAGCCCGAGCGAAGAGCAGGTCGTCATCACCTGCGGCCTGCGCGGGCTGGTGTTGTGCGACGTGGAGGTCACCGGCTCGCGGGGCGATTTGCACTCGGGCCTGCATGGCGGCGTATTGCGGAATCCGATCCAGGCGCTGGCCGAGCTGTGCGCCTCGCTGCACACCCCCGACGGCCGCGTGAACGTGCCGGGATTTTATGATGACGTGGTGGAGGTCGAGCCGTGGGAGCGCGAAGAATTAAAAAAACTTGGCGGCGATGTGGAGAAATACTGCGAGTTTCTCGGCATCCCGGCCTTTCACACGCCGCCGGGCTACACGCCGTTTGAAGCGATCCGCTTCCTGCCGACGCTTGAATTCAACGGCATCGGCGGTGGCTACCAGGGGGAGGGCACGAAGACGGTCATTCCCAGCAAGGCCTTCGTGAAAATCAGCTGCCGGCTCGTGGCGAACCAAGTGCCGGGAAAGATACGCCAGTTGCTTTATCGGACGATCAGCGAGCGCATGCCAAAGGACGTGACCTTCCGCATCGTCGACCAGCACGAGGGCACGCCGTACATCGTCGTTCCGCCCGGCCGTGCCAACACGCCGCCCGGCCAATCGCCGGTGCTGGCAAGGGTGTTCCGGGCCACCGACGCAGCCGTGACCGAGGTGTTCGGCTGGGCGCCGCTTTACCTTCGCGAGGGCGGGAGCGTGCCCATCATCGCCGATATCAAGCGCGTGCTCGGGCTCGATTCGGTCATGCTGGGCCTGTTTTTGCCGGAGGACAACCTGCACGCGCCCAACGAAAGCTTTAAGCTTAGCATCATGCAGAAAGGCATGGCGGTGTCGCAAAAAGTGCTGACGGCGCTGGCGGCAGGATAGGTGTTGGCTTGTCCCGCCGTAGCTTAAGCGAAGGCGGATCATTGGTCACTCGTCATTGGTCATTGGTGGTAGTTGGTAATTGGCAGTTGGTATTTGGTGATTCGAAGTTGGTCGTTCAATGTGGGCAAAAGAAAGCCCCGGGCTTTCGTCCGGGGCTCCCTGTGGGTGATTTTTTTTGGCGTCGCTCAGCTTACGAGCCGCCAGCCGGAGCGGCGGCTGCTGGAGCATCGGCGGGTGCATCGGCTGGTGCGGCAGTATCAGCGTCGTCCTTTTTGACGTCGAGATCAACGCGGCGGTCGTGGTTCGCCTGTTCAGCGGTGCCGTTCTTGATGGCCTCAAGGCTGCCCTTGGAAAGCGTTTCGAGGCTACCAGCATCGACGCCGGCTTTGACGAGATAGTTTTTCACGCTCTGGGCGCGGCGATCGCCCAGCGACAGATTGTATTCGTCGGTGCCGTGCCAGTCGCAATGGCCCTCGAGCAGGAGCTTCTTCGTCGGGTTGTCCTTGAGGTACTTGACCGCATCGGCCAGCTTGGAGCGCTCGCCCGGCTTGATTGCTGATTGGTCAAAGTCGAAGTAAACCGATGGGATCAGGCCGTGAATAAGATGGCCATCGTCGATCACTCCCTCGGGCAGGCGTTCCTGCAAGCCGGCCGCATTGGCGTCGGTGGTGTTGACATTTGTCGGGTTAAGCCCGTTCGGGCCGAGCACAGTCTGGTCCGGCGTGGGACGCTTGGCTTTGGTCGCGCAGCCGGTGAGCAGCACGGCGGAACTGAGGAGAATGAGGGAAAGTACGGAGGAGATGATCTTCATGTGAGACGGAAAGTTTTGTCGTTATTGAGCAATCGCATTGGCACGGCAAGGATTTATTCGGCAATCTTGCGCCGGTGAGAACCAACCGCCAGCCAATCTGCTTCTTATTCGACAACGGTTCGCTGCGCGCGGCCGCGACTTTGAGCCTGCGCCGCATCGCGAATTGGCTGCGGGCGCGGCTGGATGGCGCGGACGTGCGCGCGGTGTCGCTGCTGCACTCAAGCACGATTGACGCCGCCGAGTTGGGAGGCGAGCGGGCGGAGCTGCTGGAGCCCGCCCTCACCGCGGCGGCGGCGCGGGGCGAAAACGATTTTGTGCTGCTGCCGCTTTTTTTCGGCCCGAGTGCGGCGGTGACGGACTATGTGCCGGAGCGGCTGCAGGCCTTGCGCAAAAAATTTCCCGACCTGCGGGTGCGGATGGCGCGCTGGCTGGTGGACGTGGATGCTGCAGACGACACGCGAGTCGCGGACATTCTCGCCGCCGGCGTGCGGCGGGCGGCGGCCGGCGCAGGCTGGAGCCGGCCCAAAGTCGCGCTGGTCGACCACGGCAGCCCGCAGCGCGGGGTGGCCGCGGTGCGGGATTTCCTGGGTGGACAATTGCGGCGGCAGCTCGGGAGCGAAGTGGCGGTGGCCTCGATGGAACGGCGGCCGGAGCCGGAGTTTGCCTTCACCGAGCCGTTGCTGGCCGGTTTGCTGCGCGATAAAAATTTCGGCCAGGGCGAGGTGGTGGTGGCGTTGCAATTCCTGTCGCCCGGGCGCCATGCCGGACCGGGTGGAGGCATTGCTGGAATCTGTGCCGGGGCCATGCGCGCGCAGCCGGGCTTGCGGATTGTTCCAACCGGGCTCGTGGGTGAAGACGAGCGGCTGGCGGATGTGCTGGCGGAGCGCTACCGCGAAGGACTGAAGAGCTGAAAGGCTGAAAAACTGAAGGAGCGCCCCAAAGCCTATTTGCCAGGGTTAGAACGCGAAAAAATCCAAGAGCATTCAGCCCTTCAGTTTTTCAGTCGTTTAGCCCTTCACTTTACGGCAGCGCTTTTTTCGGCTCGATGATGCCGACCTCGAGGGCGTAGCGCGTAAGGCTGGCGACGTCGTGGAGGTTGAGCTTGCGCATCAGGTTGGTGCGGTGGTTGTCCACGGTCTTCACACTGATGCCGAGCTTGGAGGCGATTTCCTTGGTGCTGTGGCTTTCCGCGACGAGCTGGAGAATTTCGCGTTCGCGGTCGGTCAGGAAATCGGCGGTGGCGCTGGCGCTGGGGTTGGCCACGACGTTGCGCAGGAGCGCGGCGACCGCGGGGCCGAAATAAGTGCCGCCATTGGCCACGGTCTCGAGGCCTTTTTTAAATTCAACCAGGCCGGCGGTTTTTTCCACAAAACCGTGCGCGCCGGCTTCGAGCATCTCGCGCACCAGGACGGGATTTTCATGGCCGGAAAAAACCAGCACGCGGACATTCTTAAGCTGTTTGCTGATGCGGCGGAGAAGATCGACGCCGTTCAGCCCGGGCAGTTTGGCATCGAGCACGAGCAAATCCGGCTTCACCTCCATGCACAACGTATAGGCGCTCTGGCCATCGCCGCTTTCGCCCACGAGCTTGTAATTGGGATCCATGTGGAGGATCTCCACCAACATTTCACGGATGGCGGTTTGATCTTCGACGATGACAAGTCGTTTCATATGCGTTATGTTTTATACATCCTACCGAGGTATGGGGAAAAGCATAATTATAAAATCTTTGCCTGTGCAAGCTTTGCCAAAGTTTCTTTCGTCATTTTTACGCAAACTGCCGCCCGTGGTTTTGCTTGCCTGGCTCGCGGGGTGCGCCAGCGAACCCGCGGATCCAGCGGCCAAGGCACCGCCTTCGGCCAATGTGGGCAAGCTGCAGGCATGGAACGATGCCGAGATGCTCGCGCAACGCGGTACCGGGCGCATCACTGCGGCTGGCGCCGGCACTTCCATGCTGCCCATTTACGGAGATAACACCATGCTCGTCATCAGCGCGGTGCCTTACGACACGCTGCGGCTCGGCATGACCGTGGCCTACATCAACTCGCGCGGAATCGAGGTGGTCCACAAACTGATTGGAAAAGAAGCCCATGGCTGGCGCGTAGAGGGGCTGAACAACGAGGAAGCTGACGCGGAACTCGTCACTCCGGAAAATTTAATCGGGGTGGTCTACGCCACGCTCAGTTATGACGCGGACGAAGACGATGACAGCGCCCCGAGCAAGTGATCATTCTTCGCCCTGAGCTTGCCGAACGGGCTACGCAGGGCACGCATCCAATGAATTTGCCATATTTTCGGCGACGGCGAAAACGAAATGGAAGCCCTACTTCGTCCCGCCAAGCGGGACTACGAAGGGCATTCTTCGCAGCGTGCCACGCAGTTGATTCCGGTTACCACTCACAAATAGAGTGGCCGTGCCATTCGTAGCTCCGAAGGAGCGAAGAATGGTGGGCTGGCCGGGACTCGAACCCGGAACCAACAACTTAAAAGGATGCTGCTCTACCATTGAGCTACCAGCCCACACAGTCGCGGAAGGTAGCGGAAATAGATTTCAGTCGTCCATGCTGGCAAGGATTTTCCGAAACACCACTCTTGCGAAAAACCCTGTTTTCCCGTAAAACTTTAGCCATTCAACAGCGTCTTATCCTGCAATCTGCCCGTTTTCCACCAATCGCCAGCCATTCCGATCAGCCATGGGAACAATTCTCGATTACACGCATCAGAGCCAAGTAGACGGTATGTCTATCAAAGCCCAAGAAGTTGCATTAGACCGAATGCTCGTTGATCGCTTTAAAAGCGGCGACGAGGCGGCCTTTAGCGAAATGGTCACGCGCTACTGGGATCGCATCTATTCGATGGTCCACCACCTTTTGCGCAACCAACAGGATGCCGAGGAAGTCACGCAGGATGCGTTTATCCGGGCGCATCGCGGGCTCGTCAATTTCCGCGGAGAATCGGCGTTCTCAACCTGGCTTTACCAGATTGCGACCAACCTGGCCCGCAACCGCTACTGGTATTGGTGGCGCCGCAAACGCGACAAGACGGTGTCCTTCGACCAGCCGGTCTCGGCCGACAACGCCACGCCGCTTTCCGAGGTTTTTGCCGCCGAGATGGAGACACCGGAGGATGCCACCGTCACCCAGGAATTGGTCACCTCCATCGCCGCCGGCATGGAAAAACTCAGTCCCAAGCACCGGGAAGTCCTGATTTTGCGCAACGTGAAAAATTTGTCCTACGAGGAGATCGCCGAGATCCTGACCATTTCCGTTGGCACGGTCAAAAGCCGCATCGCGCGTGCCCGCGAAAGCCTGCGCGCGAAACTGGGAGGGGACTTCGCATGAAAGAGTCGCGTTTCATCGAATTGATTAATCTCTACATCGACCGGCAGATCGGGCCCGAGGAAGCGGCTGAGTTGGAGGCGGAGATTGCGCGCAGCCCGTCGCACCGCCGCACCTATCTGCAATACTGCCGCATGCACCGGGCGTGCACGATGCTCTTCGAGAATTTCCACGCCCCGGCCACGTCGCTGAACCAGGCCCTGGGCCAGGCCGAGCGCAAGGTCACGGAGTTTCCCGCGCGTGGATACCGCCTGGCGCGCATTTCGCTGGGCGTGGGACTGGCCGCGGCGGCCTGTATCGCGTTCATGCTGGTCAATCGTCCGGCTTCCACCTCTGCACCTGCGGCCAGCCCCGGCGTTAACGAAGTGGCGCAAGTGAACGTGCCGGCCGAGGCCTTTCACCTCGCGGCGGTCGCCCGTCCGGCCGATTTCAAAACCGTCATGACGGTCAATAAATTTTCGCTCGCCAACAATCCGGCCGCCAGCGATGCCCAGCGCGCAGCGTTCGATTGGATGAGGCAGATCGAGCTTTCACCCATGCCCGCGGTCGACAACAACGATAATGTATTTGTCCCGCAAACCGCGGCATTGTCGTCAGATTTGCGCTTTTCGCACGCCCACCCGGACGATCAGCCCGCGGCGGAGATGGCGAGCTTTCAGTTCCAGCCCTGAGCGGGGTTGGCCGGCGGCCTAGCCGTTAAGCGCTTTTTTCACCAGCGTCTCGGTCGTGACCCGGCCGCCGAGCGCGAGCGCGGCGCGACGCACGGCTTGGTCGGCATCGGCCGCTTTGTAGCCGAGCGCCATTAGTGCCATCACGGCGTCGTGCTGCTTGTTGTCGACGGGTGCGGTCCCGGTCGGGGAGGAACTTCCTGAAGAAAGAATTTCGCCGGCCGCCGGCGCGCCCAGCTTGCTCTTCAATTCGACGACGAGGCGCTCCGCGGTTTTTTTGCCGATGCCGGGGCAATTCGCCAACGTGGCGATGTCGCCCGCGCGGATGGCGCTTTCGAGCAGCGCCAGCGAGAGCTTGCTCATGATCGTCAACGCGCCTTTCGGCCCGACCCCGGTCACGTTATCGATCAACAGGCGGAAAAAATCGCGTTCTTCCACGGTGGCGAAACCGTAGAGCGTCTGCGCGTCCTCGCGATAAACGGCGAGTGTATGCAGCTTCACTTGCGCGCCGGTGGCGGGAAGTTTCTCCGCGGTCGTCACCGGGATGTGCACGTCGTAACCCAGGCCGCCCGTTTCGATGACGGCAAGCAGGGGCGAAGTTGCAACCAGCGTACCGTGGATGGAGGTGATCATCTCATTTCAATCCCAGCACGTCCTGCATGTCGTAAACGCCGGCCGGCTGCTTCACGACCCATTGGGCGGCGCGCAGGGCGCCGCGGGCAAAGATGCCTCGGTCCGAGGCCTTGTGCGTGAGCTCAAGGCGCTCGCCCAGCGCGGCAAAAATAACGGTGTGGTCGCCCACGACGTCGCCGCCGCGCAGCGAGTGCACGCCCACTTCACCCGGCGGGCGTTCCCCGGTGATGCCCGAGCGGCCGTGGCGCAGCGCCTTGGCGGTCAGCTTGCGCTCCTCGAGGATGATCTCGAGCAGGCGCGCGGCCGTGCCGCTGGGCGCGTCCTTCTTGAAACGGTGGTGCATCTCGATCACCTCGGCATCGTAGTCCGAATCGAGCACGCGCGCCGCTTCCTGCGTGAGGGCAAACAGCAGGTTTACGCCGACGGAAAAATTTCCCGCCCAGACGCAGGGCACGCGCGCGGCGAGGGCGAGGAGCTTTTTCTTTTCCTCGGCCGTATGGCCGGTCGTGCCGATGACGATGGGCTTGTGTTGCGCGACGGCCAGCTCGAGCAGCTGCCCGGTGGCGGGAGGCGAACTAAAGTCGATAATGGCATCGCAACGCGCGAGGCCGGAGGCTGCGTCGTCCCCGGTGTCGGTGGCCGCGCCGATGACAAGGCCCAGCTCCGCCGCGGCCGCCGTGATGGCGTGGCCCATGCGGCCTTTCGCGCCGTTGAGAAGGATGGTGAGCGACATGGCGGGGATTATTTGCCGAGCGCGGCGAGCACGCCAGTCAGGATTTTCAGGTTGGCCGCGCTCATCTCGCACAGCGGCAGGCGCACTTCGGCCGAGCTGATGATGCCGGCGCGCACCATGGCCGTCTTGACCGGCACGGGATTGGGCTCGATGAAGAGCGCCTTGAACAGCGGGTAGAGCTTGCGGTGCAGCTTGGCGGCGCTGGCAAAATCATCAGCCAGGGCGAACTTCACCAATTGGACGATTTCACGCGGGATCAGGTTCGAGGCCACGCTGATGACGCCCTCGGCGCCGGCGGTCATGAAGGGCAGGGTGAGCGAGTCATCGCCGCAGAGCACGGTGATGTCGCGGCCCAGCGCATGCTTGATCTGGTCCACACGATCGACCGTGCCGCCGGATTCCTTGATGTAGCGGACGTGGGGATATTTTGCGCGCAACCGTTCGATGACGGGCACGCCGATCTCCACGCAGCAACGGCCGGGAATCGAATAAAGCACAATGGGCCGGTCGGTCGTCTCGGCCAGGGCGCAATAGTGGCGAAAGATGCCTTCCTGGCTCGGCTTGTTGTAGTAGGGCGCGACGACGAGCATTCCGTCGGCGCCGGCTTCGTGCGAGAGGCGCGTGAGTTCGACCGCCTCCTGCGTGGAATTCGAGCCCGTGCCGGCCAGCACTGGCACGCGGCCGCGCGCCGCGGCGATGGTGGCCCGGATCACATCCATATGCTCCTCGTGCGAAAGCGTGGGTGATTCGCCCGTGGTGCCGACCGGCACGAGGCCGTTGATGCCGCCTTTGATTTGGAAATTAACCAACCGGGCCAGGTCGTCATAGGCGACCTGGCCGTTCTTAAACGGCGTGGCGAGCGCGGTGATCGCGCCGGTGAGAGGGCGTAGTTTCATGGAAAACCGTGTCAAAAAGTACCTTAGGCTAAAGAGACCTTGCCCAACAAAGCATACTACCCTACAAAATTCACCTTGTTTTTTTACTGCCCCGGCAGTTTCGATGAACATAGAAATCTTCAACGATCTCCTCAAACTCGCCGTCGAAAGTGGCGCGAGTGACATTATTATCAAATCCAACAAGCCGGGCTACGTCCGCTTGGGTGGCCGGTTGAAGCCGGTGGACATGGATCCCTTCACGGGCGCGGAAGTGCAAGAGTTCGTCGATGAAAAGGTTCCGCGCGTTTTCAAGCAGCAGTGGGAAAATGACGGCCAGATCGACTTTGCCTACACCGCGGACGGGGTCGGGCGTTTTCGCGTCAATGCCTTTCAGCAGCGCGGCACCACCAGCATCGTTTTCCGCCACGTGAAAAGCCGTGTGCCCAACTTTGCCGAGCTCAACCTCGTGGCCGAGCCGTTGCTCAATTTCTGCAAGGCCAAGGACGGCATTCTCCTGGTCTGCGGTGCCACCGGCTCGGGCAAAAGCTCGAGCATGGCGGCGATGCTGGGCTGGATCAACCAGAACCTCGACCGCCATATCGTCACGATCGAAGACCCCATCGAGTTTACCTTTCAAGACGACAAGTCCATTTTCAACCAGCGCGAAATCGGCCTGGACGTGCCCGACTTCGCCATGGCGATCAAATCCGTGCTCCGCCAGAATCCCGACATCATCCTCATTGGTGAAATGCGCGACCGCGTGACTTTTGAAACCGCCCTTTCCGCGGCCGAGACCGGCCACCTTGTCTTCTCGACCATGCACGCGGCCACCGTGCAGCAGTCCATCACGCGCCTGTTTGAGTTTTTCCAACCCGAACAACAACTTCAGGCGCGCCGCCAGATCGCCGGCACGCTGAAGGGTATTATTTGCCAGAAACTTATTCCCTCCCTGGAGGGCGGGGGCCGGCAGCCCGCATTGGAAATTTTGCAGGCGGACTCCGTGGTGCGCGGCCTGATCATGGACGGCCAGTTTGATAAAATCCAAGGCATGCTCGATTCCGGCGCCGACGCCAATAATCTCTCCTTCAACAAGGATCTTTATCGCCTCATCAAAGCCGGCAAAATCAGCAAGATTGATGGCCTCAAATTCTCGCCCAATCCGCAGGCGCTCGAAATGAACCTCAAGGGTATTTTCCTAAACACCTGAGTGGTGGTATTTGGAAATTGGTAGTTGGTCCTTGGTCGTAGTTAGTAGTTGGTAATTTGTATTTGGTGGCTGGCACTTGGACTCTGTCTCTGGTTGCAGGCCGTCGATCCCCTGAACGTCCGATACCGAAGACCCTCGGCCCAACTTCGAACCAACTACCAACTACCAACTACCAACTACCAACTACCAACTACTAACTACTAACTACCAATTGCCAACTACGCCCAATGACGAATCAGCTTGGTTTTTTCCCATCCGGGCGATTAAACGAACCCTTTATACATGGCACTCGCACTTCTTTTCGCCGGACAAGGCGCCCAAAAAATCGGCATGGGACGCACACTTTGCGAACAATCGCCCGCCGCGCGCGAGCTTTATGATGAGGCTAACACCGTGCTTGGCTGGGACTTGTCAAAGGTCAGCTTTGAGGGCCCGGACGCCGAGCTCGCGCAGACCAAAGTCTGCCAGCCGGCCCTTTATGTCCACGGCCTCGCGGCGCTCGCCGCGCTGCGCGAACAGGGCAAGGTGCCCGCCGGTGAGCCGCATTTTGCGCTGGGCCTGTCCCTCGGCGAAGTGACGGCGCTGGCCGCCGCCGGTGTTTTCGATTTTATCACCGGCCTGCGCATCGTGGCCGAGCGCGGCCGGCTCATGCAGCTCGCGTGCGAGCAGACGAGCGGCGGAATGGCCGCGATCCTCGGCGAGGAACGCGCGAAAGTTTATGAACTTTGCCGCGAGTTCGACATCGAGGCGGCGAATTTCAACAGCCCCGGGCAGATCATCGTCTCGGGAGAAAAATCAAAAGTGGTCGCCGCCGTCGCCGCCGCCAAGGAACGCGGCTTCAAGAAAATCATGCCGCTCAACGTCGCCGGCGCCTACCACAGCCGCCTGATGGAGCCCGCCCGCGCGGCCTTCGCGGCGTACCTGGAAAAAATTCCTTTTGCTGCGCCGAGCTTCACGGTCTTCACCAACACCACCGGCCGGGCCGTCGCGTTGCCGGAGGAAATTCGCGCCGCCCTCGTGAAACAAATTGTGTCCTCCGTCCTCTGGGAGGATTGCATGCGCAGCGCCGTCGCGGCGGGTGCGACCGGCTTTTGGGAGCTTGGCCCGGGGGGCGTGCTTGCCGGCCTCGCCCGGCGCACAGAAAAAGCATGGGCGGTGAAAAGTTTCAGCGAGTTTGCCGATTTGGCCGCGGCCTGATTGAGTTGACCCTCCCCGCATGGACGTCCCGCACATACGAAATTTCTGCATCATTGCCCACGTTGACCACGGCAAGACCACGCTCTCCGACCGGCTGCTCGAATCCACCAACACCGTCACCCAACGCGTGCTCACGGCGCAGCATCTCGACGCGATGGACCTGGAAAAAGAGCGCGGCATCACGATCAAGAGCCATCCGGTGACGATGCGTTACACGGCCAAGGACGGCCAGGAATACAAACTCAACCTCATGGACACGCCGGGCCATGTGGATTTTTCCTACGAGGTTTCACGCAGCCTGGCCGCCTGTGAAGGCGCGGTGCTACTGGTGGACGCAGCGCAGGGCGTGGAAGCGCAAACCGTGGCCAACGCGCACCTCGCGTTTTCACAAAATCTCAAGGTCATCCCGGTCATCAACAAGATCGACCTGCCCAGTGCCAATCTCGAGCTCTGTCTCCGCCAGCTCGAGGACATCCTTTCCATCCCGGCCGACGAGGCGATCCTGGCGAGCGGCAAGTCCGGCATCGGCATCACCGACATCCTTGAGGCCGTCGTGCACCGCATCCCGCCGCCGCGCTGGTCGGATTACCCGGCGACGCGCGCGCTCGTGTTCGATTCGCTTTACGACTCCTACCGTGGCGTCATTGCCTACGTGCGCGTGTTTTCCGGCACCCTGCGTGCGGGCGAGCAGATGATGCTGATGAGCTCCGGTCTGAAATCGGAAATCAAGGAAGTCGGTTTTTTTCATCCGAAAATGGAACCCACCGGCGTGATGACCGCCGGCGATGTCGGCTACATCATCGCCACGATCAAGGATCCGTCCGAAGTGAAGACTGGCGACACCATCACGCAGGGGCACAAGCCGGCCACCGAGATGCTGCCTGGCTACAAGGAAGTCCGCCCGATGGTGTTTTGCGGCCTTTATCCCGTCGATACCTCCGACTACGAGAAGCTCAAGGCCGCGCTGGGCCGCCTGCAGTTGAACGATGCGGCGTTTGTTTACGCCTCGGAAAGCTCGCTCGCGCTCGGTTTCGGCTTCCGCTGCGGCTTTCTCGGCCTGCTGCACATGGAGATCATCCAGGAGCGCATCCGCCGCGAGCACGACGTGGACATCATCTCGACTTACCCGAGCGTCGTTTACCACGTGGTCAAGCAGGGTGGAGCGCTCATGGAAGTCGACAATCCCGTCAACCTGCCCGATCCCGGCACGATCCTTGAAATCCAGGAGCCGACGATCAAGGCGTCCATTCACATTCCCAACGATGCGATGGGCGACATCCTCGCGCTCATCATGGAAAAACGCGGCGTGCTCGACCACACTGACACGCTCGACAGCACGCGCGTGATGCTGACCTGCCTGCTGCCACTCAACGAAATCCTGGTCGATTTCAACGACCGGCTGAAGAGCATCACGCATGGTTACGGCTCGATGGACTACGAATTGGGCGAATACCGCGTTTCCGACCTCGTGAAGATGGAGATTCTCATCAACAGCGACCCGGTGGACGCGTTCGCGACCATCGTGCATCGCGACAAGGCCGAGCAAAAAGGCCGCGCGCTCTGCGAGAAACTGGCCGAGATCATTCCCCCGCAAATGTTCAAGGTGGCCATCCAGGCCGCCATCGGCGGCAAGATCATCGCGCGCGACAACGTGAAGGAAATGCGCAAGGACGTCACCGCGAAGTGCTACGGCGGCGACATCAGCCGCAAACGCAAGCTCCTCGACAAGCAGAAGGAAGGCAAAAAGAAGATGAAACAATTTGGTCGTGTCTCGATCCCATCCGATGCCTTTATCAGGGTGCTGAAAAACGAATGACGCTGGCGCGAACATTCAACGTTCAACTTTTAACATTCAACGTCCAAGTCCGGACGGTGATGGGGAAACCGTTGAATGTTGAAAGTTGAACATTGAACGTTGAATATTGAAAGCCATGTTCGGATTCTTCACCTCCCAGGAAAAAAAGATACGGGCCAGCGCCCGGCAATGGCTCGAGCTGGCCGAAAAGGTTTTTAATTTTCGCCGCGACCAGCTCACCGCCGCCGAGTCGGCCGAGCTGCAAAAATGCACCGAGGATCTTCGGGGTAAAATCAAACAACGCACCGAGGCCGAAAAGCTCAAGCTCAGCGTCGAGGCCCTGGAGCCCGTGCTGCGGCGCACCGGTGGGAAAGTCTATCCCAAAGGCGAACTGACGGAGTGGGTGGAATTTTTCCTCGTCGCCGGCATCGTGCTCATCGGCATCCGTACCTATTTTATTTCGCCGTTCCAGATTCCGACCAATTCGATGTGGCCAAGCTACTACGGGATGACAGATCAGGTCTACCCCGCGCCGCAGGAGGATCCCGGGCTGGTGGGGAAGGCCCTTAACTTTATCACCCTCGGAGCCGTGCATCACGATGTCATCGCACCGCAATCGGGTGAGGTGACGATGGATTTTTCCGGTTCAGTTCCGTTGTTTACGAAGAAAAGCGGCCGCAAGTGGCTGGTGGTTCCCACCGATCTGCACGAATACACGTTTTACGTGAACGATGCCCCCGTGACGGTGGATGTCCCCGAGGATTTCGATTTTCGGAAAACCATCATCGATGCCTTTTTTAAAGGTGACGAGGCGGCCTTTTTGCAGCGGCTGGGGAATGAAAGCGACCGCGCCGAGCAGGTGATCGACCAGATCGACGCGGATCATGCGGTGCGGGGACTGCGCATGGATCTTGGCCAGGCCGTGTCGGCGGGCGGACGCGTATTGTCGTTCGACGTTCGGGCGGGCGATATGCTCTTTGTGGACCGCTTCAGCTATCATTTTGTGCGGCCCAAGGTCGGCAGCGGCTTCGTATTTCGCACCGACATTATTCCCGGGTTGCAAGACGGTACCGTCGAAGCTGATACCTATTTCATCAAACGCCTGGTCGGGGTGCCGGGTGATACGCTCGAAATCCGGGAGCCCGTGCTTTATCGCAACGGACAACCCATCACCGGCGCGACAATATTTGAGAAGGAATTCAAGCAGATCGACGGCTATCCCGGGTATCGCAATCGGGCTCCGGGCAATTTCGACCAAATCTATCTCACGAAGCCGGGGGATACGGTGACCGTGCCTGCGGGCGATTATTTTGCGTGCGGCGACAATTCGTCGAACAGCAAGGACAGCCGCTACTGGGGCTTCGTGCCGGCCGCTGCCGTGGTCGGCCGGCCGCTGTTCGTGTATTATCCGTTCACGAGCCGCTGGGGTCCGCGGAAGTAAAAGGTTGGGAGAATGAAAACAATTTGACCCTTCCTTCCTCGTGCTACTTTGCCGCGGCCTGCGCCTGTTCCAAGGCGGCGCGCGCTGCGGCGAATTCGGGCCTGATTCGCAGTGCCTCTTCATATTGTGCAATGGCCTCGGGTTTTCGCCCGGCCCGGTCCAGGGCAATGCCGAAGTCATAATGCGCTTCCGCATAATGGGGATTGATCTGTAACGCCTTCTCAAAATGGCTGATCGCGTCAGGCAACCGGCCCGGGAGGTTTATCAACAAGGCACTGCCCAGGTTGTTGTGCGCTTGCGCATTATTGGGATCGAGCCGCAGGGCTTCATCGTACTGGGCAATGGCCTCGGGAATTCGCCCGGCGTCATTCAGGACATTGGCAAAATTATAGTGCGCGAGCGACGAGTCGGGGTGAAATCGCACGGCCGCTTCAAACTGGGCCACGGCGTCGGGCAGCCGTCCTGGAATGTCGTGCAAAGCATTGCCCAGGTTGTAGCGCGCACGTGCATTGTCCGGGCGCTTGGCCACGGTGTCGCTCCAGATGGCCTGTGCGGTGAGGTAGTCTTTATTGCGTTCCACGCTGAGCCAGCCCAGTCCCGCCGCCACGGCCGCAAACAAGATCAGGCTGCGTCGTCCCATCCACGCATGCACCCCGAGCACACCCAGCGCAACCACCGCGGCCAGGGACAAGTACATGCGATGTTCGGCCATGGGCTGATCAGCGAGCGGAATCACGCTGGAAGTCGGAGCCAGGATCACAAAAAACCAGGCACCGGCAAAACCGATGGCCGGCCAGTAGCGCAAGGCCATCGCGACGGCGGCGAGGAGCACCAGCAGGATCAGCGCGTAGGGCAGGGCTTCGGTTGCTTGCTGGATGATATTGGCGCCGTAATCAAAAACGAGCGGGTGCGGCCAGATCGCCAACTTGAGGTAGAGCACCACCGACTGGCAGGAAGTCAGCGCGTAGTTCCACCACGTCACCCCTTGGCCGAATCCAATGCTTCGCTGGCCAAGGTGGGTCATCAGGCAGGCCAGCAGCAACCATGTGCAGGCCAATCCGAGGTAATACCGCCAGCGCAGCCGCCAGGCTTCGCGAAACGAACCGGCGACAAAGGTGCGATCGTAAAGCAGCACCATCACCGGCGCCGTCACGATAATCTCCTTGCTCATCGCGCCCAGCAGGCAGGCGCCGACTGATGCCAGCATCCAAAGGCTTGAGCTGTAACCTGGGCGTCGGCGCCTTTCCGTAGTTGGTAATTTGTAGTTGGTAGTTGGTGATTCGGCGTTCGACGTTCGCGCATCTTCCACCCCGCGAATGAAGAAATAAAGCGTCAGCAAATAAAACAATCCCATCAGCGACTCGGCGCGCTGGGAAATGTAGGTCACCGCTTCAGTCTGGAGCGGATGAACGACCCAGATCACCGCTATCGCCAGGGCCAGCGGCGTTGCGTCCGCTCCGATCTCAAATCTCAGATTTGAAATCTCAGATCCTCGCGTCGCGTCTAGCGACGCGAGGGTTCTTCTCACGATGCCAAACAGCACCAGGCCGGCCAGCGCATGAATGAACAAATTGAACGCGTGGTAGTCCCAGACGTTCAAGCCATCCTGCGCATAGTTCAGGGCAAAAGTGAGGTTGAGCAAGGGCCGGCCACCGGTGCCCTTGTCAGGTGGTGGCGACAGGGCGCTTCCCACATGATGGATCGTGGGGTTGGTTGTGATCGACCATTCATCGTCCAAGATAAACGGCCCGGAGAAACTCCTGGCGTACACCACCCAGGCCGCGAGCACGACCACGCATCCGGCCAGGAGGCTGCCCCGGCGAACAAAGAGGGAGCTGGGCTTTTCAAGCGACGCGGTGCGGAGCGCCGCCCGGGCTCGGCTTTGTTTCGACATGGCGGAATCCCAATCTGCCGGCGAAGCGCCGGCAATAAGGATCAATTAGCCCATTTTCTATCGGGTCGCGTCGGGCCCGGTTGCTTTGCCAGGGAAATCCAGGCCTTTTTCTGGTGGCGGTGCGAGCCGTCAACGACAAGATGTGCGCAATGTTCACCAAGAAACATTGAGCCAAACCCGCCGCTTTTTGGCACAATCCTCTCCTTAATTTATTATGAACAGCCACGCTTACGCATTTCTTGCTCTCTTCCTGATGGTGGCGGTTGCATTTCCGCTTGTGATGCTTGGGGTTGCGCGACTTTGGTTTCGCTTTTTCCAGCCCGCCAAGCCCAGCCAGGTGAAAAACGACATCTACGAATGCGGCATTCCGCCAACCGGCAATGCGTGGATCCAGTTCAAGGCGCATTACTACCTCTATGCGATTCTCTTCCTGATCTTCGACGTCGAGGTTCTGTTTCTTCTTCCGTTCGCCGTCGTGTTCACCGGCCTGCCGGCCGGGGCGCTCACCGCGATGCTGGTCTTTATTCTGTTGCTGGCCGAAGGACTGGTGTGGGCCTGGGGCCGCGGCCACCTTGAATGGACATGAGCGACACGCCCGCCATCACCCCGGCCGATCGCGACGAACTTCGCCGCCACGGCGTCCTGCTCACGAGCATGGAAGAGCTCTATAATTGGGGCCGCAGCCATTCCGTCTGGCCGCTGCAATTCGGCCTCGCGTGCTGCGCGATCGAGATGATCGCCGCGTCGATGGCCCGTTTCGACATCGCGCGTTTTGGCTCGGAAGTGTTTCGCCCGTCGCCGCGCCAGGCCGACCTGCTCATCGTGTCGGGCACCGTCACGAAAAAGATGACGCCGTCCGTCGTGCGCCTGTGGAACCAGATGCCCGAGCCGAAATACTGCATTGCGATGGGCGCGTGCGCGATTTCCGGCGGGCCGTTCAAGCAGGGTTACAACGTGCTCAAGGGCATCGACCGCTTCATCCCGGTGGACATCTACATCCCCGGTTGCCCGCCCCGGCCCGAGGCGCTGCTGCACGGCTTGATGCAATTGCAGGAAAAAATCCGCGGCCAGAAAATCTCCGGTCCCGCCGCCCCGCGCCATCTGCAGGCCTCCGAGCCGTGCGATTGCCCGGTTCCCGCTTTTGGTGCGAACGACCTTGAACCGTCCAACAATCCCGAGTTGTGGCGTCCGCCCGATAACGTCCGCCCGGGAAAAATGTGATACCGCTCATGAATCGCTCTTGCATAACGCCGAACGTCGAACGCCGAACGCTGAACGCTGAACGTCAGCGATCCAAGGTAGGGCGCGACCGTCGGGCGCGCCGTGGTTCTCGAAATAGTTTTTACACCAAGATCGCGAAGAGCGGTTGGTGTTTCTGCTATCAAAGGCCATGCTTCGCCAAGGCTTCGCATGGCACAGCAAAAACAGAGCCTGCTTGGAAATTGGATGCGAGCCGACACCAGTCTCTTCGTTTCCTTTGCCTGCCCTCCGAAGCCTTGGCGAAGGAGGGCGACCTTCTGTAAAAAAGGTTTGGAAAGCCTCGGCGCGCCCTACCTCAAGAATTTGAAGCCGATCTGTAACTGACCCATGGAAACAGCCGAACAATTGCGCGACCGCCTCATCCTCCGTTTTCCCGCGGCGAAGGTGACGCTTGTCTCCAACCTTTCACCGTCCGCGCAACATTCGCTCCTCGTTGACTCCGCGCACGCACGGGACATCGCGACGTTTCTTCGCGACGACGAGGCGCTTCGGCTCGACTATTGTTCCAACGCCACCGGCGTCGACTGGCCCGATCGCGAAATCATCGAGACGGTGAAAGCCAAAATCACCGCGGCCGACGGCTCCGTCCAGGAGGTGGAGCAGAAAACAAAGCGGATCGAACCCGGCTGTCTCGAAGTCGTTTATCACCTTTACTCGATGGCGCGCAAACAAGGCCCCGTGGTTCTCCGCGTGCGCACGGCCAACCGCACGGACCAGGTCACGCTGCTGTCGCTGACGCCGGTCTGGCGCTCATGCGAATTCCAGGAACGCGAAATTTTCGACCTGTTTGGCGTGGTCTTCGAAGGCCACCCCGACCTGCGCCGCATCCTGATGTGGGACGAATTCAAGGACCATCCCATGCGGAAAGACTACGTCGAGCCCGACGACTACGAGTGGGAGCCGACACCGCACGGCGAAATTCTGGCCAAGGCGAAAAAACACTACCCAGAGGCGGCCGTCGCATCGCCTGCGCCCACGGAGGGACCGAAGCCATGATCGGGCCCGACAATATTTTTGCGACCGCCGCACCCGGTGCCCACGTGCGCGCGGTGCACGACGAATTTCATGGCGACCTGCTTGAGGTTTCAATGGGGCCGCACCATCCGTCCACGCACGGCGTTTTCCGCATGGTCGCCACCCTCGACGGCGAGACGATCGTGAAGTTGAAGCCGGTTTTTGGCTACCTGCACCGCAATCACGAGAAGCTCGGCGAGAACACGACTTATCTCGGCTCCATGCCGTACACCGACCGGCTCGATTACCTGTGCTCGATGACGAACAACTGGGCCTACGCGCTGGCCGTCGAGAAGCTCGCCGGGCTCGCCGTGCCGGAACGCGCCGAATACATCCGCATCATCCTCGCGGAGCTCACGCGGCTGCTCAACCACACCTGCCTCGCCGGCTTTCTCCTGCAGGATTGCGGCGCCAGCGGCACGCCGCTCATGTACGCGTTTCGCGAGCGCGAAAAGATCCTCGACCTCTTCGAATCGCTCAGCGGCTCCCGCATGATGTGCAATTACCAGAGGTTTGGCGGCTGCCGGGTGAACCCATCCGCCGCCTGGCTGACGGCGGCCCGGGAATTGACCGGGAGCTACGGCGCGTTTCTCGACGAATACGAGGCGCTGATCACCGGCAACGAAATCCTCATGGCCCGGACCCAGGGCGTGGGCGTGCTTTCGCGCCAGCTTGCCGTTTCCGCCGGCGTCACCGGCCCGATGCTCCGCGCCTCCGGGGTGGACTACGACCTGCGCAAGGTCGACGCCTATGGCTTTTATTCGCGTTTCAAATTCCGGGTGCCGCTCGGGGCGCATGGCGACGTTTACGACCGCTACATGGTTCGCGTGCTCGAGATGCGCGAATCCATCGCGATCCTCCGCTCGGCGCTGCAGGATATTCCCGAGGGCCCGATCATGGATCCCAAGTCCAAGCTCCGCGGTTTTCGCCCTAAACCCGGCGAGGCCTACGGCCGCATCGAAGGACCCAAGGGCGAGATTGGGTTCTATCTCATCAGCGATGGCGGGCCGAATCCATACCGCTACCGCGTGCGGGCGCCCTCTTTCGTCAACCTCACCATCCTCGAGGATCTCTGCCTCGGCCACACCGTCGCCGATTCCGTGATCATCCTCGGCAGCATCGACATCGTCCTCGGCGAAGTGGATCGGTAACCCAATGCGAACATTCAACATCCAACATTCAACATCCAACGCCCAACGTCGGAGACTCGTGGTAGGGCGCGAACGCCGGGCGCGCCGTGGTTTTCAACCGGAATTTTACAGAAGTTCGCAAAGGCCGCGAAGTGAGGGGATCGTTTCAAAAGCGGGCCTTGGCGTTCTTTGCGATCTTGGTGTGAAAAATGTTCGTGGTCTGTCGTTGGATGTTGGGTGTTGGGCGTTCGATGTTGGATGTTCAGCTCGCATCCCTGCTGTCCACGGAAAAACAAAATAACCAACGCAATCAATCATGTTCGGTTCCGGATTAATCCAAGGTCTTGCGGTCACCGCGAAAAATTTCGTGGGGAGCTTCCATGACCCCAAGCGCCTGACCACGACGCAGTATCCGGAACAGCGGACCGTGCTGCCCGAGGCCTATCGCAACTTTCCTTTTCTCGTCGCGGAAAAGGCCGAGGACCCGATGGGCACGATGCGCTGCGTCGCCTGCCAGATCTGCGAGAAGGAATGCCCGCCACAGTGCATCTACATCGAGAAGAGCAAGGACAAGAAACCCGACGCCACCGGCAAGATGCAGATCTATCCCGTGGTCTTCGACATCGACACCTCCGTCTGCATGAGCTGCCAGATTTGCGTCGAGGTCTGTCCGTTCGACGCGATCGAGATGGACCAGGTCTTCGAAATTGCGACGACGGACCGGTTCAACGGCCTGATGCTTCGCAAGGAGCAGCTCACCAAGCCCAACAGCTACTTTCACGAGATTCATCCGACCGACGCCCGCGACGTTGATGCGCGCCTCGCCGCCGACCGCAAGGCCGCCGAAGAAAAAGCCCGGGCCGCTGCCGCCGCCAAGGCTGCGATACCGCCCAAACCCGCCGCGCCCGCGCCATGACCCCGACCACCGATTCATTTCTCGAACGGGCGCCGCTGCTTTGGCGCGACTGGATTTCAGGGTTCTTTCCGGCCGTGCTGCACGACGTGATCAACGATTTGATCGCGATCATCGCGATCCTCGCGGTCTTCGGGTTGCTCTTCGCTTTTCTCACCCTGGCCGAGCGAAAAATCCTCGGCCGCATCCAAAACCGCCCCGGACCGAACCGCACGGGCCCTTTCGGACTGCTCCAGCCTTTCGCCGACGGCATCAAGATGCTGACCAAGGAAGACATCGTGCCGCGCGCCGCCGACCAGTTGCTGCACTTTCTCGCCCCGGTCGCGCTCGTCGCGTTTTCGCTCCTGACTTTCGCGGTCATTCCCTATGGCCGTCACCTCGTGCCGGTCGACCTCGACGCGGGCGTGCTGTACTTTTTTGCCGCGAGCGCCTCGACCGAGCTGGCGGTGTTCATGGCGGGGTGGGCGAGTCACAACAAATATTCCCTGCTCGCCGCCATGCGCGCCCTTGCGCAGCTGATCAGCTATGAGCTGCCGCTGCTCCTTTCGATCGTGCCGGTCGTTCTCGCCGCCGGTTCGCTGTCGCCGAGCGGGATCGTCGCAGCGCAGGGCGTTTGGACATTCGGCGTTCTCCCGCACTGGTACGTTTTCACCCCGTGGGGGTTTGCCGGGTTCGTCATTTTCCTGGTCTCCGCCCTGGCCGAATCGAACCGTTCGCCGTTCGACCTGCCCGAAGCGGAAAGCGAACTCGTCGCGGGGCATCTCACGGAATATTCCGGATTCAAGTACGCGCTCTTTTTCATGGCCGAATATTTCGGCATGTGCGCGCTCAACGGCCTGGGTGTCACGCTTTTTCTCGGCGGTTGGCAGGCGCCCTGTGCCTTTCTCCAATTTATCCCGTCGTATGCCTGGTTCGGCGCGAAACTCCTCGGGCTGCTCCTCGGATTTATCTGGATCCGGGCGACGCTGCCGCGCCTGCGCATGGACCAGCTCATGCGGTTCGCCTGGAAATTTCTCGTTCCGCTCTCGCTGGCCAACCTCGCGGTCGCCGCCTTCTGGCAGCTGGGCGCCGGATGGAGCGAGCCGCTGCAACTCGTGCGCTGGGCGGGCGCCATCGCGATTCTCGCCGGAACTTTCTGGGCACTCGGCCGCAAACTCAGCACCGGCTTCGGCCCGCGCGTTTATCAGTATGCCCCGTCATGATGAACCTAACTTTTGTAATTATCGCATTCCTGCTCCTGACTAGCGCCGCAACGGCGATGGCTTTGCGCAACATCATCCACAGCGCGCTGCTGCTCGTCGTGAGCTGGTTTGCCCTGGCCCTGTTTTACCTCTGGGCGGGAGCCGAGTTCGCGGCCTTCGCGCAGGTCCTGATTTACGCCGGGGCGATTTCCATGGTCGTCCTTTTCGCGGTGCTGCTCACGCAGCGCACCCTCGGTGATTTCACCCTGGCTCCCGAGTCGCGACGCCGAGCGCTTGCGGCCGTGCTCGCCGGCACCGCCGTGGTGGCCGGCATCGCCTATGCGGTTCTCAATTCTTCCCTGGCCGTGGCCTCGACGCCGCCGCCGACCGTCACGGTGCGCGAGCTGGGCGAGCAACTGATGGGCCCGCAAGCCGCGGCGCTGCTCGTCGTCGGGCTAATTCTCACCGTGGCGCTGGTCGGTGCGGTCGTAATCGCCGCCCAACCGAAAAAATCGGAGCAAAAGGATGCGCGATGAATAAATGTTATCTTAAAGAATGTGGGCGGGGTGCCCTCACCCCGCGATCGACTTTAGTGCGGGGTGAGGGCACCCCGCCCACAACAACAGATCGGAGATTCACCTCATGAATATTCTCCAAGCCTGCCTGCTTCTTTCCACTTTGCTCTTCGGCATCGGCCTCGCGGGCGCGCTCGCCCGGGGCAACGCCATCCTCGTGCTGCTTGGGATCGAGCTGATGCTGAACGCGGCGAATCTCAATTTCATCGCTTTCTGGCGCTTCGGCCCCACGCCGACACCCGCGATTGGCGTCATCTTCGTGATTTTCTCCATCGCGGTTGCCGCCGCCGAGGCCGCCGTCGGCCTCGCCCTCGTGATCTCGATCTACCGCCATCAGAAAAATATCCGGCTCGAGGAGGCCGACCGACTCAAAGGATGAGCATGATCTCAACATTCAACATTCAACATTCAACACCCAACGCCCGGCGGCTTGCGCCGAACGTTCAACATTCAACGTTCAACACCCAACATCCAAGTCGGTCTTTCGCCAAGGCGACGAATGAGACGACCAAGGGAAAACATACCTTGCTTCTCCGAACTTGGGCGTTGGGTGCTGGAAGTTGGAACGACGGATCGGACTTGGACGTTGAATGTTGGACGTTGAATGTTGAACGTTCGCGGAAAGGTTTTTTATGAAAAACCTTTCCGCGTATCTCTGGCTCATTCCCGCGCTGCCGCTTCTCGCCGCGGGCCTCGGCGCACTCACGCCGCGCCGCGGACGCACGTTCGCCGCCGGTATAGCCATCGCAGCGCTGGGCGGATCGCTTCTGCTCTCAATCGTCGCCCTCTCGCAGACCCTGAGCCCGGTCGAAGGGGCGTCGCCGGCTGGACATTTCGTCTTCAACTTCGCCTGGTTCGACTTGGGCGACGGCGCGGTACGCATCGGCTGGCTGCTCGATCCGCTCACCGCGTTCATGTGCGTGATGGTCAGCTTCGTTGGCCTGCTGATTTTTATTTTCAGCCTCGGCTACATGCGCGAGGACGAGAACTTCACGCGTTTTTTCTGTTTTCTCAGCCTCTTCGCCGCCGCGATGCTCGGCGTCCTTGTCTCGAACAGCCTCCTGCTGCTTTTCATCTGCTGGGAGCTGGTGGGCCTCGCGTCGTATTTGCTCATCGGATTCTGGTTTCACAAGCCCGAGGCGGCCGCCGCCGCAAAAAAAGCCTTCATCGTCACGCGCATCGGCGATCTCGGTTTCCTGCTCGGGATGATCTGGCTCTATCATTCCACCGACACGCTGCTGTTTTACGATAACGGCCACGGTTGCCTCGAGGCCGGTGTGCTCGCCGCGCTGAACGCCCATTTCGTCATGGGGGGCCTGGCGCTCTCGACCGCCATCGGGCTGCTCATCTTCTGCGGCGCCATGGGAAAATCCGGACAGTTTCCGCTGCACGTCTGGCTGCCCGACGCGATGGAAGGCCCCACGCCCGTCAGCGCGCTCATCCACGCGGCGACCATGGTGGCCGCCGGCGTGTTTCTCATCGCCCGCGTTTTCCCTCTCATGCAGGCGGACCAGTTGCTCACGGGCGTGCCGCTCCATGCCCTGACCGTCGTCGCGTTTATCGGCGCGATCACGGCGCTGATGGGCGCGTGCATCGCCGTCGCGCAAACCGACATCAAGCGCGTCCTCGCATTTTCCACCATCTCCCAGCTTGGCTACATGATGCTGGCGCTTGGCGTCGGCTCGTGGACCGCCGCGATTTTCCATTTACTCACGCACGCTTTCTTCAAGGCGCTGCTTTTTCTTTGCGCCGGCTCGGTCATCCACGCCACCCATCATGAGCAGGACATGCGCCGCCTGGGTGGACTCTCGACCCGCATGCGGCTCACGTTTGCCACGTTCGCCATCGGCATGCTGGCGCTCTCCGGCTTCCCGTTCATTTTCTCCGGTTTCTGGAGCAAGGAGGCCATTCTCATGGCGGCCGGTGAATGGAACGTGTCGCAACTGCCGTTTTTCATGGGGCTCGCCGCCGTCGTACTCACTGCGTTCTACATGACGCGGCTCCTCGCCGAAATATTTTTGGGTCAGCCGCGCACCGCCGTGGCCGCCCATGCGCATGAAAGCCCAGCGGTCATGACGGTTCCGCTGGTGATCCTCGCCGTGTTCGCCGTCGTCCTCGGCTTTATCGGCACGCCGGCCTGGCCCTGGCTGCAGGCGCAACTAACCGGCCAGCCGGTCGTTTCCGGACATCTCATTGAAAGCGGGCCCAAGGTCCTCCTTTCGATCATGCTCGTCGGCATCGGCCTCGGCGTCGGTTGGACGCTCTACGGCCGCCGGCCGCGGGCTGCGACGACTGCACCTGATCCGCTCCAAGCGCGCGCGCCCGGCCTTTTTGCATTTTTGGAAGGGCAGATGAAGTTCAATGAATTTTATGCCGCCACGTTTGGAAAACTGACCGCGTTGGCCGCGCGTTTGGCCGATGCCCTCGATCAAATGGCAATCGGTCGCGTGGTTTCCCTGCTTGGGCGCGGTGGCGAGGTTGCCGGACAAATCAATCGCCGTGGCGACGAGCAGGGGCTCAACGCCGGCTTCGACAGCGCCAGCGAAACGCTCCGCGAGAGCGGCCAGGCCTATTCCTACGCGCAAACGGGCCAGGCCCATGGTTACCTTCGCACCATCGCCGTTGCGTTCGCTGTGCTGGTGTTCTTAGCCTTGGCAGGCTCTTGAAAAACTATGCTGACCGACGCAACACACGAGTTTTTCAACAGCCTGCCAAGAGGCTGCCGGACTTCGTCCTCCAGCCTGCTAGACAAATGGCTCCGCCATTTGGGAGACAGATCAATAAAACGTCCGCAGTTGCCATTCAGTTCCAAAATGGCGGAGCCATTTTGGTTAAGCAGCGTGTTGTCAGAGTCCGACACGCTGCTGGGGGGTGGTCGGTGAATTCCCTGCCGTGGCTCAGCCTGATCATCTTCACGCCATGGCTTGGCGCCCTCGTCCTGACCCTGGTTCCGCGTACCGCGGCCTGCCGCTGGATCGGATTGCTTTTCAGCCTCTCGACGCTCGCGTTCGCCGTGCGCCTGCTCTGTGCGTTCGATCCAAACGCGACCGGCGGCCAGTTCGTCGAACAGCACGCGTGGATCGCGTCGCTCAATGTCACCTACCATCTCAGCCTGGATGGCCTGAGCCTCCTGCTGGTCCTGCTCACCGGCCTGGTCGCGCCCGCGTCGTTGCTCGCCTCATGGAAACAGGCGCAATCCCCGCGGCTTTTCAACGTGCTGTTCCTCGTGCTGCAGGGAGCCGCCCTCGGCACGTTTCTCGCGCTCAATTTCTTCCATTGGTTCATTTTTTGGGAACTGAGCCTCGTGCCGGCATTTTTCCTGATCAAACTTTGGGGCGGCCCGGGCGCGACCCCGGCGGCGTACCAGTTCTTTATCTACACGATGGCCGGGAGCGCGTTCATGCTGCTCGCGTTCTCGGCGATTTTCGTCGCCACCGGCACGCTCGATTTCGTGCAGCTCGCCCACCTGGCGGCTGACGGCACGCTGAACGCCAAGCTTGCCGCCGCCGGCGCCTTTGCGCCGAAGGCCGTGTTCCTGGGCGTTTTTCTCGGGCTCGCCGTCAAAGCCCCGCTGTTTCCTTTCCATACCTGGCTGCCGTCCGCGTATGCCGAGGCCCCGACCGGCGCTTCGATGTTCCTCACCGGCGTGATGTCGAAAATGGGTGTCTATGGTTTCCTGCGGATTCTCTGGCCGCTGTTTCCCCATCAACTTCACGTAGCCGCCGTGCCGTTGTTGTGCCTTGCGCTCGGCGGCGTCGTGCTCGGCGCTTTCTCTGCGATGCGCCAGACCGACCTTAAACGGATGGTGGCGTATTCCTCGGTCAACCACGTAAGCTACTGCCTTCTGGCGATTTTTGGGGTGGCCTACGCCGCCGGCCCCGGCGGTCTGCCCGTGAACGCCGCGGTGTCCGCCTTCTCCGGCGCGCTACTCCAGATGTTCAACCATGGCATCTCCGCCGCGGCGCTCTTCTTTTGCATCGGCGTCCTTCAAACGCGCTCGGGTGGGTGGCGTGGGCTCAACGATTTTGGCGGCGTGCGTTCGGCCGCGCCCATCTTCGCCGGCCTCTGCGGCTTCGCGATGTTCTCGTCCCTCGGGCTGCCCGGGCTCAACGGTTTCGTCGGTGAATTTCTCATCTTCCGCGGCGTCTTCGGCCTCGCCCCGTGTTCCGCCACGATCGCCTGCCTCGGCTTGTTCGCGACCGCGCTGTTCCTGCTCACGTTCTGGCAGCGGGTTTTTCATGGGCCGCGCGCCGGCGCCACCATGGGAAATTTCCCCGACGTCGATTGCTCGGAGCGCGCGGTCCTCGTGCCGCTGGTCGTCCTGATGATTGTTTTTGGCGTTCTGCCGCAACTCCTCGTCGGTCTTTTCAACCCGCTGGTTACCTCGTGGGTTGCTCAGGCAATAGTTCATTAACTCAACAGACCCCATGGACTTGTTTTCAACATTCAACATTCAACATCCAACATTCAACGCCCAAGTCCGGAGGCGTAGGGTACTAGGTTCACAGTTCACGGTTCATGGTTCACGGTCGGACTTGAATGTTGAACGTTCAATGTTGAACGTTGAAAGTTCGCGGAGGCACTCCGCGCCGCGATGAGCGCTCTCCCGTACACGATTTACCTCTCGTTTTTCGGCGCGTTTATTGCGTTGGTCGCCGGGAAGCGTTCGGCCAGCCTGGCGCGCTGGATCGCGCTCGCGACGGCCGTGGCGGGGTGGGGTGTCGTTCTCTTCGCTGCGATTGGCTTCACGCCCACGGCCGGGCTTCAGGATTTGGTCGATGTCCCGTGGATCCCCACGATGGGCATCCATTACCATCTCGCAGCCGATGGAATCAGCCTGACGCTCCTCATGCTGACCGGACTCGCCGCGACCGCAGGCATCCTCTTCTCCTGGAATATCACCGAACGCACGGGCGAATTCTTCGCGCTCTATCTCGCGCTGATCGGCGGTGTGTATGGCGTCTTTCTCAGCGCCGACGCCCTGCTTTTCTTCGTCTTCTACGAAATCGCCATCGTCCCGAAATATTTCCTGATCGCGAACTGGGGTTCGACCAACCGCGAGTACGGCGCGATGAAGTTGGCGATCTACTCGTTTGCCGGCAGCGCGCTCGTGCTGGCGGCGTTGCTCTGGGCCCACGCCATCGGCACGCCGAGCTTTGCGCTGGGCGACATGGCGGCTGCGGCCGTCCATTTCACGCGTCCCGAGCAAATCGGCCTCTTCGGGCTGAGTTTCTTCGGCTTCGCCGTGCTCGCCGGCCTGTTTTCCTTCCACACCTGGGCGCCGACCGGGCACGTCGCCGCACCCACGGCGGCGTCGATGCTGCTCGCCGGCGTCGTCATGAAGCTCGGCGCGTACGGCTGCCTGCGCGTCGCCATGCCGCTTTTCCCGGTCGGATTCATGTTTTTTCAAACGACGATCGCCTGGCTGGCGTTGATCGGGATCGTCTATGCGGGCCTCGTCGCCCTCGTGCAGGACGACTTCAAGTTCGTCATCGGCTATTCGAGCGTGAGCCACATGGGCTTCGTGATGCTCGGCTTGGCCGCGGCGAACCTCCAGGCTGTGAGCGGTGCGGTGCTGCAGATGTTTTCGCACGGCGTGATCGCCGGGCTGTTGTTCGCCGTGGTCGGGCGCATGGTTTACGACCGGACACATACGCGCAAACTGGAGGAACTGCGCGCGATACCGCTCTACAAATTGCTGCCGTTCGCCGCGCTGGTCTTCGTCGTGGCGGGGCTCGCCTCGATGGGCATGCCGGGCTTCAGCGGTTTCCCTGCCGAGCTCAAGATTATCATCGGCGCATGGCAGGCCTCGCCGGCCTGGGCCGCGGTCGCCGCGCTGGGCGTCCTTATCGCCGCCGCCTTCACGCTGCGTGCGATCCAGGTCGCGTTTTTTGGACAGGGTAACCCGGTGTGGGGTGAGCCTACTTCGCCTGAGCTACGAAGGCCAGGGGGCACCCCGCCCATATCTGGTGCTTCCCCGGCGCATGCGCTGCCGCCGATCACGATCCCGGAGCGCATCGGCGCGATCCTGCTGATCGCCGCCGCGGTCCTGATCGGACTGAAACCCGACCTGTTGCTCAATTGGATCATTCCCAGCCTGCATTCGCCGGTGATGAAAACGGTATTCGGAGGTGGGTCATGATCATTTCAACATCCAACACTCAACATTCAACATTCAACGTTCAAGGCCAGAGGCCCAAGGTAGAGCGCGACCGCCGAGGCTTCTGCACTCGTCGCCTCCGGGCGTGCCGCGATTCTAGAGAAAGGCTCTCGGTTCGTGGTCTGTCGTTGGATGTTGGACGTTCGATGTTGAATGTTCGCGCGTATTCGCGGTCATCTGCGTGATCCGCGGGAAAATGAATTCGAATCAATATGACCTCTGACTACGTTAGTCTAGCGCGCGCGCTTCTGCCCGAGATCCTTTTGATCGGCGGGGCGCTCGCTGTGCTCGGACTCGATCTCGCATTCTTCCGGCGGTGCAATCCCGGGTGTCGCTTGCGCCTTGCTCTTGGCTTCGCCGCCGTGGCCGTGGCGGCCGCGCTCGGTCAGGCAATCTGTACGGAAATGAGCGGTGCAGTTTTCGGCGGCGTTTTCATGTTCGATTCGCTGGCGGTGGCGACGCGCTGCGGCGTGCTGGCGCTCGTCCTGCTTGTGCTGGGCGCAAGCAGTGGTGCGCGCGTCCCTCTCAACCCGGCTGAATATGTTGCGTTGCTACTGTTTGCCGCCACTGGGTTTACGCTGATGGCCGCCGCGCAGCAACTGTTGGTCGTCTTCCTCGCGCTCGAGCTCGCGAGCCTTTCGCTTTACGTGCTGGCCGGGTTCGACCTGTCGCGGCGGGAATCCGCCGAGGCCGCGCTGAAATATTTCCTGTTCGGCGGAATGTCGGCCGCGTTTTTGCTTTTCGGTTTCAGCCTGATCTATGGCCTGACCGGATCGATCGAGCTGCACCAAATTTCCCTTGTGCTTTCCCAGCAGCCGTCGAGTCCGCTGCTCGCGGTCGCGCTCACCATGATCCTGGTCGCATTCGGCTTCAAGGTGGCGGCAGCGCCGTTTCATCTCTGGGCGCCGGACGCCTACGAAGGAGCGCCTGCGCCGGCCGCCGCGCTCATTGCCTCCGCGTCCAAGCTCAGCGCGCTCGTGCTTTTCACCCGCCTGCTCTGGACGGGATTCGCCTCCGCTGGCGGCGATCTTTTGCTGCCAGGCTGGGTGCCAACCGTCGCGTTGCTGGCTGCTGCGTCGATGGTGCTCGGAAACCTCGCAGCGCTCGCGCAAACGAACGTCCGGCGGCTCCTCGCGTATTCGGCCATCGCCCACGCCGGCTCGTTGTTGCTCGGCGTGATCACGGCCGGCCCGGCCGGCCCGGGCCCGGTGTTTTACTATGCCGCCACCTATGGACTCGCGACGGTCGGTGCCTTCGGTGTGATCGCGATCGTCGAACGCGCGGGGGAGTGCCAGCGCATCACCGACCTGGCGGGACTTTATCGCCGCTCGCCGCTGTTGGCCGGCTGCCTTCTCGTTTTCATTTTGTCACTGGCGGGCATTCCGCCGTTGGCTGGATTCTTTGGGAAACTCTTTGTCTTTTCCGCCGCGTTCAACATCGACGGACTCGCCGGCCCGCCGGGCAAGCTGGCCCTGGCCGCGCTGCTGCTCAGCATCGTTTCGCTTTATTACTACCTGCTGATTTTGAAACAGGCGCTGGTGCTGGCACCGCCGGCCAACGCCACGCGCATCGAAACACCCTCGCTCGCCGCCCTCGCGCTCATCACCTGCGCTGGGCTGATTGTGCTGTTCGGTATTTTCCCCTCGGTAATCTTGGGAATTTTCTAGCGATTAGTCTGTTTCAGCAGTATTCGTTTCATTCGAAAATATCCAACCATGGCTTTAATTGCTGATTAGTGGTCTGATGTGCATGTAGGTTTTTGACGTTGTTGCCAAGGCATTCTACCGTACAGCCGCGATGCACCAGCTGGCTTCCAACGGCGAGCGACGTTGTGCGGGATTGGCTCTGCCAGACACATTCGAGTTCCGGCGACGTGTCTCGGCGATTGACAAGTCGCTGTCTCGACTCGGTCTGCTAGTTTTTTGGGTTTCACCGAGTCGCGACGTCACGGTTTCTCAGGTGTTACCAGTATAAACAATGCGAGGATGATATCTAAAGATGAAGACCATAATTGCTCGTTTCTTGAGGGTTATGAAGGCTACAAAATGCAGAAAGAAAGCTCCTGAACAGCGGTCAAGGCAGCAGGGTCGGGCCTCTCTTGTTTAAATTCTTCGGCAGGCTAAAGCCTAACACCTCAACCCAGGCGTTCGCGCCAGTAGCCGGGGCGTCGCTTGAAGTGGGCGACCGCGATCACAGCCAGATGGGTGGGGCGTTCGATGTAGATGAGCGCATACGGGAAGCGTTTGTTGAAATGCCGTCGTGTACCGTGGCGCCACGGACGAAATAATTGCGGCGAGGCTTCGATCTCGACCGTGAGCCGGCCCATGACTTCATAAAACCGGTCGCCCAAGCCTCCGGCCTTCTTTGCGTAATAGGCAACGGCCTCGGCCAGCTCGTCACTGGCCTGTGGATGGAAGATGGCTGGCTTCACCGGCCAAGAATTTGGCGGGCGCGGGCGAAAACCTGTTCAGCGGGCACGCCTTGCACGCGGCCACTGTCTAGTTCCTCAATGCGGTGCTTAACTTCGTCGGCCCATGCCTCTTCGACGGATGTCGCGAAGTCCAACGGGGCAAGTTTGGTATCGAGCCAGGCCGCAACTTCCCGCTGTTCCTCAGGCGGCAACTTTGCCAGCGCGGCTTCGATTTCAGTCACGATGCTCATGAGGATAATTGTGCTGACGAATCGGCGGACGGCAAGAAGAGTCGAACACCCAAGTCATTGCTTAATCTGGTTGCCCACGCCAATGACCATCGAGCCGTTTGCCGATGAGACCAACCGGTTTGCGCAACCTGTTTCACAAACAGGGTCAGCGGCCCCTAAGCCATCTTACTCGTCAAAGACGCCAGGCTATTCAACAGGGTGTCGTAGTCCCAGGGGAGATCATGGCGGTTTCCGTTGATGAAAAAGCAGGGGGTGCCGTTCACGCCGCTCTTTACCCCGCCCATGAAATCTTTCCGGACGTGATTCTTGAACTTACGGGTTCGGATGTCTTCCACAAACCGCGACAGGTTGAGGCCAAGGTTCCGGGCGATTTCCACCAAGCCATCTTCCGATAGGATCGCCTGATTTTCATAAAGTGCGTTGTGCATTTCCCAGAACTTTCCCTCCGCCACCGCGGCCTCGGCGGCCTCGGCCGCCAGTTCGGCGTAGGGATGCGCTTGCGTGAGGGGAAAATTTCTGAACACAAACCGAAGTTTTTGCCCCATCGCGGCCTGGATCTCCTTGATGATGGGATAAGCCTGGCCACAAAAAGGGCATTGGTAGTCACCGTACTCGAGCAGTGTGACCGCCGCCCGGGGCGGCCCTTGGACGTGATCGTCTTCGGATACGGGTATCGCCAGGCTGCTCATTTTGGCACGGTGTTGCCCAAGGCTTCGAGCTCGCGCAGGATCCCGTCGGCGCCCGGGTTGATTCCGATGGGGGACACATAGCTCCAGCGGATGGCTCCGTCGCCATCGATCACGAAAAGAGCGCGCTCGGACTCGCCGTCCTTTTCGCGATAAACGCCATAGGCCTTGGCCGTTGCTCCCTTCGGCTCGAAATCGGACAACAAGGGGAAGTGATACTTCCGGTCTTTGGCGAACGCGAGATGACACCAGATGCCATCGACAGAAATTCCGATTAAAGTCGCATTGTACTGGTCGAATTCGCCCTTCAGCTCGTTGTAAAGGCCGAGTTGATCGCCGCAGACCGGGCTCCAATCGGCCGGGTAGAAGGCCAAAATCACCGGACGGCCCCTGAATTCAGACAGGGACACTTTTTGGTCGGGTGTTGCTGCGAGAGTGAACTCCGGTGCGATCGTTCCTGCTTTGAGCGCATTCATCGGGAGGTAAGCCATTCAATTCTACGGTCGGCGCAAGCCAATCAAGATGATTTTTCCACTTTTCTATTCTTTTGCGGGCCAGGCACGTTTGGTGAAGTAGAGGATCGATTCCGTAACGATTTTGAAAAATGTCGTCGCGCCCGGTCTCCTTCGCTAAAGCTACGAAGACCAGGACGGCGGCGAGTGCACAGCCTCGGTGATCGCACCCTATTTAAAGGCGAGCCAAACAGAGGGCCTGAAAGCTGAGTTTGACCCGTTTTGGCTGCCCGGCCAGATTCGGCCAGCCCCCACCTTCGTCATGCGCATAGAAATACCATCGGACAAAAAGGCGACGGAGTACCTGGCCAACGAACGGACGTTCCTGGCGTGGATCCGGACCTGCATCGCGGTCATCAGCCTCGGATTTGTCATTGCCCGGTTTGGCGTTTGGCTCCGCGAGCTCGCTGCGCGGATTGACCCGAAGATCGGTATCCAGGGCACGAAATTTTCTCTCTTGGTCGGCGTGACCATGATGGCGTTCGGCAGTGTGCTTACCTTCCTGGCGGCCTGGCGCTATCATGCCATCAATCGGGCGATCGAGCGAGGCGAGTATGAGGTCGACCGGGGGCTGGTCATCATGGTGACACTTTCCGTCGCCTTGCTGGGGATCGCGATGATTGCATACCTATTGCTGGGCGGAAGCAGCCTCTGAACCCATCGGCCGGTTTTTGCCACAAAGGGTCATAAAGATCGCAGAGAGATTTTCTCTGGAAACAAGCTCCCCCTTCTTTGAGCGCTTTGTGATCTTGTGGCTGCCTATCTGCGTGTGTTTTGCCGGCTGGCGAACCCTGCCTGCATTGGACGATCACCTGCTGAAAGAGCAGGGTGTTCAGGGGCCTGGAATTTTTCCAAAAAAAAGCCCGCCGGCAAAATGCCGGCGGGCTCGAGACTGATAATCCCGGTTAATTAGAAGTGCGCGATCTCGTACGAGACGATGAATGTCTGCGAGTCGGCCAACGTGTTGGAGAATTGCGCCAAGCTGCCGTATTTCGTGGAATACAGGTTGAACGCGTTGTGGATCGTCAGGCCGACCGTCTGCTGAATATGGTGCCACTGCCAGGGCAACACATAGTGCACGCCGAAATTCCAGATGGTGGAGGACGGGGTGCGCAGGGTCCATAGGTCGGTGTGGCCGACCACAACGAAATTGGGTCCCTGCTGGGCGATGGTATCACCCGCCGTCGGAGTTTCGGTCGGAGTGGACGACACATAGGTCACAGAGGCCTCCAGGTCCAAGCCCTTGGCGGGCCCGGTGGTGAAGGTGTATTTGCCGGTGAGGCTGCCGTTTTCCGGGGATACAAACTGGACCGAGCGGCCCACGGCTTCGGGGAAGTTGCTGCCGAAGTTCGTGTATTTCGCATTCACAATGGCGGCGCTGGCCGTGATGCTCAGATTGTCGTTGGGGAGCCAGTTCAGATCGAACTCTGCACCTTTATCGACCTGCTCACCACTGGAAAGGACGGCCGTGGTTGAAGTATTCGTGACTGGATCGATTACGTCATCCGTGACCTGCACGTTGGAGCGGCTGGCGTAGTAACCACCGAGCGTGAAGTTCAACCTCTCATCGAAGAAGGAGCCCTTGAGGCCGTAATCATAGCCCCAGGCGGTTTCAGGATGAAACGGAGCGGAGACGAAGTGAGCCGGGACAAAGGTCGCCGTGCCCGCCTTACCCGATGCCGCGACGGTATTCCAACCGGCGATCGTGATGGGTTTGCTGGTTTGATCCACAAAGTAGCTTTGGCTATAGCTTCCATAGACGTGGAGGGTATTCGTTATTTTGAGATTAAAACCGAAGTTGGGTTTGCTCTCGTGGAAGTAGCGACGCACTTGACCAGTGCCAGGGTTGATCACTCCGGCGGCGTTCGCACCGAGGCCATTGTAGCCCACGTCAGGAAACTGCACGAGCAGGTCGCGTTGATTGAATCTGACGGCATCATAACGAAGGCCGGCAAAGGCAATCAGGCGATTGTGGAACAAATACATCTGCTGCTTGAGATTTCCGCCGAGCGAGGTGGTGCGACGACGGGTTTGAGCAGTTTGGGTTTCCTGACCCCACACGAAGCCTTCGTCGAAGTAGGGGATTGCGCCCGGGGGAAGGTAGCTGGGGGTATGGTTCTTGCTGAAAACAACCGGGAGGAGAGCAACTTTTCCCTCGGTTGCATATTGATTGAAGGCGGCATCATGGCCAACCGACCAAGTCGGGTCATAGCGATAGTAATCGTTAAAATCGACAGTCAGGAGAGAATTGTTTTCAATCGAATGATTCAGCAGGAAGTAATGCGCCAGAAGGTCGCCTTGGAAACCGCCGCCATCTTCCTGGATCAGATCCTTGACGGGCTCGGTGCGGTTGGCGGTGACCAAGGTGGTGCCGGGCGCGGGAACCAATGAGGTGGCGGGATTGGCGGGTAGAACGATGCTGCCCCACGGAACGTTCGAGGCGTTAAAGTCCCAGCGGCGGGAGCGGTAGTTGTTTACGCCGATGCGCGTGCTCCACACGTCGTTGAAGCTCTTATCATACTCACCGGAGTAGCTGATATTGCCGCGATTCAGTTCGCTATGTGGGCCATAGGGGTTGATCCCGGCCAAAGCGGTGTCGAAGCCAATCGCATGCGCGGTGGCAGTATTGTCAGGCGTCGAGGTCCGGGTAACCAAAAGCTCCGGGGCGGATGCTTGCGGCGCGTGCTCAACTTGGAGGAAGTACTCCGCCGAGACAATCAGGTGGGAAGTGTCCGAGAAATCGTGCCTGATGCCGAGGAAGTCTTCGTTGTTGCGGATTTGGTCAAACTGCCCGTCGTAACGGCGGGTCGTTTGGTCGAGCGAGACGATGTAATAGGTCTTCTTGGCTGCGTCGATCGAACCGGTCGCGGTGAGGTGTTCCTGTCTCTGGTCATAACCGCCGTCCTCGATATAGATGTCCTGGACATTCTGTTTCTTCGGCTGCAAGGAAATGAAGTTCACCATACCACCGGGGGAGGTGCGCCCATAAATGGCGGCATTCGGGCCGCGGATGATTTCGACGCGCTCGATGTTGCTGGCGCCGTAACGGCCCAAGCGGTAGAACCCGTCGCGCAACTGGGAGGTAGAGCTAAATCCACGGAGGAAGAAGTTACCGCCGATGCTCAACGCGGTCAGACCGCCGATTTGGGTCATGTTTTCATCGAGGACGTTCGTGCCGAAATCCTTGAAGAATTGGTCCGTCAAGTTGACGGTGCTGTACGGCAGGTCGATGATCTTGGTGTTGACGCGGCTACCGGACATGGTCTCGGAAGCGCTGTAGCCGTGGGCGGGTGCCGCGGATACTTGGAACTTCTCGATCACGATGGTGTTGTCATCCGCAGCGGGTGCGGGGGTATCGGCATAAGCGGCGTGAGCGGCGAGTATCAAGGTGGATACTCCGGCCCATCCCGCGAATTTTCGTAACGAAACGATAAGTGCGCTAGGCATGGTGTTTGTGGGGATTATCAGGGTTAGTAGTACTGACGGTTAGCTAATCGATCTAAAATAACCTGCCGAATTGAGCAGAGAGGGGGCATTGAATGCAAGTCCTTAATAAATATTATGACAATTTCTTTGAACGTCCTGGGCCGGTCAAAAATGAGCTCCGCCGCAAGCTGCGGGAAGTGGGTCAGCATTCAACCGCGTGGGACCTGGCACCAAATGCCATGGAAGTTTTCGACCGCGGTGGACCTGGCGCAGGAATTTCTGCGGTCAAAACAAAGAAGGGCGTGCGTTCCGGCATCAACTTCTCACCGCGATTATGGGGCGCTGAAATCAGACATTGGCCGGGTTGCTTCTAACGGTTGCGTTGTTCTTTGTGAGCTTTGTGGCAAAGATACGTTTCCGGCTTCCGGGTTTCCAGTGATGTATCAGTTTGCCGATTTGTCATTCCGAGCCGTGCGAGGTACCGAGGCCGAAGGCCGACAGACTGACATCTCACGATTTGATTCGGTGAGATCCTTCGCTTCGCTCTGGATGACAACGCTGAGGGTTGCAGGCAGGACACCCGTCGCCAAACTGATACACCAGCGGGTTTCCTGCTAAAATTGATTGGAGCAGTTTTAAGAAGGAAGCCATGAATCCAGGAATGGGAATGACGAAATCGGGATAATGCATTGCTTTTGCAGCAAAGAGCACAGAGGGCACAAAACAGAAAAATAAACTGACCTGATTTTACCTAAATCCTTTCGGATTGGTCTCTGAGTGCTTTGTGATCCTCTTCGTGGCAAAAAATCCGGCGGTTGTTTTCCGTTCAAGCCCGCCACGCCGTTTGTCACGCAAAAGCGCAGGCCGGCGTTTTACCGCCGGCCTGCCGTTCCTTAAAACTAAACCGTCATCCGCGCGTCGCGCTCACTGCGCCGTCCATTTATACAGGTTATTACCCAGGGCTGAGTTGAAATCACTCGCACTGAGGTCGGTATAATTGAAGCGGCGCATGCTAAACACCATGGGAGAGCCAGGAGGATACAAGTGGTTGACGCCAAACTCGTTGTCGTAGCCCCACTGGCGGGTGGGGGCCTGGTAGGTAGAGCCGCTGGTGTTCGGCCACTTGCCTGTCGCGACACTGCTGGCGTAAAGGCCGACAATGGAACCGCGATAGCGCAGGTCAATTCCACCCCAATTTTCGACCAACCGCATGTAATTCTCCACGCCGCCGGAATAAGTGTAGGTGCCGGTGACGGTGGCCACATTGCCGGCGATAAAGGCAGCGGCGATTTCCGTGTTTGTCGCAGTCGGCTCACTTCCGTACCCGCCAGCGCTTGTCGTGATGGTTGCATCTGCACCGGGGTAGCCGTTGGGATCGTTGGGATAATGGACGAGATCCGGTGCGTTCCACCAGTTGGCCGATAGGATGTCGACGGAATCGCCCACCACCATGGCCGGAACTTCACTCGCGTCAGGAGTCATGACTTGGGTTGAAGAGGGGGCGCCGCCACCTGGCAGCGTGCCATCCGAATTGTAATGGCCGACGACATATACGGGCGCATTGGTCGCCAAGGAGAAGCCGTAATCTTGCGAGTTTGCGCCGGCGTAACGTGCAGGCAAGGTCATGCCGTCCTCCAACCGGACGGCAGTTTCCGTGCCTGTCAGACCACCAGACGCGTTGCCGATGGGATTGGTGTAGGGTATGTCGCTGATGCTTTTCCAGCCAGCCCCGGCAGTCGTATCCGTTTCAACATCGACATAAACCACGCCGTTCCACTGGCCCTGGGTTCCGGTCGTGCCGTCAATATCCCACGGTGAGCCCGCGTTTGATCCGATAAAAATTTGGGGGGTCGTTGCCGTGACGCCGCCGCCACCGACACCAACATCCTGCTTAAGGGCGCCCACGTCGATATCCACGGTGTTCAGAAGCTGGTTCTCGCGCGGATCAAACATCAGCCGCTGGGTGTTCACAACATCAGGGATGGTATTAGCGATCGTGCCGTTCTTGGTGAAAAGAACGTTGGTGAGGTTTGCGGCGGTGCCCAGCCAGGCCAGGCGCCCGGCCGCGGTATTTTTTGTCTTGGCCGCAGGATTGGAATAGAGGTAATTTAATATGCTGGTCTGGGCCACGCCAGGGGTTCCCCAAAAGGCCACCACCGAGGCGCCCGTTGTGGAACCGTTGTTGTTGGGTGTGACGACAATATAGAGACCGGCCAAATTGGACAATTTTTGCGACTCGGCGGCGTTGTAGTTGGCGTCGGCTTGATTGGGGGAAAGGGTTGGATCGGGAGGCTGGATGATCGTCTGGGGAGAGGCCACGGGGACTCCCGGCATGTTTTCCGGCTTCACGCCCATGGTTTGGTCTTGCACATACCCTTGCCAGAGGTAGCTGGCGGCTTGCGCGAAAGTTTCGTTGGGCAGGGTGGCGCTCTGGTTGGGGTTGGGTGCGTGATTCTCGTTGAGATATGAATCCACCCAGGTGCCGAGGGCGTAATTTGTGCCGTTGATTTTAATCGTGGGATCGCTGATGCCGACCTGGGTGCCAGAGGGGGTGTCGAAGGTGATGGCCTGACCGGCCGGCCGCCCGGCCTCACCTGCGCCAACGCCAAGGGGTTGGGCGGAAAACTGTCCGGCGGTATTAAACGTGCCATAAAAATCCAAGTTGGCGCCCGCGGTGATATAAGCATTCTGGTTGGAAAAGACCGGGCCGTAGACTTCCATGGCTGCGCCGGGACCCAGTTCCAGCGGGACATTATAAAAGATGCTGTAGTTGAATAGGGAGGAATAGCGCAGCTGGAGGGCCTGCATGGCATAATCGGTGACGGAGTTTCCGTTGAGGTCGGCGGCCGTGGCGCTCGCGAGCAGGTAGACATTTTGGGTTAATACCTGGTTTCCGAGGTCCTGGTCGTTGGCGTTGCGGGGGTCACTCTTGGTGACCAGGAAATTTCCGGCCTGGGTCGGCTGGCTGCACCAGAGCTGGAAGCTGCCGGTTGTGGCGTAATTATTGGTGTTACCAGTGGTATTAAATATGGTGGAGTTATTTCCCGAAACAAAGCCGGGGCCGCGGGTCGAATAGAGATTAAACGGCTTCGACTTGATGTAGGATTGCAGAAGGGTGGCGGGCCTGGTTTGGAATTGTGCGGCGGCTTGGGCTGTGGCGTATTCAAGCACTGTCCGGGCGGCGTTCTGGGCTTGAATGCTCAGGATCGCGTGGCGGTTCATGGCGCGCTCATGCATGGTATAGGCCGTCAGCGCGCCAGCCATTATTCCCATGGCCAGGGTCAGGATGAGGACGGTCATGAGCGCGGTGCCTTTATTAGGAGGATAAGGGTGGGTTTTCATAGGAATGGGGATGGCACGGTCAACCGCCGGGGGTGATCGTGAAATCATAAGTATCGGTCACTCGCTTGGCCGCGTTGCCGTGAAGGATCAGGGATTTCATTAATACACTGGTGTACGCTGTGGTTGTATAATTCGTAAAATTGAGTCCCGACCCGTCAGCCGACAGGCCGCGGACGTCATTGAGGACGATTTGGGCCCAGTTTGCCCCGTTGTAGATGGTGCCTTGATAATACGTAGTGGCATTGGTCGCCGTGTTGTTCGGAAGCAGCGCCTCCAGGGCCGAAGTGGTGGAAAGGTAGGTCCCTTGGGCTGCAAGGTTGACCCCATTCCACGGCAACACGCCATTCGTGAGGTTGCTATCGAACATATACATCGCATTTTCGCCGGGAAAGGCCGTGTTTGGCGCAACCCAGTACAAAATGAGACGACTGACCGGCAGTCCGACGTTTGAGATTATGTTGCCGGGGTTGCTATTGCTAACGTAATTAAGGAATGGATCGGTTGCGGCTTTTGATCCAAAATAGGAGACTAAAACGAGGAAATCGCCCGTTTGGCCAAGGGGAACCTCGTCATTGATATCGAGTGGTGTATCGGTCCAATAAGGAGTTGTCGTGCCTCCCAGCGTGCCGGTAAACGGAAAGACATTGTTGGCAGGGCCGGAGTTATAAATATAAAATGACTTGTAAAGCCTCATGACATTTGAGGCGCGGGCATTGCTTATCATCTTTTCGGTGAAAAACCTGACATCGTTATTCGCGAGCAGCCTTTGCTCGCCGACGTAGTTATTCTCCAGTGTATAGTAAAAAAGTGTCATGATGCCGGCCATCACAAAGCCGGAAATCGTCAGGGCGATCAGCACCTCCAGGAGGGTGAAGGCGTGGCGGAAGGAAAGGCGCGAGGTTTTCATGTCACCGGGTTGCAACATTGCCATAGACGGTGCGCACACTGCTTTGAAACGTGCGCGTGAGACCGGCGAGGACGTAGCTCTCAGTGAAATACACGGTGATTTCAACGCCGGCCGTGGTTAATTGGGTGGGATCAATATCGGTTATAACCGGTTGCATGGTAAATGTCATCGGGTAGGTTGGGTTGCCCGTCCCATCTTTATCGAGATAGACGACTTCGGAGAAAGGTGCGCCTCCGTTGGTTGCCGCATTATTGTATAACAATGGAGGATCCCCCGTCTGTCCATCCATTGGCTTTCCCGCGCTGTTGACGATCAGGATCGGGACGCTTTTAGTGGTGTCGTCGGCGATATCTTGCAGGCCGGAGGGATTGATGATGCTGTAAGTCGCGGGAGCAATCGGGGGGGTTGTGAAATAAGGGAGCCTGCAGATCTGCTCCAGGTAACCTTGGGCGATTACGTAGGCCGTGCTCTGGTGGATATTGTCCTCGGCGGTCACGCGCATTTGATAAGTTACTTTCACCAGCCCCAAGCCCGCAAAGGCCAAGACCATAATGGCGAGCATAACCTCAACCAGTGTCAGGCCGCGGTCGTCTTGAATGGATCTCTTTGTCGAAAGGTGCAGTTTAATCACGTCGCGAATGCTACCTTATCTGGCGGCCTTCGTCCAGAGGCGGTTGCGGACTTTTAGACCCTATGCGGGTAGGGCCATTCGGACCTAGTGCGAACATTCAACGTTCAACGTTCAACATTCAACATTCAATGTCCGAAGACCAATGACTAGTTCCGCGGTTTCGTTTGTGCGTAGAGCGCGGCGGCCTGGGTGCGGCGGGTGAGCTGTAGCTTGTCGAAAATATTGCTGAGATAGTTTTTCACCGTCTTCTCGCTCAGGTTCATGACCGACCCGACTTCCTTGTTGGTCTTGCCTTCGGCGATCAAGGCCAGCACGCGCTGTTCCTGGGCCGAGAGCGAGGCCAGGACATCGTGCTCCGGGCCGGATTTTGCGAGCCGCATCACCCGCGCGGTGATGGCGGGATCGAGCACAGACTTGCCGTCGGCCACGTCGATGATGGCCTGGATCAGGCTGCGGCCGTTCACTTCTTTCAGCAAATAACCATGCGCGCCGGCCTTGAGCGCATCGTCCACCATGCGGTCGTCGATGGCCGAGGTCAGGATGAGCACGTGCGTCGCGGGCTGTCGACGCAGGATTTCCTTGCAGGCCTGGAAACCGGTGCCGTCCGGCAGGCGGATGTCGAGCAGCACCACGTCGGGCTGCAGGCGCTTGCACATCGCGATGGAGCTGGCGACATCCTCCGCCTCGCCGGCGACGGCGATGGCGGGCTCCACGCCGAGCAGGGCGCGCAAGCCCGCGCGCACCAGTTCGCTGTCGTCCACGATCAGGACGCGGATGGGAGTCTTTTTCAGGGTGTAGCTCATGTCACTTTTACTTTGTGAGGGCACCGAAGCTTCGGCAAAGGTGGCCTGATAAGCCAAATCGTTATCATTCTCTTAATCGTTCTCGTTCTCCAGGTGACTTGGATTCGATAACGATAACGATAACGAGTACGAGAACGAATAGGTATGGTGATTAGCCGTTGGCGCTGTGCCGTTCGGCGTTCGGCGTTCGACGTTCAGCGTTCGACGTTTGGTCGGCGGCTTGTGGAACGGGAATATTCACGATCACGCGCGTGCCCGTCCCGGGGCTGCTGCTCACGCGCAGCTCGGCGCCCAGCCGCGTGGCGCGCGCCTGCATGTTGTTCACGCCGTGGCCCGCCTGGGTGCGCGCCGCCGGGTCGAAACCCGCGCCGTTGTCCTGCACCAGCAGGCAGACTTCGTGCTCCCCGCGGCGGAGCCGCAAGGTGATGAGGGTCGCGCGGCCATGGCGCAAGCCGTTGCTGATGGCCTCGTGGGCGATCTGCAGCGCGTCGGTGACTTGTCCGGTGCTGAGCAGCGCGGCGGCTTCGTCGTCGATCTGGATGTCAAATTTTGCCTCACGGCCCGCGCCCAGCCCCTCGGTGAGCAAGTGCAGCGCCTGGCCAAAACTCGCGCGCTGGAGCCGCTCCGGCGCGAGACCCTGGATGTAGTCGCGCACGTCGCGGATGACGGTGTTGAGCGCGGCCAGGGTTGAGGCCAGCCGGCGCTCGGCTTCGGCGGGATCGCGGTGCACGAGTTCGCGGGCCGATTCAAGCGTGAGGCCCGCGGCATAGAGCGATTGGATGATGCCGTCGTGCAGGTCGCGACCCAACTGCACTTTTTCCTCCTGGGCGTGACCGAGCAGCGTTTGCTTGAATTGCGAGTCGGCTTCGGCGCGGCGGCGCTCATCGCGCTCGAGGATGAGCGCGGTGCCCTGTTCGGCCGAGGTTTGGGCAAGGCGCGACAGGCTTTTCACCTCGGACATCGGCAATGCGCCGGCCTGCGGCCGCAGCCAGCCCAAAAAGCCGGCCATCGCCGTGAGTAAAAACAACGCCAGCGCGAGCAGCAGCAGCCAGAGCAGCGTGCGCTGCTGCAACGCAATCAGCCGGCTGGCGGCCGGTGGTTCCGCCTGGTGTGCCGCCACCGCCTCGGCGCGCAGGTGCTGGCCCTGGCGTTGCAGCCAGAGTTCCGTGGCCAGCGCCGCGGTGATAAAGATCATCAATGATACCAGCGCGATGCTGAGCACTTGGACGAAATTTTTCATCGGGCGGACAACGGGAAGCACCTCGCGACCTTAAAACCCATGGTGGGCCGCATGTTTACCGCTGGCAAATGCATTTGGAGGCTGGCGGGCGCTACGCGAGTATTTGGTAGTTAGTATTTGGTAGTTTGTAGTTGGTAATTGGTCCGAAACAGGGCGTTCGAGGGCATGGCCACGAATCACGAATGACCAATGAGAAATGCCCGACCACAAGCTGCCAACTACCAATTACCAATTACTAACTACCAACTACGAAATACCAACTACGAATGAAGAACCTTGAACTTTGACCCTTGAACCCCGATTTTTCCCCACTCGCTAATGAAGTCCTTTTATCTCACCACCGCCATCGATTATGTGAACGGCTCCCCGCACATCGGCCACGCCTACGAAAAGGTGCTGGCCGACGTCATCGCGCGTTTCCGGCGGCTGATGGGTGACCGCGTGTTTTTCCTCACCGGCACCGACGAGCACGGCCAGAAAGTCCAGCAGAGCGCCCGCACGCGCGGCATCGCGCCGCAGCAGTTGGCGGACGAGGTCAGCACCGAGTTCCGCGGGTTGTGCGCGAAACTGAACATTTCCAATGACGATTTCATCCGCACAACGGAGGAGCGCCATAAGCGCGTGGTGCGGGAGATCCTGCAGCGCCTCTTTGATAAGGGCGAAATCTACCACGCCGAATACCGCGGTTTCTACAGCACGCGCCAGGAGCAGTTCCTGCAGGAAAAGGACCGCAATCCCGACGGCACCTGGCCGGAAATCTTCGGCGAAGTCACGGAGATCGTGGAGCCGAATTATTTCTTCAAGCTGCGCGGCTACCAGGACTGGCTGGTCGATTTCCTCAAAAGGCACGAGAACTTCATCTTCCCGTCGTACCGCCAGAAGGAGGTGATCGAGTTTCTCACGGAGCCGCTCAACGACCTGTGCATTTCGCGCCCGCGCGAGCGCTTGGAATGGGGCATTCCGCTGCCGTTCGACGAAAAGTTCGTGACCTACGTCTGGTTCGACGCATTGGTCAATTACTACACGGCTGTGGTGGAGAAGCCCGGATCCTGGCCGGCCGACCTTCACGTCATCGGCAAGGATATCCTCCTGCCGTCGCACGCCGTTTACTGGCCCATCATGCTCCATGCCGCCGGCCTGCCACCCCCGCGCATGCTGCTGGTGCACGGCTGGTGGACGGTCAATGGCCGGAAAATGTCGAAGAGCACGGGCAATGCGCTCGACCCGCTCGATTTTGTCACCGAATTCGGGGTCGACGCCTTCCGCTATTTCCTGATCCGCGAGATGAACGTCGGGCAGGACAGCGACTTCACGCGGGAGCAATTCCTTGTCCGCTACAACAGCGAACTCGCCAACAACCTGGGCAATCTCGTCAACCGCACCCTCAACATGATCACGCGCTTTGCCGGCGGGGTCGTCCCCGCGGTCGAAATCGCCGAGGAGTCCGAGCGCGAGTTGCGCGTCCTCTGGGAGAAAACCCGCGACGAAGCCATCGTGCTCTGCGAAGGCTTTCAATTTCATACCGCGCTGGAACGAACGGTCATTTTCATCACGGCGATCAACGTCTATATTGACCAGCGCGCGCCGTGGAAGCTGGTCAAATCCACTCTCCCGCGCGATGCCGCGCTGTTGCGCTCGACCCTCGCGACGATCGCGGAGGCGCTGCGCCTCGGCGCCACGCTGCTCCAGGCGGTCATGCCCGCGACCACGGAAAAAATCCAGGCGGCCCTCGGCTACAAACCGGGCGCGGAATGGCGCAATGAGCTCGCCTGGGGCCCCCGCCTCACCGGCGCGAATGTTTCGACCGGCCTCGTGCTCTTTCCGCGGCCGGAGGCCGCTAAATCTCAGATTTGAGATTTCAGATCTCAGATTCCTGACCTCTGGCCTGTCATTATCTTAAATTTGAAATCTGAAATTTGAGATTTAAACGATGACTATCGTTGACCTCGATCCCGCCGCCAACGCCACGCCGGATGCCTTGCGCGCGTTCTTGGCCGGCTGCCGCGCGGCGGCGGAGACCCGCGGCCGGCCGCAGCTGGTGAGCATATCCATCGGGGTTGATGCGCTCGATCCGCTGGCCGTGCTCGAGTCGATTTTTGATCCGAACGAACTTCATTTCTACTGCGAGCGTCCGGCGCAGGATTTTTCCATCGCCGGCGCCGAGGCGGTCGTGGACAGCGAGGCCTCCGGGGCAGGGCGGTTCGAGGCGGTGCAACGCTTCATTGATGAAACGCTGGCCCACACGATTGCCGTCGGCGACCAAGCCGCGCCCTTCGCCGGGCCGCATTTTTTCACCGCCTTCGCCTTTGCCGATGAGACCGGGGCGGGCGAGCCGTTTCCCGCCGGGCGCGTCTTCGTGCCGCGCTGGCAGGTGGCGCAGGCCGGCGGGCGCACGACCGCCGTGGCCAACCTGCTCGTCGGGGCCGGCGCCGACCTGGACGCACTCGCCCAAAAAATCTGGCGCGCCCACGCCAAGTTTCGCGCCTTCGACTACGCCGGGCCGGAGTTTCCCGCGGCTTCCGCCGGCGCGGAAAAAATCTCCGTGGCCGAATCCGGCGATTACGCGGCGGCTGTGCGACGCGGGCTCGAATTCATCGCCGCCGGTGAATTCAAGAAAATCGTGCTGGCCCGGACCAAAGACTTGGTGGCTTCGCAGCCGTTGCACCCGTTGCGCGTCCTCAATGGCCTGCGCGAGCGTTTTTCCGACTGCTATGCGTTCTCCGTCGCCAACGGCCGCGGCCAGAGCTTCATCGGCGCGAGTCCCGAGCGTTTGCTGGGCGTGCACGGCGGCGCGCTGCTCACGGAGGCGCTGGCCGGCTCCGCGCGCCGCGGCGCGACCGCGAGCGACGATGCGGCCCTGGCTGCCGCGCTGGTGCACAGCGACAAGGACCAGCGCGAACACCGCCTCGTGCTCGACTCCATCGTGCGCCGCCTGGTGCCGCTCGGGTTGCAACTGGAGTTTGCGGAGAAACCCGCGCTGCTGCGCCTGGCCAATGTGCAGCACCTGCACACGCCCGTGCGCGCGGCGCTGCCGGCGGGCGTGCGCCTGCTCGATGTGCTGGCGCGCCTGCACCCGACACCGGCCGTCGGCGGTTCGCCGCGCGAGCGCGCCATGGCGCATATTCGCGAACTCGAGGGATTCCCGCGCGGCCTCTACGCGGGTGCGCTGGGTTGGGTCGATGCGCGCGGCGACGGCGAATTTTTTGTCGGCCTGCGCTCGGCGCTCATCGATGGCGCGCGCGCCCGGCTCTACGCCGGCGCGGGCATTGTGGCCGGTTCGTCGCCCGAGAAGGAGTTTGCCGAAACCGAGTTGAAATTCCGGGCCATGCAAGAAGCCTTGTTGAGCTGAGAACCGCTGTGACCAATCTAACCTGACCGCAGGATTTTTAACCGCGAATGAACGCGAATGGACGCGAATAATTTTAATACCCTGCGTTTTTAACCACTAATCCACGCCGATTTTCACTAACTCCATCGAAACGAAATTGGGTTGGCGGGAAGCCCGGAATCTGGGGATCAGGATTATGGTTCGATTTCGTGCCTGCTGCTCAAATAATCCAGATTCGCGTGCATTCGCGTTCATTCGCGGTTAAAACAAACTTAATTTTTTTGGTATTTGAAAATTGGCGTTTGTGATTTTCCGTCCGATTGGATTAGTGCCCATTAGTGAAAATTAGTGGTTAAAAATGTCCTCTTTCTCCCTCGATTTTCGCAGTGTCAATTCGCTCTGGGGCGGCGTGCTGGTGGAAACGCTTGCGCGTTGCGGCGTGACGCATGCGGTGCTTTCGCCCGGCTCGCGCTCGGCGCCGCTGGTCTTCGCCTTCGCGCGGCACCCGCGCATCGAATCGATCCCGGTGCTCGACGAGCGCTCGGCGGCATTTTTCGCGCTGGGGCTGGCGAAAAAAAGCCGGCGGCCGGTCGCGCTCATCTGCACGAGCGGCACGGCGGCGGCGAATCTTTTTCCGGCCATCATCGAGGCGCACGAGAGCGGCACGCCCCTGATTGTGCTCACGGCGGACCGCCCGCCGGAGCTGCGCGACTGCGCCTCGGGCCAGACGGTCGACCAGCAAAAAATCTATGGCGGCTACGTGGATTTCTACCACGAACTCGCCGTGCCTGAAGCGAGCGAGGCGCGGCTGCGTTACCTGCGGCAGACGGTCGCGCAGGCCTGCACGCGTGCCCAGGGCGGACCGGTGCATCTCAATTGTCCGTTCCGCGATCCGCTTGTACCGACGGAAGACGGCACCGCCAAAGCGCTCGCGAAGAAAATTGACGAGGATTTTTTTGCCCATCTCGAACCGGTGGCGCCTGCCTCCGCGACGGCCACCTGGCCGCCTCCGGCTAATGCGCGCGGCTTGATCGTAGCCGGCCCGGAAATGGTGGCGAATCCTGCGGCTTACGCGGCTGCGATCATAAAAGCAGCGGAAACCCTCGGCTGGCCGGTGCTGGCCGACGCACTTTCGCCGGTGCGGCATCACGCCGTGGGCAAGGCGACCATTATCACGACTTACGATGCGATCCTCCGCAATGCACCGGCGGCCCGCGAGCTCGTGCCGCAGCACTTGATTTGTTTTGGCGGCTGGCCGGTCAGCAAAGTGCTGCGCGGCTGGCTGGAGCAGGCCCAGGCCGAGACGCTGATGGTTTCACCCGGGCCGGCCAATCGCGACGGATTGCACGGCCGCACGCGCCATCTGCCTTTGTCGGCGGAAAACTTCACGGTGCTCGAGGGGCCCGTGGCCGATCCGGCCTATGCGACGCAGTGGAGCCGGGCGGAGTCCGCCGCGCGCGCCAGCCTCGATGGCGTGCTGGGCCCAACGGATGAACTCTTTGAAGGCAAGGCGGCGTGGCTGCTTGCACAACACCTGCCGGAGGAGACGCCGCTTTTTGTCGCCAGCAGCATGCCGGTGCGCGATGCGGAGTATTTCTGGCCGGCCAGTGGCCGGCGCTGCGAAATGGCTTTCAACCGCGGCGCGAACGGTATCGACGGCACGCTTTCGACCGCGCTCGGCGTGGCCCACGCCGACGACCGTCCCGCCGTGCTGCTGACCGGCGACCTGGCGCTGCTCCACGACACCAACGGGTTTTTATTGCGGCCGAAGTTCCGCGGCTCTTTGACCGTCGTGCTCATCAACAATCGCGGCGGAGGCATCTTCGAGCACCTGCCGGTGGCCCAGTTTGAGCCGCCCTTCGAGGAATTTTTCGCCACGCCGCAGGAGGCGGATTTTGGCAAACTGTGTTCGGCCTATGGCGTGGCGCACGTGCCCGTGCGCGACTGGAAACATTTCATTGGGCTCGTGTCCGTGCTGCCGACGAGCGGCGTGCGCGTGCTGGAATTGCGCACCGACCGCAAACGCGACGCGGCCACGCGGAAGAAACTTTTTGCCGATGCCGCCAATGCGGTGGAGAGGACTTTGGCGTAGGGCGCCAAAGTCCAAGTGCCAAGTAACAGGTAACAAGTATCAGGAGAAGGCGCGCAGCGCATTCTTGGTACTTGATACCTGTTACTTGGTACTTTCTCAACGTCAGCAGGCGTTGGAAAAAGCAGAGGGGGAGATCGCTTTCTGGACCACGACCAGATCTTCGCGCGGAGCCCAGCCATGGCGGAGCCAGAAGGCTCGGCCGGCCGCATTGTTCGCAAAGAGAAAAATATTGCACTTGGGGATACCGTGCGCGCGAAGCCGCGCGATGGACTCGTCCACCAGGGTGCGGCCAAGCCCGCGCCGCCGGTGCGGTCTCGCGACCGCGAGGTGGTGCAGGTAGCCGCGGCGGCCGTCATGCCCGCAGAGCATCGCGCCAACGATCACGCCTTCGATTTCGGCGACGAGACTAAACCCGGGATTGCGCACGAGATAAGCCGCGATGGCTTCACGTGTGTCGGATTCATTGAGCCCAATGCCCTCGCTCGCCTGCCAGAGGGCGAGCACGGCGTCGTAGTCGGCGGGCGTCATGGCCCGCAGCCCGGGCGCGGTGGTTGGTTTTTTGGTCATGGGGTATGGCGGGTTGATTAGGGTAATGCTTTTGGAAATGCCACTGCATTATCCACGCGGTTCTCGCAGACACGTTGTCATTCCTCGCTCGACTGCTGATGAACCTGCTGGTCCACATTTCACTTGAGCCGAAGTGGGCTGCCACTGCGGTCGCTTTCCTTTTGTCATCCAGAGCGATAGCGAAGGATCTTACGTTTCTTGATGACCGCGCCGCCGTCGTGAGATTCCTCGCGCGGCTCGGAATGACAACATAAGACGTCGAGGCTGATGAGTTCATCGGCGCCCCGGCCCGTCGGGGTTGCTTGAGAGGCTCGGAATGACAGAAAACTATCCGTGCCCATCCGTGGTTCAAAATGCCGCGCATCGACATCCGGCCAAAAACTTCTAACTTCCTCGCGATGAAAACCGCCTGGCGGGTTGCCAAAACCTACTCCGACATCCTTTACCACAAGGCTGACGGCATCGCAAAAATCACCATCAACCGGCCGGCCAAGCGCAATGCCTTCCGCCCGGAAACGGTGCAGCAGATGTTCGATGCGTTCAGCGATGCGCGCGAAGACCAGGCCATCGGCGTGGTCCTGCTCACCGGCGCGGGGCCGCACACCGACGGCAAATATGCGTTTTGTTCCGGCGGTGACCAGACGGTGCGCGGCCATGCCGGCTACGTCGGCGAGGATGGCGTGCCGCGACTCAATGTCCTCGACCTGCAAAAGCTCATCCGCTCCATGCCCAAGGTCGTCATCGCCCTGGTGGCCGGCTACGCCATCGGCGGCGGCCATGTGCTGCACGTGGTGTGCGACCTCACGATCGCGGCGAACAACGGAATCTTTGGCCAGGTCGGCCCCAAGATGGGCAGCTTCGACGGCGGCTTCGGCTCAAGTTATCTCGCCCGCCTGGTCGGGCAAAAGAAGGCGCGCGAAATCTGGTATCTTTGCCGACAATACAACGCAAAACAGGCGCTCGACATGGGCCTGGTCAACGCCGTCGTGCCCGTGGCCAGGCTCGAGGCCGAAGGCGTGAAGTGGGCCCGGGAAATCCTTGGCCACAGCCCGCTGGCCATCCGCTGCCTCAAGGCCGCGTTCAATGCCGACGTGGACGGCCAGGCCGGCCTGCAGGAACTGGCGGGCAATGCCACGATGCTTTACTACATGACCGACGAGGCGAAGGAGTTTAACCGTGCGCAGAAGGAAAAGCGCAAACCCAACGCCAAAAAATTTCCGTGGCTGCCGTGAGGGGGATTTTTTTGCAGGTGGAGCGCGTTGACCTCAACGCGCTCGAGCGTCTTGGGGTCAAGCCGCTCCACCTCCGGCCTCACTTCAAGACCCTTTGTCATTCCGAGCCGAGCGAGGTACCGAGGCCGAAGGCCGACAGTCTGACATCTCACGATTTCGCGGGGTGAGGGCACCCCGCCCACAAAATAAGAGTCCTCGCCCGGCTCGGAATGACAAAAATGAAAAGCCGGGGTCGGCGACCCCGGCTGCATATCCAAACAGAAACGACCGCGACTCAAACCGCCTGCAGGGTCTTTTCTTTCAGCCCCAGGGATTCGCGCAGGGACGGAATCTGGCCGGAGGAGCCGAGCTTGTCGTTGCGGCTGGCGATGAACTTGGCGTATTCATCGATGAAGATCTTGCCCGGCGGGCGGAAATCAAAGTCACCGGGCTTGTCGCGGAAAAATTCGCGGTGGACGCGGGTCCAGACGAGGCGGCCGTCGGTGTCGATGTTGACCTTGGTCACGCCGAGCTTGGCCGCGGGGAGGTATTCGTTGATGTCCACGCCCATCGAGCCGGCGATCTTGCCGCCGGCGGCGTTGATGCGATCGACTTCTTCCTTCGGCACGCTGGAGCTGCCGTGCATGACGAGCGGGAAACCGGGAATGAGCGCCTTGATTTTTTCCAGCACGTCGAAGTGCAGCGACTGGCGGCCCTTGAATTTGTAGGCGCCGTGGCTGGTGCCGATGGCGCAGGCGAGGGAGTCGCAGCCGGTCTTCTTCACAAAGTCCTCGGCCTCGACCGGGTTGGTGAGCGTGGCGTGTCCGTCCTCGACCTTGATGTCTTCCTCGACGCCGCCGAGCATGCCGAGTTCGGCCTCGACGGACAGGCCCTTGGCGTGGGCGGCCGTGACGACGCGCTTGGTGATGGCGACGTTCGTGTCGTAGGGTTCATGGGAGGCATCGATCATCACGGAGCTGAAGAAGCCGGAATTGATGCAATCGTAGCAGGTCTCCTCGTCGCCATGGTCAAGATGCACGGCGTAGATGCAGTCCGGGAAAATCACGCCGGCGGCGCGGATGATGGCCTCGAGCATGCGCTTGTCCGTATATTTGCGCGCACCCTTGGAAATCTGGATGATGAACGGCGCCTTTGAGTCGGAGCAGCCGCGAAAGAGGCCCATGGCCTGCTCGGCGTTGTTGATGTTGAAGGCGCCGACGGCGTACTTGCCGTAGGCGTGTTTGAAGAGCTGTGCGGTGGTGACGATCATGGCAGGAAGTGAAATGGAGGATGAATGTCCCACCCCTGGCCGTAGCTCGCAAGGGTTTTTTCTGCGCAAATTTGGCGGAAAATTGCGCGGTCTTTGTTGTCGCGAGGTGATTTTGTAGGCGGGGTGAGGGCACCCCGCCCACCTTTTTTAGTGATTAGCCGGCTGGGTATTGGTCGCGGTGGCCGCGCCAGTCGGTGCAGTGCCGCCGCCTTGTGCCGCGTTGCGCAGTGCCTTGGTCAGCTCGGCCTGGGCCTTCTGCGTCGCCTGTTGCTGCTGGAGCGCAGCAACCTGTTCTGGGGAAAGAAAGCCGGATGCCTGAGTGACATCGGCGTCGGTGATGGGAGTGTTGCCACCACCGCCAAACAACGCACGCAAACTGGTGGGGTTGCTGTTGCTTTGGGGCGCATTGGCGGCCAAGAGTTGGATAAGCTGCTGCGATTGGGCGTCGGTCAGGGGCGTGCTCGTGTAGCTCAGGCCCTGCTGAAGCTGGGTGACCGTATTGCGTTCCGGAAGGGTCTGCTCGTAGCCTTGGTATTGGGCATAGGCCTGCGGGCCGAGCGTGGTTTGGATCTGTTGGTCGATATCCGCATTGGACTGAGCCACCAATTGGGCGATCTCGTCGCGATCGGTGGCGGGGGAGAGTCCTTGGTCGCGGGCGGCAATGACGGTGTCACGGGCAGCAGATTGTTTTTGAACCAGCAGGTTTTGGAACGCAGCCAACTGGGCGGGCGAAATGTTGAGTTGCTGGGTGAGTTGCTTGAAAAGCGGTGCGTAAGTGCTGTCGAGCCGGGCCTTTTGCTGCAGCGCCATGAGCTTGATGAAATTGGGGTCGTTCATCATGTCCCGCCTATTGCCGAATGGACCGCGCTGGCGTTGGTCATCAGCAGAATTTTGCGAGGGCTCCTTTTCGCTGGCTGCGGCTTTTGCCTTGGCCTGCAACGCGGCGAGCTTGGTATCGAATTGGCGCTGGTGGAGCTGCGCATCCAGGTCTTTTTCCTGCAAGGCAGCATTCAGCTTGATGATTTCCAAGTGTTGATTCCAAGCCAGGACCACGCCGCCCAACGTGGTGAGCGCGAGAAAAAGAAGCAGATAGTTTCGGGATGAGGTCACAATCAGGTACGACGCAAACTGGCGGGGAAAGTTACTTGTAACTTAGTAGTTGGTAATTGGTAGTTAGTATTTGGTTCGGAGCTGAGAATTCAAGGTGACCCTTCGCTCTGTCTGTCGTCCTGAGCGTAGCGAAGGATCCACTTGGATGCTGCAAACGGAGTCGCACTGGATCCTTCGCTACGCTCAGGATGACAAACTGCTTTGGAAGCGCCCCGTTTCCTTATTCGCGTCAATTTGCGTTCATTCGCGGTTTTCAAAACCCACTCCCGCGTCAGCGCGGGGGAAACTCGAACTCGGTCTTGTTTTTCTTGAGCACGAGGTAGGCGCTGAAGGCCGAGCCGCGTTTCGAGATGAAGCCTTCGATCAGGTTGGTGCGCCCATTTTCAAACAACTCGCGCACCTCCTCGGTCGGCAGCTCTTTCTGGCAAAGGAAGCGCTTCAGCGTGAAGACGACGCGGCCTTCCTGGTCGGGCTTGCGGACGTAGTAAGCGTCGTCCGTCTGCACGATCTCGCCTTTGAGCAGTTTGCTTTCGCCGATGACGAGGCCCTTGGAAAGGTCGGGTGGAGCCTTGGGTTTCCGCTCGATGGTCTTGCCATCCTTGCCAACGCGGGGTTTGCGTGGGGGAAACTCCCACGTGATTTTCGGGCCGGCGCGCACCAGGAAGGCGTCGAACGGCCGGCCTTTTTTCGAGATGAAGCCCTGGATGAGGTCGGACTTTCCCTGTGTGACCATCTGGATGGCGGCCTCGCGCGGGATGGCTTTCTGGCACATGAGCCGGCCGACACTGAAGGTTTGCTTCCACGCGTCGCCGTCGCGTTCGCGCAGAACGTAGCTGGTGGGCGCTTCGCAGAGCTCGGCGCGGGTTTTTGGGTCGATCCAAAACGGAGTGAGTTCGGCCAGCTCGAATTTGTTGCCAAAATCGAGTTCGACCCTGCGCTGGCCTTCTTTTTTGAGATTGTCCACGATACGCAGTTTAGCAGGAAATCGGTTGCCCGTTCGCGGTGACACAAACCCATCCAGCGGACCGATTTCCCCAGTATTTACGAGTTGGCGCACTTCGCTCTCCTCGAGTTTTCGTCCGGTCATCACCTTGTAAACGGTGAGCACGCCGTCGCGCGATTTGTAGCCGCGCAGCGTTTCCAGCATCGGCTTGCCGTCGGTGGGGGAAATGATGTCGGTCACGCGCGAGTTGGATTCGTCCTCCTCGAAATGCTTGGTGCGATCGACGATGCCCTTGGTCACTTCGACGATCTCGGCCATGAATTTGTCGCGGGGAAACTTGCCCTGCTCCATCTGGCGGAGCTTGTATTCCCATTCGCCGGTCATGTCGGGCGTGGTCAGCGCGTCGGCTTTGACTGCGCCGAGAAACTGCAGCAGCGACTCGGCCTTCGGCGTGGGCGCGAGTTCGCGCTGCAGGCGTTCCATGTACTTCTGGTTGATCAGGCCGTCGATCGTGTCGGCGCGGGTGGCGGGCGTGCCGAGGCCGCGTTCCTTCATGGCTTCGGCGAGTTCCTCGTCATCGACGAGTTTGCCGGCGCCTTCCATGGCGGAGAGCAGGGTCGCCTCGGTGTAGCGGGGCGGCGGCTTGGTGGTTTCCGCGTGGAGGATGGCCTCGATGGTTTTTGCTTTGGGCGGCTGTCCATCGGCTCCGTCAAGCGCGGGCAGCGCCTTCGAGTCGGGTGCGTCGTCGTCCAATGTGGTTTTGCCGTAAACGGCGAGCCAGCCGGGGAAGGTGAGGACCTTGCCCTCGGTCTTGAAGGTGTGCTCCTTGATGACGCTGAGGCGGGTGGTGATGTCGAACTCCGCCGCCGGGTAAAACACGGCGATGAAGCGCCGGGCGATCATGTCGTACACCTTGGCCTCCGCTTCATCGAGGTGCATGGCCTCGTGCGCGGTCGGGATGATGGCGAAGTGATCGGAGATCTGGGCGTTGTTGAAAATGCGCTTGTTCGGGCGCAACCAGCCTTCTTCGAGGACTTTTTTCGCATGCGGCGCGAGGCTGCCGGACAGGTTGTCGAGGGCTTCGCGGCAGGTGGGGATGTAGTCCTCCGGCAGCGCGCGCGAGTCGGTGCGCGGATAAGTGATCATCTTGTGCCGCTCGTAAAGGGCCTGCGCGATTTGCAGTGTGCGGCGCGCGGGAAAACCGTAGCGGTTGTTGGCCTCGCGCTGCAGCGTGGTCAGGTCGTAAAGGCGAGGCGCGGCCTGGCTGCTGCCCTTTTTTTCCTCGGAGACCGAGGCGGGCGGATGGCCCTGGCAGGCGGCGAGGACGGCCTCGGCGAAGGCTTTTTCCCAAATGCGGTCAATACGGTCGTGATCGTCGTTCTCCGCTTTTTTGAAATTGGGGCGCTGGTAGACGCCTTCGTAGCGGCCCTTGGTGATTTCGAACGTGGCGGTGATGCGCCAGTACGCGCGGGGCTTGAAATTGCGAATCTCCTGCTCGCGCCCATAGACGATCGCGAGGGTGGGGGTTTGCACGCGCCCGACGGAGGCGACGTTGCCCGCGCGGGAGCCGAACATGCGCTTGGTCAGCGCGCGCGTGCCGTTGATGCCGATGAGCCAGTCGCTCTCGCTGCGGCAGCGGGCGGCGTCGGCGAGGCCGGCCATCTGTTCGCCATCGCGCAGGTTTTTGAAGGCCGTGAGGATGCCGCCGGGCGTCATCGTCTGCATCCACGCGCGCTTCACCGGCAGCTTGGCTTTCGTGAGCTGGTAAAGGTAGGTGAAAATAAGTTCGCCCTCGCGGCCGGCGTCACAGGCGTTGATGACCTGGTCGACGTCTTTGCGGGCGAGGAGTTTTTTGAGCTGGTTGAAGCGATCCTTTGATTCCGCGATCGGCTTGAGGCCGAATTTCTCGGGGATGATCGGGAGCATCTCGAGGCGCCAGAAGCCGTATTTCTTCTTGTCGATGTCCTCGGGCATCTCCAATTCCACGACGTGGCCGACGGCGGAGGAGATGACCCATTCGTCGTTTTCGTAGTGCTCGCCCTTCTTGGGCACTTTGCCGAGAACGCGTGCGAGGTCGGCGGCGACGGACGGTTTCTCGGCGATGACAAGTGACTTCATGAAGTCGCGAGGCGATAGGCGGCGTCCGCGATAATTTCAAGCACGACTTTTTTGGCCAACACGTTTTACGGATACAAAACTTTCGGCAACGTGACGATCAATGCTTGTTGGATAAGCGCAAAACCGTATGATTTCCTTCACATGGAAGCTGGCTCCAAAAAGTTGATGATGACGTCGCATCCATGGACGAAATGGTCGGCGGTCGGCATCGCCACCATTGTCGTCATCGTCATTGTCGGCTCGATCGCGCGGATACCCATCCTCGTGAGCTTCCTGCCGGCCGGCTCGCCCATGGTTATGAATGCCGCCTTGGGCCTGCTGCTTTCCAGCGCGGGGTTATGGGCGGCGGGAAGAAAGCGGGACAAAATCGCCAGGGCCTGCGCCGCCGCCATGCTGCTGATGAGCGTGCTCACTTTGTTCGAATACGCCTCGGGTCGTTCCATCGGCCTCGACGAGTTTTTTGGGAAATATAATTTGGGCTGGATGGTGGACCATCCGGGCCGAATGGCCATCCAGACGGCCCTCGCGCTCTTTTTGGCGGCAATCTCATTGTGGTGCATGACCGTGAGACGAACCGTCCGCTGGCTTTTTGCCTTCTCGGGGGGGAGCATCCTGACGCTGGCCTTGGTTCCTGTTTTCAGTTATTTCGCGGCCATTCTTCCGAGCGAAGCTTGGATTGCCCATCACGGAACGTCGCTTCCCACCGTGCTATGCCTTGGTTTGCTGGCGAGCGAACTGTTGCGCCGGTCGGCGGGTGATGAAGGGCGCAAGAAAATCATGCTGCCGTTGCTGGCCGTCGCCCTGTCGATCCTGACCACGGTGGGGATTGTGTCCGAAGCCAGCAACGCCGCGTTGGTGGACGCCTATCGTTGGGTCGCGCATACCTATGAGGTCAGCGACCGGATTGATCGCGTCGTTTCGGCCATGGGGCATTTTGAAGCATTAACGCGCGCTTATTGTCTCACCGGCAACGCGCTTTTTTCGCAAGAAGCAAATGTCCATCGCGCTGATGTTATCACCCAGATCGATGCATTGGATCGGTTGGTCGCCGATAACCCCATGCAACAAGCGCGCGTGCGGGCGCTGCGACCCTGGGCACAGCAGAAATTTGAGTTGAACGACTCAATGGCCCAGGCGCGCCGGACCGGTGGCTTGGACGCGATTGCGCCGATTCTTGTCGCAGAACATTCTACCATCACACCTGAGGGCAGCCGGTTGATGGCTGCGATTCACCAGGATGAGGAAGGTTTGCTGGTGCAGCGGCAGGCGAATGCCGCCGCGGTGGAACACAATACGCGAATCCTGCAACTTTTCGGCAGCCTGACCGCGATCTTGCTGGTGGTGATTGCCCTCGTGTTGGCCCAGCGGGCCACGGCGGCCCAGCAGCGCGTCGAGAGAGTCCTGCGGCAAAACGAAGAGCGCTTCCGCCTGGTGGCGGAGGCGGCCAGTGACGCGATCGTGATCGCGGATACAGGCGGCAACATTATTTCATGGAATTATGCGGCTGAACAGATGTTTGGCCGTACGCTCGCGGAGGTGATCGAGCAGCCTTTTGCGATGCTCATGCCCCTGCGCTACCGGGAAAAGCACCGGGTGGTGGTGGAACGGCTCCAGGCCGGCGGTGTTCCGCGGGTGATTGACCGGATGGTCGAACTGAAAGGCTTGCGCAAAGATGGGACGGAATTCCCGCTCGAACTTTCACTGGCTTCCTGGAAAACCGCCGAGGGGCCGTTTTTCGGCGGAATCATGCGCGACATCACCCTCCGGAAAAAAGTGGAGGACGAACTTCGGGCCGCGAGCGCGGCCGCGCAGGAGTCGGCCCGCCTGAAGTCTCAATTCCTGGCCAACATGAGCCACGAAATCCGCACGCCGATGAACGGGGTCGTCGGCATGATCAACCTGCTGCTCGACACGCAACTGACGCCCGAACAAAGCAGCCTCGCCGGCACCGTTCGCACCAGCGCCGACTCCCTGCTGCACATCATCAATGATATCCTCGACTTTTCAAAGATTGAGGCCGGGTTGCTCACCTTCGAGCACCTGCCGTTCGACCTGCGCGAGCCGGTGGAGAGCTGCCTCGGCATCATTGCCGAGAAGGCGCACAGCAAGGGACTTGAACTGGCCTACCTCATCGATGAGAACGTGCCCACGCAACTGGTCGGCGATCCTACGCGGCTTCATCAAATATTGGTCAACCTCATTGGCAATGCGGTGAAATTCACCGCGCGCGGCGAAGTGGTGCTGAACGTGGCCAAGGAAAGTGAAGCAAACCGGCGGGTGCGGCTGCGGTTTTCGATTCGCGACACCGGCATCGGGGTCGACGCTGAAGCCAAGAAAAATCTTTTCCAGGCCTTCAAGCAGGCTGACAGTAGCACGACGCGCAAATTCGGCGGCACCGGGCTGGGTCTCGCGATCAGCCGGCAACTCGTCCATCTCATGGGTGGGGAAATCCAGGTGGATAGCGAGCCCGGCCACGGTTCGACCTTTTGGTTCACGGCGGAATTCCCGTTGCAGGAACCGACGCCCAAGGTTGTGGCCCCGCGGGCGAACCTGGTCGGTCTCCGCGCGCTCGTGGTCGATGATAATGAGACCAATCGCGAAATTCTCCAGCGCCAGCTCGCCTCCTGGCAGATCCAGGTGACGTCCGTGGCCGGCGGGGCGGAAGCACTCCCGGCCTTGCGTAAAGCCGCCGCATCCGGTGCGCCATTTCATTTGGGCATCCTGGACATGATGATGCCCGACATGAACGGGCTTGAGCTCGCCAAGGCTTTGCGCGCGGAGCCCGGCTTCGCTGAACTGAAGCTCATCATGCTGACCTCGATGGGACACAAATTGTCGAGCGCTGAACTCGACGAGGCGCGCATCGGAGCCTGCCTCATCAAACCCGCGCGCCAGTCGCAACTCTATGAGACCCTGACCAGCGTCATGGCGGGCAAGGTTTCCGCCAGCAGCCAGGCTCCCGCCGCCGTGGTTCGTCCTGGTCCAGCCACCATCTCAGCCGACCTGCACCTGCGCATCTTACTCGCTGAGGATAATCTGGTGAATCAAAATGTGGCCCGGATGCAGCTCGCCAAATTTGGCTACCAGGTCGATATCGTCGCCAATGGCAAAGAAGCCGTGGCGGCCGGCAAGAGTGGAAACTACGACGTCATTCTCATGGATTGCCAGATGCCTGAAATGGACGGCTATGAAGCCTCCAGCCAGCTTCGGGCGTGGGAGCGTGAACGGCGGGGTCGCGGCGAAGTTTTCATGCCGCTGCACATTATTGCGATGACCGCCAATGCCATGCAGGGAGACCGGGAAATCTGTTTCGCGGCGGGCATGGACGACTACATCACCAAGCCGGTGCGGCAATCGGAGCTCGCCGCCTCCCTGGCTCGCACCCCGCACGCGATGCTGTGAATCCAATCTGTTTTACCGGCTGATGGGCACTGATCCGGAAGCTTTACAGAAGGTAACGGAGGCAACGAAGCGAGAAAAGTCGGGCGAAAGTCTCCAGGCGCTTCGTTACCTTTGTTGCCATCCTCAATTTGTCATTCCGAGCCGTGCGAGGAATCTCTGAAGTTGAAATTGCCAAGAATCGCAGAGATTCCTCGCACGGCTCGGAATGACAAGTGGTGAGTTGATGGTCCTTTCTTTCAGTGGCTGGGTTGCTGCGATTTTAGTTCGGCGGCCTTGTTGAGATCGGCCGCGGCGCCGTCGAGGTCGCCCTTGGATTCCCTGGCAAATCCGCGATCGTTGTAGGCGTCGGCATTGTTGGGATCCAACGCGATGACCTGGCTGTAATCGGCAATGGCCCCATTAAAGTCGTCCGTGGCCTCCTCGGCGGAACCGCGGCCATAGTAGGTTGCAGGATCGGTGGCGCCCAAGGCGATGGCTTTGGTGTAGTCGGCGATGGCGCCAGCATAGTCGCCTTTGTCGGATTTTGCCTGGGCGGAAGCTTTATAGCCGGCGGCCGTCGTGGGCGGCGGGGTCGCGCAAGCGGAGACGAAAGCCAGCAAGGCCCAAAGCAGGCTGAGGTGAAACAAGCGGCGCGCGTTCATGGTTGGAGCAGAGCCACGTTGAAACAGTGTCTGTCATTCGACCCAACAAAAAACGGGCGGGGCAAGGCCGGTTTTAACCGCGAATGGACGCGAATACACGCGAATGGCTGATGGAAACTGTGGACTCAGACTTGCACCACTTCGGTTATACGTAGTTCCTTGACCGCGTCGTCGGCCCAGTAGGTTAACACCCAATCGTCGATGAGCAGATTCTGCAAAACACGGCCGGTGTGGTCGGTTGTGGTGTAGTCGCCCTCGCTGTGGGGCATGCTGGCGAGCAGACGACAGGCCGTGGCCAGTCGTTGCTGTTCTGCGCGTGGCAAACGGAAAGCAAAGGCACTGGCGACTTCCGAAAGCACGTAGCTGTAGCCGGCCGACATGGCCGCTCAATCTTTGCTCAATCCAATGCGGCGCTCAAATTCGGCTTGGGTGACCTTCTTTCCGGCATCCATTTCACGCATGCGCCGGGACATTTCCTCACGCCAGGTGTCGTTGCGCTCCCGGCCGAGTTGAAGCAGGAATGCAGCCAGCTCCCGGCGTTCGGATTCCGGGAGATCGACGGCACTGCGCTTGAGTTCGGTGAGCGACATATCGACGAGCAAAATAGTAGCGCCCCATGACTTTTTGGCAACACCTCATTCAATATGGATGGGCGCGATTAACACGGATTCGGAAATTTCACCTTCAGTGGCTCGACTGCTGCGATTTCAGTTCAGCTGCCTTGGCGAAATCAGCATTGGCACCAGCGAGGTCGCCCTTGGCTTTCTTGGCAATGCCGCGGTAGTTGTAGGCGTTGGCATGATCGGGATCTAATTTGATGACTTTATCATAATCAGCGATGGCACCGTCGTGATTGCCCTGGGCCTCTTTTGCTCTGCCGCAGTTTAGGATGATATCGGTAGCATTGGGATCTAATTCGATGGCTTTATCGAAATCAGCGATGGCACCGTCAAAATCATTTTTGGCTTCTTTGGCGACGCCGCAGTTGTTGTAGGCAATGGCATTGTTGGGATTTAATGCGATAGCTTTATCATAATCGGCGATGGCACCGTCGTGATCACCCTTGGCTTCTTTGGCTGTGCCGCGGTTGAAGAAGGCATCGGCATCGTTGGGATTTAATGCGATGGCTTTGTCTGAATCAGCAATGGCGCCATCGAAGTCGCCGTTCTGATTATTGACGATACTCCGGAACTTGTAGGTTTGTTCAGGACCTATATCACCAGTGGTCTTGTTCAAATCGAAAGAGACAGTAGTCGTGGGCTGGGTCGAGCACGCGGAGACGAAAACCAGCAAGACCGAAAGCAGACCGAGGCGAGACAAGCGGGAGGATTTCATGGCTGGGGCAAGGCCACGTTGAAACAGTGTCCGCCTCGCGACCCAACAAAAAACGGGTATGTAAAGCCGGTTTTAACCGCGGATGGGCGCGGATGAACCCTCCTTCGCCAGAGGCTACGGAGGGCAGGCACGGATTCGGAAATTTTACAGAAGGTCGCGAAGGGCTGTTGGGATTTTGCCATCAAAGGCAAAAACTGGGCCTGCTTGGAACTTTGGTGTGCGCCAACAACAGTCGCTTCGTTCCCTTGGCGACCTTCTGTTAAAATGGCTCGGTTGGTTACACCGTCGCCAGCTTGGGCGTTTCGACCAGCGCGCTGTCGAGCGAGGCGATGAGCGAGGCAATGGTTTCGTCAGTCTCGTCGCCCATGTTCGAAATGCGGAAGGCTTTCCCTTTCAGTTTTCCGTAGCCGCCGTCGATGATGAGCTTGTGCTTCGACTTCAAAATCTTGTTCAGCGCGGGCAGGTCGATGTTCAGCGTGTTCGCGAAACAGTTGAGCGTGACCGAGCCGTAACCTTCCTTGGGGAAGAGCTTGAAACCCTTGGAGAAAATGAAATCGCGCACTTTTTTGTTCAGGCGCGCGTGGCGGGCGTAACGGGCTTCCACGCCCTCGGCCTTGATGTCCTCGAGCTTCGACTTGAGCGCGTAGATCAGCGAAATCACGGGCGTGCTCGGGGTCATGCCGTTCTCGTGATTTTTCTGGAACTCGACGAAATCGAAATAGTACCCGCGGCTTTCCATCTGCGCGGCGCGGTCGAGCGCGCGTTTCGAGACGGAGAAGATCGCGAGGCCCGGCGGCATGGCGAGAGCCTTTTGCGAGCCGGTGATCAGCACGTCGATGCCGAGTTCGTCCTTCTTGATCGGGAGCGCGCTGAAGGAGCTGACGGTGTCGACGATTGAAATGACGTCGGGAAACTGGCGGATCACGGCCATGAGCGCGGTGATGTCGCTCATGCAGCCGCAGGAGGTCTCGTTGTGGATGAAGGTGATGGCGTCGTAGGCGCCGGTCGCGAGTTCGCGGCGCACGGCCTCGGGATCGACGGGCTGGCCCCATTCAAACTTGAGGGCGCCGGCCGGCTTGCCGCAGCGGAGCGCGACGTCGTTCCACTTGTCCGAGAACGCTCCGTTCATGCAGGTGAGCACCTTCTTTTTGGTGACGTTGCGGATGGCGCCTTCCATCACGCCCCAGGCGCTGCTGGTCGAGAGATAGACCGGGTCCTTCGTGTAGAAGAGCGCCTGCAAGTCGGGCTGGAGCGACTGGTAGAGCGCGACGAAGTCCGTGCTGCGGTGTCCGATCATGGGCTGGGCCATGGCGCGGAGCGTTTTTTCCGAGACGGCGATCGGGCCGGGGATGAAGAGTTTGTAGCTCATGGGTTGGAGGGAATTTTATTCTGAAGCCAGAAAACCAAGAAAATTAAAGTCAGTCGTTTTTAAATAGCACGCGCCTTGAAACTGGTTTGTCATTCTGAGCGCAGCGAAGAATCCAGTAGGAATCTGTTGGCGATATCAAATTGGATTCTTCGCTGCGCTCAGAATGACGAGGGAAATGAGCTGGGTTTCTCCTGGTTTCCTGAATTTCTTATTTCTTCGAGACTTTGATGATTTTGGTGTTGGCGTCGGCGAGCAGGAGGACGCGAGGCTGCCAGTGGGCGGCTTCGCGCTCATCGACGACGGCAAACGACATGATGGTCAGCAGGTCGCCCTGGCGGCCGAGGTGCGCGGTCCCGCCGTTGAGGCTGATGGTCTTCGAACCGGCGGGCGCGGCAATGGCGTAGGTTTCAAAACGCTCGCCGTTGTTCATGTTGCCGACCAGGATGCGTTCGTATTGCAGCATCCCCACCATTTCCATGAATTCGACGTCAATGGCCAGGCTGCCTTCGTAGTTGAGGCTGGAGTCGGTCACCTCGGCCCGGTGGATTTTTGACTTGAGCAGATTGAGTTGCATGGCGCGGCGCGTAGCGTTGTAAGAACGCTTAGCAGGTAAAACCCGCCGCCCGCCGTCAATCACCAATCCCGTCTCTACGCATGTCCCTGTCCTGGTTGAAGAAAAAAATCGAGGAGCTCGAGCTCTACACGATCGATGTGATCTTCGGGCGGCGCTCGGACACCGGAGCCGCCATTTATGCGGGTTTTTTGCAGTCGCTCTCGATGGTTTTCAGCGGGGTGGTACAGGCCCGGTTGTGGCTCTATCGGGAACGCCTGCTCCGGGATCAGCCGCTCGGCTGCCTCGTCGTTGTGGTCGGCAACCTCACGGTGGGTGGGACGGGCAAGACCCCCGTGGTGGAAAAATTTGCCCGTGCGCTTGCCGACCGCGGTCGCAAAGTCGCCATCCTCAGCCGCGGTTACAAGAGCAAGGCACCGCCGCTCTGGCAGAAATGGTGGAACTGGCTCACGAACGCAGCCGAGCCGCCGCCCCGCATCGTCAGCGACGGCCGCAGCGTGCTGCTCGACAGCGAGGTGGCGGGCGACGAGCCCTTCATGCTCGCGCGCAACCTGCCGGGGGTCATCGTGCTGGTGGACAAGAACCGCGTGAAGGCGGGGGCCTACGCGATCAAGAAGTTCGGCTGCGACACGCTGGTGCTCGACGACGGCTTCCAGTACCTGCCGCTCAAGGGCCGGCTCAACCTGCTGCTGGTGGACAAAACCAATCCCTTCGGCAACGGCCACCTGCTGCCCCGCGGCATCCTGCGCGAGCCGGTGAAACACCTGCGCCGGGCCAGCTACGTTTTCCTCACCAAATCCAACGGCCAGCGCGACGCCGAGCTCGAGGAACTCATCCAGCGGCACAACCCGGGCGTTGACGTCATCGAATGCGCCCACCGGCCGCAGTATTTGCAGCGCGTGGGCACGGCCGAGCGCCAGCCGCTCGAGTTCCTGCGCGACCGGCGGGTCGGGGCCTTCAGCGGCATTGCCACTCCGGAAAGCTTTGAGAAATTCCTGCGCGACCTCGGCGCAAAGCTGGAGCAGTCACAGCGTTTCCTTGACCACCACCGGTTCTCGACCGCCGACCTCGAGGCGATTTTCACCTCGGCGGGCGCGGCCAAACTGGATTATATCGTGACGACGGAGAAGGACGCCGTGCGCATACCCCAAGGTTACGAACCATCGCTGCCGCTCTATTATTTGCGGCTGGAGATCGAAATCATCCACGGCGCCGCCGACTTCGATGAAGCCGTCGGCCGGATCTGCTTTCCGGAAACAACCGCGCGAACCGTGGCGTGACCGCGACGGTCGCGTCGCGGGTATTTGAAATTTCAAATTTGAGATTTGAGATGGGCTGCAGGTTCCGGTTAGCTGCAGCCATGATTACCGATCCCCGTTGCGACAAGCTGGCCGAGGTTCTCACCGGTTTTTCCACCGAGCTGAAGAAGGGCGAGCGCGTGCTCATCGACGCGTTCGATGTGCCCGAGACCATTGTCATTGCGCTCATCCGCGCCGCCCGGGAACGCGGCGCCCATCCTTTGGTCCAGCTCCACCGGGCGCGGGTCACCCGCGAACTCCTGCTGGGCGCCGAGGAGGCGCAATACGCGCCGCATGCCGAGATCGAGCTGGCGCGCATGAAAAAAATGGACGCCTACATCGCGTTGCGCGGCTCGGAAAATATTTTTGAGGCCTCCGATGTGCCCGGCGAAAAGGTGAAGCTGGTCAGCCGCCTCATGCAGCCCGTGCTCGATTACCGCGTGGGCAAGACCAAATGGGTGGTCCTGCGCTGGCCCACGCCGTCGATGGCGCAGCAGGCGGGAATGAGCACGGAAAAGTTCGAGGACTTTTATTTCCGCGTCTGCACGCTCGATTACGCCCGCATGACGCCCGGGATGGAGGCGCTGGCCGGCCTCATGAAAAAAACCGACCGCGTGCACATCAAGGGCCCCGGCACCGATCTTAAGTTTTCCATCAAGGGCATCGGCGCGAAGGAATGCGGCGGCCTGCGCAATATTCCCGACGGCGAGGTGTTTTCCTGCCCGGTCAAGGACAGCGTCGAGGGCGTGGTGCAGTACAACGCGCCCACGGTTTACCTCGGCACGTCCTTCGACAGCATCCGCCTCGTTTTCAAGAAGGGAAAAATCACCGAGGCCACGGCCAACAACACCAAGCGCCTCAACGAAATCCTCGATAGCGACGACGGCGCGCGCTACATCGGGGAATTCGCGCTGGGCTTCAACCCGCACATCCTGCAGCCGATGCGCGACATCCTGTTCGACGAAAAAATCGCGGGCAGCTTCCACTTCACGCCGGGCCAGGCCTACGAAGATTGCGGCAACGGCAACAAATCGCAGGTGCACTGGGACATGGTCTGCATCCAGCGTCCCGACTACGGCGGCGGGGAAGTCTGGTTCGACGGCAAACTCATCCGCAAAGACGGACTGTTCGTGCCCGCGGCGCTGAAGAAATTGAATCCGGATTACCTGCTGGGGAAAAACCGCTGATTTCAATCAAGGCAGAACGATCCTTTTTTAACCGCGGATGAACGCGAATGGACGCGGATAAACGAGTTTCAAAGCATGACTGCTTCTGGTCATTCTTCGCCGCGCTCAAGAATGACAAACTTTTTTGAAAACACGTCCTGAATACTCCCAAGTAAATCCGCGTTCATCCGTGTTCATCCGCGGTTAAAAACATGATTAATTCTTCGCTTCTCGGTTTTATTAATTCGCTCCCCAAGACCGAGACGCATCTGCATATCGAGGGCGCGCTGCCGTATGAACTGCTGGTCGCGTGGCAGCCCGCGACGTATCCGGAGCGTCCGTTTTTTCACGCGCCCGACCATCGGTTTCCGACGTTTCCGGATTTCGACAAGGTGCTGCTCGGTCACGCGCTGCCGTGGTTCACGAGCGCGGAACGCTACCATGAGGCGGCCGTGGCGGCTTTCGCCAAGCATGTCGCGCAGAACGTGCGCTACGTTGAGACCAGTTTCCATCTGCCGGTCACGCAGTTCATCAACGTGCCCGGCCGCGAAATCATGGCGGCCATTCGCAGCGCCGTCCCGCGAGGCCTCGAAGTGCGCCTTTTTGCCGGGATGCTGCGCACCGATTATGCCGGGCCGCTGAGCGCGGTCATCGACGACCTGGAAAACTGGGGTGATCTGGCCGGCGTGGACTTGCACGGCTGGGAGCAAGTCCCGACCGAGCCGTGGACGGCGCGGGTGTGGTCGCGGCTGCGCGCCGCGGGCAAGATCACCAAGTGCCACGCGGGCGAGTTTGACGGCGCCCACCGCGTGCGCGAAGCCATCGAAGATCTCGGCGTCACGCGCGTGCAGCACGGCGTGCGTGCGATCGAGGATCCGGCGGTGGTGGCGCTGGCCCGCGCTCGCGACGTGACCTTCGACGTTTGTCCCATCAGCAATGTTCGCCTGAAGGTCGTGCCTTCCATGGCGGAACATCCCATCAAAAGCCTTCTCGCGGCGGGCGTCCGCTGCACGGTGAGCACGGACGATCCGCTCGTTTTTGCCAACACGGTGAACGACGAGTACGCCATGCTCGCGGGCGAGCTGGGTTTCACCCGCGCCGAACTTGCGCAGGTCGTGCGCAACGGCTGGGAAGTCGCGTCGGTGGACGCCGCGCAGAAGCGCGCGGCGCTCGCAGAAATTGAACATTTAACCGCAGATGAACGCTGATGGACGCGGATAAATTAAGCCGCTTCTACACAGAACCAAGCGACCAGGAGTGAATCGATCCACGGAAAGACGAGTCCTTTTCTTGGTTACCTTCCGCAAGATAATCTGTATCAGCGTCCATCCGTGTCCATCTGCGGTTAAAAAGGATTTTTGGTTTTTATGGTTGAGACATATATTGTCCCGCTGAATTCGCGCCGTGCCCGCGCGGACAAGGTGCTTGCGCAGGCGTTTCCCGCGCACAGCCGGGTGGCATTGCAGCGCGCCTTTGACGCGGGCCTGGTGAGCCGCGCAGGCCGACCGCTCGGAAAGAGCGATATCGTGCGTGCCGGCGATGCGATCGAGTTTTCCCTGCCGGAAACCAAGGCCGCCGAGCTGAAACCGATGGACATCCCGCTCGAGATTTTATTCGAGGACGAACACCTGCTCGCGCTCAACAAGGCCGCCGGCATGGTCGTGCATCCGGGCGTGGGCACGGGCGAGGACACGCTCGTGCATGCGTTGCTCGCGCATTGCGCCGGCAGCCTGAGCGGCATCGGCGGCGTGGCCCGCCCCGGCATCGTGCACCGACTCGACAAGCAGACTTCCGGAGTCCTCCTCGTGGCCAAGACCGACGCCGCGCACCGCGCGCTCGCCGCGCAGTTTGCCGGCCGCTCGCTGCGCAAGGAATACGTCGCGCTGGTTTCCGGCGTGCCGAAGCTCGCAAGCGGCGTGATCGACCGCCCCATCAGCCGCCATCCCGTGCACCGGCACCGCATGACCGCAGGCCAGGGCGGACGGACCGCGCGCACGGATTGGGAGCGGCTCGAGGTTTTTGGAAAAGGCGCTGCGTTCGTGCGCTGCCGCATCCACACCGGGCGCACGCACCAGATTCGCGCGCATTTCAAATCCATCGGGCACCCGCTGCTCGGCGACACCATCTACGGCTGGAAACCTTTGCCGTCCCTGCCCAAGCCGCCGCGCGTGATGCTCCATGCGGAGCGCATCGCCTTTGCGCATCCGATCACGGCGGCGGCGCTCGACCTGTGCGCGCCGCTGCCCGGTGATTTTAAGAAGATGCTGAAACAGCTGCGGCAGGAACGCCTGTAGGTCGGGCTTTACGCCCGACGTGTCGGGGATAAACCCCGACCTACAAGGCAACTGCCTCCTTCAGTCTTTGCCGAGGCTCAACGCCTCGGCCGCCAGGCCCCAGCGCAGGTTGTAGAACGAGTGCTGGAATTCCTTCAGCCCGGCGATTTCCGCTACGGCGAGGATCGTGGCCAACGCGGTCGGAAACACATCGGCGCGCGAGGGCGGCAGGCCGGAGATTTTCTTCCGCTCCTCCAGCGACAATGGCGCAACCCGATTGAGCAGCGCGTGTAATTCAGGAACCGTCACGACAGGTGAAATTTCCTTGAAGTTTTTTCCGTGGCGCGCCGCAAAAATCGCCCGCACGGTGGTGACGCTGCCACCGGCAAAAATCGCGGCGGCGCCAGCCGGTGTGAATCGAAAACGGCTCTCAGCCAGAGCGTGTTTCACGTGCGTGCTGATGGCGGTGCGGGCTTCGATGGAAAAAGGCGCAGCCGGATCGGCCACGAATTTTTCCGTGAGGCGCACGCAGCCGAGCGGCAGGCTGGTCTCCTGCGCAATGCGGCGCGCGCGAAAGGCGAGGCATTCCAGGCTGCCACCACCGAGGTCGAAGACATAGAAATCGTCCAAGTTGGCCAGGGCCGGGTCGCAGAGCAGCCCGGCGCCGATGAGATTGGCCTCCTCGTCGCCGGTGAGGATGCGGATGTCATGGCCGGTGGCGGCGCGGACCTGCGCGCAAAAGTCCGCGCCATTGGCGGCATCGCGCACCGCACTGGTGGCCACCAGGATGGTCTGCGTCGGCGCCAGGGGCGTAGCCGTGGCCAGCAAGTCGCGGATGGCGGCGACACCCGCGGCCATGCCGGCCTCAGCAAGGCGCGGCGGTTTCTGGCTGATGCCGGCGCTGATGCGCGCGTCGATGGTTCTGGTCGCGCGCTCGGCGAGCCGGCCGTTGTCCTTGCGCGCGGCGACGAGCAGCTTGATGGTGTTGCTGCCGATATCGATGACGGCGACGGAGGGATTCATGTTTTAACCACGGATATACACTTTTAACCACTGATTAACACTTACGGCCACTGATAGCTGATCTGTCATTCCGAGCCGTGCGAGGAATCTCACCTTTCACTGAATGGATTCATGCAGTTGGAAACCGCGAATAGACGCGAATCAACGCGAATAAAAGAGGTGGTCGGCCGAAATTTTGAGCATGCATTCGCGTCTATTCGTGTCCATTCGCGGTTAAAAATCTGAACCAAATTAATAAGTGCCTATCAGTGTTCATCAGTGGTTAAAATGCATGGATCCAAATCCGCGGTTAAAATTCACAAAACAAAATCCACGGGGGCGATGAGCACCACGAATTCGCCTTTCAGGCTGGTTTTGCCGAGGCGGGCCTGCACGTCGGCGGCGGGGCCGACGAGGAAGGTTTCATAGATCTTGGTGACTTCCTTGGCGAGGCACACGATGCGCGCCGGGCCCAGTTTCTCCACGATTTCCGCGGCGAACTTGTCGATGCGGTGGCAGCTTTCGTAGAGCGCGAGCGTGTAGTCGAAATCGCGGTATTTTTCCAGGAAGGCGAGGCGGGCGGCGCTTTTGGCCGGCAAAAATCCGACAAACAAAAAGCCGTTGGTGGGCAGGCCGCTCGCACTGAGCACGGCGGTGAGTGCGCTGGGGCCGGGGACGGGCACGACCGGCAGGCCGCGGCGCCGGCAGGCGCGCACGAGGCGAAAGCCGGGGTCGCTCAACGCGGGCGTGCCGGCGTCGGTGACCAGGGCGATGCTTTTGCCCGCCGAGAGCTGCGTGGCCAGGGACTCGGCGGCCTCGGTTTCATTGTGCTCGTGGTAGGCGGTGAGCGGGCGATGAAGGCCGAGATGCGTCAGCAGCACGCCCGTGGTGCGTGTGTCCTCGCAGGCCACCAGGTCGACGGCGGCGAGGATGGCGCGGGCGCGCTCGGTGACGTCGGCGAGGTTGCCGATGGGCGTAGCCACGACATACAGCGTGCAGGGCAGCGGCGTGAGGGAGGCGTTGGAATTTTCAGCCATAAAAAATCCGGCTGCTTATGCCGGATTTTTCAAAGGTGGAGGAGCTTAGCGGGTGCCACTGCCGGGGGCTACGGTCATGCCTGGAACCTGGCCCTGGCCTTCCCAGTTCGCGGGCCGATCCTGGGGAATCGAGGAGTATTGGTCGCCTGCGCTGGTGCAGCCGGCGAGGAGCGCGGCCAGGGCGAGCAAGAGGAGGATGGGCAGGCTGAGCTTTTTCATTTAGGAGGTTATTTAGCCAAAAAACATTTCAGTGCAAGACAGGATGGAAAAGTTCACGGTTCAGCGTTCACAGTTCACGGTTGGATGCATCCCATTCGTAGGTAGTAATTGGCAGTTGGTACCCTGATTTTTCTTTGAGATTTGCTGTGTCCTCCATAGCCCGAAGAGCGGCGGAGCAGCGTGCTGGGATTTGGAGTTTTTGCCCAGTGCGCTCTTGTTACTTGTCACTTGCTACCTGTCACTTCCGGCTCCGCCGTGTAGGTGCTCTCAAACCAGGGGGTGCGCAGGGTTTTTTTCACGCCGGTGCCGGCATTGGCCGAGAGATGCTCGAGGAGCTTGAAGACGTGCTCGGTTTTGTCGGGCGAGCCGAGCTTGGCGGCGAGCGCATCGGCGGTGAAGGCGGTGCCGGGCGCGGCCTTGAGCGCGGCCATGAGCTTCAACTTGAGCGCGATGACGCTGCCGGCGGCTTTTTTGCCGGCCTCGACGCCGGGTTGGTGGTAGGCGTTGATGCCGATGAGCGACGCATAGAGGCCGACCACGCGCTCGTAGAGGGCGATGAGCAGGCCGATCGAGCGCGGCGAGACATCCGGCAGGGTGAGCGTGACGGAGTGGCGGTCTTTTTCGCTGAGCGCATCGCGGGTGCCGAGGTAAAACCCCTGCAGGTAATCGCCGCTCGTGATGCCGGGTTCGACTTCGAAGCGTGCGCCGTCGCGGTCGCGGAGCACTTCGATAAAGGTGATGAAGAAATTGTTCACGCCCTCGCGCAGCTGCTGCACGTAGGCGTGCTGGTCGGTCGATCCTTTGTTGCCGTAAACGGCAATGCCCTGGTTCACGACGCGGCCCTGCAGGTCGAGTTCCTTGCCGAGCGATTCCATCACGAGTTGTTGCAGGTAGCGCGAGAAAAGCAGGAGGCGGTCCTTGTAAGGCAGCACAACCATGTCCTTTTTGCCGCGGCCGTCGGTCGCGAAATACCACATGAGCGCGAGCAGCGCGGCGGGATTTTCCGCGATGACGGGTTGGCGGGTGACGACGTCCATCGCCGCGGCGCCGTCGAGCATGGCCTGGATGTCGAGGCCTTGCAGCGCGGCGGGCAGCAGGCCCACGGCACAAAGCTCGCTGGTGCGGCCGCCGACCCAGTCCCACATCGGGAAGCGCGCGAGCCAGCCTTCCTTGATCGCGGTCTGGTCGAGCTTCGAGCCGGCACCGGTGACGGCGACGTAATGTTTCGGATAGGCGAGGCCGGCGGCCTTGAACGCGGCGGCGGCCTCGAGCTGGCCGTTGCGCGTTTCGGCCGTGCCGCCGGATTTTGAGATAACGACGACGATGGTGTCGGCGAGCTTGCCGGCGAGCGAGGCGAGCACGTAGTCGATGCCGTCGGGATCGGTGTTGTCGAAAAAGTGCACCGTCAGCTTGTCCCTGGCCGGCTGGCCCAGTGCGTGGCTGACGAACTGCGGGCCGAGCGCGGAGCCGCCGATGCCGATGACGAGCAGGTGCTTGAACGGACCGCGCGGGCCGGCGATGGCGCCGGTGTGGATCTTGGCGGCGAAATCCTTGATCGCGGCGAGCGTCGAGCAGATTTCGGTGCTCAGTTCCTTGGTCGGCGCGAGCTGCGGGGCGCGCAGCCAGTAATGGCCGACCATGCGTTTTTCATCGGGATTGGCGATGGCGCCCTGTTCGAGCGCAGCCATGTCGGCAAACGCCTGCTGCATCTTCGGCGCCATCGTCGCGAGAAACTCGTCGGGAAACGGGATGCGGCTGATATCAAGCGCGAAGCCGAGCCCGGCGTGATGAAAGAAGTGGGTTTTGAATCGGGACCAGATCATGGGAAGTTTTTTAACCGCGGATAGACACGGATTAATTTTCTGTCATTCCGAGCGCAGCGAGGAATCTCGTGTTTTTTGGTTGGTGCAGGAATATGGGTTTGTGAATTTGGAACTCAGGAAATCAGAAAAGAAGGCGTTGGTGCAGAGTGCCAGCCGGGATAAATGCCGTTCTCGTCCATATGCTTGAAAAAATGGGCATCAGGTGAATCCGGAAATACCGACTTTGAAAGTTTAACCTTGGCAAGCGGACTATGAAAAATACGAAAACAGGCGGAAGTTGTTTCCGTGTGTGGAATCATGACAGCAACTGCGCTGAAATGGTGGCCTTTATTTGTGCTCGATTGAATCGATTTGTTAATTGTGTGAGCAGCAGATCCAACTTCCCACGTATTCTCAGTTTTAATGAATGGCGTTCCAATCTCCCCAAACATACCAGCATCAATATCACTTTCGGTAAGGTGCCTAGACCCGTACGGGAAAAACACTCTCTGTCCACCAACTGAGATGTTATCGTACAAGATCACTATGGTAGGAAGACCTTCAGCGGCGTGTTTACGAAGTTGGCCTGATGCGCTATTTAACTTTTCATGAATACGGGAGCCAAAGGTCCAATTATACGAAGCTGTTCTGTAACGATTCATTTCATTAAAAAAGAGCGTGTCATCAGCGTTAGCAGTGAGTTCTTTGATTTCAGCGACAAAACGATCGTCTGATTGGTTTGAAACCAGAAAATCCGGACTCCTACCAACATCAGGTTGAGGAATCTGCGTGGATTTCCAGCCACGGCTTTCAACGATTTGTTGAAAGAGCAATTCAGAGTCCGTAAGTGGGTTGCTCATTGTAAGATATCTCACTGGGCGCTCGGGGCAATGATCAGGGCTTTACCCATTCGCGAAGTTCGCGACGGACTTGCTCAACGGGAACGCCCTCGCCACGATCCAGTTCCGCCAAACCTTCGCGCACGGCCGCAATAAACTCAATTTCCCGTGCGACCTCATAGAGTGAGACATCGGGAGGGAGTTTGGCGAGAATGGTCTGTACCGCTTCGCGTGTGCTCATGAGGGCAAGATGCCGGCGATTGATTTTTCGTGCAAGTAGGCTTTACAAATCCTTGTCCGTCACCGCGCCTTCGGAGGCGCTGGTGACGAGCTTGGCGTACTTGGCCAGCGCGCCGCGGGTTTCCTTGGGCTTCTTTGCCTTCCACTGTTTGCGGCGGGCGGCGATTTCCTTCGCGGGCAGGCCGAGGCTGAGCTCATTTTTGACCGCGTCGATGGTGATGGGGTCGCCGTTTTTGACGATGGCAATGGTGCCGCCAACCGCGGCTTCGGGCGTGATGTGGCCGACGACGAAGCCGTGGCTGCCGCCGGAAAAGCGTCCGTCGGTGATGAGCGCGACATCCTTGCCGAGACCCTTGCCCATGACGGCGCTGGTGGGCGCCAGCATCTCTCGCATGCCGGGGCCGCCGACCGGGCCTTCGTTGCGGATGACGATGACGTGGCCGGCCTTCACGCGGCCGTCGAGGATGGCGGCGAGCGCGGATTCCTCGGATTCGAAGACGATGGCCTTGCCGGAGAACGTGAGGCCTTCCTTGCCGGAAATCTTGGCGACCGCGCCTTCGGGCGAGAGGTTGCCATAGAGGATGCGCAGGTGGCTGTCGGCCTTGATTGGATTGGAAAGCGGGCGGATGACGTCCTGGTCGGCCGGGTAGGGCGCGACGTTTTTCAGGTTTTCCGCGACGGTTTTCCCGGTGACGGTGAGGCAGTCGCCATGGAGCAGGCCGGCGTCGAGGAGCATTTTCATGAGCGGCGGCAGGCCGCCAATGCGCACGAGATGGGACACGGCGTATTTGCCGGAGGGCTTCAGGTCGGCGAGCACGGGCACGCGTTTGCCGATGCGCGTGAAGTCGTCGAGCGAGAGCTTCACGTTGGCGGTGTGGGCGATGGCGAGCAGGTGCAGCACGGCGTTGGTCGAGCCGCCGAGGGCGATGACCACGGCGATGGCGTTCTCGAAGGCTTTCTTCGTGAGGATGTCGCGCGGGCGGAGGTTTTGCTTCAACAAGGCGAGGGCGGCCTCGCCGGCGCGGCGGCAGTCGAGTTTCTTGTCCTCGGAAATGGCGAGTTGGGTGGAGCTGTTGGGCAGGCTCATCCCGAGCGCCTCGATCGCCGAGGCCATGGTGTTGGCGGTGTACATGCCGCCGCAGGAACCGGGGCCGGGAATGGAGCAGGCCTCGATCTCGCGCAAGCCGGCGTCGTCGAGCGTGCCGCGGGCATGCTGGCCGACGGCTTCGAAAACGCTGACGATGTCGCATTCTTTTTTCGTGCCGGGGTGGATGCCGGGCAAAATCGTGCCGCCATAAACGAAGACGCCGGGGCGGTTGAGCCGGGCGAGGGCCATGACGCAGCCGGGCATGTTCTTGTCGCAGCCGCCGATGGTAACGAGCGCGTCGAAGCCTTCGGCGCCGGCCACGGTCTCGACGGAATCGGCGATGATTTCACGGGAGACCATCGAGTAGCGCATGCCGGGCGTGCCCATGCTGATGCCGTCGGACACGGTGATGGTGCCGAAGATGATGGACTTCCCGCCGGCGGCGTCGGTGGCTACCGCGGTTTCCCGCGCGAGCTGGTCGATGTGCATGTTGCACGGCGTGACCATGCTCCAGGTCGAGGCGATGCCGACGATGGGCTTCGCGAAATCAGCGTCGCCGAAGCCGACGGCACGCAACATGGAGCGATTCGGCGCGCGATCGGGGCCATCAACGACGACGGCAGAGTGGGCGCGCAACGAGGCGGGTTTATGGGAGGATTTTGAACTCATGGGAGAAACACGCGGAGCCAACACGGTTACGCGAGCCGACTCAGTCGCGCAAGCCGCGACTGAGCAAAAAAGGAGATTGCTTCGCGGGGGATGCGGGGCATTCACTCGACGCAGAATTTTCGCATGGCATTCAATCTGAAAAAAGTGCTCAAGGCGCTGCTGTTCTCATCGAGCCGGCCGCTGACGGCCAAGGACATCCAGGACGCATTCACGCGCTTTCACGAGCAGGCGTTGCTGCCGCTGGCCCCGCCGGCGGACGCGGCCCCAAAGCCCGCCGACCAGGCGGCGCCGATCGCGGAAGAAGCCGACGTGCCCGAGCTGCCCGATGACCCGGGGATGGACGCCGATGTACCGTCGCTCATCACCGCGGCGCAAATTCGCGAGGCGATGGACGAAATGGCCGCCGAGCTGCGCGCCGCCGATGATGTTTATTTGCTCATCGAGGGAGCCAGCGGCTACCGGCTGGTGACGCATCCGCGTTTTGCGCGGTGGATTCGCATCCTGCGCGACGAGCCGCCGCCGATGAAACTGTCGCAGTCCGCCCTCGAGACGCTCGCGGTGGTCGCCTACCGCCAGCCGGTGACACGGGCGGAGATCGAACACATCCGCGGCGTGTCGGCCGAGGCCGGCCTCAACAAGCTGCTCGAGCGCGAGCTCGTCTACGTCGTGGGTCGCGCGGAACTGCCCGGCCGGCCGATCCAATACGGCACGACGGACGCGTTCATGGAATTTGTCGGGGTCAAATCGCTCGACGAACTGCCGGCGTCCGACGTGCTTTCAAACCGGCAAATCGATGCCTGGCTGGAAAATGCGATGAAGCCCAAGCACCTTTCGGACTCGGACATGGGTCTTGAGCAGGAAACCCTGCCCCTGACGCCCGCGGCCGAAAATCCCGCGCTGGCCGAACAGAAACCCGCTTAACAGCCTGTTGAACATGGATCTCGGCCCCATCCGCGAAAAAATCGACAAGCTTGACCACCGGATCGTCGAGTTGCTCAACGAGCGCCTCGCGCTCGCCGCCGAAATTGGCAAACACAAGCGCGACACCGGCGGGCAGATTTACGTGCCCGAGCGCGAGGACGCGGTTTTGCGCAAGATCGCCGAGCTGAACAAGGGACCGATCAAGAACGATGCCCTGCAGGCGATTTACCGGGAAATCATGTCGGCCGCCCTGGCACTGGAGAAGCCGATGCTCATCGCCTACCTCGGCCCGGAAGCGACGAACACGCATGCCGCCGCGATGAAAAAATTCGGCGCGAGCGTCAATTATCACGCCATGGCCACGATCGCGGACATTTTCACCGCGGTCGAGAAGGGCGAGGCCGACTATGCGGTGATCCCGATCGAAAATTCCACGGAAGGATCGGTGCGCGAGACGCTCGATCTTTTTGTCGAGAGCGACCTGAAAATCGTGGCGCAAATTTACCTGGAGATCACGCATGCGCTCATCTCAAATTTCCCGCTGGATAAGATTGTGCACGTTTATTCGAAGGACCAGGCGCTGGCGCAATGCCGCCACTGGCTGCACCGCCACCTGCCGCACGCCCAGTTGATCGATGCACCGAGCACCTCGCGTGCGGTGCAGATCGCCAAGACCGAGGCCGGCGCCGCGGCGGTGGCCAACGAACTCGCCGCCCAATTCTACGGTGTGCCGGTCGTCGAGCGGAATATCCAGGACAAGGCGGACAACACCACGCGTTTTTTCGTGCTGGGAAAAAAAGCCGGCGGGCCGGTGGGCAGCGGGCGCGACATGTCGAGCTTTGCCATTTCGCTTGGCGACGAGGCCGCCTCGCACTCGGGCGCCCTGCTCAAAATGCTCATGCCGCTGGCCGAGCGGGGCATCAACCTGTCCAAGGTCGAGTCGCGCCCGAGCAAGAAGCGTCCGTGGGACTATTACTTTTTCATCGATGTGACCGGCCACTATGACGATGCGAACATGAAGGCCGCGCTGGCCGAGCTGAAAAAGTTCTGTCCGCTGGTGAAATGGCTCGGAAGCTATCCGATCGCGGGATAACTATTGTAGGTCGGATTTTACGCCCGACATATCGGGGATAAACCCCGACCTACAAACAAACTCAAACTCAGGCCACAACCGAGGTGCGGCCGGGTTTCAGCCCGGAAATGAATCCGGTCCAGGCTCGGCACCAGTTCGCCCGTTCCTTCGAGGGTGGATGTCCCTGCGGCCGGGCAAAATTCGTAGTCGTGGATTCGAGGTCAAAACCGGGATCCTGCACGTTGATCAAGATCGGAGCCAGGACTGAGGCGAGGGATTTTGCCTCTTCCATGTTCCCGCGTTTTGAAAGGATTGAAATTTCCTGAAAGCCTTGGGAGAGCAGGGCTGCCATCGTATCTTTTTTATCTGGGGTCAGGGCGTCGATGTGCATGGGACGGTGAGTGTATGTACTATGATGGACGCATGGCGACACGCGAAATTCCCCTCATTGCAGAGAAAAACACCCTAAAGTACATCCAGCCCGATACAGTATCGTAACCTAGTTGCTACATATGTAATAATCCTAATACAGGCGCGCTATAGTTAAGCGTGCCTGCAATATGAAGTTGGAAAAATTTCGATGATATACCCTAGGCCAAAAGATACTGCCATTGGTTTTCCCGCGCGGCGCGGGCGGCCTTGAGCGCGCCCAAGGCGACGTAGCGTTTGTAATCCTGGCCGGCCAGCCGGACCTTGGGCGATTCAAAGCTGTCGTCCGCCAGTTTTTTCTGGAGGACCGTATCGATGCCTTTGATCTGCGAGCCACCGCCGGTGATGATGATATTCTGCAGCAGGGTGACGATGCCGTCGGACGAGGCCCGCCCGATCAACGTGGTGAGCGCCGGATAAATTTTATCGATGAGCTCGTTGCAGGCCCGGCCGATGACTTCGCCGAGCTCGAGCGTGTGCGATTTTCCGCCCATGATGACCTTCACGTCGATGGGTTTGCGGATGGTGCCGACGTACGCGTAGTTCTCCTTGATTTCGCGGATGCGCAGATGCGTGAGGCCGTTGTTGGGATAAACCCGGTCGATATCCTGCCGCATGAGGTCGTCGATGGCGTCACCGGCAAAACCGATGCTGATCTGGTCGTCGGGCGTGGGGAAGTAGCCCTGCACCAGGCAGAGGTCGCTGGTGCCGCCGCCGATGTCGATGAAGAGGGAGTTGGTCACCGGATCGACGTAGCCGGGCTGGCCCAGGCGCGCGTCATCGCGGTAGCCAAGCGCGGCCAGGAACGGCTCGGGGATCAGCAGGATGCGGTCAAAAATGCCGGTGGCGCACTGGCGGATGTCTTCGCGGGCCTGCTCATCGGCATTGGCCGGGATGCCGACGACGGCGCGAATCTCGGCGTTGCCGCCCGGGTCGGCCAGGGCGCGGATGTGCTGGAGAAAATCGCGCGCGGCGTCGCGATGCTTGATGACGCCGCGGTCGAGCGGCGCCACGAGGTTTACGTGCAGGACGTTGCGGAGCGCATCGTCGCCGTAAAGGATGCTGGCATTGCCGGCGATGATACCGTCCACGATGCCGTCGCGCACGTAACCCACCACGGAGGAAACGATTTTACTGGTGGCGATGTCGCCCGATCCGGGCGGGCCGGTGAGAATGCACGATTTGTTGGTGCCGAGGTCAAAACCGACAAGGATGCTTTTGCGATCGGTGCGGCGGGTGGGGGTGGCCGTCGCGGTGGCGGCGGAACCCGAGGAAGACAGGGTGACTTTTTCTGCTTTTTCAGCAGACTTTTCCATGGCGACAGTGCTCATTTTTATAATGGATTGAGGGTTGGACCGAGGTTGGCTGGAGAATAAAGATCAGATGGCATGGCCGCGGGTGGTGCGTTCCTGCGCCAGCATGCCTTCGATCAGGTCGGCGATGCCGAGCGGCTGGTCGCTGGTAGCAGGACGTTGGGAGCTGCGAGCCGCCGGGGCGTGGGCGCGAGCCGGGTCAGGTGCGGCCGCGGCAAGATGCTCGGTGAGAAGCGGTCCGAGAACCTCGGCCAACATGAGCGCTTCGATCACACGCTTTTGCTCGGCCAAAAATATCTCCTGCAATGCCTCCTCGCTGAAATCGGCGGAAACCTGGTTGTGCAGAACAGCTTCAAGGCGATTGGCCTGGGCGATTTGCCCGCGCGTGCGACAGAGACAGATTTGCCGGCAGAGTCGGGCGATGCTTTCATCACGCGGCCCGGTTTTTTCCGGTAATTGAACGGTCGATTCGATCAAGTGCGTCGCGCTAGACCGGCGAATGTCGCCCCGGTTCGAAAAAATCTTTTCTAACGGACCGGTGCAGACTGGTGCAGCTTGACGTAGGAGTAGAACGCGAACACGCAGAGGGCAAAAAGCACGAGTCCGGCCACGAAGGTCCAAATGCAGCCCCATTTGGCCTTGGCGAGGTTGGAGCGGGATTCGTCCTCCAGGGATTCGATCAATTCACCCACCTCGCCGCCATCGGCCGGGGGCGTGGCCGGCGGGATTGGCCCGGCGGGCACGGATTGCAGGTTTTGAGCCGCGGGCAGGGAAGTGGCCTGGCCGGAGGCGGCGGCGATCTCCCGGTCGAGAAAGGTCAGCTGTTCCTGCACGAGGGCGCGCTGGCGGCGGAGCTCCTGTAAACGGTCATCGGGCGATGGCATAAAAAAACGCAGCCCGGTTTAGGCTGCGTTGGAAAGGCAAAAATTTTCGCCGATCAGACGATATTCACTTTGCGGTGCGGCTTGTCGAATTGCACGGTGCCGTCTTTCAACGCGAAAAGCGTGAAATCACGGCCGATGCCGACGCCGGCGCCGGGGTGGTGCTTGGTGCCGCGCTGGCGGACAAGAATGTTGCCGGCGATGACGGCCTGGCCGCCAAATTTCTTGATGCCGAGCCGCTTTGACTGGCTTTCGCGGCCGTTGGAGGTGGTGGACTGACCTTTCTTGTGCGCCATGGCGGTTCCTTAAGCTTGAATTGATTCGATCTTGATGACGGAGAGTTCCTGGCGGTGGCCGCGCTTGCGCTCGTAGCCCTTGCGCTTGTTTTTCTTGAAGACGATGACCTTGTCGCCGCGTTTATTTTCCAAAATGGTGGCCGTCACGCGTGCGCCGGTCAGAAGGGGCGTGCCGACGCGGAAATCTGCGCCTTCGCCGGTGGAGAGCACGTTGGTGATCTCGATGGTCGAGCCGGCTTCAGTCTTCGGATAGCGATTGACGGTGAGAATGTCGCCCTCGGTCACAGCGAACTGTTGGCCCTGGGTCTTGATGGTGGCTTTCATAAAAAGAAAGGTGAGATAAAAAGTTTTCCACGCTGTGGCGCAAGGTTTTAATTGAAATTTGAAAACTTCTCCCTAACCGGGCGCTGAAGGCTCAGCAGGTGTGGTATGGTATGAGTTGTAGGAGCCTGCTTGCAGGCGACCTTTACCGTTTACCGGGGTACAATACAGACCTAGCAAGAAATGTCGCCTGCAAGCAGGCTCCTACAGTGGCATAAAGGAGATTCTTCACAACGGGCCATGCCAATTTGAAGACATAACCTTAAGGCGGTGAAATTGCAAAAGCCCAAGCCGGTGGCCGCAGGCCGGACTTATTTGAGCGGAGGGGCCTTTTTGTTCGCGGCGTTCTCGCTCTCAATCTCGTTGTTGATCATTTCGATGCCAAGGTAGTAGTGATCGCGATATTTGAAATCGTTGGGATAAACCGCGTGGCCAACTAGCTCGCGCATGGCCACCTGCGATTCAAGCTCCTGCTGGTGCTTGAGGGCGGCCAGCCGGGCGGCTTCGCGATCGGCCATTTCCTGCTTCTGCCGGTCGAGCTCGGCCAGTTTTTGTTGCGCAGCCTGGCGGGCGGCATCGGCTTCCGCCTCGGCTTTCTCGCGCTCGGCGGTGAGCTCGGCCGCCTGTTGGTCCGCCGCGGCCTTGGCCTTCTCCAGGCGGTCCTTTTCCTCGGCGGCTTCGCGCGCCGCCTCGTCCGCTTTTTGCTTTTCGGCATCGAGCGCCGCTTGTTGCGCCTGCAGCTCGGCGGCTTTGCGGGCGTTTTCCTCGGCGTCAAGGCGCGCTTTCTCCTGCGCGAGCCGGGCGGCCTCGGCTTCGGCCGCGGCGCGTTGTTCGGCTTCGGCTTTGCTGGTTTCCACGGCAGTCGCGCGCTGTTCAGCCAGGTCGCGGTTCATTTTGTCTTGCCAGCTGCGATAGCCAAAAAAGGAAGCGAGCAGCGCGAGCACGGCGATGATGGCGATAACTGGACCTTTTTTCATGTCAGATATAATGGGTTTCAACCTCTACGACCGCAACTTAAGAAACTTGTTCGCCGCAAATTCCTCCATGCTTGGACGGGCCGCGCAGGCGGCGGCAAAGGGCAGGGCAAAAGCGACGGCTTCCGCAAGTGTCGCTCGGTGTTGGAGCAACGCGTGCAAAACGCACGCCAGGAGCACGTCGCCCGAGCCCGTGGCGGAAACTTCGCGCACGCGCGCCGGGGTCAGGCAGGCGGGCGCGGCGGAAGTTTTTTCAACGAACCAAACCGGCCGTGGGCCGTCGGTGATGATCCAATTGCGTACGGGCCAGCGTTCGCAGGCGAGGCGCAAACGCGCGGCCACAGAAGCGCGCCGGGCGGTGGACGGAAAAATAGCGTCGAACTCGTGGCGGTTGATCTTTACCAGGTCGAGCGGACGCGTCATCAGCCAGGCAAGTGCCGGCCCGTAAGTGTCGGCGGCGAGAAAACGTCCCCGCGCGAGCCAGCGGTTGACCGCGGCGCGAAGCGGGGCCGTCGCCGATTTCTCCCAGCCGGGAAAACTGCCGCAGATCGCGAGCGCCGCGCGCCGCGGGCGGGCATCGAGAAAACCGGCACAATCGCGCAGCGCCGCGGCAGCCGGCGGCTGGTCGGGGCTGAAGAAAGTGGTTTCACGGCGGCCGCCTCCGCGCACCACCACGCCGATCCGCGTCGGCGCGTCGGTGTCAAAGGCGCGGAACGGAATTTTTTTTGCGCGCAACCAGGCCGTGCACTCCGCGCCAGTCGCGCCGCCGGGAAAGCACAGGGCTGTCACTGGATCGCCGAGGCGCCCGAGTATTCGGGCGACATTGATGCCCTTGCCGCCGACTTGGAACAATTCAGTCGCGGCCCGTTGCGTCCGCCCTGGCGCCCAGTCGGCGAAGGCGAGGGTTTTTTCCCAGAGCAAATTGCCGGTGAGAGTGAAAATGGGCTTCATAAAGTGAAGAGGTAAGCGCTATCGATACCGTATTAACCACTAATGCACACTAATGGTCACTAATACATCCAGCAGGCAGACGACCGGCTTAACCACTGATGTACGCTTATGGTCACTGATAGGTATGAAGTCAGGTTCGAACTCATTTTTTATCGGTTTCTTCCGGATCAGTGATCATCAGTGTACATCAGTGGTTAAAATGCTCTAGCTCCCAATGCGTCACGTCGTTAAGGCAAAAGTGCTGCGCACGAAAAAAACCGTCGTGCTCGCCCGCTGGCTCCTCGGCAAGGTGCTTGTCCGCGCCCGGCGCGGACGCGAGACCGCCGTGCTCATCACCGAAGTGGAGGCTTACGACGGACCTCGCGATCGCGCCAGCCACGCCCATGCTGATCGGGGACGCACCCCGCGCAATGTCGTCATGTTCGAGCCCGGCGGCCGGTGGTACGTCTATCTTTGCTACGGCGTGCACGAAATGCTGAACCTCGTGACCGGCCCGCGCGATTATCCGGCCGCGATTCTGATCCGCGGCGTGGAAGGCGTGGTTGGCCCCGGCCGCGTGACGCGCGCGCTAGGCATCGACCGAAAACTCAACGCCACGGCAGCCGCACGGGCGAGTGGCCTGTGGATCGAAGACCGCGGGGTGCGCGTGCCGCGGCAGCTTATCAACGCGACGCCCCGTATCGGTGTGGACTATGCCGGTCCGGTCTGGGCCGGCAAAAAATGGCGGTTCTATTTCGACCCCGGAAAACTGAATAAATGATCAGGTAAATTTTAACCACAAAGACACGAAGGACACAAAGGCGCGGAGAAGGAAATTTTACCACGGATTGCACGGATGGGAGCAGTTATCCGTGCTTATTTGTGTAATCCGTGGTCGATCTGGTCTCTGTGTCCTTCGTGTCTTTGTGGTTAAAAATATCACATGCATTTGCCAAATTGCCGAAACTTCACCCACTGCTCGGCATGAAACGCACCGCTACCGCCGTCTGGAACGGCTCAGTGAAAGAAGGCACCGGCACGCTCACCGCACCCGGCGGCGCCCTGAAATCGACACCCTATTCGTTTAATTCCCGCTTCGCCTCCGGCGCCGGGACCAATCCCGAGGAACTGATCGCCGCGGCCCACGCCGGCTGCTTTGCGATGGCGCTATCCGCCGCGCTCGGTGAGGCCGGTTTCAAGCCGGACCGCCTCGAATGCACCGCCGAAGTCAGCCTCGATAATGTCCCACCGAAAGGCTGGACCATCACCGCCTCGCACCTCGTGCTCACGGCGAAAGTTCCCGGCATCGAAGCCGCGAAGTTCGACGAAATCGCGGCTAAGGCCAAAGCCAACTGCCCGATCTCCCGCCTCCTCAACGCCACCATTACCCTCACTGCGAAGTTGGTGTGATAGCTACGGTTTTTCGGCGATAATCTTGCCGTCGCGGATGTAGTAAACTGGCGTGCCGTGCATACGGGCCACCTTCCGTGCGGTCTTGGCCGCACGGATCAGTGCGCGTTCCACCGCATTGGAAGGCTTGGCCGCGGGCTTACGAATTTTCGTTTTGATCATGGGCTGCGTTTAATGAGTTGCGGTTGGACTCCGGAGTTATCGTAGATCGACCACGTTTCCGCAAGCTCGCGGTAAACCGCTTGGAAGTTTTTCCAACCGCGGTCGAAGCGGCGCAGGACGTCGTTGTGCGGCACGTCGTGGCCGCCTTGTTTGACCCGTGCAGCAATACGGTGCAGCGCCAGTTGTGGTGACGAGAGCCGCAGAAAAACGATTTCAATCCGATAGCCGGCGGCCTGCCAGCGCCGCAATCGACCCGCGTAGGCCAGGCCGCTTAACGTTGATTCGAAAGCAAAATCAACTCGCGCTTTAGCCAAACGATCCAACTCGGACAAAAACAAGCGTCCGGCAGTCATGGATGCGAGTTGAGGACGGAGAGGCGACAGCCCACTGGCGATCAGGTCGACGTTCACGAAATGAATTACACCCGCGTCTGCGGGCAGAAACTCGCGAGCAAAAGTGGTTTTTCCTGCACCGTTGGGACCGGCGATGACAAAACAGCGCGGCGCATGGGAATGAGACGGTTTCTTCATCGCGATTCATCCGTGTCTATCCGTGTTATCCGTGGTAAAAAATGTCCGGGCTTATCCCCTTTGCAGCTTTGCGTTAAAATGCTCCATCACATCCCCGAGATCACGGCCGAAGGCTCCGAGGTTTTCGTCCAGCTTGAGCCTCATAAAGCAGGCTTAACGTCCCGCGGGCTCCAGCGGAATATCAACGTAGCGTTCACGAGACATTTCCGAGCCATAGGCAACGCACGCCTGGATGTCCGCTTCGGTCAAACCGGGATAGCTGGCCAGAATTTCTGCGACGGTGCTGCCGCCGGCGAGCAGGTCAAGAATCAGTGAAACCCAAATGCGGTGGCCGCGGATGCAGGGTTTGCCGCCACAACGGGCTGGATCGATCCAGATGCGTTTGAGGAGTTCATCGCGCGACATGAATACAACATGACGGGAGATAGGGCTGTTGGCAAGCGGATGGAATGCCGTTTCTTCGCTGCTGGATGAAGAATTCCGAATCAGAAATTAGCGTCGATTAGTGCGAATTAGTGGTTCCGCCGGCTTTCTCCGTGTCCTTCGTGCCTTTGTGGTGAAAAATCTCCTCACATCCCCGGGAAGCCGCCTTTGCCTTTCATCGCCTCCATCTGGCGCATCATCTTCTTCGCGCCGCCGCCTTTCATCATCTTCATCATTTTCTGCATCTGCTGAAATTGCTTAATGAGCTGGTTGACCTCGACCAGTTTCACGCCGGCGCCGCCGGCGATGCGCTGGCGGCGGCTGCCGTTGAGGATCTCGGGTTTGCGGCGTTCCTGCTTCGTCATCGACTTGATGATGGCCTCGGTCCGCGCCATCTGCTGATCCGAGCCTTCGGGTAGCTGCATGCCGCTCATGCCGGGGATCATGCCCATAAGGCTTTGCATCGAGCCCATTTTTTTCACCTGCTGCAGCTGCGCGAGGAAATCCTCGAGGTTGAAGTCGGCCTTGCGGAGTTTCTCCGCCATTTTCTCCGCTTCCTTCTGGTCGATGTTTTCCTGCGCTTTCTCGACGAGCGAGACGACGTCGCCCATGCCGAGGATGCGCGAGGCGAGGCGGTCGGGATAAAACGTGTCGAAGTCCTCGGTTTTTTCGCCGGTGCCGATGAACTTGATCGGCACGCCGGTGATGGACTTGATCGAGAGCGCCGCGCCGCCGCGCGCATCGCCGTCCATCTTGGTGAGGACGAGGCCGGTGAGCGCGAGCGCGTCGTGGAACGCCTTGGCGACGTTGACCGCCTCCTGGCCGAGCGCGCCGTCGGCGACGAGGAACACCTCGTCGGGCTGGACGCGGGCGTGGAGTTTTTTCACTTCCTCGATCAGGTCGGCGTCGATCTGCAGGCGGCCGGCGGTGTCGAAGAGGATGGCGTCGCAGCCGGCGTCCTTGGCGGCGGCCAGCGCGGCGGCGGCGATGGCTGGCACATCGCGCGAGAAACGGTCGGCGTAGAAATTCAATTCCTCCTGCTTGGCCAGGATTTCGAGCTGGTCGATGGCGGCGGGACGATAGATGTCGCAGGCGGCGACCAGCGGGCAGTAGCCGCGTTTCTTGAGCAGCTTGCCGAGCTTGGCGGTGGAGGTCGTCTTGCCCGAGCCGTGGAGACCGACCATCAGGACTTTTAGCGGACGCGCGGCGGAGAGGGCGGTCGAGCCTTCGCCGAGCAGGCGGACGAGTTCGTCGTTGATGATCTTGATGACCTGCTGGCCGGGCGTGACCGACTTGATGACTTCCTGGCCGACGCACTGCGTCTGCACGCGCTCGACGAATTCGCGCGCGACCTTGAAGTGCACGTCGGCGGCGAGCAGGGCCGTGCGCACTTCCTTGAGCGCGTCGGCCATGTTTTCCTCGGTGAGCTTGCCGACGCCGCGGAGGTTGCGCAGGGCCGAGCCGAGTTTTTCGGTGAGTGATTCGAACATGGGAAAGCGTATTGAAACCGCTAATCGACGCTAATCCACGCTAAATTTGATGTGGAACCCAGGAAATCAGGTTTTGTGAAGAAGAAAACCAGGAAGCCCGGATTTCAGGCGGAACAGAAACGGTTATTTGCGTGACAGGGTAGGATGTGCCAATCTGCTCACGGGAACCAGCATTCGGCAAAATATGGTTCGGAAGAAATTTTTAAACGTGGGTCTCTTAGTAATAGCCGGCGTCCTGCTCCTGACCGTCGGTTGTTCGTCCTGCATTCAGAGAAAGCTGCTCTATTTTCCGAGTCACGAGGCCGGTAATAACGGATTGGTGCCATGGACCAATAACGGGGAGATCATCGGCTATGCGCGAATCGTGGAGTCGCCCAGGAACGTCTGGCTGATGATCCACGGAAATGGTGGGCAAGCGTCTGACCGGGTTTACGCGCTTCCCTGTTTTTCACCGGACGACTCGGTCTTCGTCCTGGAATATCCCGGATATGGAATGCGCAAAGGCGTTCCGTCCAAAAAAGCCTTCAATCAGGCGGCCAAAGAGGCGTACCTGTTGCTTCGGAACACTTATCCAAAAATTCCGGTTTGTGTCGTGGCCGAATCGATCGGGAACGGGCCCGCGTGCACCCTCGCCGCGCTGACCCCGCCGCCGGATAAATTCGTTCTGATCGTTCCGTTTGAAAAGCTTTCGTTGGTGGCGAGGGATCATTTTCCCGCCTTTCTCGTCAGCCTGTTGTTGAGGGATGATTGGGACAACGTGGAGGCCTTGTCGCATTACAAAGGACCGATTGACATGTTCGCGGCTGAGGCTGACATCGTCATCCCGGCGGTTCATGCGAAAGCCCTGGCGGACGCGATTCCCTCGGCAAAATTCACTTTGATCCCGGGCGGCCACAATGAGTGGTCGGAAAACGGACGTGTGAGCATACGCAATCCATAAAGCCATTTACCACGGATGACACGGATGGACATGGATAATTCAATCGTCCCTGAATCCGGACTTTGAACAGAAGATAACCAAGAGAACGAAGAGTCTTCAGTTCGATGGGCTCGTCTCTCCGTTACCTTTGTTTCCTTCTGTAAATGTATGGATGGATTGGTTCCGGGGTGAAAATCCGTGTAATCCGTGGTTAAAGATTAGTGTGGATTAGTGGTCACACTTTCTGAGAGACTAGACCTCCTTATGAACCCTGTTCTCAAGCTGTTGATCGAAGGCGGGAGCCTCACGACCGCGCAAATGGCGCAGGTCGCGGGCTTGTCCGAATCCCAGGTTAACCAGCATCTGGAGCAGTTGAAGAAAGACAAAATCTTCCTCGGCTGGCGCCCGGTGCTCGATCTTTCGCGGGAGGCCACCGCCGCCGTCGCCGTGCGCGCCGTCATCGAGGTCAAGCTGACGCCGGAGCGCGGGGGCGGATTCAACCGCCTGGCCGATCGCATCGGCCGGTTCGACGAGGTCGAGTCATGCTACCTCATGTCGGGCGCCTACGACCTGCTGATTTTTGTGACGGGGCCGAGCCTGCAAAAAGTCGCGGCCTTCGTGTCGGAAAAACTTTCCACGCTCGGCGGCGTGCTTTCCACGAGCACGCATTTCATGCTGCGCTCCTACAAGGAAGGCGGTTTCCTCATCGACGTGCCGATGGAGGAAAACGGCCGGCTGAACGTCACGCCGTAAACCAAAGGCGGAAATCGGAAAATCGGGAAAGCGGGAATACCCGCGCTGATTTTCGTTTCCGCGCCCCCGCCATGGACACCAAACGTTTTATCGCCCACCACGTCGTCGACCTGCCCAAATCGGGCATCCGCGATTTTTTTGAAATCGTCTCGAAGATGAAGGACGTCATCTCGCTCGGCATCGGCGAGCCGGACTTCGACACGCCCTGGCACATCCGCGAAGCCGCGATCTACGCGCTGGAAAAGGGCAAGACCCACTACACGTCGAACCTCGGCCTGATCGAGCTGCGCCGCGCCATCAGCACGTATGTTGAAAAGCACTACGGGGTGGGCTACCGGCCCGAGGACCAGGTCCTCGTGGCGGTCGGCGTGAGCGAGGCGATCGACCTCGCCCTGCGCGCGCTGATCAATCCCGGCGAGAAAGTGCTGTTTCACCAGCCCTGCTATGTGTCGTATCACCCGAGCGTCACGCTCACGCACGGCATCGCCGTGCCGGTGCCGACGCGGGCGGAGGACGGCTTTGCGCTCAATGCCGAGGATATCGCCCGCGCGTGGTCGCCCGGCTGCAAGGTTCTCATGATGAACCTGCCGTGCAATCCCACCGGCGGCGTCTGCGACCGCGCGCGGCTTGAGAAGATCGCGAAGTTCGCCGTGGAAAAAGACCTCATCGTCCTGAGCGACGAGATTTACTCGGAGCTGGTTTACGACGATGTGCATACGAGCATCGCCTCGTTGCCGGGCATGAAGGAGCGCACGATTTTCCTGCACGGTTTTTCCAAGGCCTTCGCGATGACCGGATTTCGCATTGGCTATGCGTGCGGCCCGGCCGAGCTCATCGAGGCGATGATGAAGGTGCACCAATACTCGATGCTCTGTGCGCCGATCCTTTCGCAGGAAGCGGCGCTCGAGGCGTTGCAGCACGGCGCGGAGAGCGTCGCGCAGATGCGCGAGCAGTATCACCGCCGCCGCGACCTCATTGTACGCCGTTTCAACGAGGCGGGGCTGAAGTGTCACTCGCCCGGCGGTGCGTTCTATGCGTTTCCCAGCGTGGCGGCGACGGGGCTGAGCGAACGCGATTTCGCCTACGGCCTGCTTGAGAAGGAGCGCGTGGCGGTCGTGCCCGGCTCGGCCTTCGGTGAAAACGGGCGCGGCTTCGTGCGCGCGAGCTTTGCCACCAGCTACGAACAGATTGTCGAAGCCTGCGACCGGATCGAACGCTTCGTGCAAAGCGCAGGCCAGAGGCGAGGGGCGTGAGGCGAGAGGAAAACAATCCTTTCCCTTCGGCCTCCAGCCTCTAGCCTCTAACCTTATGTCTCGAATTGTCGCCATCGTCGGCCGGCCCAACGTCGGTAAAAGCCGCCTTTTCAACCGGCTGGCCCGGAAGCGCATTGCCATCGTGCATGACCAGCCGGGCATCACGCGCGACGTCATTTCCACCGACATCGAGGACGGCGCCTACACGCTGCTCGACACCGGCGGCCTCGGCTTGAAGGGCGGGGACACCCCGGCGCAGCTCATCGCCGCGTCGGAGCAGCAGGTCGAGTTCGCCATCGCATCGGCCTCGCTGATTCTTTTTATCATCGACGGGCTCGAGGGCATCACCGAGCTCGACGAGCGCATTGCCGCCCGGCTTCGCCGCGGCGGAAAAAAAGTGCAGGTCGTCGTCAACAAGGCCGACTTCGACGAGGAAAAAGTCGATATGTCGGCCGTCTTTCGGTTCGGCTTGGGCGCCCCGATCTCCGTCTCTGCCGAACACGGGCGCGGCGAGTCGTTTGTGCGCGACGCCATCCTGGAGAAACTCGGGCCGCCGACCGCGGATGAAACATCCGCCTCGAAAACCTCCACGGACCCGCTCTGCATCTGCTTTATCGGCCGGCCCAACGTCGGCAAATCCTCGCTCGGCAACAACCTGTTGAAAAGCGACCGGCTCATCGTGAGCGCGATCCCCGGAACGACGCGCGACGCGGTCGAAGTGCCGTTCAAGTTCAAGGGCCGCGACGGAGAATATTACCCGTTCCGCCTGATCGACACCGCCGGCATCAAGGCCTCGACCAAGGTGGCATCGCCGGTCGAATATTTTTCGCGGCTGCGCTCACTCGACGCCATCCAGCGCACCGACGTGGTGTTCCTCGTGCTCGACGCGCTCGAAGGCGTCACGCAGCAGGACAAGGCCATCGCCGGCGAATCCATCAAGGAGCGCAAACCCGTCGTCATCGTCGTTAATAAATGGGATCTCGTGCATGACGCCTTCAAGAAACCCGAGGGCATCCAGGGCTACGACAGCGAGCGCGACTACCGGAAGAAATACGAGAAGGAGCTGTTCAACCGGCTGTTTTTCACCCCGGGCGCGCCGGTGGTTTTCGTTTCCGCGATGAGCGGCTACGAAATCGACCGCATGCTCAACTCGGCGGTGAAGCTCCATCGCACGCTCGACAAAAAACTTCCCACCGGCCGCCTCAACGACGCGCTCATCCGCCTGGCCGAGCGCACGCCGCCGCCGTCGATCGCCGGCCGGCGCTTCCGCATTTATTACGCGGTGCAGACGGGCAACCGCCCGTTTCGCATCAAGCTGTTTTGCAACCGCGAGGAAAAGCTGACCGAGAGTTACCGCCGCTACCTCGAGGCCGGGCTGGTCGAGGAGTTCGACCTCGCGGGCTGCCCCGTGCATTTCGAACTCGTGGGCAAGCCGCGCACCACCGCCGCGGAACGAACCGGCAACAAGAAGACCTACCAAGAACCGCCAAGCGAGTTTTGAGACCGCAGTAGAAGTAACAGGTGGCAAGTGACAAGTAACAAGTGCGCTCATACGCACTTACTCCTGATACTTGAAACCTGATACTTGATACTTAAAAGGTATGGGCCACATTGTTTGACAAACAGTGAAATGTCAGACATCCTCGATCCATGGAAACGAACACCCGCAATTTCCTTCGGAACTTCACCGCGTTCAAGGCGAAGGCGCGCAAGGGGGAGACGGTTCGCGTCCAGGACAAGGCGGGATGTTTTCTCTTTACGGCCGCCACCCCAAGAAAGTCCCTGCACGGAGCGGCTAAGGGAAAAATCGCCTTCCATGACGACCTGACCAAGCCCACCTTGCCGAATGATAGCTGGAAGCCGTCGTTGTGAGGCCGCGTTTGAAATATCTTTTGGACACGCACGCCTTCCTCTGGGTGGCCACCGACGAGGATCGGTTGAGCGCCAAGGCGACACGCGCGATCGTGACCACTCCTTACGAGCAGCTGGCCATTGCTGACGTGACGCTGCAGGAAATCGGTCTCCTGCTGCATTCGGCGCGCATCTCATTCAAAGGCTCGCCGGCGACCGTCCTGGGTAACCTGCTCAACTACGTGACCGTGCTCCCGATCACCCTGGATATTGCCATTGCCGCCCCGGCTTTGGCTTTGCCGCATGGCGATCAGTTCGACCGGATCATTACGGCCACCGCGAAAGTCCATCGGTTGCCGCTCATCACCAAGGATACCACGATCACGAATGCATCGGTCGTTTCAATTGTCTGGTAAGACATTTTTTGCCGCGGATGACGCGGATAAGCACGGATACGAGCTTACAGCACTTTAACCACTAATACTTTCAAGCGGGCAGAAGACCGATTAACCACTGATGCACACTTATCGTCACTGATAATATGAAATTGGGTTCGAACTGGTTCTTTATCTGTTTTTTCCGGATCAGTGACCATCAGTGTGCATAGTGGTTAAATTTGATGACTCGGAAGAAGAAAAGGCGGATATTCGCGAATGGGTCAAATCACTCGGATCACAGTTTCCGAGTGGCGTACTAATTCTTGATAAAACAGATGTCCCTCCGGGCTTTGAGGATTGGGTTGAATTTTATCGCCCTTCAAAAAAATGACTTCGTGAACCCATTTTCCTTCCTTCTCGTAAGGCGGTTTCCATTCGATAAACGGACGCCCATCATTTTCTTTCTCAAGAATCTTTAAAACACTTTGATTTAGATTAGCGTTTTGGACAGTGACTAGGATGCGTTCCATAATTAATTAATTTTGAGAACTATTTTCTAACTGTTGTAACTGTAATTTATCTTCCTCTAAATGGGCTTTAGCTAATTCGTATTCGCTATCGGTAACATTCGTGTGATGGGGATCGCTGAAAGAAGATTGGGTTTCGTAGCGGTGAATAGTCTCTTCGTTGTCAGCTATCCAGTTCTCTAATGTTTTTCTTAACCGAGCGGAGTTTGCTTTATCTTGCGCCCTTTGTATTTCGATTTCTACCTGAGATGGCCCGGAAGAAGATTGTATCGGAGATTGTTGGCGAGCTTGTTTCGCTGGCATGGGCTGTTCCGGCGTATAAACGGGCTCTGCTTTTCCGGCGTAATAAGTCCTAAATTCGGGCGGAAGATCATCGAATAATGCTTCCACCATTCCACGATCACAAATAAAAACAATTCCGTCAGAGTTTATCGTTTGCACCCGTGCATTTGTGATTATCCGTCCGTTCTTGACGTGAATTTCTTTAAGGTCGGGGATAATGAGTTCCGCTTTTGGTGCGGGTAATGGTGCTGCCGGAGGCGAGGGTAACACAACAACCTGCACCGGTTCTTTTTTAGAATGCTTCCCATAGTAAAAAATAACCCCCGCCAACCCAAAGAAGAAAACTAAAATGGCCACAGATTTCATGACGCTGATTTCGCAATTTTGCATAATCTGGTCAATAAAAATGCTATCTAACGGCTGTCGATTCAAAGGCGGTGAAATCGGTATGATTTACGCCGTAAATGGTCAAAGAAGCCAAATCCGAGCTAAAGTCTTTGGGTGACTCGATCCGCGCCCAACGGAAGAAATTGGGCATCAGCCAAGAGGATTTCGCCGAGCTTTGTGACTTACACAGGACTTATATCGGGCAGGTTGAACGGGGCGAAAAGAACATCTCGTTTAGCAACGTTCTCCGGGTGGCTAAGGCTTTTAAATCAAAACCCTCGGCTCTGTTGGCGAAAGCTGGGTTATGAAAAACGAGAAACTAATCCTAGAAACCATTGCCGCCCCCGCCTTGGTCTTGCCGCATGGCGATCAGTTTGACCGGATCATTACGGGCCACCGCGAAAGTCCATCGGTTGCCGCTCATCACCAAGGATACCACGATCACGGATGCATCAGTTGTTTCAACGATCTGGTAAGGCGGGCATTTTTTACCGCAGATTGGTGAGGGCAAGTAACAAGTGCGTGCATATGCACTCATTCCTGATACTTGAAACCTGACACCTGATACTTTTCCGGTAATGACTCCGCTCCGCCTGGTTTTTTTCGGTTCCGATGCCATCGCGCTACCGCTGCTCGATCAGCTGGCAGGCGAGGGGAGCGCGCTTGCGCAAGTGGTGGCGGTTTTCACCCAGCCCGACCGTCCGTCCGGCCGTGGACAAAAAACCGAACCCAATGCGATCAAGCGCTGGGCCTTCGCGCGGAACCTGCCGGTTTTCCAGCCGGAGAAACCCGACGAAGCCGCCCGCACCCAGCTCGCGGCGCTCGCGGCCGATGTCGGGCTCGTCATGGCTTACGGGCATTTGCTGCGCGACGATTTCATTGCGACGCCGCGGCTTGGCCTGCTGAACCTGCATACTTCGCTGCTGCCAAAATACCGCGGGGCCTCGCCGATCCAGACGGCCATCGCCTGCGGCGAACGCGAGACCGGCGTCACGCTGATGCGCATTGTCCGCAAACTCGACGCTGGACCCATGGCCGATGCCGAACGCGTGCCCATCCACGCGCGCGACACGGCGACCGACATCGAAGCCAAGCTGGCCGCGGCCTGCTGGCCGCTGGTGGCGCGGGTTCTGCCGAACCTGCACGATGGAAATGTTGCTTTCACTCCGCAGGACGAAACGCAGGCGACTTACTGCCGGCGCCTGACGAAGGAAGATGGCGTCCTCGATTTTGCCGCGCCCGCGGCGGTGCTGGCCGCGCGCATCAACGGCCTTTTTCCCTGGCCCGGTTGTGTGGTGGAGATTTCCGGCCAGCCGATTAAACTTGGGCTGGCCGATTTTGAGACGGCCTTTGCGCCAGGTGGAGCCGGCACGGTGCTGGGTGCTGAAGCGGAATCGTTGCGCATGGCGACAGGCCAGGGCGTCCTGCGGCTGCTCCGGTTGCAGCGGCCGGGCGGGAAAATGCTGCCGGCCCCCGAGTTTCTGCGCGGATTTCCTGTCGTAACCGGCACGGTGATCATATCGCGGCCAATGAGGCCGCTCCTTGAACATTCAACACCCAACATTCAACGTCCAACATCCAAGGGCGAGCTGAAGTAACAAGTAACAGGTGACAAGTGCGCGTTGGACGCGAAGTTCCAAGTATCAGGTACTAAGTTCCAAGATAGCCGACCACTCCTGAATCCCGCATCCTGACTCCTAATCCTGATACTTGAAAACCTGACACTTGATACTTCTTCACACACTGCTCTTGTTTTTGCCGATGATTTTCACAAGCATCGCCCCATGAAATTTTTTCGCGTAGGATGCGCGTTACTCGGACTGGGCGTGGCTTTAAGCCCGGCGCGCGCGCAATCCGGGGCGGGATCGATCGACATCGCCAATCTTCGCGAGGATGTAAACCTGCTCACCCAGCGCATGGGCGATTTGCAAATCCGCGTCGAACAGCTCGAGCGGCAAAACGCCGACCTGAAAAACCAGGCGGGCAACGCCGCGCAAACCTATGCGACCGTCGCCCAGCTCAACGACGCCGTGGCCGAACTGAATCGCACGGTTAAGGCGGCGACCGACGAGACGAAAACCGAGACACTCGAGAAGGTCAGTGTGCAGCTGGAAAAACTCGCCAGGCAAACGCAGGCGGCGATTGACGCGCTCGCCAAAGGCCAGGCCACCCGGCCGGCGGTGACACCACCCAGTTTCACGGATAATTATCCGAAGGAAGGTTTCAGCTATACGGTGCAAAAGGGCGACACGCTCGCCGGCATCGCCAAGAAAAACCACGCCAGCCTGCGCGACATCACCAACGCCAACAAGATCGTCGACCCGACCAGGTTGATGGTTGGCCAGACTCTTTTTATCCCGCAAGCCCAAGCGCCTGCACAAGCTCCACAAAACTGACATGGCTGCATCCAAATCACGCCTCGGCCGCGGACTCGGCGGACTCATTGCCGCCGCCTCAAAAGCGGACGCCCACGCCGCCCCTCACGCCAATACCAGCAGCCCGGCGGCGGCGCCGGTGGCCGCCCCCGGGTTCCAGGAGATCGCGGTCGATCTCATCGAGCCCAGCCCGTACCAGGCACGGCGGGAAATTCCCGCGGAGCAGCTGAGGGAGCTGGCCGACAGCATCCGGGCCGAGGGCCTGTTGCAACCGGTGGTGGTGCGCCGGCATGGCGAAAAATTCCAGCTGATCGCGGGCGAGCGCCGCTGGCGGGCGTTTCACCTGCTCAAGTTGAAGTCGATCCCGGCGCGGGTCGTCGAGGCCAGCAATGCGTCGTCGGCCGCGATCGGCTTGATCGAGAATTTGCAGCGCGAGGGATTGAATCCCATCGAGGAGGCCTACGGCTACGCGAGCCTGGTCCGCGATTTTGACCTCACGCAGGAATCCGCGGCCGAGCGGGTAGGCAAGGGCCGCGCCACGGTGGCGAATGCCCTGCGCCTGCTCACGCTCGAAAGCGAAATCCAGGGCTTCATTGCGAAAAACCTGCTGAGCGTCGGCCACGCCAAGGTGTTGCTGGGAGTGGAGGAGCCGGCGCAGCGCGCGTTGCTCGCGCGGCGCGTCATCGAGGAAGGCTGGAGCGTGCGGGCGACGGAAAAGCTCGTGCAGGCGAAAAAGGCCGGCTCATCCGCCCCGGCTTCGTCCACGGGCCGCGCGACACCGCCGGTGGAGGCTGCGGCGGTTGCCAACATCGAGAAGAAACTCACTTCCCACCTCGGCGCGCGCGTTTCACTCAAGCACTCGCCAAAAAAAGGCCGCCTCATCATCGAATACCATGGCAACGACGACTTGCATCGCATTCTTGAAAAACTCGGCGTTGAGACCTGATGACAGAAGCTGCGCAAAATTCAAAATGCGCTGTGAATTTTCAATTTCGAGATAGCTTTAAAGAATGAGCACGGCGGAAACGTTGCTAAAGGAGACGCTCTCGGATGCGTCGGCGATGAGCGCGAAAATGTTCCGGCTGCGCCTGCCGTTTGTCGCGGATTTGAGGAATTACTCGCGGGACAAATTCTACAAGGATTTGGTCGCCGGTTCAACGCTGACCTTGGTTTCAATTCCGCAGGCTATCGGTTTCGCGCTCATCCTCGGACTGCCGCCGACCAGCGTGATCCTCTCGGTCGTCATTGGCGGATTTGTGAGTGCGCTGTTCTTCTCGTCGCATCATCACGTGTTCGGCCCGACGACGTCGGTCAGCCTGATCACCGCCACCGCCATCGCGGCCAACTCGGGCCTCGGCCTCGACCCGCTGCCGCTCGCCGCCTACCTGGCCTTCCTGGTCGGCCTCGTGCAATTTCTCGCGGGGCTGCTCAACTTTGGCGAAATCACCAAGTTTATTTCGCGCTCGGTCGTGGTCGCCTATACCGCGGCGATCGGCATTCTGCTCATCACGAGCCAGCTGCCAAATTTCCTCGGTTTTGGCGTGCCGGCCGGGCAGCGATTCGTCACCGTTTTGACGGATGTATGGGGAGCGCTTGCGCAGGTGAATATTTCCATGTGGGCCATCGGCATCGGCGTGCTCACGCTGGTGATTTTCGAGGGCATCAAGCGTTACCGGAAAACCTGGCCCGAGGCGCTCATCGGCCTGGCGACGCTCGGTGTACTGGCCCTGGGCTTCTCCTATTTAATCGACCACCACCACATCTTCGGCCTGAAGCGGATGCCCTTCCGTCTCGTGCAGGATGAAGGTGCGCTGATGGCGGTTTTCCCCCAGTTTGCCAGCCTGCCGGCCTGGCACACGCAGTTGCGGATCCTGCCGGTGCTCGGGAGCACGGCCATTGCCGTCGCGATCATCGGCATGCTCGAAGCCACCGCGATTACAAAATCGCTCGCGGCCAAAAGCGGCCAGCACCTCGATCCCAACCAGGAGCTGATCGGCATGGGCGCGGGCAATATCGCCGTCGGGCTTTTCGGCCTCACGCCCGGCTCCTCGTCGTTTACGCGCTCGGCCGTCAACTACCAGAGCGGGGCGGCGACGCAGCTGTCGTCGATGTTGAGTAGCGTGGTTGTGCTGTTGATCCTCCTGTTCGTCACGCCGGTCTTCAACTACATCCCGGTGGCGGCGCTGGCCGCGCATCTCATGCGCGTCGGCTACAAGCTCATCAATAAGTCGCAGATCCGCGTCGCCGTGCGTTCCACGCGCTCCGACGCCGTGGTGTTCGTCGTCACGCTGGGCGCCGCATTTTTCCTCCGGCTCGACACGGCCATCTACGTCGGCATCGGCGTGGCCCTCGCGTTGTTCCTGCAAAAAACGAGCACGCCCACGCTGGTTGAATATGCCTTCAATGAAAGCGGGGTGCTGGCCGAGCTGGCCGACCCGGAGAAGCGGGCCAACCCGCAAATTTCCATCATCCACATCGAGGGCGATTTGTTTTTCGGCGCCGCCGATCTTTTCCAGGAGCACATCCGGAGGCAGGCAGAAAACCAGAATATCCGCATCTTTATCCTGCGCATGAAAAATGCGCGTCACCTCGATGCCACCACGGTCATGGCCATGGAATCGCTGCATGACTATTTGAGCCAGACCGGCCGCCACCTGCTCATCAGCGGCTGCAATGCCGACGTCCTTCGCGTGTTGAAACGCAGCGGCTTGCTCGCGAAAATCGGCGAAGCGAATGTCTTCCCGGCCGAGGCCAACCTGACCATGAGCACGAAACGCGCGCTGCAGCGTGCCTCGCAGTTGTTGAAAGAGGAGGGCGGCAGCGCGCAAAAAGCCGATGTGCGCATCTTCTACGACCGCAAGCAGCCGCAAACGACGGAAACCGGCATGGCCTCGGGCACAGATGCAAAGAAACCGGATGACTACGTGATTTAGGTGGTGGATTTTCCGCATCGTTCTCGTTCTTCGTTATCTTAATCGTTCTCGGATCAATGTAATCGTGAGAATGAGAATGAGTAAGAGAACGAGAACGATGGGTTTATACGATCTGCCGCTTCTACAAACCGGGCCGTTTGACGTTTCTCAACGGCGCATTGACAACCTTTGTCCGCGTCTGCTGTCATGTACGGTTCTATGAGCATTCTCCTTGGTATTCTCACTGTCATCCTGATCTTCGTTTCGCTTTTTCTGGTTCTTCTCGTGCTGGCCCAGCCGGCGAAGTCCGACGGCGGCATGGGTTCGGCCCTCGGCGGCGGCATGGCCGAATCGGTGCTGGGCGGCTCCCACGGCACCGTCACCAGCAAGCTGACGATCAAGATGACCATCGCGTTTTTCGTGCTCAGCTTTATTCTTTACCTGGGAAATGTTTATCAGCGCAGCCATGCCAACGGAGGGAGCCAGGCACTGCCGAACGTCATCGTCGCCCCGGCCGCGACGGCGAAACCCATCACCCCGGTAACCGTCACCACCCAGCCGGCACCCGCGGCCGCTGGCACCACGACAACGACGCCGGCTGCCGCGCCGACGAAACCATAAGGGCGCGAATGCGCAGGCCGACCATGTCGGGCTCGCGGATTTTTTTTCTTTTGCTGTCCGGCTTGGCGCTGACGGCACAAGCTCAGCCACGTTTTGTGCCCCAGCCGGAATACGGCCAGTTTGGCGCGCCCGATCAGGCCGAGGGCCGTCGCGTAATGGAGGAATTTCGCGCCAAGGGCATTGCGGGCGATTACTTTCTTGAATTCGAACTGCACGTGCTGCCGCGCCGCGGTGACGAGCGCGTGCTGACCGGCCAGCTCTGGGGCACGCGCAATGACCAAGGCCCGCTTTCACGCGTGGTGATTGCGACCGATGCAGCAAAAAAGACGGAGCTGCACCTGCTCGTGCAGAATGGCCCGTCACCAGCCGTGTGGAGCCAGGATGGAGCGGACGTGGCCAGACTGCTCGACGTGGCCGCACTGTTTGCACCGGTGGCCGGCACCAACCTGACGGCCTTCGATCTGCAAATGCCGTTTTTGTACTGGCCTGATTTCGATTACCAGGGACTGAACCGGCTGCGCGGCCGGCCGACCCATCAGTTTTTGCTCCAGCCGCCGAAAGATTTTGCGGAAAAATATCCCGCCCTGAAAGGGGTGCGCGTATTTCTCGACACGCAGTTTAATGCGCTCGTTCAGGTGGAGCTCGTCGGCCACGACGGCCAAACGCTCAAAACCATCAGCCTGCTCGAAATGAAACGCATCAACGACCAATGGATCCCGAAAACCCTCGACGTGCGTGATGAGGCGACGCGGGATAAGACGAGGTTCCTGGTCAAAGGCGCGGCGTTGGGCTTGACGCTGCCGGGCGAGATGTTTGCGCCGGCGCAATTGGGTGAAACGGTCAACCCACCCGACGCGCAGAAAATCGTGCCGGTGGAGTAGAAGCTGTTCTTGTGGGCGGGGTGCCCTCACCCCGCAAAACGCGGTTAACCGATTGGCTCACCGAATCGCCTGCCCCGTCGCGGGGTCGAAGAGATGGATTTTCTCGGTGCGGAAGGCGACCCTGGCTTTTTGGCCGATGGCGAAATGCGCGGTGGGCCGAACCCGGGCAATAAATGGGGTAGCGCCCGTGTTCAGGTGCACGAAGGTCTCGGCCCCCATTGGCTCGGTGATCTCAACCATGACCTCGGCGGTGGTGGAGGACTCGGTGGTTGCCTCGTTGATGTCTTCGGGTCGCAGGCCTAGGGTGATGGGCTGATCGACATAGGCCTTCGCCTGGGAGCCGAGCGGCAGCGCGAGCGGTGTGGCGGCGGGATTGTCTTCAACGAAGCTCAGGGCGTCGCCCGCGCGGCGGACGGTGCCATTGAAGAAATTCATCGCTGGGCTGCCGATGAAGCCGGCGACAAAGAGGTTGGCCGGCTGGTTGTAAAGCGTGAGCGGCTCGGCCACCTGCATGATGTCGCCGTCCTTCATCACGCAGATGCGGTCGCCCATGGTCATGGCCTCGACCTGGTCGTGGGTGACATAGATCATGGTCGCGCCGAGCCGGGCATGGAGCCGGGAAATTTCAGCGCGGGTGGAGACGCGCATCTTGGCGTCGAGGTTGGACAGGGGTTCGTCAAAAAGAAAAACCTTGGGTTTGCGCACGATGGCTCGGCCCACGGCGACGCGCTGGCGCTGGCCGCCGGAGAGGGCCTTGGGCTTGCGCTGGAGGTGGTTTTCCAAGCCGAGCATGGCGGCGGCCTCGTGCACCCGGGCGTCGATCTCGCGCTTGGAAAATTTTCGCAATTTCAGGCCAAAGGCCATGTTGTCATAAACCGACATGTGAGGGTAGAGCGCGTAGTTTTGGAAAACCATGGCGATATCGCGGTCCTTGGGCAGGACGCGGTTTACCGTCTGGCCGTCGATGGCGATGGTGCCACCGGAAATTTCCTCCAGGCCGGCGATCATGCGCAGCGTGGTGGTTTTGCCGCAGCCGGAAGGCCCCACCAGCACCATGAATTCACGGTCCTCAATGGTCAGGTTGATGCCGTTGACCGCCCGCACGCCGGGGCCGGTTTTTTCGGGATAAATCTTCAGGAGGCTTTCAATGACGACCTTGGCCACGATGGGGCGGAAAATCAGTCAACCGTCCCGCGCTGTCCATGCTCAATTTTACGATCGCTTTATGCATTGGAGTTTTTTGCGTTGCTCCCGCGCACCGCACGCGGCTAGTTCCCTTGCCGTACGACGTAATTTCCCGCCCCTTCAATGGCCAAAAAAAACTCCACCAGCCTGCCGCTCACGTTTGACCTGCCCCTCGACCTGATCAGAAGCATCGAGGCCCGCCGCCGGGCGCTCGCCCTGCGCTCGACCAGCGAAGTGGTGCGCGAGGCGCTGGCGGATTTTAATTTCAACCGTTACAGCGCGGCGCGAATCGTCCACCGGCAAATCTCCGTGCGTTTGCCGGAAGAGCAGAAAGCAATGCTGTCCCGTCAGGCACGCAAAAAGAGCGTGAGCACCGGCGAGCTCGTCCGCTCGGCGCTGGTTCAGTTCATGGGCAAGCCGGTGAAAAAAAGCAGCGGGAAGAAATCAAAGCGCTAGCCCGGTAGCGAGTAGTGGGTAGCGAGTAGCGAGCAGGTCGGAGTTGGATATTCAGGGCTCTTGTCACCTGTTACTTGATACTTGTTACTTCCGCCCACTTGTCCGCCGTAGCCCTGAGCCTGTCGAATGGGGCGAAGGCGGATGCGCGGGCTTGATTTCCGCAAGCGCACCCCTTTAGTCATGAACTTTACCGCATGAGCACTTCGCCTTTGCCTCTCTCGACCTGGGCCCAGAATATCGCGCCGTCGCCGACGCTTGCCATTGATGCAAAAGCGAAGGCGCTCAAGGGCTTTGGTGAAGACGTGTGCAGCTTCGCCGCCGGCGAGCCGGATTTCGACACGCCTGACTTCATCAAGGAGGCCTGTGCCGCCGCGCTCCTCGCGGGCAAGACGAAGTATGCCCCGACCCCCGGCATCGATGAGCTGCGCTCCGCGCTCGCGGACAAATATGCCACCAGCTACGGCTTGAAAATTACGCCCGCCCAGGTCGTTGTCAGCCCGGGCGGAAAATTTTCCTGTTATCTTGCCATCCTGGCAGTCTGCTCGCCCGGCGACGAGGTCATCATTCCCGCGCCGTATTGGGTGAGTTATCCCGAGATGGTGAAACTCGCCGGTGCGGTGCCGCGCGCCGTCCTGGCCAGCGACGCCACGGGTTTCAAGCTGACGCCCGAGCAGCTCGAGGCCGCGCTCACGCCGCGCACGAAGCTGGTCATCCTCAACTCGCCGTCGAACCCGACCGGCGCGGTTTACACGCGCGCCGAACTCGAGGCGCTCACTGCCGTCGCGTTGAAGCGCAATTTGTATATTTTGTCGGACGAAATCTATGAGCACCTTATTTACGACGGCGCGCAGCCGACCTGCCTCGCCACGCTGGGTCCGGATGCCGCCGCGCGCACCATTGTCGTGTCCGGTTTCAGCAAGACCTATTCGATGACCGGCTGGCGGCTCGGCACGCTGGTGGCGGCCGCGCCCATCGCCAAGGCCGTGGCCGAACTGCAGAGCCAGATGACGTCCAACGCCACGACGTTCGGGCAATACGGTGCCCTCGCCGCGCTGCGCGAAAAGGACCAGGCCCGCGCCGCACTGGCCGGCATGCTCACGGCCTTCGACCGCCGCCGGAAGTTTTTGCACGCCGAGCTCAACAAAATTCCCGGCATCTCCTGCCTGCTCGCGCAGGGCGCATTTTATCTTTTCCCGAACATCGCAAAGCTTGGCCTCAAGGACCAGGAGTTCTGCGCGCGCCTGCTCGAAAAGGAAAAAGTGGCCGCGGTTCCCGGCAGCGCCTTTGGCGCCGAGGGCTACATGCGCCTCAGCTATGCCACCAGCGACGAAATCATTGCCAAGGGCGTCACGCGCCTGGCGAAATTCTGTGCCGATTTGAAAAAATGAGCGTCTTCGGAGCTTTCAACTTTCAACTTTAAACATTCAATTCATCTCAATGCCTTACAAAGACGTCACCCCTCCCGCCGGCGGCAAAATCACCATTGCCGGTGGCAAACTCACCGTTCCTGACCAGCCCGTCATTCCGTTTATTCGTGGCGATGGCACCGGCCCCGACATCTGGGCCGCATCCGTGCGCGTTTTCGACGCCGCGGTGCAGAAAGCCTACGGCGGGAAAAGGAAAATTTCCTGGTTCGAGGTCTTTGCGGGAGAAGAGAGGTTCAAACGCTTCAACAACTGGCTGCCCGACGACACGGTCGAGGCGTTCAAGGATTACCTCGTCGGCATCAAGGGCCCGCTGACCACGCCCATCGGCGGTGGCATCCGCTCGCTCAACGTCGCGCTTCGCCAGATGCTCGACCTCTACGTCTGCCTGCGGCCCGTGCAATGGTTCACCGGCGTCCCGTCGCCCGTGAAGCACCCGGAGAAAGTCAACATGGTGATCTTCCGTGAGAACACCGAGGACATCTACGCCGGCATCGACTTCGAGGCGGGCAAGGAAGCTGCGCTCAAGACCATCGAGTTCCTCAAGGCCAATTTTCCCAAGGATTTCAAAAAAATCCGCTTTGGCGATGCGCCCGACCTCGTCGGCATTGGCATCAAGCCCGTGTCGAAGACCGGCACGCAGCGCCTCGTGCGCTCCGCCCTCGAGTACGCCATCGCGCAGAAGAAGAAATCCCTGACGATTGTCCACAAGGGCAACATCATGAAGTTCACCGAGGGCGCATTTCGCGACTGGGGTTACGAATTGGCGAAAAGCGAATTCGGCGCGGTCGAGATCGACGGCGGCCCGTGGTGCAAGATTCCCGACGGCAAACCCGGCGCCGGCCTCGTCATCAAGGACGCCATTGCCGACATCGCGCTCCAGCAGGTGCTCACGCGCCCGACGGACTTCGACGTCATTGCCACGCTCAACCTCAACGGCGACTACCTGTCCGACGCGCTCGCGGCGCAGGTCGGCGGCATCGGCATCGCGCCGGGCGGCAATATCAATTACCTGACCGGCCACGCCATTTTCGAGGCCACGCACGGCACCGCGCCGAAGTATGCCAACAAGGACATGGTCAATCCCGGCTCCGTCGTGCTCTCCGGAGAAATGATGCTGCGCTACCTCGGCTGGGCCGAGGCGGCGGATCTGCTCCTCAAAGGCCTCAACGGCGCCATCGGATCGAAGAAAGTCACCTACGACTTCGCCCGCCAGATGGACGGCGCGACCGAGATCAAGTGCAGTGAGTTCGGGACAAATATCATCGACCACATGTAACGTGGTGCGGATGATTAGCTAGAAAGCATAAGCGGAGATCGGGCAAAGCACGGTTTCTTTCTGGCAACCGTCGGTTTCGCTGCTATAATTAGGGTATGAGTTCGGCCGAGATCATTGCACAATTGCCAAAGCTGACGCACAAGGAGCGCCGCGCGGTGGCCCGTCGCATCATCGAATTGGAAAAGGAGGCGCAATTGCTTGCCGATTCCGATCGCCGGGCGGATGCCAACCTTAAGATGCTTGATGTGATGGAGGCTGAGGACGATGGCAGTCGTTACCAGTCCCAGTGAAATCTGGATGATAGATCTTGGGTTGGCGGCAAAAGTGCGGCCCTGCCTGATTCTGAGCGACTTTCCGGCGGACGACGAACTGGCCTTGATTATCATTGTCCCGCATACGACTGCTGTGCGAGGCAACCGATGGGAGTTCTCAGTCAATTTGTCGTTTCTAAAGCCAGGTGTGTTTCATTTGCAGCAAATCCAGCCGGTCTCCTTGGCGCGCTTGGATCGTAAACTCGGCGTATTGCCCGCGCCGCGATTTGCAGAATTACGCCAAGCGATAGCGAAGATTTTGAAGTTATTGTAGTCAGTCGAACCACAGGAATTAAAATTTAAACAAAATAGGAAACTATTTTTCGAAGCGCGCGTCTGACCACAGCATGGAAGAGCAAACTTTAATGAGAGTGCAGGCCCTCGACGAGGATCTGCAGATGGTGCGGGCCACGCTCGCAACCATCGCGGGCGACGTGCACCATTTTTCCGGGGAAGCCGGCTATGCCATCGTGGAAGCGTTGGACAAACTCAATTACGCCCAGGAAGAAGTTTCCCGCCTGCGCAACGACTAGGGCGGCTTATCCCAGCACGGTCAGCACGATGCCGGCGAGCACGCCGAGGATGGCGGGAAGTTTTCGCCGGCCATTCTTTTCGCCAAAGAAAAGCATCCCGCCCGTGAAAGCCACGAGCATGCTGCTGCGCCGCAGGCTGGCCACGAGCGAGATGAGCGCATGGGGGTCGCGCAGCGCCCGAAAATAAACGAAATCCGACACCAGCAGAGCGCCCGAGAGCAGCGGGATGCCCCAGCGCCAGTGAAATTCGTGGCGCGGCCACCACCGCCGTTTCCAGCCGATGGCCAGCGGCAGGAAAAGCAGGGCAAGATAGATTGAAAACCACGACTGTACGGTCGCGGCCGAGAAGCCATATTGGCCGATCAGGTATTTGTCGTAGAGGGAACTGACGCCGTTGAGCATGGTGCCCGCCACCAGCCAGCCGATCCATTGGTTACGGCGAAAATTGATCCCCTCGAGCTCGCCGGCGAAGGAGAGCCCGATAAATGAGGCCAGCGTGGTCGCGATCCCGAGCATCTGCAGGCCGGTCGGGCGTTCCGCGAGAATAAGGAGCGCGCCGAGGAGCGTCCACAGCGGGCCGGTCGCGCGGATGGGCGAGGAGATCGAGACGGGCAGGTGCTTGACGGCAAAATAGGTGCAGGTCCACGACGCGGCCACGATGGCCGATTTGAGCGCGAGGAGCAGGTGCTGGAAGGGCGTGAGCGATGCAACCACGAGGCTGGCGGGCAGGGCCGCCGGATGCAGCGCATGCAGGCCCATCAGCAATGACCACACGGCCGTGCTGCAGACATTGCTGAAAAAGAGCACCGGCAGCACGGCGTTGTCGCGCACGGCCTGCTTGGTGAAAAGCTCGTAGCATCCGAGAAACAAGGCGGACACGAGCGTGGCGACAATCCAGTGCATAAACGTTCAGGTCTGCCCGGTCGGATGCCCGCGGGCAAGGCCGGCGTTCAGGTCGCGGTGCGGCGGCCCACGATGACAAGGTCTCTTTCCACGGTGTCGAGCACGGCGACGCGCGGCAGATGCCCCCAGCGTGCAAAGCCAAATTTTTCAAAAAGCTGTAGGCTCGGATCGTTGTGGGCAAAGATGAACCCAAGCAGCGTGTGTACGTCGCAGGCCGGCGCGCGAGCGATGGCTTCGCCGAGGAGATATTTTCCGAGGCCCTGGCGGCGGGCCATCTCGGCGACATAGATACTGATTTCAGCGGTGGGGTTGTAAGCGGGCCGGCCATAGAATGACGAGAAACTGAGCCAAGCGATGACCCGGCCATTCACAGGATCGTCGACAACCCAAATCGGGCGGGTACGGGGGTTGTGCGCACGAAACCATGGCACGCGGCTTTCGATGCTGACTGGCTCGAGGTCGGCCGTGATCATGTGGCCGGGAACGATTGAATTATAAATCTCCACGATGGTTGGGAGATCGGCGTCGGTAGCGTCACGAAGTGTCATTTGTTGTCGGTGGTCGCAGGCGTTTGGGGTTGGGTCACGGGCCAGTCGAACTGCACCTCCTTGTCATACAGTTTGCCCTCCAGGTGCACGACCGACTGCGTGGTCGCGTCGAGCGTGTAAGTGAAGTCGATTTTGCCGGGAACCTGTGATGCACAAACGCCGGTATAGCGGTAATGCAGCATAAGGTGGCCGTCTTCGTTGCGCGTATCGAGCGGAGCGCCGAGGAAATGCAAGAGATCGGTGTGGGTGAGGGGCGCGAGGCCGGGTGTGTCGAGGGTGGTGCGGGCGCTGAGGTTCGATTTGTCGACGCTGGCATGCCCGAGCGAGCGCAGCACCTGCAGCACGAACGATTTTTGCACGAAGGAAAAAATGCGCTCGGGCAGGTGGACGCGCGTCATCTTGCCGTCCACAAATGTGAAGTCGGCCTCGACTTCGTAGTCCGTCGGATGTTCGCCGGGAGCGGCGTAGTCCTTGATCCAGCGCAGGTGCCAGCGCAGGGCCGCGCCGATCTGCTCGGTCGATTCCGGTCCCAGTTTAAAAAAGGCCATGTCGTCCACCAGCAACACGGGCTTTTGCATGGTGAAAGTCAGGCCGTTGGTTTCATCGACGGCGAAGTAGTGGTCGAAGTCGGCGAGCTGGCGTTTCAGCTCCCACAGCCGCAGGTAAACACAGCCGCCCAGCAGCAGGCAGAGGGCGGCGAGCACGGGCGCGAATCGCCGCAGGTCGCGCGAGGGAGCGGGCATGGCCGGTTATTTTTTGATGAAACGAAGCAGGTACACAAAGAGAAGCGCACCCACGACCGCGAAAATAATGTGCCCGAGCAAACCGTAGGCCGCGATGCCGACCAGGCCGAAGAGCAGGTTGCCCAGGAACGCGCCGATGATGCCAACGATGACATTGCCGGCCAGGCCGAAACCGGAGCCTTTGGTAATGAGCCCGCTGAGCCAGCCGGCCACGGCGCCGACGAGGAGAAAAATGATGAATTCTTGGAGAGTCATGGTTCCGGCATGGCGCGTCGGTCACCGGTGAGCGAGCGGAAATTTATTTATTGTCCGTTGAGGCAGGCGGGTTGGAAAACTCCATGCTGCCCAGCAGGCCGAGCAGGCGGGTGCGCAGCAGCGCATCCTCCTCGGCCGTGGTTTTATGGTAGGTGCTGTGTTCGAGCACGCGCTCGGCGAGCTCCGTGCTGATGACGAAGACGTGGTCGTTTTTCACGAAGAGCAGGTTGCCGCGCTTGGCCACGAGGGTCGGGTCGGGCTCCCCGCTCAGGGAAATGCGGTCGGCAAACATCGAGCCGCCGGGCAGCAGCGTATAAACGATGAGCGCGCCGTCCTCGATGCCGGGTAGGAACCGGGCGCTTTCGATTTTGGCGCCGGGCGCGCGCTGTTGAAAATCAGGCATCACATAAGAGCTGAAAAAATAGACCAGGTAATCCTGGCGCCCGCGCGTTTCGTTTTCCCAGTGCTGCGTGGTGTCCTGGGCGAAGACCGCCACGCTGACGTGGGTTTTGAAGTCGTCCCCGAACGTGACGACATTTTCCGTATCATTTATTGTGCCGCCCAACTCCGGCAGCACGGGGATGGTCATGTGGAAAACCCCGGTCGCAGAAAAATAAGTTCGGCCCTCGATTTTTCCGTGCAGCACGGGCGGAGAATCGACGGTTTGCGCGCACAGGAGGGCCGGGAGCAAAAAAAAGATGATGGCAAAAAATCGCGGGTTCACGGGCGATAAAATGGAAGGCTGGCGGTAGGGCTGGAGAGATTTAAGTTTCAGCAAGCTGTCAAGGTTGGACGCATGCCAGTGCCGGCAGTTCCATCCAACTGGCCGGGGGAATGTCTTCCGGCCGCGATTGGGGCGAGAGCCCGTGCCGGGCCAGCTGGGCGAGCCAGGCGGCCCCGTCGTCCGCCAGTCGCCCGCGCAGGAGCGAACCGAGCTGTTTGCGGCGATGCTGGAAGAGTCCACGGATAAAAAGCTTTATTTCCGGGGAGAAGACAAAGGGCGCGGGTTTGCGCACCAGGTGCAACAATTGGGATTCAATTTCGGGCCGCGGGTAAAAACAGCTCGCCGATACGCGATGTCCGGGTGCGAGATCGAAGGCCGCCTGCAAAAAGATCGAGATGGCGCCAAATTGCTTGGTTCCCGGTTGGGCGGCGTAACGCTGGGCCGCTTCCTGCTGCACCATGAGCACCAGGCGTGCGGGCAGCGGGCCGCCCAGCACGGCGTCCATCCACGGCGTGGCAATGGCGTAGGGCAGGTTGGCGACGATTTTGAAAGTCCCGGTGGTGGCGTGTTTTCCCGGCAGCGCGGCCAGCGGATGCTCGACGGCATCGCCTTCGAGCAGGTGAAGCGTCTGCGGATGCTGCGTCCCGAGCGTTTGGCGAAGATGGGTCGCCAGCAGGGGATCTTTTTCCACCGCCCAGACCCTTGCGCCAGCTTCGAGCAGGGCCGAGGTGAGCGTGCCGAGGCCGGGGCCGATTTCGATCACGTCGTCGCCCGGTGCGATTTGCGCGAGTTCGAGCGATTTTCGGACGATGTTGCCGTCGATCAGGAAATTCTGCCCGAGCGAGCGCCGTGGCGTGTGGCCGAGGCCGGTGAGCAGCTCGCGCGTGGCGGAAGGCGTGAGGGGCATGTCAGGGTCAGTTTCTAGAGCGTTTTAAAATTAGTTTAGCCACGAAGGATCACAAAGAACACAGAGAACAACCTTTCTTTCAGCTCTATGCGATCTTTCGTGGCAAAAAATCCGGTTAACTGCTTATTAAGAGTCCAAGCGGAGGGAACGACATCCTCGCTGTGGTTAAGGTGATATAGTTACGGTTTTATTTAAAATGCTTTAGGCGCGGCGGAAATCTGCGACGAGCCGGGCGGGGTCGGCGGCTTTCATCAGCGCTTCGCCGACGAGCACGGCGTGGGCTCCGGCGGCCCGCACCCGGGCGGCATCGGCGCCAGTGAAGATGCCGCTTTCGCTCACGGCGATGACATCCTTGGGGAATTGCGGAATGAGCCGCTCGCTGAGCGCCAGATCGGTCTTGAAGATGGCGAGGTCGCGGTTGTTCACGCCGATGATTTTCGCGCCCTGTGCGACGGCCCGGGCGAGGTCGGCCTCATTGTGGATCTCAAACAATGCATCGAGGCCCGCCGCATCTGCGGCGCCATGCAGGGTTTTTATTTCTTCATCGGTCAACGCGCGCACAATGATGAGGATCGCGCTGGCCCCGGCTTCACGGGCCTGGAGAACCTGGATGGGATGGACAAAAAAATCCTTCCGCAGGCAGGGCGGGGGATTCGACAAGCTCACCCCAGGTGGATTGGATCCACCCGTGCCTTGCCCATCGCGGAAACGGCTGGTCACGTCGCGCAGGTCGGCGAGCGAGCCGCCAAAATACTTTTCATCGGTGAGAATCGAAAGGGCGTCGGCGCCGGCCGCGCGATAGGCCAGCGCCTGCGTGATGGCATCGGCGTTTTGCTTGATCTCGCCGGCCGACGGAGAGCGGCGCTTGATCTCGGCAATGACCGCGAGGCGGCGATCGGCGCGGCGCAACGCGGTGGCGAACGACGGCGGTCGGGGCAGCGTGACATCGAGGCGCGCGAGTTCGCCCTCGGAAACCGGCCGCACGAGCGGGGCGATCTCGCGGCGCTTATGGGCCATGATCTCGGTAAGTTTGTCGGACATGCTAAATTATCGAGAAAACAGGAGAATAAAGGAAAGGTAAGAAGAAAAATTTGTTTTAAACCGCGGATGGACGCAGATAAACGCAGATTCAATCAAAGAGAAGCGGACAAAAAGCTTAATCGTGGAGAGCACGAATAAGCACGGGGGGCTTGATGCTCGCGTTTATTATTCATGCTCTACACGGCTATCTTTACGTTCTTGCTTTCGTTGTGTGAAAAAATCCGCGTCCATCTGCGTCCATCCGCGGTTAAAATTAGCCTTTGTCTTTGTCGTCCTCCTGTATTGCGTGGTTTTAACATGAGTGCGATCGAAGACCTTTGTTCCACCATCGCCCGGCTGCGCGCGCCCGACGGCTGCCCGTGGGATCGCGAACAGACGCACCAGACGCTCACGCGCTGCCTGATCGACGAATGCAGCGAGTTGCTCGACACGATCGACCGCATGGACTCGCCGCATATGCGCGAGGAGCTGGGCGACGTGCTCGTACAGGTGGTGTTCCATGCCCAGCTCGCCGCCGAGCGCGGCGAGTTCGACTTCGAAGCCGTGGCGCGTGACATCAACGACAAGCTTATCCGCCGCCATCCGCACGTCTTTGGCGAGGGCAAGCTCGACACCTCCGACCAGGTCATGACGCTGTGGGAGCAAATCAAGGCCGGCGAAAAAAAGGCGGCGGGCAAAGCCGAAGGTGAACCGAAGCTTTTCAAGGAGCTGCCACCGCGCCTGCCGGCGCTCATGTTTGCGGAAGCGGTTTGGAAACAGATCCAGAAAAAGAACCTGCCCGTCAACGGCGCGGTGGATGCGGCGCGTGTGCAAGCCCTGGGCGGAAAGCTGACCGAGGCTGAAGCCGGCCGGCGTTTGTTTGAGCTGGCCGCGGCCTGCCGGGCCAACGGCATCGATCCCGAAAGCGCGCTGCGGCTCGAGACGGCGCGGGTCATGCGCGAAGTGGAAGCCAAGGCGTTGTCTTGAATTACAGATTACAAATTACAGATTTCAGATGGATCGATGGCCGCGAATGATAGAGAATTTGAAATCTGTAATGGGCTCCACAAACTCCGCGCCTCTGCCGCCCAAGATCGCCGCCGACTGGCTGGCGCCGTTCCTGGAGTTCCTGCAGAAGGAGCGGCGCTATTCTGACTACACGGTGCGCAATTACCGGCAGGCCTTTGAGGATTTCTGGCGCTGGCTCGATGCCGCCGGCCTGTGGACGCGCGGGATCGACCGCCTCGGGCCGCGCGACGTGCGCGACTTCGTCATCGAAGCGCAAGCGCGCTTCGGCCGGCGCACGCTGCACAACCATGTGTCGGGCTTGCGCGCGTTTTTCAAATTCTGGATCAAGCGGGGCCGGCTCGGCGCGAATCCGTTCGTTGGCCTGGCCCTGCCAAAACTCGAGAAGGCGCTGCCGAAATTCCTGACCGAGAAACAAATGGTCGACCTGCTGGCCGGGCCGCTGCGGCTGCTCGAGAACAAAAGCCTCGATGCTTTCACCGCCTGGCGCGACCGGCTCGTGCTGGAACTGCTTTACGGCGGCGGCCTGCGCGTGAGCGAGCTGGTCGGCCTCGATTACGGGCAGGTCGAGTTCGACCGCGGGGTGGCGCGCGTGCTCGGCAAGGGGCACAAGGAACGGCTTTGCCCGCTCGGTCAGGTGGCAATGGCTGTGCTCACGAAATGGAAAAATGAGTTTGCGCGCGACGCGGGCTTCGCCGCGCCGGTCGTGGTCAATGCGCACTACCAGCGGCTCAATGTGCGCGCCGTGCAGCTCATCGTGAAAAAGTACCTCGCGCTGGCCGACCTGCCGATGGACCTTTCGCCGCACAAGCTGCGGCACAGTTACGCGACGCATCTGCTCAATGCCGGTGCCGACCTGCGGCTGGTGCAGGAGCTGCTCGGCCACGCCAGCCTGTCCACCACGCAAATCTACACCCACACGAGCGTGGCGCGGCTGAAGGAAGTTTATGACAAGGCCCACCCGCGGGCGTGAAACGATGGATTACAGATTAAAAATTACAGATTACAGATCGCAGGTCGGAATATTTAATCTGCAATCTGTGATTTGTAATCTGTAATCATAGCGAGGCAATGGCCTCGCTCATCACTTCACAGGCCTTGTCGATCGCCGCGCCTTCGTGCGCGGTGCTGAGGAACCAGCTTTCGTACGCGCTGGGCGGCAGGTAAACGCCACGGTCGAGGCAGGTGTGGAAAAATTTCGCGAAGAGTTTGGCGTCGCTAGTGAGCGCGGTGGCGTAGTCACGCACCGGCAGATTCGTGAAAAACAGGGAAAGCATCGACCCGACCTGCGGCACTTGCGCCGGCAGGCCTTTCTTTTTGGCGGCGTCTTGCAGGGCGTCGCGCATCTGCCGGCCGAGCGCATGGAGCCGCTCGTAAGGATCTTCTTCCTTCAGGAGTTTTAATGCGGCGATGCCCGCCGCCATCGCGAGCGGGTTGCCGCTGAGCGTGCCGGCCTGGTAGACCGGGCCGAGCGGCGCAAGCTGGTCCATGATGCTGGCGCGGCCGCCGAAGGCGCCGACGGGCAGGCCACCGCCGATGATCTTGCCCAGGCAGGTGAGGTCGGGTGTGACTTTTTCCAGTTCCTGCACGCCGCCCAGCGCGAGGCGGAAGCCGGTCATCACTTCGTCAAAGATCAGCAGGGTGTCCTGGGCGGTGCAGGCGGCGCGAATGTGCTTTAAATAGTCGGGCACCGCGGGAACGAATCCGACATTGCCCATGTAAGGTTCGACGATGACCGCGGCGATTTGCCCGGGGTATCGGGCGAAGGCCATGGCGAGCGCGGCATGTTCGTTGAATGGCAGCACGATGGTTTCCTCGGTGAACGCATCCGGCACGCCGGCGCTGTCGGGATGGCCGTGCGTGAGCGCGCCGGAACCGGCCTTGACCAGCAGCGAGTCGGAGTGGCCGTGGTAGCAGCCGGAAAACTTGACGATTTTATCGCGGCCGGTGAATCCGCGTGCGAGGCGGATGGCCGACATGGTGGCCTCGGTGCCGCTGTTGCACATGCGTACTTTCTCGATCGACGGCACGAAACTCGTGATGAGCTCGGCCATCTCGACCTCGTAGGGATTGGGCGTGCCGAACGACGTGCCGTTTTCCAGCGCGGCGGCAATGGCGGCCTTGATCTTCGGATGGTTGTGCCCGTGGATGGCCGGGCCCCAGGTGCAGACAAAGTCGATCAACTCGCGGTCGTCGGCCGTGACTAGCGTCGCGCCGCGCGCGGCCTTGACGAAGAACGGTGTGCCGCCGACGGAGCGAAAGGCGCGGACGGGGGAGTTGACGCCGCCGGGCATGAGCTGCAGCGCCCGGGCGAAGAGTTGGTCGGAGATAGGAGAAGGCATTTTTTAACCGCTAATTTTCGCTAATCGGCGCTAATTTTTTTGTTTGGTACGGGCGAATCGTTTCCACTCAAGTTTTTCGGGACAACCAAAATTAACAAGATAACCGACCGGATTGCCGGTGGCTTTGAGGTAATTGAGCAATTGAGCTTCGTGCTCAGAGGTAAGCGAGGAAGCCGTTTTGAGTTCAACCACGATGTGTTCGGATACAAGCAAATCGGGCCGAAGCTTTTTACGCAATGGCTGACCTTTGTAGGTTATTGTGAGCTCAGCTTGAGGTAGAAATGGAATTTTGTGAGCAGCCAACTCTTGTTCCAAGGCTTCCTGATAGATGTCCTCCGTGAAGCCATGACCAAGCTCGTTATAAACCTCGAAAGCTGTGGCCATGAAATCGTAGCCTTCCTGCTGCAATGGTTCGGTATTCATATCACCATATTAGCGTGAATTAGCGACGATTAGCGGTTTAATTTCAGTTCAGGGATGGGATCATCAGTGCGCATAAGTGTTCATCAGTGGTTAAAAAAACTCACTCACATTATAGCGCGATTTAGCGACGATTAGCGGTTTCAATTCACATATTTCTGCACGATGGGAATGCGGCGGCCGATGCCGAAGGCGAGGGGAGTGATGCGCAGGCCGGGTGCCGCTTGTTTGCGTTTGTATTCGTTCAAATCGACTTTGCGCACGACGTCGTTGACGACGGCCTCGGCAAAGCCCTGCGCGATGAGATCGCGGCGCGAAAGGCCTTCCTCGACGTAGCCGCGAAGGATGGTATCGAGCAGGTCGTAGGGCGGCAGGCTGTCCTGGTCGGTCTGGTCGGGGCGCAGTTCGGCGCTGGGCGGCTTGTCGATGCTCGATTGCGGGATGGGCGGCCGCCGGCCGTCGCGGCGCGCGTCGTCATTGATCCAGCGGGCGAGGGCGTAAACCTGCGTCTTGAACACGTCGCTGATGACGGCGAGGCCGCCGGCCATGTCGCCGTAAAGCGTGCAATAACCGACGGCGACTTCGCTTTTGTTGCCGGTGGTGAGGAGCAGCGCGCCGAATTTGTTCGAGAGCGCCATCATGAGCACGCCGCGCACGCGGGCCTGGATGTTTTCCTCGGTGACGTCGCGCGGGCGCCCGGTGAAAATCGGCGCGAGCGCGGCCTCGCACGCGGTCACGGCCTCGGCAATGGCGATGGTCTCGAAGCGGACGCCAAGGTTTTCGGCGAGCACGCGGGCATCGTCGCGCGAGTGCTGCGATGAGATCGTCGAGGGCAGGGAAACGCCAATGACGTTTTTCGGGCCGAAGGCTGCGGCGGCGATCACGCCGACGACGGCGGAGTCGATGCCGCCGCTGAGGGCGACGAGCGCGCTCTTGAAACCGCTTTTGTCCGCATAGTCGCGCAGGCCGAGGACGAGGGCGGAGGAAATATCGGCCGGGCTGTCGTCATTGTGGGGCGGAGAGGCGAGGGGCGATGGGCGAGAGGCCGTGTCGACCACGCGCAGTTCCTCGGAGAAGGCGGCGAGTTCCGCGCAAATCCGGCCTTGCGCATCGGCCACGAGGCTGCGTCCGTCGAAAATGAGTTCGTCGTTGCCGCCGATGGCGTTGACGTAGGCGACCGGGCAGCCGAGGGCGCGGGCGGCGTCGGTGACGAGCGTCTGGCGCAAGTGGCCCTTGCCGTGGTGCCAGGGGCTCGCCGAAAGGTTCACCATCAGGTCGCAGCCTTCCGCCGCGAGCAGTTTGACGGGATCAAGGCCGTGGTAGAGCCGGCGGGTGGCAATGGTCGGATGCGTCCAAATGTCCTCGCAGATCGTGACGCCGATTTTTTTCCCGGCGAAGGCGATGGTGCGTGGCGCGGCGGCGGGCTCGAAATAGCGGTCTTCGTCGAACACATCGTAGGTCGGCAGGAGACATTTGCGCGTAATCAGGGCGATTTCGCCGCGGTGACAGAACGCGGCGGCGTTGGAGAACGGACGGCCCTGGCCGCTCGTGTTGGTTTCAACAAAGCCCACGAGCGCGGGTACGTCGCCCACGGCGGCGGCGATCTCGGCGAGCGAGGATTCTACGTCCGGCACGAAGCGGCGCTTGAAGAGCAAGTCGCGGGGCGGATAACCGCACACGGCGAGTTCGGGAAAAACGACGAGTTCCGCGCCTTGCGCCACGAGCGCGGCATAGGCGTCGAGGATCTTGCGGCGGTTGCCGGCGAGGTCACCGACGGTGGTGTTGAGTTGGGCGAGGCCGAGGCGCATGCGGTAAGTTGGCGACCGTGAAGGAAAAAAAGTGCGCTGACAACCATTGAGCCGATTTTTAACCACTGATGAGCACTGATGAGCACTAATATTTCTTAACCGCTGGTGGACGCAGATGGACTCCTGATACTTGAAAACCTGACACCTGATATTTTTCCGGTGCCATAGGATCTATTTGGGATTTGGCGTTTGAGCTTTTTTCACAGATTCTACGTCATGCGTTCCATGAAGTTGTTAAAGTTTATGCTGCCATGGGTTGCCGCCGTGGCGATTGTCCGCGCGGATGCACCCGTCGGCCTCACGCTCGACCAGGCCCTGGCGGCGGTCGAGCACGCCAACGTCACCACCTTGCTCAGTCGCGAGGCCGTGGCGCAGGCTGTTGAAGCCGCGAACCAGCAACGGGTGAATCTCCTGCCGCAGATCGCCTTCACGGCGAGCCAGCAGCGCGCGCTCATCGTCAGCACCCAGAGTGCCGTGCTCGTGCAGAGCGGCCCGGGTAATCGCTTCAATGGCCTGCTCACGGCCAACTATAACCTGCTCGATTCGTCGCAGATTGAAAACTACCGCTCGGCGCGCACGGCCGTGAAGGGGGCCCAGCTCAATTATCAGGCCACGTTGCAATCCGTGCTCGCGGTGGTGGCGAATGCATATTTCACCTATTTGCACGATCTGCATCGCATCGATGTGCTCGATTCCAACCTTGCGCGCGACAAATCGTTGCTCGACCTCGCGCAGGCCCAGTTGCACGCCGGCGTGGCCACGCAGATTGACGTCACCCGCGCCGAGGCCGAACTCGCCACCGACGAGCAGGCGCGCCTGCAACAGGACACGACCGTTTACCAGAGCGAGCTGCAGTTCAAGCGTCTGCTCGATCTCGACCTGGGACAGCCGCTCAAGCTGGCCGATTTTCCCGTGCAGCAGGCGGACACGACGGAGTTTGATGTGGGCACGGAACAGCATGCCTTCGCGGTGCGTCCCGATTACCTGAGTGGAAAAAGCCTGCTGAAGCAAAACCAGCAGGATGTGCTGGCCGCAAAATACGAGAACCTGCCCACGCTCAGCCTGGTGGGCGATTACGGCCAGGCCCAGCTGCGCGCATTCGATGGCAAGGCGAAGGAAGAGTGGCTGGCCGGCGTGGAATTTGACCTGCCCATCTTCGACGGCCTCAAGGCCCGGGCCGACCGGCGGGCGGCGCTTTCCCATTTGCGCGCGCAGGAGCGCAGCCTGCGCGATCTCACCACCCAGGTTTCATCGGAAGTCCGACTCGCGATCCAGGATGCGCGTTCGCGTTTTGCGCAAATCGCCCTCGCCCAAAAAAGTTTCCAGCTCGCCGATGAGCAGTTGCGCCTGGCCAGCCTGCGTTTCAAACAGGGCGTGGCCGACAACCAGGAAGTCATCGATGCGCAAAACGGCCTCGCCGTCGCCGGGGACGGCCTTAACGACGCCATCTATCAATACAACCTGAGCCGCGTCGAACTGGCGCGCGCCAAGGGCGAGGTGAGGGAGATTCTGCAGGAGAAGGCGCCGTGACCGAAGCTCGCCTGGTCCTCGCTTCCGCTTCGCCCCGCCGCCAGCAGCTCCTGGCCGGG
>Ga0210398_10000042_pt1 | contig 152726 bp, 131 predicted proteins | sample IncBWC4OmetaG_FD_161047 | JGI IMG/M metagenome (GOLD analysis project Ga0210398, IMG submission 161047) | Forest soil microbial communities from Barre Woods Harvard Forest LTER site, Petersham, Massachusetts, United States - Inc-BW-C-4-O | ecosystem: Environmental > Terrestrial > Soil >... | reverse complement strand
ATCACCGCGACGAGTGGCGGTGTGAATGGGGCCGCGACCGTCGCGATCACACAAGATCCAGTCGCGAGCGTCACCCTGGCACCCCCGTCTTCCAGCATCTCCGCCACGCAGACGCAGCAGCTCACCGCGACGTTGAAAGACGCGGGCGGAACAGTGCTCACCGGTCGAGCGATCACGTGGTCGTCGAGCAATACCGCGATCGCAACCGTGTCGAACACGGGCCTCGTGTCTCCCACGGGCGCGAATGACAGTGGCACCGTCACGATCACCGCGACGAGTGGCGGCGCGAATGGGACGGCGACGGTCGCGATCACACAAGATCCAGTCGCGAGCGTCACCCTGGCACCCCCGTCTTCCAACATCTCCGCCACGCAGACGCAGCAGCTCACCCCGACTTTGAAAGATGCGGGCGGAACGGTGCTCACTGGTCGAGCGATCACGTGGTCGTCGAGCAATACAGCGATTGCAACCGTGTCGAACACCGGCCTCGTGTCTCCCACGAGCGCGAATGACAGCGGCACCGTCACGATCACCGCGACGAGTGGGGGCGTGAACGGGACCGCGACCGTCGCGATCACACCGGATCCAGTGGCGAGTGTGACTATCGCACCGCCGACATCCACGATCAGCGCGACGCAGACCCAGCAGCTCAACGCAACGCTCAAGGACGCCGGCGGAACGGTGCTGACCGGGCGAGCGGTGACGTGGACAACCAGCGACCCGACGATCGCGACGGTGTCAAATACCGGGCTCGTGTCGCCCACGGGACCAAATGACACCGGGACCGTGACGATCACCGCGACGAGTGGCGGTGTGAATGGGACAGCGACGGTCGCGATTACCCCGGACCCCGTCGCGAGTGTCACGGTCGCGCCGCCGACATCGACCATCAACGCGACCCAGACTCAGCAACTGAATGCGACGTTGAAGGACGCAGGCGGCACGGTGCTTACGGGGAGAACGGTGACCTGGACATCGAGCAATACCGGGATCGCAACGGTGTCGAACACCGGGCTCGTCTCGCCGACTGGGCCCAATGACACTGGCACCGTGACGATTACGGCCACCAGTGGCGGAGCCAATGGGACGGCGACGGTGACCATCGCGCCGGATCCGGTCGCGAGCGTCACCGTCGCACCCCCCACCTCCACGATCACCACGGCACAGACCCAGCAACTGACGGCGACGCTGAAGGACGCAGGCGGCACGGTGCTCACGGGGAGAACGGTGACGTGGACGTCGAGCAATACCGGAGTCGCGACGATATCGAACACGGGCCTCGTTCAACCCGTCGGCGCGGTGAACGACACCGGCACGGTGACCTTCACCGCGGCGAGCGGCAGCGCGAACGGCACGGCGACGGTCGACATCACGAACCCATCCGTGACGTCGGTTGGCGTCAATCCGTCGAGCGCGACGATCTTCGCGACGTCGCCGAGTAACCAGATTCAGTTGGGTGCGACGACGACGCCGGCCGGCATCGCCGTCACATGGTCGAACGGCGGCTCGGCCATCGCCAATGTCGATGGAAACGGGCTCGTGACCGCCGCGGGTACGGCGGCCGGTCCGGTGACGATCACGGCGACGAGCACGAACAGCCCGGCATCCGGCTCGTCGGCCATCACCGTGATCGGCCACGTGCAGACGGTCAACGTGAACGCCGGCACGACGACCCTCAGTCTGTCCGGCACGAACAGCACTACCGCGTCGGCGCAGTTGCTCGATACATTCGGCACCGATGTCTCATCGCAACGCGAGGTCACGTGGACATCGTCCGATGGGTCGACGGTGACGATCAACGGGAGCTCGGGGCCGATCGTCGCCAACCCCGCGACGACGGTGATCACCCTGCAGGCGGTGTCGACGAACAGCGGGTCGGTGACGATCACGGCCACGACCGATGATGGAGCGCAGGGCTCCGTGACGATCACGGTCGGTCCATGAACGGTCGCGTTCTCGTTTTGTCCGTGGTCCCGATCGTACCGCTCGTCGCACAAGAGCTGCCGCTCAAGCGCACCGCGCCGGCAGCCATCGTGATCGCCTGCCCGGCCTTCACCGCGCCCATTGGCCCGGTCCGCGCCCAGACCGACGAAGCCAACCGCATGGCCACCCTGGGCGCCGAAGCCGCCCTCGAGGGCGACCACAAGTCGGCGCGCGATTTGTTTCTGCAAGCCGCCCAACTCAACCAAGGCGATGCGAGTCTCGCCTATCGCCTCGGTCGAGAGGACGAGGAGATGGGCGACAAGCCGGACGCTGTTCTCGAGTACTGTCGCTACCTATTTCTGTCCCCGACCGCTGGCGACGCCGCGCAGATCCGCGACAAGGTGGCGGCGATCTTGCCTGGTCCGAAATTGGCCCGCGGCATGACGATAGTCGATCGGTTCAGAGACGGCGTGCAAGCCTACGACCGATCTGATTGGGGCGATGCCGCGCAGGCATTCTCGGACGTGGTCGCCGCGGCCCCGGGCTTTGGGCCCGCGTTCTACGATCGCGCACTTGCCCTCGGGCACCAACATCACCAACTGGCGGCCATTCGCGACTTCGACCAATATCTCGGCTTGACGCCAGCCGCCGGCGATAGCGAAGCCGTGAGCCAGCGCCAACTCGCCCTCCGCCGCGAGTTGCCGAGCGCCACGGCGGCGTTCTGGCTGGGCCTGATCCCGGGGGGAGGCCAGTACTATACGCGGCAGCCCGTCCTCGGCGTCCTCGTGACCGGCGCCGCGGCGGGTGCGGTCGCCTGGGGGGTGCAGTCGCAGACGGTCACCAAGGCGGCGACTTTTACGGACCGGAACGGGCACCCGTACACGCAGAATTACCAGACGACTGAGCAGAAGAATCTGGGGGCTGGCATCGGGGTGGCCGCCGGCGTAACCCTCCTGGCGGCGATTGAAGCCGCGATTGTCGCCCATAACCTCAATTTTCGCTGACCCCCCTGGCTCCGAACGAAGTGGTATCACTCCTGCACAGAGCGCTCCGAGTGAGATTCGTGCTGTGGTCAGCACTCGCGATCGCCGCCATCGGGATTGCCGTCGCCTGTTCCCATGAGGCGACCGGCCCGAATTCCCAGGGCATCACGGACATTGTGATGACCCCCGATACCTTGAACCTCGCGATCGGCGACACGGCGACCGTCCTGGCACAACCCGTGACCGCCAGCGGGTCGCACGTCAGTGGCCAGACGCTGTTCTGGTCGACCAGTGACCCCACGATCGCGACGGTCACCCAGGGCGGCAAAGTCACGGGTGTAGCCGTCGGCGCCGTCAATATCGATGCCAGCACGGCGGGCGTATCTCCAACGCACCCGGCGCGGGTCTTCGTCGTCTCCGTACCGGTCTCCAAGGTCATCGTCGCCCCACCCTCGGTCACGCTCCGCGTCGGCGACGCGTTCCAGTTTACCGATACGACGAAGGACGCGTCCGGCAATGTCCTCACCGGCCGCACGGTGGTGTGGTCGAGCAGTGACACGACGATCGCCCCCGTCGACCAGGCGGGCCTCGTGCTCGCCAAAGCCCTCGGCACAGTGACCATCACCGCGAGCTCCGGCAAGGCCAGCGGCACCGGCAGCGTGACGGTCAGTCTCGTCCCGGTCAAGAAGATCCTGATCGCGCCGTCGAACCCCTCGGTCATCGTCCACGACTCGACGCAGCTGTCGGCGACCACCGAGGACTCGGTGGGCAACGTGCTCACAGGCCGGGTGATCACTTGGTCGTCGTCGAATTCCGCCATCTCGACGGTCGACGCGAACGGCGTGGTGACCGGCGTGAAGGTCGGCGTCGATACGATCACGGCGACCAGTGGTGCCGCCAGCGCGTCGGTTGCGTTCACGGTGCAGGCCGTGCCGATCAACGCGGTCGTCATCTCGCCGCAGTCATCGAACCTGCTCGTCGGACAACAGCAGACCCTGACCGCTGAGGTCACGGACAACTCGGGGAATCCGATCGCCGGATCGACCGTCACGTTCGCCAGCGGCACGCCTGGGGTGGCGACCGTGACCGCGACCGGCCCGTTGACCGCGACCGTTACGGCCATCGGATCGGGACAGGCGACGATTACCGGCACGAGCGGCACGAAATCCGGAACCGCGACGATCAACGTCGCGATTGTCCCCGTCGCATCGGTGACCGTTACGCCGACGCCTGACACAGTCACGCTCGGCGGCACCGTTCAACTCACGGCGACACTCAAGGATTCAGCCGGCAATACGCTCACGGGTCGCGCGGTGACCTGGGCATCGCTGAATTCCGGCATCGCCACGGTCTCGGCCACGGGACTGGTGACGTCCGTCGGCGTCGGCACGGCGGGTATTACCGCGACGAGCGGCGGCAAGAGCGGGTTTGCCGAGGTCACCGTCAATCAGGTGCCGGTCGGCTCGGTGACGATCACGCCGCAGAATGACACAGTCAGCGTCGGCGCACAGAAGCAACTCGCCGTCACGGTCGTCGACGCGAACGGGCATACGATCACGAACCCGGCAGTCACGTGGAGCTCGCCGACCCCCGGCATCGCCATCGTGTCCAGCACGGGGCTCGTGCAAGGCGTGGCGACCGGCACCGCGCAGATCATCGCCGCGAGCGGTGGCAAGGCAGATACGAACACGACGCTCGTCGTCCAGGCGTCGGTCGCGACCGTGAACGTGTCGATCGGATCGTCGACGATCGCGGTCGGAGGCACGACCGTCGTGACAGCGACATCGAAGGACGGCACTGGCAATGTCTTGCCCGGACGGAGCGTCACGTGGTCGTCGGGCGGGACAGGCACCGCGAGCGTGAGCGCCGGAGGCGTCGATCCCACCACGCAGCTCGACACGGCAACGGTGACCGGCGTCGCGATCGGCGGCCCCTTGTCGATCACCGCGACGTCGTCGAACAACGTCCAGGGAAGCGCGCAGGTGACCGTGGCCACGGCGATCAATCATATCAACCTGTCGCCGAACCAGTTCACCATGAACACGCACGCCACCCGCGCGGTCACAGCGACGGCGTTCGATGTGAACAACCACGCGATCAGCGGTGTCGTGTTCACCTGGACCACGAAGTCGGGCGGCACCATCGCGGCCGTTGACCAGACGGGCCTCGTGACCGGCGTCGGACCGGGGAGCGATTCGGTGTATGCGTCGGCTCAGGGCATCACGGGCGGCGCAGGGGTCACCGTCAATCAGGTTCCGGCGGCGACGGTCATCATCGTACCCGCCAGCTCGACCATGCCGAACAACTCGACCCTGCAGTTGGGAGACACGGTCAAGGATGCCGCCGGCGATACGCTCCTCAATCGCACGGTCACGTGGAAGTCGAGCGACAATACGATCGCGACGGTGTCGGCCACCGGTCTCGTGCAACCCGGGACCGCAAGCCCGGATACCGGCATGGTCACCATCACGGCGACGAGCGCCAGCGCGAATGGTACGGCGACCGTGCATGTCGTGTATCCGACGGTGACCAACGTCTCGGTGACGCCGTCGCCGGATACGATCTACGCGACGTCGCCAAACAACGGACCGGTCAATCTCACGGCGACGACGACGCCAGCCGGCGTTCCGGTCGCGTGGTCCAACAGCAACACGGCGGTCGTAACCGTGAGCGGGACTGGAGTGGTCACGCCGACCGGTACCGCGGCAGGTACGGCGACGATCACCGCGACGAGCCCGCCGGGGGGAACCGCGACCGGGACCGCGACCGTAGTCGTCCTCGGTCACATCCAGACGGTGAACGTCAATCCGGGCACGACGATCTTGAGCGTGAGTGGAACCATTCAGCCGATTACCACGACCGTGACCGCGCAGTTGATCGATTCGTTCGGCACCGATGTCTCGAGCCAGCGAATGGTTACCTGGGCGACGTCGGATCCGACGAGCGTCACGATCAGTACCGCCGGACCCGTTCTTGCCACGACACCAATCACCTTGACGGCGATAGCCAACAATAGCCTGACGGTGACGATCACCGCGACATCGAGTGATGGCACGGTGGGCACGACTGTCATCACGGTGCTGCCATGAGACGGGCGACGGTTCTCTGGCGCGGCCTCGTGATCGGAGTGCCGCTCATGCCGCTCTCAGCGCAGGAGTTGCCGCTCAAGCGCGCATTGCCGGCGGCGACCGTCGTGGCGTGTCCGGCGTTCCCCGCGCCGATATCCCCCGTCCGCGCCCAGGTCGACGAAGCCAACCGCCTCGCCACCCTCGGCGCCGAAGCCGCCCTCGAGGGCGATCACAAGTCGGCGCGGGATTTGTTTCAGCAAGCAGCCCAGCTCAATCAGGTCGATGCCAGTCTCGCCAATCGCCTCGGTCGCGAGGACGCGGAGATGGACGACAAGCCGGCCGCTATTCGCGAGTACTGTCGCTACTTGTTCTTGTCGCCGGGCGCCAGCGATGCCGGGCAGATCCGGGACAAGCTGACGGCGATCTTGTCGGGTCCCGACTTGAGTCGGGGCACGACGATGGTCGAGCGCTTTCGTGCAGGGGTGGCGGCGTACGACGCATCGAACTGGGGTGACGCGGTGCAGGCGTTCACCGATGTCGTTGCCGCGGCCCCCGGCTTTGCGCCGGCATTCTACGATCGCGCACTTGCCCTCGCGCACCAGCACCACCAACCGGCGGCCATTCGCGATTTCGACCAATATCTCCGCTTGACGCCCGCCGGTGATAGCGACGCCGTGCACGAGCGCCAAGTCGCCCTCCGCCGGGAGTTGCCGAGCGCCACGGCGGCGTTCTGGTTGGGCTTGATCCCCGGGGGCGGACAGTACTACACGCACCAACCCGTACTTGGCGTAGTGGTGACCGGCGCCGCGGCGGGCGCGGTCGTCTGGGGGGTGCAGTCCCAGACGGTCACCAAGACGGCGACCTTCACGGACCGAAACGGGCACCCGTACACGCAGACGTTTCAAGCGAGCGAGCAGAAGAATCTTGCGGCGGGGATCGGGGCGGCGGCCGGGGTGACGCTGTTAGGGGCGATTGAGGCCGCCGTCGTCGCCCATAACCGCTCCAGTGGCCTCGCGCCGATCGTCGTTGCCAACCATGGGCAAGTGGGCATCGGACTCAGGCTCGCGATTCGCTAACACGGCATCACTTCTGCACGTCAGCAGGGCATGGCGGTACTTCGTCGCTGTGCCTACGTCCTCACGCTGGCGGCGTGCTCCTCGAGCACGACCGGCCCGAATGCGCACGGCGTAGCCGATATCGTCATGACGCCGGACACGTTGACGGTCGCCGTCGGCGACTCGGCGACGATTCAGGCGCAACCCGTGACCGCCAGCGGCGCGTCCATCAGCGGCGTCACGCTCTTTTGGTCCACGAGCGACCCGTCCATTGCCACGGTCGATCAGCAGGGCACGGTCAAAGCCGTCGCGGCCGGCACGGCGACCATCGATGCCAGTTACGCGGGCGTGTCGCCGAAGCAACCCGCGCATGTCACCGTCGTCGGCGTGCCGGTGGCATCGATCGTCATTGCGCCGACGACGGTCACGCTCCGTATCGGCGCGACGTTTCAGTTTACGGATACGACGAAGGATGCGGCTGGCCACATACTGACGGGCCGCACGGTCGTGTGGTCCAGTAGTGACACGACGGTGGCGACCGTCGATCAGGCCGGCCTCGTCATCGCGAAGAAGCAAGGCTCGATGACGATTACCGTCGCGTCAGGTTCGGTCAGCGCGAATGCCGCGGTGACGGTCACGGCCGTGCCTGTCGCGAAAATCGTGATCGCCCCGAAGAATCCAACGGTGATTGTCGGCCAAACGACACAACTCCTCGCGACGCCCGAAGACTCGATCGGAGATCCGTTGACCGGCCGCGTCGTCACCTGGGCCTCATCCGATACGACGACGGCGAAGATCAATCAGAGCGGCATCGCAACCGGCGTGAAAGCCGGGTCGGTCACGATCACCGCCACGTCAGAAGGCGTGTCGGCCATGACGACGCTCATCGTGCAGGCAGTACCCATCAACGCTGTGGCCATCTCACCACAGTCATCCAACCTGCTCGTTGGCCAGACGGTGTCGTTGACGGCCGAGGTGACCGATAACACGGGCAGTCCGATCCCCGGCGCGACGGTGACGTTCTCGAGCAATGCGACCGGTGTCGCGACGGTTACGGCAACGGGACCGCTCACGGCGACCGTGACCGCGGTCAGCGCCGGACAGGCGACCATCACGGGCACGAGCGGTGGCAAGACTGGATCGGCCACCATCAACGTCGCGCAGGTCCCGGTGGGCTCCGTGACCATCACGCCGCCGAGCGCGAGCGTGACCCTCGGCGGCACGGTGCAGCTCGCGGCGACGGTGAAGGACACCGCCGGCAACGTGCTCTCTGGACGTACCGTCACGTGGACGTCGCTCAGCACGAGCATCGCGACGGTATCGGCCACTGGCCTCGTGAAATCGGTCGGCGTCGGCAGCACCGTGATCAGCGCCACGAGCGGTGGTCAGACGGGGCTCGCGACCGTCACCGTGCTCCAAGTGCCCGTCGGCTCGGTCACGATATCGCCGAAGCGAGACACGATTACGGTGAGCGCGCAGAAGCAGCTGAGCGTGACGGTGATCGATTCGCTGGGGCATCCCATCAACAATCCGACCGTCGCCTGGACGTCGACGAACAATAGCATCGCGACGGTGACGAGCACCGGGCTAGTTCAAGGGGTCACCGCGGGCACGGCGCAGATCATCGCCCAGAGCGGCACAAAGGCGGACACGAATACGACCGTTGTGATCCAAGCGCCAGTCGCATCCGTGACCGTGTCGATCGGATCGTCGACCATCGCGGTCGGAGGCACGACCGTCGTGACGGCCACGTCGAAAGATGGCAGCGGGAATGTCCTCTATGGACGCGCGGTCACGTGGTCGTCGAGCGCCGCTGGGACCGCGACGGTCAGCACCGGTGGCGTTGACCCGAGCTCGCAGCTCGACACCGCGACGGTGACCGGTATCGCGGCCGGTGGTCCCGTGACGATGACCGCGACGTCGTCGAACAATGTGCACGGCAGCGCGAAGGTCACGGTGTCGAGCGCCATCAATCACATCGTGCTCTCGCCAAACCAGTTCACGGTGAACACGCATGCGACCCAACAGGTTATGGCGCAGGCGTTCGACATCAATAATCACCCGATCCCCGGCGTCACGTTCACCTGGACAACCAAGTCCGGTGGCACGATCGCGAGCGTCGCTCAAACCGGCATCGTGACCGGTGTGGCGCCGGGCAACGACTCCGCGTTCGCTTCGAGTCAGGGTGTCACGGGCGGTGCCGCGGTCACCGTGAAGCTCGTGCCTGTGGCGACGGTCATTGTCGACCCCGACAGCTCACAGATTACGACGAAGAAGAGTCAACATGTTCAGCTCACGGACACGTTGAAGGATGCGCAGGGTGATACGCTGCTCGGCCGCACGGTCACCTGGTCGTCGAGCAACACCACAATCGCTACGGTGTCAGCCGCGGGTCTCGTCCAGCCCGCCGGGAGTGACACCGGCTTTGTCACGATTACGGCGACCGCCGAGAGCAAGAAGGGCACGGCCAAGGTGCACGTGACCTCGCCCTAGTAGCGACCGAGATAGCGGTCGATCTCCCACGCGCTGACGTGCTCGATGTACTCCGACCACTCCTCGTGCTTCGCCTCGAGGTAGCGCTCGTAGATGTGTTCGCCGAGCGCGTCGCGAATGACGCGGTCCTTCTCCAGATAGTCGAGCGCTTCGTGCAGATCGCGCGGCAGTTGGTCGATCCGATAGCGGCGGCGCTCGCGATAGGACATGCGCGCGATGTTCTTGTTGATCGGGTCGCCGGGATCGAGCTTCTCGGTTATCCCATCGAGCCCCGCGGCAAGCTGCACGAGGAGCGCGAGGTAGGGGTTCGCCGCGGGATCGGGCAGGCGATTTTCGCAACGCGTGGCGTCGCCGCGTTCGGCGGGAACTCTGATCAACGGGGACACGTTCTGCGTCGACCACGACACATCCACCGGGGCCTCGAAGCCGCCGACGAGACGCTTGTACGAGTTCACGAGCGGGTTCGTGACCGCGCTATATCCTCTCGCATGCCGGAGCAGTCCCGCGATATACCGGCGACTCACATCTGACAATTTCTCCGGGCCCTTCGGGTCGAAGAACGCATTCTTGCCCTTCGAGATCAGCGTCTGATGGGTGTGCATGCCCGAGCCACTCCGCCCGTATGTAGGCTTTGGCATCACGGTCGCGATGAGCCCCGACCGACGCGCAATGCTGCGCAGGACGAATCGCAGCGTGACGATGTTATCGGCCAGTGACAGCGGATCAGTGAGGCCCAGGTCGATTTCATGTTGACCACGTCCGACCTCGTGGTGCGACGCGGCCGGCCCGAGCTTCATGTCCTCGATGATACCGGAGATCGTGCGCCGGGTCCGTTCGCCCTCGTCGATGCCACCGAGGTCGAAGTAGCTCCCGGCGTCCCGCGTCTCCGTGCCTTGCTCGAACAGAAAGAACTCCACTTCGGCGCTGACGAGGGGGACATAGCCGAGCCGTCCAGCGCTCTCGATCTGCCGCTTGAGCGCGGTGCGTGGGCAGCCCTCGAATGACCGGCCATCGGGATACCGGATGTCGCAGATGAGCCGGGCCATGACATCGGGCGGCTCGGTCCAGGGGAACACGCGAAACGTGGCGAGATCCGGCACGAGGAGCGCGTCCGCCTCCTCGGTTCGCGCGAACCCCTCCAGCGCGGATCCATCGAAGAGGACGCCCTCGGCGAGCGCCTTCGGCGCCTGCGCGAGCGGCAGCTCGACGGCTTTGTTCACGCCGAGCAGGTCGGTGAATTGCAAGAGCAGAAAGCGAACGCCCTGCGCTTCGAGCTCGCGCAGGGTCGCCGCCGCATCAGGCCCACGCTCGGTCATAGCGTTCTCTCAGGCTGCATCATATCGTACGCCGTGTTGGAAACACTGCTGCCTGGTCAGACGCTCGACCAGTACCAGATCGTCGACGTGATCGCCCGGAGCGGGATGGCGACGATCTTCCGCGCGCGCGACGTGAGCACCGGCCGAACCGTCGTGCTCAAGGTACCGCACCTCCAGTTCGAGAGCGATGTCGTCTTTCACGAGCGGTTCCGGCGTGAGGAGGAGATCGGGCAGCGCTTGAGCCATCCGGCGGTCATCAAGGTCTTGTTCCCGCGGCAGAAGAGTCGCGTGTATCTCGCGATGGAGTACGTCGAGGGCGTCCGGTTGCGCGACGTGCTGGAGCGCGAGGGCGAGATCCGGGTCGCCCCGCGCCTGCCGGTCGAGACGGCACTGGCGTTCGGCGTGGAGATCGCCGACGCCCTCGCGTATTTGCACGCGAATGGCGTGGTGCATCGGGATCTCAAGCCGGAGAACATCATGGTGCGGCCCGATGGGCACATCAAGGTCATGGACTTCGGCATTGCGCTCGATACGACACAGCGGCGCATGACATGGGCGGCTCTCTCGCCAGGCGCTGGAGGCACGCCCGACTACATGGCGCCGGAGCAGATCAAAGGCCGGCGCGGGGATGCCCGCACTGACATCTACAGCCTGGGCGCCATTCTGTACGAGATGCTCACCGGCGTTGTGCCCTTCCCTCGCGAGAATGTGTACGCGGCCATCCAGGCCAAGTTGCACGATCACCTCAAGCCTCTGCGCCGCATTCGGGGCGACATCCCGGTGGACGTCGAAACCATCGTCATGCGGGCGCTGGAGCGCGATCCTCGGAATCGCATCCAGACGGCGGCCGAGTTGCGCGAGTTGCTCGCCAATCCCGAATCAATTCATCGTGCGCACGCCGCTCCGCGGCAGCGCGCGCTTTGGGATGTACCGGAGTGGCTTCGGGTGGCGATGATTGCACTCGGCGTGCTCGGTGCCGCCGCCCTCATTGGATGGGTTCTTACGCATGTAGCAGCGCGACCTGGACACTGACATCATCGCCACCCACACCGGCGCGGGCGAGGCGGGCGAGCGTGCGGCACGCGGCCGCCGGGGGTTCGGAGGCCAGCACCATGGCGATGCGCGGCGCCGAGACGGCATTGTAGAGACCATCGCTGCACTGCAGGAGCACGTCGCCGTACTCCAGCCGCTTGCGCACGACGTCGACGCGCACGATGGGGTCCGCGCCGAGGCAGCGCGTGAGCACGTGATGCTGCCACAGCGACCGATGGTCGCGCGTCAAACACTCGAGTCGGGCGCGGCGGAGCAGGTACAGCCGACAATCGCCGACGTGGACCGCGGCGAGCGCATCGCCGACGATGGCGGTCGCGGTCAGGGTCGTGCGCATGGAGCGGAGCGCCGGGTCTCTTCGCGCCTGATCGTGCACGTCGAGGTTCGCCCGCTCGGCCGCGGCGCGCAAGCGCTTGTGGATCGGTTTTCGGTCAGCCACCCCAGCCGCCCCAGCCAGCGCGCCGATGAAGCTCCCCAAGGCGGTCTGACTCGCACGGCGCGCGCCGGGCAGACCGCTTACCCCATCGGCGACGGCGAACAGTAGGCCGCCGGCAGCGGGCGCCGACACGATCGCATCATCGTTGACCTGCCGCCGGTGCCCGACATCCGTCAATTCCGCGAACGAGACGGTCAGCCGGCCTCCGGGAGCAGCGTACGCCGGCCGCGCAGGCTCGTGAGGCTCACGTACGCGATGCTCACGAGTGCCCACCCGCCAGCGATCCCGAAGCAGATGTACTTCTCCTTTCCCGCGAAGTAGAGAATCGCGAGCAGCATGGCGGCGTTGGCGGCGAGTCCCAGCACCGGCACCAGCATATGCCGGACAAACCGTCGCTGTTCATCGCGCGCAAACGCCATGTAGGTCCATAGACACGTCATCCCGTAGAGGGCGAACGTCCCGAAATTCGACGCCAGCGTTATGCCCGTGAGGCCGATCACGGATTGGACGCCGATGGTCGCGATCACGCAGGAGAACGCGACGAGCGTCCACACGGCTCGGGCCGGCGACGCGAATCGGCCGTGGAGCGCGCCCAGGAGCTCGGGCATTTCGCGATCCTTGGCCATCGCATAACTCACCCGCGCGGCGGTGTTGATGCAGGACAGGGTCGTGCCGAGGAGCGCGAGGACCACGGTGACGGCCATCGAGAGCATGAGGGCTCGACTCCCGATGAGAAGGGCGAGGTCGCCCAATGGGGCAGAGGATGCCGCGGCCGCTGTCATATTCGTCTGGGCATAGTTCGCGGCGAAGTACTCGAGGAGATACGCGAACGCGCCTTGAATCACGAGCGACAGAATGACCGCGCGCGGGATGTTGCGGTGCGCATCCCTCGTCTCGGCCGCGAACGCCGTGCAGCTCTCGAATCCGACGAGAATGAGGATCGCCAGCGTGGACTGCATGAGCACGCCCTGGATGCTGTGCGGCCGGACGACATCCACGGCATTCTGGAACACCCAGGTTCCGGTGTGGGTAGCGCGGTACAGAAAAGCCAGCACCGAGAATCCGACCAGCGTCACGAGTTGCACGACGTTGATGACCAGCGACGTGAGGGTCGACCCGGTGACTCCGCGGACGGCGACGAACCCGGCGAGGAGCGCGAACGCGATGGAAAACAGGACGAGCGCCAGCGTGGACATCGTCCCGCCGGTCACCTGGGTGTAGATGTAGCCGACCAGGGTCGCCATGAAGGCGACCATCGTACCCGGGTAGACCCAGTAGTAGAGGTGTGCCGCCCAACCGGTCGCGAGCTTCGCGAGCCTGGCCCATCGTTTGGCGCCGAGAAGGGCCTGGCCGGCGAAGTAGTAGCAACTGCCGAATCCAGCCTCAGGGTATTTTCGCGCCAACTCCGCGTAGGACACGGCACTGAGCAGCGCGATCACGAGCGCGAGCAGGATACCAGGCCACATGTCGGCGGCCACCGACGAGCCATCGGGCGCCGTGGCGGCGGCCTGGAGCTGATACGTGATCCACAGGAAAGCGCCCGGGGCGATGAGCGCCATGGCATTGACGGTCGCTCCGGTGAGGCCGAGCGACGGGGCTGGGTCGCGACTGGCGGGCATTATCGGCATAATGACACACGCCTGCGGCGGTGTCAATCCAAAAGTGCAAAATTAGCACATAATCTGGATCATTGTGCTCAATATGGCCTCGAAATAGACGATGTGTATCAACGAATATGCCTTTCGGTCAGTATTTCAGGATCATATCGGCAGCGACCGTTGTCATAGGCCGGCACGTCGTAGGACCGCTCGAACCGACGCTCGGGCCGGATCGTGATCGTGTTCCCGATCCAATGTCCCCACCCGACCAAGAGCTCCGTGTAGCGGGTCTTATAGCCAGTCCGCTGGCCGCGCTCGTCGTCGAAGTACTCGTCTCGAACGGAGAGGTAGTCTTTGGGCCCGAACTCTTTCTCGACGTAGTTCAGGATCGCCCACTCAGGCGCGAGACAGGTCTTCTGCCCCGGATCGCAGAACGCGCCGTTCGCGCCGACCTCCGTGGGCGGCGGATTCTGGACGTTCCCGGCCAGGTTCGGCACGTCGCGCTCCCACATGTACCACCACTCCGTACCCATGTGCGCGGACGAGGAGAACTTGTGGTACCAGGTGTGGCACTCACGCCGAGCTGGAGCGTCCAATGCGGCGACACGAGCAACGTCGCATTCACCCCGGTCTGCGTGTAGGCGTCGTAGGTGTAGAGCAGCGAGTGACTGTACGTATAGTTGTCCGGTGCGAGCTGGGCCTCGATGTCCGGCAGCGAGATGTAGCGCCCCATGCGAAGGTTCAGCCCTTGCACCACGAAGGGAACGTAGACGTCGGCATAGACCATAACGGGGTCATCCCTTTCGCCGTCGTGTACCGATAATCGAGCCCGTAGAGATTCGTGATCCGGAACCCCCAGTCGACGTGGTCGGCCTGGACCGTGTTCGGCAGGCGCTCGATGTAGAGCGTGACCTGGTCCAACTCACCGCCATTCGGCCGGATGTAGTACGCGGCGGGGGTATTCGACGAATGCGACGTGCTGATGTTGAAGCCGGCGTTCAGCCAACCGTAGATGTCGACACCGGTCCGGCGCCACCAATCGCCGTTCTTGCCACCGTCGATCGCCCGCATCAGCGGCGTCGTCGCGTCGCCGGAGGCGACTCTTCGCCGCCGGTCCGGAGTCGACTGTCTTGCCCGCGAAATCATCGGCGTAGGCTCGGGCGAGCCGCGACAGGAAGGGGGGCGCCGTCTGTGCGGCCACACGCGACGCAAACAGCAACGGTACTAGCGCGCGGACCAGAAGACCGCGAGCCATCGATGTGCTCCTCGTGAGCAGGATCTGCGAAATTGCATCGCCTCGCGGACCGAACGGCAGCGCATAAAGAGAGATTTTATGGGCCGAGTCTGGTCATACCTCACCGTGGTATCCCATATTGGCCACGGTCGAGTGTAACAACCCCACGACAGCCGTCGTCGCCCTCCGATCCGATTCCCATCCTTCGCACGTGCGCACGCGTCTCTTCTGGCTGGTCGCCCTTCCGATCGTCGCCACGGCGCAGCGGCCGGACTCGGCCGGACCGCCGACGTTGCACGCGGTGGTCCAGTATGCGCTCGCGAAGAATCCCGACATCGTCACGGCGCGATTGCACGTCGACTCCGCGCACGGGGAGCTCGGCATCGCGCGCGCGTTCACGAACCCCACCGCGGCCGTGCAACCCGGCCTCCCATTCCAGTACGCGCTTTCGTCCGATCTCGACATCGGCCCGAATCGCTACTACCGCATCAAGGCCGCGCGCTTGGGACTCGGCGCCACGCGGTTCTCGCTCTACGACACGCAGCGGACGGTCATTTTCAACGTCCGCTCAGCGTTCTACGACCTGATACTCGATGACGCGCTGGCATCGCTTGCCAGTGATGAGCGCGACATCCTTGTACAGTTGCTTGCCGCCGACTCGGCGCGACTCAAGAACGGCGCGGCCGCGGAGGCCGATGTCGTCACCAGCGAGCTCAATCTCGCCCGGGCTGACGCGGCGCTCGCGCACGCGCAGGCAACCGTTCGATCCGCCCGCCTCGCGCTGCAACTCCTGATCGGCGTCAAACAGCCCGACACCACCTTCAAGGTTGTCGGCGTGCTGCGGTTCGAGACCGTCGGTGTGCCGATCGACCGCCCGGACAGTCTCCTCGCGGTCGCGCTCGCGGATCGACCCGACCTCAAAGCGGCTGATACGCAGCTCGACCAGAGCCACGCCATTCAAGGCCAGCAAGACTGGTTGCTCCTGCCGTACCCGACCCTGTTGCTCGGCTGGCAGCCGACTCAGCCTTACGACATCTCGTTTCCGTTCGGCAGGACCTCGCGCTTCAGCCTCGGCATCTCGATGCCCATTCCACTCTGGGATTGGTACGGTGGCGAGCGCGAAAAGGCGAAGGCCGGCGTCGCGGTCGCGCAGCTGGCCGATAATGAAGCGCGCCGGCAAGCGATTTCCGACGTCATCCAAGCCGCTGACTCGCTTCGCTCAGCGACTATTCTCGCTCGGAAGTACCAGGGCGGGTTGCTCGACAAGACAGCCCAAGCCGTGGCGAACGCCAGATACGCCTACGAGCGCGGCGCGAGCTCGCTGCTCGACGTGCTGGATGCGATTCGGACGAACCAAGACATTCGCACGGAGTACCTCACCGCTGTGCACGACTACTGGGTCGCGGCCTACTCGCTTGACCGGGCCCTCGGCCGCGATCTGATTCCAGATGAGGCGTCACCCCAATGACCGCTCGTCGTATATGGTTGGGCCTCGTGCTGGCTGTCCCGGTCGCGTGCAATAAGGGCGCGTCCGCCGACACGCCGCCCTCGTCCACGACAACGCCCTTACCGCCGGGGACCGTGCAGCTGGAGCCGCCCGAGATGGCCGCTCTCTCGATCGACACCGTCCGCGAGCGGAAACAGCGTGTGGTCGCGACACTTCCCGCACAGCTGTTGCTGGACGAAGACAAGACGGTGCGCGTCCTGTCGCCCGTCACCGGTCGCGTCCGCACGCTCGACGCGAGACCGGGTGACGATATCTCCGCGGGACAACCGCTGCTCCATATTGTGTCGAGCGATCTCGCGCAGGCGCAAAGCGACAAGCTGAAGGCCGACGCCGCGTCGCTGCAAAGCACCACGCAGCTGGTGCGATCCGAGAGTCTCTACGTCCACAAAGTCATCGCGCTCAAGGATCTCGAAGACGCGCGCTCCCAAGCCGCGCAGGATCGCGCCGAGGCGGAACGCGCTGGGCAACGCGTGCGGCAGTTGGCGGGCGGTCAGGGTGACCAAAACACCGCGCCGGGCGATTTCGTGTTGCGCTCGCCGATCGCGGGCGAGGTTGTGGATCGCCAGGCGAACCCGGGCGAGGAAGTCAGCGCCGACGCCGGCAATCCGCTGTTCACGATCTCGGCGCTCGAGACGCTGTGGGTCACTGCCCAGGCGTATGAGCAGAACTTGACGCACGTGCACCGCGGACAGCACCTCGTGTTCACGACCGCGGCGATGCCGGATCATCGCTACGACGCCGTCGTGACCTATGTCGGCGGCGCGCTCGACTCGACGACGCGCACCGCGATCGTCCGCGCCACGCTGGCGAACCCGGGTCGCGTCCTCAAGGCCGCGACCTTCGGCGATGTCCGGCTGTACGCGCCGGACACCTCTCACGTCGTCGCGGTGCCCGTAACGGCCCTCGTCACATCAGGCCAGCAGACGGTCGTCTTCGTGCAGACCGGCCCGACGCGGTTCCTCCGTACGCCGGTCAGCGTCGGCGACGACGATGGCGAGATGGCGTCGATCACCGACGGTCTCAAGGCGGGCGAGCTCGTGGTCTCGCGCGGGAGTATCCTGTTGCAAGGCCGTCTGACCACGGGGTCCTGACCCGTGCTGCGTCGCATCATTCGCTTCGCGCTCCGCCAGCGGCTGCTCATTCTCGGCGGCGCGGCGCTGATCGCGGTTCTCGGCGTCAACGCATTCTTGGGGCTCGACGTCGAAGCGTTCCCCGACGTCGAGGACGTGCACGTCGAGATCATTACACTCTGGCCCGGCCACGCGGCCGAGGAGATGGAACGGCTGGTCAGCTTGCCGCTCGAGCGGGCGCTGAACGGCATGCCGAGTCTCAGCGACACGCGGTCGATCTCGATGTTCGGCTTGTCGGATCTCATCATGACGTTCGCCGACGGCACGGACGAGTATTTCGTGCGGCAGCAAACGCTGGAGAAGCTGCAGGGCATCAATATGCCCGCCGGCGTGAGCCCCGGCATGCAGCCGCTCACGAACTCATTGAGTGAGGTCTATCGCTATACCCTCCAGGGGAGCCTACCCCGGACTGAGATGAAAGCGATAGACGAGTGGGTCGTCGATCCCGCGTATCGGTCCGTGCCGGGCGTCGCCGATATCGTCTCGTTCGGCGGACAGGAGAAGCAGTACCAGGTCGACGTCGACCCCGCGCGCATGCAGGCCTATGGGGTCACGCTCCCGATGGTCGAGCAGGCGGTCGCCAACGCCAACGCGAACGCGGGCGGCGGCTTCCTCATGCACGGCTACGAGCGGCAGATCGTGCGCGGCGTCGGGGTGTTCTCCTCGGTCGGCGACATCTCGGCGGTGACGGTCACGACCCGGAAAGGTATCCCGGTGCGCGTCTCGGACATCGGCACGGCCCATATCGGTGGCGCGCCGCGGGAGGGCATCGTGGCCAAGGACACGGCTGACGACGTCGTCGAAGGCATCGTGCTCCTCAGGAAGGGCGAGAATGCGCTCAATGTCGTCAAGCGCATCGAGGCCAAGACGGCCGAGATTCAGAGCTTCCGGCTGCCCAAGGGCGTGAAGCTGATTCCGTTTTATCGCCGGTCGGACCTCATCAACCATACGGTCGGCACCGTCCGCGAGAACCTGGCCACCGGTGCGTTCCTGGTCATCGTCATTCTCCTCATCTTCGTCGGCGATATCAAGAGCGCGCTGGTCGTCGCGACCGTCATCCCGTTCTCGCTGCTCATCGCGTTCACGCTGATGTCGTGGCGACACGTCGATGCGAACCTGATCTCGCTCGGCGCCGTCGATTTCGGGCTCATCGTCGATGCGGCGGTCGTGATGGTGGAGGCGTACCTCGTGCGCATGGCGCTGACCCCGCCGCCAACCGCCGAGGAACTGGAGCGACGACACGACACGGCGCCGCTCGAGTTCCGCGAGGGCATCGACGCACACCAGACGCACACGCACGATTGGGAGCATCGGGCGTCCGTCGAGAAGCGTTCGCTGATCGCCGAGATCACGGAGACCATGGGGCACCCCATGCTGTTCTCGGTGTGCTGCGTCGTCACCGCGTTCTTGCCCATCTTCACCTTCCAGCGCGTCGAGCGGCGGATCTTCTCGCCAATGGCGTATACCCTGACGTTCACCCTGCTCGGGTCGCTGGTGCTGTCGATGACGCTGATCCCCGTGCTCGCCAGCTTCCTGATCAATCCGAAGCCTGGAGCGCAGGAAACGCGCGCCTCGCGCTGGCTGCACAAGATCTTTGCGCCGGCCCTCGAGTGGGCGCTCGACCACGGGAAGTGGGTTGTGGGGATCGCCGTCACCGCGCTCGTCATCGCATTGGGTATCGGCGCGACCCTCGGCACCGAGTTCATTCCCGAGCTCGACGAAGGGAATATCTGGCTCACGGTCACCGAGCCCGTTGGTATCAATATCGAGCAAAGCAAAGTTTACGAACGCCAGGTCCGTCAGATTCTGCACACGTACCCGGAAGTCACGGAGATCGTCACACAGGTCGGCCGGCCGGACGATGGAACGGATCCGAAGGGCCCCAACAACGTCGAGATCCTCGCCAATCTCAAACCCCATGGGACGTGGGGCGCGTTCAGTGAGAATAAAGACCTGCTGATCGACAACATGTCGAAGAAACTGAGCGATGCGCTCCCGGGCATCGAGCTCAATTTCTCACAGTACATCAAGGACAACGTCGAAGAAGCGCTGTCCGGCGTGAAGGGTGAGCTCGTGGTGAAGATCTTCGGCTCCGACCTCAACGTCTTGCAGGAGCAGGCCGACGCGACCTCGCGCGTGATGGCCACGGTCCGGGGCGTCGCCGATCTCGGCGTCGAGAATCAGTTCGGCCAGCCGCAGATGCGTTTCGTCATCGACCGCAACGCGCTCTCGCGCTACGGGCTCAACGTGAGCGACGTCGAAGACGCGATCACCACGGCGATCGGCGGCAACGCCGTCACGCAGTTCCAGGAAGGCGAGCGGCTGTTCGACGTGAGCATTCGCTACGTGTCCGACGCGCGGTCGAGCGCCGACCGGCTGGCCGGACTGGCGGTCAACACACCCGATGGGCGCGTCGTCCCGCTGGGGGAGCTCGCGCAGCAGATCTCCGGCGAGGGCGCGTCACGCATCTCGCGCGAGTTGAACGAGCGTCGCATCGCCATCAAGTGCTCGGTGCGCGGGCGAGATCAGGGCAGCTGGGTGGCCGAGGCGCAGCGAAAGGTGGCGGAGCAGATTCACTTGCCGCCGGGATATCGCATGACGTGGGGCGGGCAGTTCGAGAACCAGCGCCGCGCGACGAAGCGCCTGGAGGTCATCGTGCCGACGAGCCTCGTCCTGATCTTCATCCTCTTGTTCGGCGCGTTCGGCTCCGTGAAGTACGCCGGGCTCATTATGATCAATCTGCCGTTCGCGCTCATCGGCGGCATTTTGATGCTCTTCTTCCGGCACCTCAACCTCAGCGTCTCGGCCGCCGTTGGATTTGTTGCCCTGTTCGGCATTGCGGTGCAGAACGGAATTATTTTGATCTCCGAGTTCATTCGGCTCAAAAAGGAGGGATTGCCCATCGATCGCGTCGTGCGGCAAGGCACGACGAATCGTCTGCGCCCCGTCGTCATGACCGCGTCGATGGCCGCCCTCGGCCTCTTGCCCGCCGCGTTCTCGCACGGCGTCGGCGCGGAGACCACGCGACCGTTCGCATCGGTCATCGTCGGCGGTCTCACGACGTCGACGCTGTTGACGCTCCTCTTGTTGCCCGTGCTCTTCCGGTTGTCGTATGCGGAGCCGAAGGACGAGTCGCAGCTCAGCGCGTGACCGTCGCGGGGGTCCAGCGCTCGCCGGGCTGAGTGGTGCCGATCACGGCGCCGAGGGCGCCGCCGGCACCGATGCCCGCGGCGCCGAATTTCGGGGCGTTGTGATTGGTGGCGTTGCCGATGATCACGCCGAGCAATCCGCCACCAACCGCGCCCGCCAGGCCGCCGATGAGGCCACTGCGCCAGCGCGGGCCGCTGCGTGGTCCGCCACTCACGTCGATGTGGCTCACCCGCTGCCAGTCGACGACCATGGGCCCATCAGGGGCATCGAGCGTGATCGCTTTCGCGTCGGTGGACTGGACGCGCGCGACCAGAGCGATCGATGGCGCATCGGGCTGCGTCTCCCATACCCGAACGCGGGCGCCGGCGCGAACCGAGTCCGCGCTTTGCGCGTCGGCGCGAAGCGCCACGAAACAAGCGAGAAGAACCCAGCGCATCACGGCGTAGTGTAACGCCGCGGCCGCTTGGGCGGGCGGTCCAGATCGGACAGCCAGTCGGCCGCGCCTTGAACCTCGCCGGAGGTCAGGGCATGTCCGGCTTCTTCCCAGCGCACGGTCACCGAGGCCCCGGCCGCGTTGAGCACACGCACGAGCTCCTCCGTATTGTCACGCCGAACGATCGGATCGACGCGACCGGCCGAGATGTACACGGGCATTCCGTTGAGCGCCGGCGACGGATCCGGCACGAACGGCACCATCGGCCGGAACAACACGGCGCGGGCGAACACGCCCGGGTGCCGGAGCAACGCGCTGGAGGCGATGTTCGCGCCGTTCGAGTAGCCGACCGCGACGATCTTCGTGGGATCGAACCCATAGGCTGCTGCCGCACGGTGAACGAACGTCACGAGCTCGTCGGTTCGAGCGGCGAGGTCCGCTTGGTCGAAGACTCCGAGCGCGACGCGCTTGAAGAAGCGGGGCGCGCCGTTCTCGCGCACCTTGCCGCGTGGACTCAAGAGCGCCGCGCCAGGCGCGACCGCGGCGCCCAGTGGGAGGAGGTCGCTTTCGTCGCCGCCCGTGCCGTGGAGCACGAGCACGGTCAACGGCGACCCGTGGCCGGGCACCCAGCGGTGAACGAAGCCGAGGTCTTGCTCGGTCATCCCCGCACGACCTTGGAGAGCGTGATGATCTGACCGGCATGACGCTCGGTGTGCTCGCCGATATGAAACAGGAGGCCGAAGAGCGTCGTTGGCAGCGCGGCGCGCCCGACCGTGCGTGGCTCAGGCAGTGTCGCGACCGGCGTCGCCTTGATCTCGGCGATCGCCCGCTTGATCGCACGTCTCGTCTCGTCCACCAGCGGCGCGGCTTCGGCCGGAGGATCGCCGGGTATCGCTTCTTCCCGGAGTGTCGCGAATTGTTGGGGAGTGAGTGCGTGGCCGTGGGCGTACGCCAACAAGCGGTCGATGCTGCCCGTGATATGGCGGAGGTGGAATCCGACCGACCCTGCTCCGCCCGGCGTCGCCCACAGCTGCGACGGTGTCAGTCCCGGAGCTGACCGCGTGATCTCATCGCTCGCTTGCATCAATGCGTGAACCGCCGGCATGACCAGTGGGTCGACGCCGCTTACCGGTCCGCGCAACCAGGCTTCGGTCACACCTGAATTATAGACACAGCAGCCGAACTCGTCGACTTCGTCGACTCGCCGGCTGCACGTGGGGGGTCAGATGTCTAGACCGCCAGCGTCGACTCGTCGGCCGCATATGGCATGGCGCCCGTTCACGGCGACGAAGCCGCGAAGCGGCGAGGAGTGTTCAGCTTGCTTTTGCGAGGCTGCCGCGGGAGTCGCGGCCGCTCAGATGGAACGAGTTGACGAGCCCCCGCATTTCCTCGGCCTGACTTTGTAACTCTTCCGCCGCGGCGGCGGACTCCTCGGAGCTGGCGGCGACGTTCTGCGTCGCGTGGTTCACCTGCTCCATGGCCACACGAATGTGCTCGACGCCTTCGAGCTGCCGATCACTGGCTTTCGCCATCTCGTCCATGACACCCGTGACCTGCGATGCGATGGCGGCGCCGGCCTCGGCGTGCCGGCGGGCTTCCTCAATGAGTCGCGCGGTGCTCTGCGCCGCCTCGGCGCTCCGCGTCGACAGGCTGCGCACTTCCTGGGCGACGACCGCGAAACCCTTCCCGTACTCGCCCGCGCGCGCCGCCTCGATGGCGGCGTTGAGCGCGAGCACGTTCGTCTGGGTCGCCACATCGTCCATCGCGTGCACGATCGAGGCGATAGCGCTCGACGATGCCTCGATGCGCTGCATCGCCTCGCTCAACTCGCGCATGCCGACGGCCTCGTTGAGTCCACGCGCGGCATTCGCGTGCTCGGCGTTCGTTCGCGTGACGATGGCCAGCTCCTGCAACTCCTCGAAGATGGTCGCGATCGCCGTCGCTTGCTCCCCCGCCCCTTCGGCCAGTGACTCGCTCCCGATGCGAATTTGATCCGACGCCGCAGCGACCTGGTCGGCCGCGCCGGAGACCTGGGCCAGTGCTTCGTCGAGGTTGACGACGGCGGTGTTGAGGGTCGTTTTGAACTCCGCCATATCGCCGGCATACGTCTCGATCATGCGCGCCGTGACATCGCGCGACGCCGCGCGGCGGAGCACCGTGGAGGCTTCGGTTAGTGGGCGCACGATGGCGTCGAGTGTGTCGTTCATGCCGTGCACGAGATCGTGCCAGGCGCCCTCGTACTCGGCGGCCGAGCCACGCTCGGTGAGACGGCCGGCCTTGGCCGAGGCGATCAGGCGCGCCATCACATCGAGCAGTGAGCGGACCGTGTCTTGTAAATGCGCGACGGCGTTTCCCGTGACGTCCTTGTCGCTGCGCGGCTGGAGGGGTGAGGCGACGTCGCCCGCGGCGAGCGCGCTCGCCGCACCGGCAATGGCCTTTTGCGATGCAATGATCTGCTCGAGACCGCGCGCCAGATCACCGAACTCGTCGTGTGACGTGATCCAGACTTCGACGCCGACTTCGCCGCGGGCCACCAGCGCCATCTTGCTCTTGATCTCTTGGACCGGCCACGCGACGCTCTGGCCAATGAGCCAGTAGTTGCCGACCGCGATCAACACGGTCACGACCCCGCCGATCCACAGCATGTTTCTCGCGAGTGTCCAGTCTCTCGCGGCTATGGCCCCGCTGACGAGCACGGTGTCGACCGCCATCACACCGATCACCAACGCAAAGGCGGTGATCAACTTCGTGCGCAACCGAAGGTTGTAATACCAATGCATCATGTGAACAACACCGGCCAGTCGGTCATCTCCCTACTATACACGACTGGCCGGTGAGTTCGATTCCCATCGGTCTTCAGCTTGCGGCGTCTTCCTCGTCGTCGTCCGCCGGGCCCTGATCGGGCAGGGTTTCCCAAGTCGTCGACCCGCTCAGATTCCGATTCTCCTCGGTGTCGCCGATCAGCCCTTCGCGGTCGTCGCGCTCCAGCGCTTGCTGCTCCTCTTGCTCCTGCTCGTCTTCCCTTTCCATCGTTCCTCCCTGGCGTCCGAACAGACCCCGAAATAGAGTTCCAACGCATGAGCACTGAGCACGACCCGGGCCGTGACGCGGCGCGTGCGCGCGCGGAACGACTCGGCGCTGTAACGACTGGGCCCGTTTCCCTGGCGTCCGGCGGCAAGGTCTACGTCGGCACGGCGGGATGGACCGATCGTACGCTCACTGCGCCCGGTGTATTCTATCCGCCCGGCGCGACGTCCGCTGAGGCTCGGCTCAAGTACTACGCGAGTCGGTTCGCGATGGTCGAAGTCGACTCGACGTTTTATGCGCTGCAGCCGCCGGTGGTCGTCCAGCACTGGGTCGACCGGACGCCCGAGTCGTTCCGGTTCTGTATGAAGGCCCACGCGCTGCTCACTGGGCACCCATCCGAGCCGCGCCGTCTTCCGGCCGATCTGTATCACGCGCTACCCTCCGCACTCGCCGACAAGCCGCGAGTTTATGCGCACGATCTGCCGAGCGAGGTGATGGCCGAAGTCAGGCGGCGGTTCGCGAACGGTCTGGCTCCTCTCGCGACGGCGGGTCGTCTGGGCGCGATCGTGTTCCAATTTCCGCCCTGGTTCGGCCCGACCCGGGAGAATGCCGAGCTGGTTGCGGCGACCAAGGAGGGACTCGGCGATCTGCCGCTCGCGATCGAGTTCAGAAATCGGGCTTGGATGTCGGATCGGCTCCGCGAGCGCACCCTGGCACTGCTCCAAAAAAACTGGCTCGCGTACGTGATGGTCGACGCGCCGCCGGGCATGCGATCCAGTATGCCGCCAGACGTGGCGGTCACATCGCCTTTTGTGGCGCTCGTTCGCATGCATGGCCGCCGGACGGATACCTGGGAGAAACGCGGTGTCTCGGTCGCCGAGCGATATCGATATCTCTATGACCGGAGCCAGCTGGAGGAATGGGTGCCCCGAGTACAGGAGGTGGCGGCGCAAGTGAAGGAGCCGCACTTCCAGGGCGTTCACGTCGTTTTTAACAACTGCTATGGAAACTACGGCACGACCAATGGGCTCGAGTTCCTGTCCATGCTAGCTTCCCCGCATGCCTGAAGAAATCGAAGTCGACACCGACAAGCTGCGCGAGAAGATCGACGAGGAGATCGAGGCCAAGAAGGGCGGCGAGGGCCGGATGCTTCGCTTCACCGCGCTCTCGACGGCGGTACTCGCGGCGCTGGCCGCGATCGCCTCGCTCAAGGCCGGAGCGACGGTCAACGACGCGATTCTTTTGAAGACCGAGGCGACCAACATTCAGGCTCAAGCCTCGGACGAGTGGGCGTATTACCAGGCCAAAGGGATCAAAGGGGCCGTTGCCGCTGCGACTGAGGCAACATGGCGCGCGGTCGGCAAGACGCCTCCGCCAGATATCGATGCCACCGTGCAGCGATACGCGAACGAGCAGAAGGCCATCAGCGACAGCGCGAAGGCGCTCGAGCACCAACGCGACGAGAAGATCGACGAAGCCGAGCGTCTCATGACGCAACACAAAGGTTTTGCGTTCTCGGTGACGCTGCTGCAGGTCGCGATTGCGCTCGGCGCCGTGTCGGCGCTCACGAGGTCCAGGGGCGTTCTGGGCACCTCATTGGCGATCGGTGCCGTAGGAGCCGCGCTCCTCGTGGCGAAGCTGTTCGGCTGATCGTCCATGGAGTATGGATCCGGGCTATCGCTATGGTGGCGAGGCGCTCTTTTTCATCGGGATCGCGGCGCGCATCATCCCGTGGCTGATGAGAGCCTCGCGCGAGGTGCAGGAGAACGGCGATCCGGGCTCATGGGCCTCGTGGGGCGCAGCGCTGACGCAACCGCGTCCCAAACCGACGGCGCTGGGATCCGTCGCAGCGCTCAGTGCGTCGATGACGCCCGAACAGCAAGCGCGGGTCATCGCGATGATCAGCGAGACACCGTCCGTAGCGGCTGGTCACGAGGTCGAGCACCACTGCCCCAAGTGCGGCACGTTGATTCACGCCGACATCGTCCATGGTGGATTCGGGCCGTGTCGGAAGTGCGGCTGGACGCCGGGACAAGCCTAGCGCTGCTCCTGGTGTGTCTCAGCACACCCGCGGCCGCGCAACGCCGCGGCCAACCAGCAGTCACCGGCGGACGGTTCGCGGCCGAAGTTGCGGCCGGCGCCGCGGCGTTGCCGATCGGGTTCATTGGCGGCGGCATCGCGACGCGTTGGGTCGCGCGTCGCTTCGGCGCGAACGATGATGCCGCCAGCACGGCCGGGTTGGTCGGCGCATATACCATCGCGGCGTTCGCCACGGCCGTCCCGCCGACACTGATCGGACAAGCCGGACGACACGCGACCGGCTCCTATCTGGCCGCGCTCGCGGGCACCGCTGTTGGGGGGCTGGGCAGTTTTGCGCTCATTCGGCTCAATCGCACGGACACGTCGCGCCCGTGTCATTTCGTGTGCGCCGTGAGCTTCGCCGGAGTCATTCTCCTCCCGAGCGTCGGCGCCACGACTGGCTTTAATCTCAGCCGGCGGTATTCCCGCTAGAATCCCATTCTGCGGCCAAGGATCATCTTGACGATGACGTGATCCGTTGCGGGCGTCCAACCGTTGCCGACGCCGAAGTTGAATTCCCACATCGGGCCGAAGTCGAGATTGATGCAGCCGAACAACTGATGCTGTTGCTGGTCGTACGGAGAGAATTTGGTGATGGATCCGTACGACCCATAGTACTCGGCCGCGAGATTCACAAAGTGCGTGACGTCGTATCCGACCGTCACGTTCGGCGCGAACACGAGACCTTGGTTCACCGTCGCGCCTTTCCATGATCGTTCGAGCGCTGGATTGACCGACCAGTACCACCGACCGATCGTCTGGTCGATGATCGGACGGATCTCCCACGTCCAGGTATCCTGCGAGACCGTCGGCCGCTGATACCCGATCTCGGTCGAGAGGCTCAGGCCGATCGGCCATCCCCACGAGTCGGGCACGCGAATGCGCGGTCGGATGTGATCACCGACCCACTGCCATCCTTCGTGACCGCTCACATACGTGAAGAGATAAAACCCGGTCTCGAACCACGGCGTCCAGCCGTGCGTGATCTCGAGGGTCTCGTGCTCGGCGTCCTCGGTCGGCCACAGCCCATCTTGTACGGTCCGTCTGCCATCGGCCGTAAAGTTCGAGTGGAGCTCGAACATAGTTGTGTCGCGCCCGACCGTCTGCGAGCCGTAGACCTGTATCTCGTAGTTGTCTTGGGCCGCGACGCCGAGTGGGGCGAGCGCGGCGAGCGCGAGCATCAGTCGCACGAGGTCGCGAACCAGCCGAGGGCGCCCTCGAGTCCGATCTGGTCGTCGCGATCGAACGCTGCCGGGCGGTCGCTGTCTATGTCGAACACCGCGATCAGCGCGCCCGTCGTATCGAATACGGGCACCACGATCTCGGAGCGCGACCGGGCATCGCAGGTGATGTGTCCGGGAAACGCGTGGACGTCCTCGACGATCACTGTCGCTTTGCTCGCTGCCGCCGTTCCGCATACGCCCTTGCCGACGTGGATCTCGAGGCAGCCGAGTGTGCCTTGATACGGTCCTACGCGGAGCTGCTTGCCGTCGTTGACGACGCGATAGAATCCGGTCCACAGGTGACCGAACCCGTGGTGCACAAGGGCGGAGATGGTCGCCATGGCGGCGATCGGGTCGGAGATACCGTCGAGGACGGAATCGATGTGCGTGGCGAGCTGCTGGTACGCCTCGCGCTTCGGCAAGCTTCTGAGGTCCGGCGTGTCTTCCGCCATGACCTCCAAGCTAACGGGACCGGGTGCGCTCCAGCAGCTCCGACAATTCTTGGGCGCGCAGCGTCGCCAGCCGCGACGTGCAGCGCGCTCGGGCATCGTCGCTCGCCTGGCGTGCGCAGTCGCGACGGCGGCCGGTCTCCCACATGGTTTCGGCATGCCGGAGCTCGCGCACGGCGGACTCGCCGCCCCTCGCTCTCATCGCGACGACGACGCTCGCGAAGACGCGGTCCAACTGCGAGAGCGTGCGTCTCTCCACCACGGGCACGACCGGTGCGCTCGGTGTTACGTCGACGGCCGGAAGCGACGGCAGTTCTCCATTGGCTTCGGCGACGACGGCTGGCGGAGTGCTGGCGCGGGTAAAACGCAGTCCTACGGCCAGCACCAGAGCGGCGGCCAGCAGAACCACCGGCGGCCACAGGCGTCGGCCCGGGCCTTTGAGCCGCGGCGGGATCACGACCGGCAGATCGCCATTCCACCGAACCTCGAGGCGCCCTGCCGAGAGCGTCCGTGGTGCGCGTGGACGGAACGATGGCTCCGGCCGTTGGGTGGCCGGACCCGCGGCTGACGTCCGACGGCGGACGAGGCGAGGCTCGTCGGCCTCGGTATCGCAGAGATAGGCGAGGAGCACATCGGCGCTCTCCCACCGTTCGTCGGCATCTTTCTTCAAGCAGCGCTCGATCGCGATCCTGAGGCGCTTCGGGACATCGGGCCGACGATCGACGAGCGACGGCGTCGGCTCGCATTTCTGGCTGTAGATCAACGAGTACAGGGTCTCGCTCTGCCACGGCCGCTCGCCGACGAGCAGCTCCCAGGCGACGAGTCCCAGGCTGAAAATGTCGCTACGGCCATCGACGGGTCCGCCGTCGAGCGACTCTGGCGACATATAGGCCGGTGTGCCAATCGCGATGCCGCTCGCGGTGACGGTTCCCTCGAAACCGATGCGCCGAGCGACGCCGAAGTCGGCGAGCAAGATGCGTCCGGACTCGGCCTCAACGAAGATGTTGCCGGGTTTGACGTCGCGGTGGACAATGTTCCGTCCGTGCGCATAGACGAGTGCGCTCGCCACCTCGGCCATGACGGTCGCGACGAACTCGATATCTCGAGGACCGTCGCGGTCGAGCACGGCGCGAAGCGACTCGCCGGTGACGAGCGGCATCGTGTAGTACAGCAGCCCATCGGCTTCGCCGGCGACGAGCAAAGGCACGATGTGTGGATGCTGCAGCCCCGCGACGAGTCGAATCTCGCGACGGAAGCGCTCCAAGCCCTCGCCTGCGGCGAGCTCGGGTGGAAGAACTTTGATGACGACTGGACGGTCCAGCTCGGTGTCCCGAGCGGCATAGACGCGAGACTGCACGCCGCCACCGAGCTCGGAGCCGACTTCGTATTCTGTTCCGATCGCCGCTTGCAGGCGCTCTCGTAGTTCCACTATGACATAAAGAAGCAAGCGCCGCGCCACTAATCCAGTGCTATTCCCAACCTCTCGGCGATGACGGTGCGGAGCGCCGCATAGACAGTCCAGTCGAGCAGCGAGCCGGCGCTCTCTCTCAAATGCTCGATCGCTTCGGTCTCGGACATCGGCTCGCGATAGGCGCGCCGTGACGTGAGCGCGACAAACGCGTCGGCCGCGGCGAGGATCCGACCGCCGATCGAGATCGCGGAGCCCTCGAGGGCCCGGGGATACCCGGTCCCGTCGTAATGCTCGTGGTGATCGTGCACGTAGTCGAGCACGACGCCGAGGTGGTTGAGCGGCGCGAGGATCTCGAGCCCGATCCGCACGTGATCTTGCACGTGGTCGAACTCTTCGGGCGTCAGCGGGCCATTCTTGTGCAGGACATCTTCCCGTGTGCCGATCTTGCCGATGTCGGCCAACCGTCCGGCGAGGTGGACATTCTCGATCATCTCGGCGTCGAGGCCGAGCGTCTGGGCGACCTGACCGGCGAGCTCGGATACGCGGGTGGAGTGGCCTTTGAGATACGGGTCCTTGGCTTCCATCGCTTTGAGGAGGGCCTCGGCCGTACTGATCGTCAGCCCCCGCAAGGCCGCTTTTTCGCGTTCGAGTGCTGAGGTTCGGGCCGCGACGGCCTCGCGCAGCGCGCGCTGCGACCGGCGCCGGGCGGCGGCGCGTTCGTTGAGCGCGCGCTCGATCGACCCCTTAATGGAATCGATCTCGATCGGCTTCGTCACGTAGTCGACGGCCCCGGCCCTGAGCGCCTCGGTGGCGGTTTCGGCCTCATTGACCGCGCTGACCATGATGATCGCCAGCTCGGGGTCGATGTCGCGGGCGCTGGGGATGACCTCGAGCCCGCTCAGTTGGGGCATGCGCACGTCGCAGAGCATCGCCGCGAACTTGCCGCGGACGAGCAACGCCAGCGCCGCCTGGCCCGATTCGGCCGTCTCTACCGCGTAGCCGAGTGAGGCGAGAACCGATCCCAGGGAACGGCGGACCGCCGCATCGTCATCGACGACCAGCAGCGGCAAGGCACGTGTTTCCTGAGCAGTGGGCGGCACAAGGATAAGACAGTTGCCCCGTTATATGAGCAACATCGATTATACGGGTATTATGACGGGAACCGTAACACTCGATGCGCTGTGGATGCCGTTCACGGCGAACAAGGCGTTCAAGCGAGCGCCGCGTCTGCTGGTCTCGGCCAAGGGGATGTACTACACGGCGGTCGACGGGCGCCGCATTCTCGATGGTGCGGCCGGGTTGTGGTGTGTGAACGCGGGGCACTGCCGCGAGCCGATTGTAGCCGCCATACAGGAAGAGGCGGCCGAGCTCGACTACGCGCCGGGCTTTCAAGTAGGTCACCCGCTCGCGTTCGAGCTGGCTGCTCGCCTGACGGCGATCTCCCCCGGCGATCTCGACCACGTGTTCTTCTCGAACTCGGGATCCGAGGCGGTCGACACGGCGCTCAAGATCGCGCTCGCGTACCATCACGCGCGTGGCGAGACGGCGCGGACGCGTTTCGTCGGGAGGAACCGCGCCTACCATGGCGTGGGATTTGGCGGCCTAGCGGTCGGCGGCATCGAGAACAATCGCAAGCAATTTGGTTCGGGCTTGCCTGGGGTCGATCACATCATCGATACCCATCTGCATCCGACGAACGCGTTCTCGCGCGGTCAACCGAAGCACGGCGCGCATCTGGCCGACGACCTCGAGCGGGTCATTCGGGAGCGCGGTGCGTCGACGATCGCGGCCGTCATCGTCGAACCCGTCGCGGGCTCTACGGGTGTGCTCATTCCTCCGGTTGGTTATCTCGACCGTCTGCGCGCGATCACGGCCGAGCACGGGATTCTGTTGATCTTTGACGAGGTGATCACGGGGTTTGGCCGCTTGGGTGCGCCGTTCGCCGCCGAGTATTTCAATGTTGTGCCCGACATCATGACGGTCGCGAAGGGTATGACGAATGGGGCGGTTCCCATGGGGGGCACCTTTGTTCGCGAGGGCATTTACGACACGCTGATCAATGCCACCGAGGGTGGCATCGAGTTGTTTCATGGTTATACCTACTCGGGGCATCCGCTGGCGGCCGCGGCGGGATTGGCGGCGCTCGATGTCTACGAGAGCGAGGGGCTGTTCGACCGTGCGGCATCGCTCGCCGATCGGTTTGCGGATGCGGCGCATGCGCTGCGCGGGCTGCCGCACGTGATCGACATCCGCAACCTCGGTCTCGTGGCGGCGATCGAGCTCGAGCCGCGCGGTGTGCCGGGCACGACGACGCGTGCGTTCGACGTCTTCCTCGAGTGCTTCGAGCAGGGTGTGATGATCAGGACGACGGGCGACACGATCGCGGTGTCGCCACCGCTCATTGTCGAGCCGGAGCAGATCGACCGGCTATTCGAGACGATCGCCACCGCGATCCGCCGCGCGGAGTAGCGCGACGGCGACGCTCTCCTCGTGTGTGGTGACCGTACCGCCACACACGCGGAGGAGTTGGTCGGCGGCGATGATCGCGCCGGCCGAGAGCGGAATTCCGAGGGGCGCGCTGGCGTTCACGGCGCGAACGGTCATGCGAACCGTATTCGTCTCGCCGGGCTCGGCGGCGACCTGTATCCATCCGCGGCCATTGAGCGCATCGCGCGCGCTGGCGACGAGCGTGACGAGCAGGCGGACCATGCGGGTGTGATCGATGGCGACGGCGGGAAGTCCGTCCGCGAAGTCGAGGGTGACGGAGGCTTCTTCGCCGGCGACGATCTGGAGGAGTCGCCAGATGTCGTGGGCGGTGACGGCGAGGTCGATGGTGCCCGTTGCGGGGAGCGCTCGGGCAAGGGTCCCGAACTGGCGTGCGACCGTTGCGGCGGTTTTGGAGACGCGTGTGATGCGACTCGTGTCGCATTGGGATGGCATCACGCGGGCGAGCGTATCAATGGTATCGATGGCGGCGCCGAGGTAGCGCACGACGGCGTCGCTGGTCTCGTCGCCGGCGGTGACGGCGGCCAGGCGTTCCATCTCGGCAACGGCGCCGGCGCCGAGGGCGCTCAGGGTCTCGATGTCCTCGCGGGTCCAGTCGCGGGGTCTCATGTCATAGACGCAGCAGCTGCCGAGGGGGAGTCCGGCTCGGGTGATGAGCGGGACGCCGAGGCAGGCGACGACGCCGAGGGCGGTCACGGACGGGAACGTCGAGAAGACGGGGTCGACGCGCGCATCGGGGATGGCGAGCGCATCGCCGGTGGAGGCGATGATGGCTTGGCAGAAGGAGGGGCGCATCGTGGTACCGCCGGCGGCGGCGACGGCGGGTGGGACGCCGGTGAGTCCGACCCAGACGTCGCGTTGGGCGTCGACGAGGGAGACGATGGCGACGGGGGCATCGAGCAGCCGCGCGGCGACAGCGGCGAGTCGCTCGAACCGATCTCGGGGCCCTCGTCCTTCAGGCAGTCCAGTAGCGCGGACCGCGGCCAGGCGACGCGTATCCGCCGTGATGCGCGCATATCGGCGCGCGGCATTCGGCTGCGTCGTCGGCATCGGTCACAAACTTAAGCGTCAGCGCTCCTGTTCGAATACCTCTGGTGTTGCACAGCCGAGGAAGTCGGCGATACGGGATTTCAGCCCGGAACTGGCTTTGCGGTCACCGTTCAAAACCAGCATCAAGTGATTGTACGAGACGCCCAGCCGGCGGGCGGCATTGGCCATGGTGACCTCTTTCAGGGTGGCCGCCGCGCGAAAGGCCGCCTTGCGTTCAAGGGGCGACATAGGCATAATGGCCCCACACGGTGGAAAAATGAACGTATGTGTGTCTTGTCATGGCATAAGATGATATTCTCAGGTATCATGTCAAGGGTCACCTGATACTGACTTCGCTACGAACATGACGCTCTTTGCCGACCGGCTCCGGGAGGCTCGACAGCGCATCCGGACCCCATCTGGGGCCCGGATGACGCAGGGCGACCTCGCCAAGGCAGTCGGAGTAGAGCGGAACACGGTCAGCCGTTGGGAGAACAGTGGTGTTCGACCCAAGGATCCTGCGGTCATCGCGCGGCTCGCCGACGTCTTGCACGTGACGATGGAATACCTCGTCGGCTCCGGCGAGGACGTCGCGATTCGCCCGCCCGCGGAATTTCCGCCCTTCGACGCGAGCGCGAGCGCCGCGCTCGAGCGTCGCATTCCGCCTGAGGCGTACGAGCTCATTCACGGCTACCAGGGGCGTTTGATCGCGATCGGCGTCTCCGCGGCCCAGCGCAAGGAAGCCGACCAGTTGCTGCTCAGTGCCGCGTCCACCGCCCTCCATCGCGCGGCGCCGCGCGATCGCACGACCGCGACGGTGCTCGCGGACATCGAGGCGATGTGGCGCTACATCACGTCCGTGCTTGCCCAGGACGGGATCGACATCTCTTCGCTCGGCAGCAAGTCATGACCGCCGACACACTCGCGGCCCAACGCAGCGCGCCTGCGACGCTGGCGCAACTCATCGCGGGCGTGTCCGACGACACCTTGCATCGCCGTCCAGCGCCCGGCAAATGGTCGGTCGTCGAGATCATCGCCCATTTGGCCGAGGACGAGCTCTCGAGCAGTTGGCGCTATCGTCAGATGATCGAGCACGACGGCGCGGCACTGCTCGGCTTCGACCAGGAGTTGTGGGAGCGGCTCGGCGACTACGCATCGTGGACTGTGCGCGATGCGCTCGACATGTTCCGTCTCTTGCGCCAAGCGAACGTCACTCTGCTCTCGCGTCTCTCGCCCGCCGAGTGGGAACGTTCCGGCACGCACGCCGAGCGCGGCCGCCTCACCGTTCGCTCGCTCGCGGCGCATATGGTTGGACACGACGCCAACCACTTCGCGCAGATCCAACGCATCCTCGCCGGTGGCGTGTAACGGGGGCTCCCGCTACCTTACTTTGCTCCGCGCGTCAGTGGGGCCGGTAGCTCAGGTGGTTAGAGCGCTCGCCTGATAAGCGAGAGGTCGGAGGTTCAACTCCTCCTCGGCCCATACACTCAATCTCTGAAACCTCGCTTGGCGTTGCGACGCTACGCGAGGTTTTCTTTTTGCTAGGAAATGCCGTACTTTTGCGCCGCCAGAGCATCGCTCACTTGCGTCAGCATCGGCGGACCACCGCCGTGGTATTCACTTTCCGGATAAGTCAGCTCCCAATAGCGGCCATCGCCCGGGTCACGATACAGCTTCGACCACCCTTCGTCTCCTATCCCCAGCTCGACGAGCTGATGGGAGATGAGATCATAGATTCGCCGGGTAATCGGATCGGAAACGGCCACCCCGTCGATGACGACTCGTTGGCCGCGCAATTCCTTTTCCGTAGGCTTGAGGTGCTCCATGGCAAGAACTTGTCTCAGGCGACAGTGCTATGGAATAGGCTCGATAGAATACCCTGGCCGTCGATCGCTACCGCGGTAGGCGCTTCGCCATCTCGATTGCGATGTTAGCTGCAGCGTCAGCGCGGGAGCGCATGACAACGCGACCACTTATCGCAATGCACTCGAACGTGCCGTCGTGAAACGTCATGACGAAGTGCCGAAGGACCTCGAATCGCTGTGCGTCGTACCGAGGGTGAACTCGATTCGCTTTCTCGAGTCCGCGGATCCACGACGACTCGAGGATCTCGAATGTGCCGTAGCACGAGAGGCCGCGCGAGTACAGGGGATGGCTCGCGAGCGTCTCGTCGTTCGGCGGTCCGAAGTAGTGAGCAATAGGCCGGGCAAACTCCACGATGGCCCACTCCTCGTTCGCCGGTGCCAGCATGTACCCAACCAGGAGCCCGTGATCATCGGCGAGCATGCGCGGGTTCGGCGCGCCGGCTGACTGCGCCGGGAACTCGTCGTAGAGCATGACCCGGTCGCGTTCGTCGATCGCGTACATAACGTGAGAGGGAGTGAAGTGTGAATTACTGTTCGTTAAGCATCTGACGTGTCCGATGAGCGCACAATTCGCCCTTTGCCATAGTCGTCGGAGCCGATGCCATGCGTGCCGGTAAGAGCTAGAAAATACGCTGACCGGACGGGGCCGTGCCGCCAAACTAGGTTTAGCGATGTCGTCCCCCAGAACCGAACGTCCGCGTGCCTGTGAATTCCGAAGTGTTGTCGTACGCGCTGGCCCGCTTGGGGCCCCCGTGAGTTGCTTGGGCTTCGGGTGTATCGAAGTGGGACGCCGATGCCTCGCACGAGTCGTCGGCATTCTCTCTGGCGTTCGGATTCGCCGACGTCGCAAATTTCTTTCCCGGTTCAGAGAAGAGGAGTTCTGCGAACATGTCGGGGAGGCATTTGCTCGTCGCAGCCCGCTTCACATCTTGGTCGGCGCTTAGGAGGTTCGCCGCAATGAAAGAACGCGCGCGAAACTTCGTCTGCTTGACACTGGTGCTGAGCTGCGCCCGAGCCAGCCGTGACACTGTATCGCTGGCGCCGGCCGCGACGGACACGATCGTGGGCGTGGTGCAGCTGACTGGGACTGATTCCTCGGCGTCGATCAATCTCCTGCCCGCGTCGGCGAATGGTGAGACGTACGGGCAGCCGATCAAGCTCGCCGCGTCGCCGCCTCTGCGCAGCGTCAATGGGCTGGAGGTGAGGATCGTTGGGACACAAGCCAGCGACCGGCGCTGGCCGGGTATGGTCAAAGTGCTGACCTTCGCCGTCATCGCCGTGAAAGGGCAAACGGCGATCGATGGAATGCTGGCGGAGGACGCGGGGGCGTTGTACCTCGTGACGGCGGACGGCCGATGGCACGCGCTCACGCATCCGCCCGCGGCACTGCGCGCGCATATCGGCGCCCGTGTCTGGATCGCCGGCCCGCTCGATCGCGAGCCGGTTGCGTTCGGTGTTATCGAGTGAAGGCGGCTCGGCCAAGAACCCCAGCGATTTACGCTAGTCTTCGGGGTTGAACGTCGCTTCCCTGTACAACGTCAGCCCGCTATGCCAATCGGGATCCCGCTCCTCGCCGTCCCATCTCACCCGATACAGCTCCGGGCTGCCCGTGCTCGCTTCGCACACCGCGCCGTGACGGAAGAGGCCCTTCACGAGATCCCACTGCGTCACTCGCTCGCGATGATCAAACTTGAACGCGATCCCCGCCCGGCGATGGCGAATATCTTTGCTGCGGAAGCCGACCGCGGCGAGCGCGGCAGCGGCCGGGACGCTGACGGCGGCGATGAGAACCTGTGCGAATGCGAACATCGAGTTTGAATGACCCTATCGAGGGGGGCGAACACCCGCATCGTGACAGCGGCCTCGCGGTCCGCGTATGCGGCCTCGTTCTCTCCACCCTGCATAAGGCACATCGCGCGCCAGATATGATCGAAGACGTCGAAGACACCAGGCTCACCGAGCCCTACGAATTCATGGCGTCCAGGGGCGGATACTGAGCACCGCTGCGTCGAAGCACCGAAAAGTGGGAAGGGCCAGGCGAGGATCGCAGCCGCTCAGCGTATTACGCCGGGCGAGCGACCATCCGACACTCTAAGACCTGACGCGACTCTAGAGCGCTTGCCCACTGCACCAGTACGCTAGACGCTTGCTGGATTGATTCGGCTGATAGCCCGACGTGCCGGCGCGGCTGCCACGACGCCGCCTCAGGTTCATGCGCTGGGTGGGGGGTGCCTTCACTGCATTGCCGGCAGATCGGGCGAACAGTTTGCGTCCAATCCTCGACGACGATGCCCGAACGGCGGCGGGATTGACGCGGAGACGCAGGTGCAGACCTTGTTTCAACGCGGTTGAGCACCGAGATGTATTGTAGGCCAGTGCATAAAGTGTCATGGCGCTCTCAGCGATGCGACCGAGGAAATCGATCATGGCTATCAATGTCGGCAAGGTTGCACTACACGAATCCGGCGCGACCGGCAAATGGCAACATCGTGGCACAGGCGCAGGCACGATCGTGGTCGTCCGTCCGGTCGACAGTATCAGCCCGCAACTCCGAGCCGCCATGCACGGCAACCAACTGTTGCCCGCGGTCCAAGCCCAGCTCGTGCCTGCGGTTCAGCACGAGCTCCTGCCGGCAGTCCAATCCCGACTGTTACCAGCGGTTCAGTCTCCGGCGGCAGCCGGCGACACCGTCCTCCTGCGGAACGTCCGCATCGTGAGCATCGCGCCGGCCTGGGCGAACGGGTCTCCGCAGGAACAAGTCACATTCGAGTATGGCGCGCTGACCGTCACGAACCTGACCAGCGGACACTCGATTTCACAACGGCCGCGGTCAGGCAAATAGAGCAAATATCAGCCACTATGCGATTCAGCACGCAGGCGTTCGGAGCGCTCGCGACATGCGCCTTCCTGGCGTTCAGTGGTGTCGCGAAGAGCCAGGCGGTGCAGATCTACGAGCAATTCCCGTCTGACATCCATGCCAGCGAGCGATACGTCATCTTCTCTCATGGTCTCATCGCGGAGGGAGACGATCCAAAACCCGTATCGCCCCAATATGGCGTGTATGATTTTCCGCGGATCAAAGATTCCCTATTCAAGAACGGTGGGTTCAACCTCATTGCCGTTCAGCGCAAGAAAGGTGTGGAGCTCGAGAATCATGTCAATCAACTGGAATCGTGGGTGCATCGACTGCTGGCAGCCGGTGTAAAGCCGAGCCGAGTGACGCTCGTGGGATTTTCTCGCGGCGGGCAAATTACGGCGCTCGCTTCCGGGCACCTTGCGACTGAAGGGATCAACACCGCGATACTCGCGATTTGCTCCGATGGTGACTTCGCGGTGGACTCGGGTCCGGCCATCGTCCTCGGCGGCAATTTTCTGTCTATTTATGAAACCTCGGACGCACTCGGATCCTGTTCAAAGCTCGCCGAGCGAAGTCACCTGGGGTCATTCAAAGAAGTGGCGATATCGACCGGCAAGGCGCATGGTGCCTTTTTTGAACCCCGGCCCGAGTGGATCGACCCCCTGAAAGCTTGGATTGCCAAGACCAATCGGTAGAATCTGTCACTGACTCCCGGCGCGTGGGCTCATCAGATAAGAGTCCGCCCGACGGCCTGGGGGTGCCCAGCGGACATGCCGCAAAAGCATGAACGTGTAGGTCGTCGAGTCGGATGACGGAGCTCGGTATGCGCCATCAGCACCCGCCAGCCACGCCGTCAGCGACGTCATCTCCCAGCCGTCGACCTGATCTCCGTGCCAGCTCACCTGTCGCAGTCGCCGCACGCCGTGCAGCCAGCCGTAGCGGCGCGCTCGCGATGCCGCTCGCGCTAGTGAGTCCGGGATGTACGGGAGATCCCAGGCCCAGCACCACGTGCTGTCGCGTCTCCCTACAGCACCTACAAATTGGACGTCGGCCAGAACGCGAGCGACTCCGGTATCCGAGAATACCAGGAGACCAATCCCCTCGTCGTAGTCGAATCGCCGATACTCGCCGATGTGAAAGTCGCGTTCCAGGCGATCCTGTTTCACGCTCATGGCGCTGTCTGCCCGCGTAAGCAAGGCGACGTATCGAGCATCCGGCATCTCGCACGCGTAGAGTTGCACCGCGAGCAATGCAGCGACCAATAGTCGAGTTATTCCCAACTGGCACCTCGCGTTGCAGCAACGACGCGGTCCCAGAGGGCCTGCGACATATCGCCGCGCCATACCCATGCCAGGCACGTGCGGAAACGAGAGTCAGCACGTGCCGCGGCCTCGATGCGGTCGATGAACGCCGCGCCGTGATCGTTGAGGAGGTCTTCGAGAGGCCCGACGCCAACGGGACCGAGCCGCTCGTCTGACGGAGCGCGCTCGATCAGCAAGACGATCGCCCGCCACGCGACTTCCGGGTCCTTTCTGCGAAAGTCATCGAGACGGTCCCCCGCCCAGCACGTCGCTTCGTAGACGAACCACCCTTCGACGACTCGCTCGGCGTCGGGTGGAAGCGCCCGCTCGCACGCGGGCGGGTCGTCGGTGTTGTAGTCGGTGGTCCCCTGCGTGGCGCGCACGACGCGCTGCCAGATATCGGCCGGGATGTCGGCTTTAGTCGGTGGGTGCCCTTGGCTTCTCCGCATTCGCCACAGACACCGACGAATCAACACGGAATCCGGCGCCGCCCGCTCCAGGCGATCGATGACCGCGGCGCCATGCTTGCGCAGCAGGTCGCGCAATGGAGACATCGTGTCGAACGCGCTCAACCCATGCGACGGACCGCGGTGCACAACTTCGACCACGAGTGGCCATGCGGCATCGGGATCATCTCGAATTGTATCACGCAGCTCCTGCGCATCGTCGCGGTGCATCGAGCTCCGCAGCCCCGCGTCCGCCAATTTGTGGAGGTCGAGCGGCGGCGGGTAATAGTAAGACAGCAGGAGCTCGTGTGGACGGGCAATGCGTTGGAGCCGAGGGTTCGCGTGAACCAACGCCAGCACGCGCTCGTGATACGGCCTACCGTGGCGGCGCAGGAGCTGCTGCATCCTGTACCACGCTTGCTCGAGGATCTCATCGTCGGCCGGTCGAAGCCGTACCAGCTCGAGGACGACAGACCAGGCCAGCTCGGGATCGGTCGCGATCCACTCTTCCCATACGGACAGCGCATCGCTACGCGGCTTCGGGCCGATTTTGCCCGCATACCGCCAATCGTGCCACTCGACGTAACTGGAGGCTACCTTCTCTGCCTCAGCCAACGTGCACCGATCCGCTTACCGCGTCGCCATCGCCGCGTTTGAGCTGAACGAAGACGAGCGTCGACACGAGCGTCATCGCACCGAGGACGAGAAACCCGCGGTGCACGCCTTGAATGAACTGCACGGGGTTCGAGCCGTGCGGATCGGGAATGAAGAACGCCGTGACGAGCGACGCGCACGCCACGCCGAAGCTGACCGCCATCTGCTGTACCGTGCTCGCGATCGAGCTCGCGCTCGACGCGTCGTGCTCGTCGACGTCGGCGAAGGCCAGCGTGCCCATGCTCGTGTACTGGAGCGACGTGAAGAACCCATAACAGAAGACCTCGGCCACGATGAGCCAGACCGGCGTGCCGCGGCCGATCGTCGCGAACAGCATGATCTGCAGGCCAATGAGCAAGGTATTGGAGATGAGCACGCCTCGATATCCAAAGGTCCTCAAGATGCGCGGCATGGCCACCTTGAAACTGAGTGCCGCCAGGGCTTGCGGCATCACCAGGAGCCCGGACTGCACCGGCGTAAATCCGAGGCCGACCTGGTACAGCAGCGGAAACAAGAATGGGATGCCGCCGATGCCGAGCCGCGTGAAGAAGCTGCCGAGGACCGACGCGCGGAATGTGCGAATGCGAAACAGCACCAGGCGCAGTACGGGATGCGGCGAACGCATCGCGTGCACGCCGTAGGCGCCGAGCAATACGATGGAAAGGACCAGCTCGACGAGAATGGTCGTGGGGCTCAGCCGGTGCTCACCAAAGACTTCGAGGACATACGACAGGAGCGAGACTCCCGATCCAAACAGCAGCAGTCCCGTGACATCGAGCGGATCGGTGTGCTCGCGGTAATCGGGGAGATGCCGATATGCCATGTAGAGCCCGACGATGCCGATCGGGATGTTCACGAAGAACAGGAGTCGCCAGTGGAAGTACGTGACGACGAGGCCACCGATGACGGGTCCGAGCATCGGCCCCACGAGACCCGGGATCGCGACGAAGCTCATGGCCCTGACGAGCTCTGACTTCGCGAACGTCCGGACGATCGTGAGCCGACCGACCGGAACCATCATGGCGCCGCCGCAACCCTGAAGGACTCGGCACGCGACGAGGGCATGAATGTTGGTGGACAGCCCGCAGAGCAATGAGCCGAGCGTGAACGTGGCGATCGCCGACGCGAACACTCTCCGCGTGCCGAATCGATCCGCCATCCAGCCGCTGATGGGGATGAATACCGCGAGGCTCAGCGTGTAACTCGCCAACACCGACTTCATGCTGAGTGGAGCGACGTGGAGTGCCGCAGCGATCGTCGGCACACCCGTATTGAGGATCGTGGTGTCCAGCGACTCCATGAAGAACGCGACCGCGATCAGCCACGGGAGAAGTTGTTTGCTGGTCACCGTCGGGCGATCCCACTGTTGCCGGCCATAGTGGAAGCAAGTTTTATCGCGCGGATGGATCGGTGCAACGATCCGCCGCGCGGTGCCGGCGCGCGCAACCTATGGCATTGCCATCGCCTGGCCCGACCCAACCGACACGACGACGTCGTAGAGGTCCTGCCGATAGACGGCGTTCGTGCTGTCGACTGCCGGCCAGTGGGTGCCGCGGTCCGGGACAAAGAGGCCGCCGATCGCACCCATCCCTCCGTCCGGTAACAGATGGCCGGTGGGATTCTCATACGTGGCGGAAATTCGATAGCGGTGGGTGGGCTCTATGTGAATACCGACACTGTGCCAGCTATGAAACCACGTAGTCGGCATCGACAGCACGTGTCCGGCGGAATCACGCACCGGGGTACCGTGCCACAGCACCTGCCCCGTCGTCATGTCAGCCAACTCGAGGCTGACTCCATAGTCGTGCATGTGCCCGCCGATGCCGATGAGATAACCGGGCACCGCTGGGCTCGAGTCCCAGTAACGGACCGTGCGCCCCGGCGCGAGATCGAAGCCCTTGGTCCCATCGGGCGGATGGCCGAGCGGGAACATCGCGTCCATGCCCCATGGAAAAGCTTGGAAGAGCGGAAAGAATCCGAGGCGCCGGTACCCGAGCGTCGCGCGAATGCGCACGCCGTGATGCGCCGTGCGCGTGGGATTTGTCAACATGCCGATCGTCAGCAGTCGCTCCCCGCGCGGGAGAGGCATACCGAGCAAGAGCGCCGGCATCGCAATGGTCGGCGTCTCCTTGCTGACGGCCAGAATATGCAGCTGCGTAGACAGGAACAACTCGCGCCGACCGGGATCCGTCAGCGTGAGGTGATGCAAGAACGTCCTCGGCAACTCATACCCCGCGCTATCGAGGACGTCGACCCTCACGCTGGCCAGGGCCAGGTCGAGTGGGATCCGCACCTGATATGCGGGCAGACTGACCATCGACTCGTCGCGCGGAGTCGACGCGGGGAGATCAGTCGGAGGCAGCTCGATCAGCAAGACTCCGCGTTGCGCATCGACCGACACTCGCGCGGTTGGCAGCGTCGCGAGCGGCGGGATAATCGGGAGGATCTGTGCCCCGAGGGGCCACGCGGGCAGCACCAGGGCTGCCCCGAGCGCGCGGCGGGCGAGACGACTTGAGAGGTGAACCGGCACTTTGGAATATCACATCACGGGAAGGAATACGTCGGTTGCGAGATCGGGTTCGGGCGTAGTGTCCGGCCCGGCGCCTGGCTCGCGCCGAGACTGTGGCAGCCACACCCCCGTACAGCGTGTCGTACGCGGCGTCGAATCCTGCGTCGTAGAGCTCGTCGTCGAGCGGCACACCCCCGCGCATGTGGGACACGAGGTCCCTGGTAACCGCCCAGTCGAACACGACGCGAAACGCCTTCTCGAGATCGCGAGTTTCGTACGGCCATACGTGCCGCGTGGCGACGATAGCGAACGCCTCCGAAATGCGCGCGTCGTAACTATTCGGGATTGCAGTCGCGTGACGCGAATATGTCACGAATTGGCCGACCTCGCCCGGCCAAGCTTGCTGTCTTACCGTGCTCCCCATGGCTACGTATTATTGGAACGATGGCCGATGACACGCCCTCATTCGAATCTGCCAGCGTCGCCGCGATCCTCATGCAGCGTGGTCGTGAGGATCGCGCCGCGCTCCTGGATGATCTCGTCATGATGCTCGCCGAGGTCGTGCCCGGCACACGAGTCGAGCGTACCTTGTTGGGGCGGCGCGTCACCGCCATCCACTTACCGGTCGGTGGTTACGTCTACGTCCTGAGGCGTGGAGCGGGTGAAGCGTTCGAGGCCAACCGGCGCCAGCAGGTACGCGGCGTAGCGATTCGAAATGATCCGATGGAGATCGAGGCCTTTCTCGCGGAGCTTGGGCTGGCACTCGACGCCGAGCTCGAGCGTACAGAGCAGGGTCGCGACGCCCTCCGCAGGTGGCTGGATGGAAGGAACTCATAGCGAGGACGACACATGCCCGATTATGTGGCAGGTTCCACCGCCAATCTCCCCAAAGGGGCGGCCGAGCGACTTCGTGCAATGCGCGGCACGGGGGATCGACCCGCGTTCTTTACGAGCGACCTCTCGGTCGATGAGTTTCTGCTCGTCGAGCAGGCCGGGTTCGAGGCGCTCGGTCTGGTCCTCGGGTCGTCCATTTATCACGTCGGCTTCCAATGGCAGAAATGGAGCGTGAGCCAGGAGCTGCCGATCCTCACTGGGGCCATGTACGAGGCGCGTGAGCTCGCGATGACGCGCATGGAGGAAGAGGCGGACTTACTCGGCGCCGACGGCGTGGTCGGGGTGCGCCTGGTGTTCAAGGAGTACGCGATGGAAGAGGGCGTGCTCGAGTTTCAGGCTATTGGCACTGCCATCCGGCATCGCGAACGCCAGGGGAGTCTGCGCACGAAAGACAATCGTCCCTTCACGTCCGACTTGAGCGGCCAGGACCTCTGGAAGCTCATTCGTGCCGGGTATCGTCCGGTCAGTCTTTCGATGGGTGCGTGCGTCTATCATATCGCGCACCTGAGCTTCATGCAGGCGCTGAGGCAGATCGGGCGCAACAAGGAGATGACGATCTACACCGAAGCGACGTACGCCGCACGCGAGCTGGCATTGGAACGGATGCAGGCCGAAGCGGCGCAACGCGGCGGGGTGGGCGTCGTGGGCGCGCGAGTGGAAGAGTCCAATTGGGGTTGGGGCGCGAATGCCATCGAGTTCTTTGCTGTCGGCACCGCTGTCGCACCCATTCCGGGCGCGACGCAGCGGCCGGGTCTCGACTCCGTGCAGCAGGTTGTCACGTTCGACAGTACCTCGTAAAGCCTCAGCTCACTGCTTTCTTCACGAGCGCGGCGATTCTTGCCTCTTCGGCAGGAGTCAGCATCTCGAGCGCGAACGTGGTCGGCCACATGTGGCCCTCGTCGAGATGCGCCTTGTCGCTGAACCCGAGCGTCGCGTACCGCGTCTTGAATTTCTGCGCGCTTTGGAAGAAGCAGACGACATTGCCATCCTTGGCATAAGCGGGCATCCCGTACCAGGTCTTCGGTGAGAGCTCTGGTGCGGTGGCTGTGATGAGCGCATGGAGCCGCTCGCCCATGGCGCGATCCGACGGCGGCAAGGCGGCGATCGCAGCGAGTACGGCAGCTTCCTCGTCCGCCTTATCCGCCGGTCGGCCGCGGCGCGCGTCCGCATTCCGCTCGCGAACGTACTCCTTCATAGCGGCCCGTTCCTCGTCCGTGAATGCCTTGGACTTTTTCTGCGCGGCCTTCTTGGCAGGTTTCATGACGCTCTCCTCTTGGTCATAGGGCTTGGCTTCAGCGCTCTGCAAAGTAATCTTCACTCGTGCGTGCGCGGCTCGCGCTCTCGCGGGCGCAAATCCTGGGGTTCAGGCGGCGAGTCGGGTCGCTCGACGAGCGCTTGCCGATGGGAGCCACATCGCTGCGCCGGGCGGCGTGGTGCGGGCTACAGGATTCGATGCCGCGCGCCGCGCTGTTGTCCATCCATGCGCGCGTCGAGGGCGCGGGGCCGAACGCGTGGGAGCACCGGTCGCTGGTGCAGCTGTGGGGGCCGCGGTTCAGCGCGTATGTCGTCGCCGCGAAGGACCTCGCGGTGTTCTCGCTCGGGCGGCTGCCGGAGGACGCCCGTGGACGCGCGAGGGCGCACGAGACGGCTGAGCGACTTCACGCATTCCTCGACGGACGTCGGATGCCGTTCGGGCAGGCGGGGCATGGGATGGGCGTGCAGCATAACAGCCTCCGGTACGCGGCACCGACGGGTAGGGTTCTGCTGCGCTGGGAGGGCGCGCGGCAGCCCGTCGTCTGGACTGGGCCGGCGATCGACGTGGATCCGAGGCACGCTGGGCCGGAATTCGGTCAGCCGCCGCGCGCTCGGCGTTCGAGGCGCTCGGCCACGCAATAGTGCCCGTGCGCACACCTATCGGCGATGCGTGGATCCTCGCCGACGACGAGGCCGAGTTGCGTGCACCGCCGGGACCTGCGGCGCCAGCGCGGCTTCTGCCGAGCGGCGATACGTACTACCTCCTGTGGGGGGCCGACCGGGAACTGCTTGTGCCGGACGCAAAACGACGGGCTGCGCTCTGGACGTCGCGCGTGTGGCCAGGGGCGCTCCTCGTGAATGGGGAAATCGTCGGAGTATGGCGCCGCGACCGGGGCGATGTGTCGATGGAGCGGTGGCGGCGCGTCTCCTCCTCTGAGCGAGAGGCAGCGGAGGCAGAAGCGATGTCACTCCCGCTGCCGGGTCTCAATGGTTCGATTACCGTGCGCTGGAGCTAACTCGTGTAGCGGCGCACCGAGAACGAGATGGGTAAGCCGATGCCGAACCAGTGCCAGATGAATTCCGGAATCTGACGTGACCAGTTGAAGGGGCGCGGCGGGAGGGCCGAGAGCGGGATCACCACGAAGTGCATGAAGAGATAGACGCATGCGCCGAAGATCATGCCGGAGATCAGTGGTCGTTGCGTGAGAAACGCCCACTGGCGACTCGCCAGATAGAAAACCGTTGCGGCGCCCAGGGCAATGGTGAAATGCAGGATGAAGCCGAGGATCGTGGTACCGGTCGTGCCACCAAGTTGCTTGCCGACGCCGAGGGCTCCAGCCGCAATGGCCTGCGGAACGAGGAGCGGCGCCTTGGGGCTGTAGACCAGCATCGCGTAGCTCATGTCCAAAACGCCGGCGATGAGACCGCCGACGAGGATCGCGGGCAATGGACGATTGGGAGCGGTCGTTGTCTGCATTTCCTACGGTATGCGCGCGCGGGTTCACCGTCGAGACCCTTTCTCGCGATGGTCTGACACGCGAGGACGCACTTCCGCCGATCATTGGTATCAAAAAGGGCACGTCGATTCCGAGGAGCGTCGTTCGTCGCGTGTGTAGACCCACTGACGCGGAGACGACCATGCGGCGTACCAATGTGATCCTCTGGACCATCCAAGGCTTGTTAGCGCTCGCCTTCTTGTTCGCTGGCGGTATGAAGCTCCTGACCCCCACGGCAACGCTGGCTCAACTCGTGGGCTCGGTGCCGGTTGCGCTGGTTCGATTTATCGGCGTGTGTGAAGTCACCGGTGCGCTCGGCCTCATCCTGCCAGGACTGCTGAAGGTCCGCCCAGCGCTTACTCCGCTCGCCGCGGCCGGTCTCGTGATCATCATGAGCGGCGCCGTGTCCGCCATGATCACGCTCGGTCGCGCGCCCGAGGCCACAGCACCAGCGATCTTGGGTATCCTCGCCATTATCGTGGTCCTCGGGCGGCGCCGTTCGTGAAGAGCAGGTGTCGTTAGTACACCGGGCCAAAGTTGCAGCCAGCCGGCGCATTGAGCGTGGTGGTTGTACCCGCGGTGAAGAGCGTGGGGACCTTCGCGCCACCCGCCGACAACAGCGTCTTCGCGTAGAGCGGAATCCCGAACGCGTTGAGCGAGTTGATCGCCGCCAGATCGCCGAGGTTGTCGAACGCGATACCGTTCGGGCTATCGAGGCTGGGATCACCACCGACCGTCACGGGGCTCAGCGTCGTCATCGGCGTCGGGCTGCCGGTCTGACCGAGGCTCGACGCTGCGAACTCGACGACCGTGTTCGGCGCGTTCGCGTTCGAAGACCACAGGTCACCCTCGGCGTCGACGATCAAACCCCACGGGCCCTGGATCGAGCCGTGGCCGTTGTCGGACAGCGTGTACGCCGGAGCGAGCGTGACGGCGCCAGCGCCGACCGCCGGCAGCATGCCCGACGTGAACTCGAAGATCGTGGTCGAGGCGTTGTTCGCGACGTACAGGTTGCCCGATGCGTCGAACACGATCCCGAGCGGGCCGGAGAACGCCGGGCTCGACGAGACCATCGTGGCCGGCGTGACGTTCGCGCCACCCGCCTGTACCTGCGCGCTCGTGAAGACATCGACCACGCCCGCGCCGTTGTCGCTCACCCACAAATTGCCCTGCTTGTCGAACACGGCCTGCTGAATGAACGTGAACCCGCTGTAGTGAATCGCATTGTCAGGCGTCAGCATCGCCGTGGCGCTGGCTGCCTTGAGTGTGGCGGGTTTGAACTCGTACAGACCTGGAGCGCCGCCGCCGGACGCGCCCCCATCGATCACCCACAGATCGCCCGCGGCGTCGAACACCACGCCCTGCGGCGCGACAAACGCGGCGCTATTGATGGCCTTGGTCGGGGCGCTGCCCGACATGCCCATGGTCTTGAGAATACCCGGAGCGAACTCCAGGACGTTGCTGCCGTTGGCGACCCACAAGGAGACGTCGATCACTTGGGGCTTTGGTGCGGTCATGGTCGAGCTGTCGCTGCAGGCGCAGGCGAGAAGCGCGAATCCCATCAAATAGATCTTCGACACGTTGAATTCCTCTCGTTAGGGGTACGGACGAGAGGATACCGGACCTGCTCACTGCCCGATCACCAGAAAATCAACTACTTCGTCGGCTGGCAGACGTGCATGCCCGTGGGTTGCATGATCGCGACGAAGCGGGGGTCGCGCTTGAGCCCATCGTAGGTCGGATCGCACGCCAAGCCATTCCACACCGGCTCGGCGTCGTGGCGCCGCACACTGCGCTCGACCCAGACGAGCGCGGAGTCGGTATTGCCGAGCGCGAGCTGGGCGTCGGCGTAGTCGAGCGCGGGCACCGTGCCGCGCGCCAAACCTCGGCGCATCTCGGCCACGAGACCGTCCGCATCGTTCTGGCGACCGGCTGACATATACACCCAGGTGGCCGCGCTGCGACCGCCGGGACCTCCGCGCGCCAGACGGAGCGCGCGGTTTGCCGCGGCAACGGCACTGTCCCGGTGGCCGCCGAACAACTCCGCCTCCATGAGCGCGGTATGCAGCCCGGCGAGCGTCGAGTCCAACCCGAGCCCGTGACGCGCCGCCGTTGCCGCCTCATCGAAGCGGTGGGCGTCGACCAACGCCGTGCCGAGCGTCTGATTCCCGAGCGGCGTCAACGGGTCGAGGTCATAGGCCATCTTCGCGTGATCGACGGCTTGGTCGACCTGCCCGAGGCCGAGAAAGAGATCGGCGTGCCAGAGATGCACGAGCGGGTTCTGGGGATCCAGCTCCAGGCTGTGATCCAACTCGCGTTCCGCCTCGGCCCACCGCCACTGGTGAATACGGACATCGCCCAACGCCAAGTGCGCTTCGGCGTTTTCGGGATCGAACGACAGCGCCCGCACGGCACTCCTTTCGCCGAACGCAATGTCGGAATCGGCGCGCGCGCCACCGTAGCGCGATAACAGCACGTAACTCATCGCCAGCTCGGCGTGCGCGCGCGCGAACGATGGGTCCTTGGCGATCGCCTGCTGAAACAACGTCGCGGCACGACGGAGCGATGCCGGGGTGCCGCTCGAAAAGAAGTAGCGTCCTTGGAGGAAGAGATCATAGGCCGCCAGGTTCGTCGTGCCGCGCGGCGCCAGGCTGGTGGCGTTGGCTCCCGTGTCAGCGGCCGTGAGCGTCGCGTTCAGCGCACCCGCGATGTTGCGCGCCAACTCATCCTGCACTTGAAACACATCCGCGGCGTGACGCTCGTACGAGTCGCTCCAGACGGCGAGTCCGTCGGACGTGCTGACCAGTTGGGCGGTCAGGCGGAAGCGGCCGCCCACGCGGAGCACACTGCCCTCCAGGACATCGCTCACGCGCAACCGCTGCCCGATGTCCTGCGCCCCGAGGGTCGTGCCCTTGTACGTGAACGCGGTACTGCGAGCCGCCACCCGGAGACCAGGGACGTGCGCGAGCGCCGTCGTCAACTCGTCGGCCATCCCCTCGGCGAAATACTCCGCCGCCGTGTCGTGCCCGACATTGGTGAACGGCAGCACCGCCACGGACTGCACCGGGCGCGGGGCCGGGGCCGGCGGTGGGGCCGCGGGCTTGGGCGCTGTGCGCCCGGAGAGAATGATGGCGGCTGCCCCCAGAGAGATCACAGCGACAGCCGCCGCCGCGCCGCCGATGAGCCGCCACTGCCGCGGGGTCGGGCCGGGTTTGTCGATGGTCGTCGGCACCGTGACGGCCGCCGGGACAGTGACTCCCGACGGCGTGGCCAGCGACTCGAGCGCCGTGATGACCTCTTCAGCCGACTGCGGCCGGTCGGCGGGCCGCTTCTGCAGCAATCGCATGACGAGCGCCGCGAGCGCGGGAGGCGTTGCCGGCCGACGCGTGGTGACCGGCGAGGCCTCTTCCGTTCGGTGCGCGCCGAGAATCGCTTGCGGTGACGCTCCGGTGAACGGCGGGTACCCGGTCAGCATCTCGTACGCCACGACGCCGAGCGCATAGAGATCGGCCCGGCCGTCGACATTCGGGTCGGCCAGAGCCTGCTCCGGAGCCATGTAGGTCGGGGTGCCGAGCGCGACCCCGATGGACGTCAGCGGTCCCTGCGCTTGCGTGGCTGACGCCGACAGTGCCTTGGCGACACCGAAATCAGCGACCAGCGCGTGGTGCTTGCCGAGGAGAATATTGTCCGGCTTGATGTCGCGGTGGACGACGCCGTTCTCGTGTGCGTAGGCGAGGGCCGAGGCGACACCGCGCAAGATGCGCACGACCTCGGAGACCGGCAGCTCACCCGAGCGGATGAGTCGCGCGCGCAGCGACTCGCCTTCGACCAACGGCATCGTGAAGTACGGCAGCCCCGCCGCTTCGCCCGCCGCGATCACCGGCACGATATTCGGGTGCTGGAGTCGCGCGACCATCATGATCTCGCGCCGAAACCGTTCGACGCTCACGCCGATCATCATGTCGGGCGCGAGGACCTTCACCACGACCCAGCGGCCGAGGGTGTTCTCGACGGCGAGGAATACGCGAGACATTCCACCGCCGCCGAGCTCGCGCTCGAGCGTGTACTGCGATCCCAGCGAGGCTTGCAGCTCTTCCTGAAGTCCGGTCACGTGAGCGTGGCTAGGGCGTCCGCGAGTGCCGCGCCCGATGCGTACCGATCGGCTGGCGAACGGGCGAGGCAGGTGCGCAGCACGGCGTCGAGATCCTCGGGAACGCTCGCTCGCGCGTCGCGCACGGACGGCGCGGGCTCGGTCAGCTTCCGCACAAGAATAGCGTGGCCCCCCGTCGGCGCAAACGGTGGCGTGCCGGCCAGCGCCTCGAACAACACGCATCCGAGGCTGTACACGTCGCTTCGCGCATCTGGCAAGCGACCACCCTCGAGCTGCTCGGGGCTGGCGTACGCGGGCGCGGCGATCGTGACGGCGGTCTCAGGCACAGTGGACGAGCCACCGAGCTCGCCGACCGAAGCCAACGCGTCGATCAGCGCCCAGCCGCCAACGACGACGCCATCGGTCAAGAGTTCCACATGCTTCGGTCGCAAGTCACCGTGCAGGACGTCGTGCCCGTGAGCGACCGCGAGGGTTGCGGCGAGGTCCCGCGCCAGGCGGATCGCGTCGGGAATCGACAGCTCCCGATCGCGCGCCAAGCGTTCGCGCAGCGTCGGTCCGGTCGACGGCGGCGTGACGTAGTATGCGATCTCCTCGGTGGCCGCCGCGTCGAGCACCGGGAGCACGCGCGGGTCGCCCACCGCGCCAACGCGCCGCAATGTCTGGACGAAGCGCGCGGGATCTGCATGGCCCATCGCCTGGGTGCTGACGATGTGCAGGGCGACCGCGATCCCCTCCCGCGTGTCCGTCACGGCCAGCGTCGTGAGGACCGCACCCTTCGCGAGAACCCGATCATACACGTAGCGGCCATTCGTCACGCGCTCTACGCGGGCCCTCAGCCGCGACTCCCCAGTTTGCGGCTCGGGTGACGGCGCGGTTTTGAGGCGGGCGATCCACTGCTGGATCTCCTGATCCGGCTCGCTGTCGAGCTCCGTGCGGACGAGAGAGTCGTGCGCGGCGACGGCCCGCAACGCCGCCGCCCGGTCGCCCGCGGCCACGTGGGCTTCCACGAGGGCGATGATGTTGTTCGCGTTCAGCGGATCGGCGTTCGCGAGTTGCTGACGCCAGCGGACGACGGCCGCTCGATCCCGGCGGGCGGCGGCCGCGCTAGCCAAAGAGTCGACGACCGAACCCCAGGTGCGCGCCAGGCGCGAGCGCGTGGAGGTCACCCAGCGCTCAAAGTCGGGCGCGTCGGACAGAAAAAAGCCGTCGAGAAACGGCCCTTGGTAGAGTGCCGCCGCCCTCTCGTGCGCCCGATCGCCGGTGGCGAGGTCGAATTCGGCGATATCGCTCGATACGACCGAGGGGTTGAGCGCCAGGGAGGTGCTGGCGGAGGTGATCGCCTCGGAGCCAAGCGCTTGCCGGATCTGAAACAGAGCCTGGTTCAGAGCGTGCCGGGCCTGGTCTTCCCCCGAATCCGGCCAGAAAAAAGAGAGCAGTCTGTCGCGGCTGACGCCTGTCGTGCCCGAGGCAGCCACGACGGCCAACAGGGCCAGGCGCCGGCGTTGGGCTGCCGCGCCGGCATATGGGGCACCGTCACGTGTCAGGGCCAAGCCGCCGAGCGTGATCAAGCGCAACACGGCGTATAAGATACCGCGTCGCGGCGATCTCGCTCAGCACGCGCGGATCGAGGAGGATGTTGTGCGGCGCGCCAGGGATCTCGACGAGCGCCACCGGGACGTGGTGGTCGCGGAGCTTGGCGGCGTAGGCACGGCTCAGCTCCGGCGGAGCCAGATTGTCCGAACCGCCGACGATGACCTTGACGAGTGTCGTGGTGTCGACTTCCGAAGCCAGGTCCATGGGGGAGAGGCTGCGCACGGGCAACCACCAGACCAGCTGATGCTGTAGGTCGAACATATGCCGCCGCCACGGCCCGAGATCACACGGACACGAGACGAGCACCGCCGCGTCGACGAGTCGCGGGTGGCGCGCAATGATGTCCGCGGTGATAGCGGCACCGCCGGAATGGCCCACGAGAATGACATGCTCGGGCCTCAAGGCGCGCCGCAGGGTGTCGATCCCGGCCGCGACGGCGTCGACCTGCTGCGCGGTATAATTGTCTCCTACGTATCGGCCCTGAACGCCGCTCGATCGATTCCCACTGTCGTCCGTGTAACCCGGCCGGAGCATGCCGACCGCCACGATGTTATCGCCGGCCTGGGCCAACTGGCGTGCGGCCGCATAGTGGTATCCAGGTCCAGGGAGGTCGCCGTGGAGGACTACGACGAGATCCGGGTTCCCTGACGAGGCCAGGCCGCGGTAGACGCGTATGTGGAAACACTCCTGGCCGCCTCGTACCCACTGGTCCCCTGCACCTCTGGCGCACGCGGCGGGATCGCTCGCCGTGCGCCGTTCTTGCCCCGCGAAGAACCACGTCACGAGACCGATCGCGTACAGGACGGCCACGACTCCAACGATCCTGGCGAGGGCTCGAACGAGCTTCACTCCGTTCATGTCACATAAGTTAGGACCGGTTGCGATTGGCTGCGATGAGCCGATCGAGCTCCGCGCCCAACTCGGTCCATGTGGCGCCAAGGCCCATGAGCAGCTTGTCGTACGTCAACAGCAGCCCCCATCGCTCGCCACGCTCCATGCTCCCAATGGCGGGACGGTCGACGCCACTCAACCGACCGAGTTTCTCCTGGCTGAGCAAACGCCGCTGTCGCAGCGTGTGGACAGCGCGTCCAGCCAGTTCGCGGGTGAGTAACGAACGGCGCTTGGGCGCGTGGTCAGGCATTGGGCGCTCCCGTGGAAATGACGGTGAATTTGCCTCACCCCAATACTAACGACCTTGAGTGCAATTGACTCTGACACTACCGCGCCGCTTGTTCCCAAATAGCTTCGGCCCAATGCGGTTGCGCATTCCGGAGTTATTCAAGGAGCGGAATCAGACCCCGTACGAGGTGGCGCGCGATTCGGGCGGGAGATTGACCGAAGCGACCTTGTACCGCATCGCCCGCGAACGGGGAGCCGTCAAGTTCGTGAGCCTCGGCGTGTTGCAGGCGCTGTGCGACGTGCTGCAGGTCGAGCCCTCGGCGCTGTTCGCGTACGAGCGTCAGGCCGTCCGGCGACCAGCAGCGAAGCGCAAAAGCGCGCGCTGAGGCAGGGAACGCACGGGCAAGAACCTGTGGACGAGTAGGGCCGGGGCGTTCTCGCATCTGGTTGCCGCGCGGCGCCAGGATATGTTCGCCGGTGATCACGGTCGCGAGAGCTCGCCGCGAGCCCTCACACCCGCCATCGCGCGTGCATGGACGTTTTCCGCTGCTCCGGTCCGGAGCGTCACACCTGGGTTCTGGCTGAGGATGCCGCTAAGTGCTGCAATGGCTATCGGCGTGAACGGCGTATTGCGCGCGACGCGCGCGGCGCGACCATCGAGTTCTATTGGAAGCCGATCGATGCGCCGCCAGATACCCCGCCCGCCCATGAGCCGGCGCACCCGCGCGAGGGCTTAGGCGGACCACAGGCCGAGGGGGTCGCCCATCTGGCGTTTTTCAGGCGACTGGGAGCGCTCGCCGACGACTCACCTCTCCAGCGAGCATTTCGGGCCGGCTTGTTGACCCTGCGCCTCATCGACCGGTGGGTCAGCCGCGCGGAGACTGGGCACGGTCCGACGTTCCGGGAACTCGTGCTGGTGCGACGGACGATCGATGGCGTGGCGGACGACCGAATGCGCGACGTCCTGCGGAAGTTGACGGAAGTGCCTCGCGAGTTTTCGGACGATGAGGTCGGTTCGCTCCCGACGCTGCTGTTCGGATACGGGCTGCTGCTGGAGACGCACGCCGAATGGTCGTTGGCGGTCGATGTGTACCAGATGGCCTGCCGATACGCGTTCGAGGCGGAGGATCGGCGGGGCTTGCCGCTCGTCTACGGCCGGCTCGCCTTCTGCCATCGCCAGTTGGGCCAGATGGACGATGCGGCTCGCGCCTACGAAGAGGGTTGCGAGGCGGCACGGGCCGCGGGCGACACGGCCGCCGAGCTCCGGCTCCGCAATGGGCAAGGGCATGTGGCCTTGCACCGGGGGCAGGTGCCGCAGGCCATCGCGATCTTCGACGCCGTGATGCGCGCTGCGCGCGAGGGTGGGCATCGCGATGCCTTCGCGCGCGCGTCCCACGATCGCGGCCACGTCGCGCTGATGCAGAATGCGGACGAGGAGGCGGCCAATTACTTCTCGACCGCGCTCGAGGCCTGCGTCGAGTCGGCACAGCGGGAGCGTATCCTTCAGGATCTGGCGTGCGCGCTGTCGCGCCTCGGCGCCCGCGATGCGGCGCGCGATGCGTTCCTCATCGCCGAGGCGACAGCGGTCGAGAGCGACGCGCGGGCGCAGGCCGCGATCGACCTGCTGCGGTTGGCGGCCGAGGATGGGGACGAGCTGGGATTCGAGCATCACCGGCGGGCGGTAGGTGATCCGGCGCAGCTGCCCGCGCGCTTGCAGGCGGAGCTCCATTGGCGCCTGGCCGACGGCTACGGCCTCTTGGGGCTCGGCGCACGGGCGGTCGAGCACTACCGGATCATGGGCGAGATCGCCGGTAAACATCGGCTCAACGAGTACACGTACATCGCGGAGGCCGGGCGTCGCGGTCTCCGCGCGTTGACGCGCGATGCCGCGCCTGTGCCCGAGTCGCTGACTGGAGTCGTCGACAACCTCAAGAGTCGGCGCCGGCAACTCCAACAATAGGCGGGAAAGCTGTATACTTTTTCTCTATGCTCGCCGACCTCGAGCAAGCCGCCGCGGTCGTCCACGCGACGCTGCCGCCAACGCCGCAAATCTCCTGGCCGCTGCTCTCAGCGCGCGCGGGCTGCGATTTGTGGGTCAAGCATGAGAATCACACTCCCGTAGGGTCATTCAAGCTCCGCGGCGCACTCGTGTACGTCGGCGGGCTGTCGCCGAGGCCTGCTGGGTTGATTGCGGCAACACGGGGCAATTTCGGCCAGAGCATGGCGTTTGCCGCGCGGAAAGTCGGCATTCCGATATCGATCGTCGTCCCGCATGGCAACAGCCGCGAAAAGAACGCGGCGACGCGCGCGCTCGGAGCGGAGCTCATCGAGTGCGGTGATCATTTCGAGGAAGCCGTCGCGCACGCCGTGCAGGTGGCGGCCGAGCGTGGGTTGCACATGACGCGGAGCTTTCATCCGTTGCTCGTACGTGGCGTGGCTTCCGCGAGCCTCGAGCTGTTTCGCGCGGTGCCCGACCTCGATCTGCTCTACGTTGCGATCGGCCAGGGCTCGTGTATCTGTGGTGCGGTCGCGGCCCGCGACGCGCTGGGTCTTCGGACCGAGATCGTCGGGGTCGTCAGTGATCGTTTGCCCGCCTACGCACGCTCGTTCGAGGCGGGTCATGCGGTTCCGACGCCACCGGGCGAAACGATCGCGGACGGCGTGGCGGTTCGATCTCCGGTGCCGGAAGCCGTGGAGATCATCCGCCGCGGGGTCGCTCGCATTGTGACGGTGTCCGAGGATGCGATTCGCGCGGCCATGCGCCACTACTTCACGGACACGCACAATGTGGCCGAGGGCGCTGGTGCCGTGGGGCTCGCCGCTGTGCTCGCGGAGCGGCAGAGGGTGGCTGCCCGGCGTGTGGCCGTGTTCCTGAGCGGTGGGAACGTGGATCGGCCGGTCTTCCGCGACGTGCTGGCCGACGCATGACGCTCAACCGCCGCGATATGCTCATGAGCCTGGGCGGCATCGTCGCCGGCGCGGCGCAGGGTCGCTTCGATTTTCCCGCGCCGGGGTTTCCGCGCAAGGCGGATTTTCGGTTCGCGGACGGATGGACGTATATCAACGGCGCGTACACGCATCCGATGCCCGTCGCCGCGGCCGACGCCTATCGGGCGTTCCTCGACCATCGCTCCATGGTGGGCTTCGCCGACGCGCCCGCGCGTCGCGTAGACCCTGTCGCCGCCTTTGCGGCACTGATCAACGCGAAGCCGTCCGAGATCGGCTACATCCCGAATACGAGCACTGGCGAGAACCTCGTGGTCGATGCGCTCGGCGTCGCACGGAATTCGGGCAACGTCGTGACCGACGGGCTGCATTTCGATGGCGCGCTCGTTCATCTGCTCGAACTGCAGAAGCGCGGGCTCGATCTGCGCATCGTCACGCCCCGCGAGGGGCGGATCGACATGCGTGACATGGAACGGGTCGTCGACAAGAACACGCGACTCATCGAAGTCTCCTTCGTCTCGATGTACAACGGCTTCCAGCACGACTTGAAGGCCGTGGCCGACCTCGCGCACGCCCACGGCGCGTATGTCTACGCGGATCTCATCCAGGGTGTCGGCGCGATCCCACTCGACATTCACGCGACCGGCGTCGACTTCGCGGCCGCGGCCACCTACAAGTGGCTCATGGGCGACTTCGGCCTCGCCTTCATGTACGTGCGCGAGGATCTCCTGGGCACCGTCTTCCCCCGGCTGCACTCGAGTTACGAGTCGGCACCGGACGCCGAGATCCACCTCTCGCCGCTCGATCCGCAGTCGGCGACGCCGTTGACGTACACCCTTGGCACGGACACCAACAGCTACACGCACCTGGGCACTCTGGCCTATGGCGCACGCGCGGCGCTGGCGATTTCACTCCCCTATATCCAATCACTCGGCGTGGACGCGATCCGGGCGCATCGACAGCCGTTGCTCCAGCGTCTGCAGGCCGAGATGCCGCGGCTCGGGTACACGCCGCAAACGCCCATCGACAGCACGTCGCCGATCGTGACGTTTGCGCATAAGGACGGAGCGGGAATCACCAAGAAGCTGCAGGCCGCGCGTGTGAGTGTTCGGGTCGCCGACTATTGGATGCGCATCGCGCCGTCGGTCTACAACGATATGGCGGACGTCGAACGGTTGCTCGAGGCCCTGGCTTAGCGGCTCACGCTACGGCCGATTCGGCTCCACCGGATCGATCGGGATGTCGTGTCGTATGAGAAGTAGATGCCGAGCGGCCGCTGCGTGACCGAGTCGGCATCGATCGGGCCGTAGAAGCGACTGTCGAGGCTCTCGCCGCGGTTATCGCCGAGGACGAAGTAACTGTGGGGTGGCACGGTGAGCGGCCCCCAACTCGCGTACTGTGGCCTGTCCTCACTCGGCGTTGCGTAGGGCTCCGGGGTCCGCTGTCCGTTCACGAACAGGCTGTCGTTGCGCATCGCGAGCGTGTCGCCCGGCAGTCCCACCACGCGCTTGACGAACTTCAGGCGATCGTGATGGTAGACCACGATATCGCCATGTCGCACCGCGCCGTGCAGCTTGGTCGCGTAGATGTAATCGCCCCTGAGGATGGTGGGCGCCATGCTGACGGTCGGGATCTTGAATGCTTCGTAGAAGTTGTTGCGCACGATCGCGCGAATCGGTTGGACGATCGGCGGTCCTGCTACCAACGGGAGCACGAGGTAGACGTACCAGCGATTGTATGACTGCAGGACGTAAGGCCGAGGAGCGCGGCGCGCGGTGCGCGCGGCATCGATCATGACCGCCGCGATCCCAGCGACGATCACAATGGGGGGCAGAAAGGCACCGATCCAGGCCGGTAGTATCGGGACCGCCGCGAACGCAGCGACGCAGACGACCCACCACGCGCACAGGACGATGAACCCGCGCTCGATGGAGCCGGCGTACATCTCTCCCACGCCCGGCAGTACGAGGCTGAGCAACGCGGCGACCCACGGCTTCCGCCGCCTGTCGTTTTCGTCCGCCATGTGAGCTTATATTCGAGTCGAAATGAGGTCCCCTAACTTACTCGCTCTCGCCTTCGCCGCGCTGGCGCCGGTGGCAGTGCGCGCGCAGAGCGCTGCCGCGCTGTCGACGATCGATCGCGCGGATTCCGACTGGCTCGGCGCCATGCAGTCGCGCGACGTCGAGCGCATCGTCGCGCCGTACGATCGCGAGGGGATGTTCGTGACGGCGGCCGGGGTGGTCATTCGAAGCCGCGACAGCATCGCGGCCTTGTACCGGCGCCGACTCGGCGCGATTGCACGCATCCACAACGGGGCCATCGTGCGCGACGGCGTGCAGGCGGTGAACGACACGCTTGTCTATGAGTGGGGTCACGGAGGCATGACGTTTACCGACACGGCCGGCGCCATCCACAGCTCGCGCGGGCCGTACCTCACCGTTTGGCGCAAAGAGTCGGACGGTGCGTGGCGCATCATCCGGAATCTCGTGTTCTAGCCATGCACGCCCCTTCGCTCGCCGCACGCGCCGCGCTCGCGGTCGCACTCATGATCGGCTTTTACGTGCTGGCCGCCGTGCTGATCGTGGGACTGCTCTCCGTCCCGTACTTCGAGTATCACTATATCGATCGAGTGGATCTCCGGATCGGGCTCGCATCCATTGGCGCCGCCATCGGCATCCTCGTCGGCATCGCGCCGCGCATCGACAAGTTCCAGCCACCCGGTGTCGAACTGCTCCCCGCCAAGCAACCGCGCCTGTTCACGGTGCTCGATGCCCTCGCCACCGCCACGGGTCAGGCGAGACCCAAGTCCGTGTATCTCATCGGCGACCTCAATGCCTGGGTCGCGCAACGCGGCGGGATCATGGGCATCGGCGGCCGGCGCGTGATGGCCATCGGGCTGCCGCTCCTCGAGACGCTCGACGTCGGCGAGATGCGCGGCGTGCTCGCGCACGAGTTCGGGCACTACCACGGCGGCGACACCGCGCTCGGTCCGTGGATCTATCAGACGCGCGGCGCGATCGGGCGGACCCTCGACCAACTGTCGGGCTACCATAAGCTGATACAGACGCCGTTCACGCTGTACGGCAAGACCTTCCTGAAGGTGACGCTCGCGATCTCGCGCCGGCAGGAATATGCCGCGGACGCGCTGGCCGCCCGCATTGTCGGAGTGGACACCGTCGGCAGCGGGCTCACGACCATCAACCGAACCGCGCCGGCCTTCCTCAGCTTCTGGCAAACGGAATATGACCCGGCGCTCGCGGAAGGATTTCGGCCACCGGTCGTCGCGGGATTCCGCGCATTCCTGGCGCAGCCCGTGATCGCCCGGCGGACGTCGCAGCTGCTCTCACAGGAGCTCGAGAGCGGGAGCGCCGGTACCTACGACACGCATCCGGCCCTTCGCGAGCGTCTCGCGGCCCTCTCGGCGCTCGGCGAGCTCCCTGCTCCGCCACCCACCGGCGCCGCTTCGGATCGCGCACCCGCGCTGTCGCTGCTCGACGACCTCGAGAGCCTCGAGGCCGCGCTCACCAAGACGCTCGCGCCGAAGGATCGGGCCAACAAGCTGCAGGCGATTGCGTGGAGCAACGTCGGCGAGCACGTCTGGATTCCGCGCTGGCGACGCGTGGCGCGGGCGAAAATGCCACGGTTACGCGGACTGACGCTCGCCGCGCTCGGCAACCCTGCGTTCGACTTCGAGGGACTCGCGGTGAACATGGGCATTCGGACCCCGAACAAAGGGGAGCGCGCGCGTCAGCTCGCCGCGGCGCTGGGGGCTCCGATTGTCATCGCGCTCCACGCGAACGGCTGGACGCTCGAGGCGATGCTCGGTCAGCCGATTGGCTTACGCAAGGACGGTGTCGCGATTGCTCCATTCCTGGCCATCGAGCAACTCGCGGCGGCTGTCGTGGAGCCGGGTGCGTGGCGTACGTTTACCGAATTGTCGGGTCTTGGCAACACGGACTTCAGCGCGATGGCGCCTCAGGCCAAGACCTGATCGACCGCGCGCAACTCCTCGTCCGAGATTGCTAGCCGGTCGAGTGCGGCGATTGAGTTGTCGATCTGCGATACGCGGCTCGCGCCGATCAGGGCTGAGGTCACCGTCGGGTGGCGGAGCACCCAGGCGATCGCCAGTTGCGCCAGGCTTTGGCCGCGGGCGGTGGCGATCGCGTTGAGCTTCACGATCTGGGCGCGGCGGGCGTCGGTGATCGACTCGGGTTTGAGAAAACCGTGGGGCTTCCCTGCTCTCGAATCGGACGGAATGTCTCGCACATACCGATCAGTCAGGAGTCCCTGCGCGAGCGGCGAAAACACGATGCAGCCCAGGCCCAGGTCGGCCAGGACATCGAGAAGGCCATTCTCGATGCGTCGGTCGAACATGCTGTAGCGCGGCTGATGGATCACGAACGGCGTGCGCAACGAGCGGAGGACAGCCGCGGCTGATTGCGTTTGCGCCGGGTCATAGTTCGAGATACCGACGTAGAGCGCCTTGCCCTGGCGGACCGCCTGGTCGAGCGCCAGCATCGTCTCTTCGACCGGGGTCGTCGGGTCGGGACGATGGGAGTAGAAGAGGTCGACATACTCGAGCCCCATGCGGCGGAGGCTCTGGTCGAGGCTCGCGAGCAGATACTTGCGGGAGCCGCCATCGCCGTACGGGCCTGCCCACATCCGATATCCGGCCTTCGTCGAGATGATCATCTCGTCGCGATGGGAGAGGAGGTCATCGCGCAGAATCCGGCCGAATGTCGACTCCGCCGAACCAGGGACGGGGCCGTAGTTGTTGGCGAGGTCGAAGTGCGTGATCCCGAGCTCGAACGCGTGCAGGACCATCGCGCGGGCCACGTCGTATGGATCGACGCTCCCGAAATTGTGCCACAGGCCGAGCGAGAGCGCTGGGAGATCGAGTCCGCCGCGGCCGGAACGGCGGTAGATCATCGCGTGAGCAGGAGCAACACCACGCCGTGCGGCTGCACGGTCGCGCTGAACGCCTGCGCCGTCGTGCCGCGATCGGCGTCCCCCCAGACATCGCGGATGTGATAGGTGACGTCGGCGAAGCGCGCCGAGCGACCCGAGACGCTGTCGGAGACCGCCTCGTGGCGCCAATCGAATGTTGGCGTGCGCGGCGAGCGGGCGCGATTCAGCAACACCATCGCCCACCCGTCGTGGGACAACGGCTTGAACCAGACCTCGACACTGTCGGTCGTCCGATAGTGCAGACCTTCGACGCCCAACGAATCCTGGTCGACCGCGATCGCACCGCGGTTGGTCAAAATGGCGGCGGTCTCCGGTGACATGTGGCGGAGATCGTTGCCGGAAATCAGCGGCGCCGCCAACATCGCCCACATGGTGAAGTGCGCCCGGTCTTCGCTGACCGTCATGCCGTTGCCGACTTCGAGCATATCCGGATCGTTCCAGTGTCCGGGCCCGGCGTAACCGCGCAGCAGCGCCTGCCGCTCCATGATCGGCATCACGCCCCACTGCACCCAGACGCCGCGGTCGGTGTCGTGTTCCAGCAGGCAGTCGAAGCACGCGTGGATGTCTTCCGTCGTTCGCCACAGGTTCCCGACGGCGGGCGCCCAAAGCCAAGGCTTGTTGCTCCCCCACTCGCAGATGCTGAACACGATGGGCCGCCCCGTGCGCAGCAGGGCGTCGTGCATGGTCATGTACGCCCCGACGGCATTCAGCGAATCGGTATTGCACCAATCGTACTTGAGATAGTCGATGCCCCACCGCGCGTACGTTTCGGCATCCTGGTTCTCGTAGCCGCGACTGCCCGGGCGCTTGGCGCACGTCTTCGAGCCCGCATCCGAGTAGATCCCGAGCTTGAGGCCTTTCGAGTGGACGTAGTCGGCCAACGCCTTCATGCCGGACGGAAACCGATCCGGGTCGGGACGAATGAATCCGAGGCTGTCGCGCGCGCCGTGCCAGCAGTCGTCGATATTCACGTACTGGTAGCCCGCGGCCTTCATCCCGTTCGACGCCATGGCGTCGGCGGTCTCGCGGATCAGCGACTCGTTGATGTCGCAGTGGAACTTGTTCCAACTATTCCACCCCATCGGGGGCGTCAGCGCCAAGCGCTCGGTCTTTTGCGCCTGGAGCGTGGTGGCCCACAGCAAGAAAACGAGCTTTCTCATGGGTCGACCGTGAAGGTGCGAGTGAGATCGCCGACTATTGCATCGAACTGGCCAGGCTCGAATACGGGTCGGCCATCCTGACCAACGTAGGCGAGATCATCTTTGGTTAACGCGAACGTCACCACTTGGTGCGCGCCGGGCGCGAGATATACGCCCTGGAATCGCGCCAGCCGGCGCTTCGCCGGGGCGAGCGTGGCATAGTGTTGGTGCGTGAACAGCAACACGACATCGCGACCAGCGCGCGTTCCCGTGTTGGTGACCGTGACTCGGACCTTTAGATGATCGACCTGCAGGTCGCTGTAACGGAACGTCGTGTACGAGAGGCCCGTGCCGAACGCGAACTGGGGGTTGAACGCCGTCGGCGTCCGGTCGAACCCTCGGTCGAGCGTTTCGGTGAACCGATGGTCATCGAGGACGAGCGCGTTCGGGTAGCGCGGATAGGTGAACGGCAAGCGGCCGCTTGGGTTCACATCGCCGAACAGCATATCGGCGATCGCGCCTGCGCCTTCCATGCCGGGCCAGTAGGCCATCACGATGCCTCGTGCGCTGTCGGCCACATCCCGGATGATACGCGGCCGGCCCTCGAGGAGCACGAGGATCGTGGGCGTTCCGGTCGCTTCGACCGCGGCGGCGAGTCGGAGCTGGGCCTCGCTCAGGGTCAGGTCGTCGATATCGCCGATCCACTCGGCGTATGCGTCTTCGCCGAGGACCACGATTGCCACATCTGACTGCCGGGCGGCTGACGCTGCTTCGGCCGCGCTCTCGGCGTACTGCACGTCGGCGCGTTTGCGCAGCTCATCGAGGAGGCGCGGAACGCCTGGCGGGAAGAGCGAGGCGTTCGTGCCCTGCCAGGTGTACGTCCAGCCGCCGTTCAGCATCGTCAGCGACGTCGCGCCTGGGCCGGTGACCAGGACCTTGGCGCCCTTCTTTAAGGGCAGCACGCTGGCGTCGTTCTTGAGTAGCGTGATGGACGCGTGCGCTGCGCGCTGCGCGACTGCTTGGGAAACGGCCGTGGCGAAATCAGCGCGATCCGACTCGGCGGGGTACGGGTGAGCGAGTAGGCCGAGTTTTGATTTCAGGGTGAGAATCCGGCGGACGGATTCGTCGATGCGGCGCTCGGGGATGATGCCGTCGCGTACAAGGGACAACAGCTCATCGGCGAAGTCGTAGTTGTCCGGCGTCATGCACATGTCGATCCCGGCGTTGATCGCCAGACGGACGGCATCCCGCATGGTGGGGGCAACGTGATGGCGAGTGTGCAGGAACGCGACGTCCGCGTAATCGGTGACGACGACGCCTTGGAATCCAAGCTCCCCTCGCAGGACATCCGTTACCCAATGACGGCTCGCATGCACGGGCATGCCATCGATGTCGCCCGAGTTGAGCATGACCGCGTCCGCGCCTGCGGCGACTGCGGCCCGGAATGGGGGGAGGTAGTGTTCGCGCACATCGCGCTCGGTGAGCGCAGCCGGCGTGCGATCGTGGCCGGTGCGAGGGCCGCTGTAGCCGAGATAGTGCTTCATCGTCGCCGCCACACGCCCGGACGATTGCATGCCGGTGACGGCCGCGGCGCCGAGTGTGGCGGCGAGGTATGGATCCTCGCCGAATGTTTCGTAGAATCGCGGCCAGAGCGGCTGGCGTCCAACATCGAGGACCGGCGCGAAGTTCCAAGGGAGGCCGGACGCGAGCGCCTCGCGCGCGGTGACCTCGCCGGCCTGGCGGACGAGATCCGGGTCGAAGGTCGCCGCCATGCCGATGTTGTGCGGGAAGATCGTGCCACCGCGCGTGTAGTTCGCGCCGTGCACGAAATCGATGCCGTACAGGATCGGCACGCCGAGGCGCGTCTCTTTCGTGGCGATGTCCTGGATCTGGCGGATCAGCGCGTGCCAGCCATCGAGCGATGGTGCGGTGTCGACGACGTTCAGAATCGAACCGACATGGCGATCGACGATCGCTTGGCGGAGATGCGCGGCGTCCGGCAGCGCACCGATCGTGAGCTGCGTCATCTGGCCGATCTTCTCCTCGAGCGTCATGCGACCGAGGGTGGCGTCGACCTGCGCAGGGAGCGAGAGAGGAGCGAGCAGAGCAGCTAAGGTTAAACGCCTCACGGGGCGCGATAGAGATCGGGCACGTCACCCTCGAATGCCATCAGGGGATCGTGCCGGAAGCGCACGAAGTCTCGCGCACTCGCGCTCCCGGGCCAAGGCCCGAAGAAATGATCGGGTCGGGCATTCCGCCAGAGCGACACATACGCGATCCGGCGCGTTTCGGCGTCGCTCTTGATTCCCGCCAATAGCGTGCCGGTGAACCACGTCGAGTCTGGCATGCCGAGGACGCCAGTCTCGGTCAGCGCGGGGACCTTGCCGTGGGCGTCGGCGAGCTCGACCAGCTCGTGCAGCTGCTGGACGAAGGTTGGTCGTGTGTCGGGCGACTTGATGCTCTTGTAGTCGTCGTAGCCCATGATGTCGACGTAGGCATCGCCCGGGTATTGCAGCAGATAGTCGCTGGTGGACTCGAACACGTCAGGGGTGTAGGCGTACAACAGGTTATGGACGTGCTTCGTATCGCGCAGGTACGACACGGTGAACCGGTACAAGGCGATGTACTCGGCCGGCGTCGTGTGGCGACGCCCCCACCAGAACCAACCGCCCGTCATCTCGTGGAACGGGCGAAAAATTATTGGAATCGATCTCCCAGCGACGCGAAACCCGTTCAGATACTCGGCGAATCGGTCGAGCCATTGGGTGTACGCCTCGTGTCGGTCGCCGCCTGGGAGGACGGCGGACGCCGCGCTCGTGGTATCCCAGGCGTTGCCGCCCGTCACCGGGTTGCTCATATGCCAGCTGAGCGCCACGACTTCGCCGCGCCCGTAGCCCTGGAGCGCGAACTGGCGGATCTGGTCGAACGTCACGCCGTCGAGGTCGACCGGCATGCCTTTCTCGAGGTTGCCGCATTCCCACTCGACGAGGGCGGGGTACGCCCCTGATACGTCCTTCACGTCTGACCGGCCCGGCTCATTCTTCCACGTCACGCCATAGGCCAGGTCATCGTGATGGCCTAGCAGGATCTTGGTTCCCTCGACTCGTTTGAGTCCGGCGAACAATGCCCGCGCCTCTGGCGTCGCTTCGCGGTCAGAAGGGTGGGAGCCCAGGTGATAGAGGTCAGGCAGGTTGTCTTGAAAGCGGATCAGCGGGTTTTGATAAAAGCGAACAAAATCGGCTGCGCTTGGATCGCCGGATCGCGGAGTATAGAAATGCCGCGGAGCATTCGACCATACCAAGAGCCACGCGATGCGACGAGTGATCGAGTCGCTTGTGATCGCACTGAGGAGCGTGCCGGTCCACCAGTTCGGATCCGGTACGCTGTCGACGCCGGTCTCCGTCAATGCCGGGATCTTGTGTCGGGCATCCGCCATCGCGACGACATCGTGCAGGCGGCGCACGAATACGTCGCGGGTGTCAGGGGATTTTACGCTGTGGTAGTCGTCGAAGCCAAGGACGTCGACGTAAGCGTCGCCGGGCCATTGCAACAGATAGTCGGTTGGAGAGTCGAAGACGTCTGTCGAGTAGGCGTAGAGCAGATTGTGAACGCCCTTGACGTCACGGAGATACTCGACCGTGAAACGCCAGAGCGCTACAAGTTGGGCGGGCGTGGTGTGGCGGCGGCCCCACCAGAACCAGCCACCCGTCATCTCGTGGAACGGGCGGAATACGACGGGGATCAGGGTGTCGCCTGAACGCAGGCTTTGGAAGAATGCGGCGGCGGTGTCGAGCCAACCGCGGTAGGCGGCGTTGAGCGAGCCGCCTGGGAGTAGTTGCGGCGTCACGACCGTCGTGTCGTAGAAATTCTTGTGCGTGGCCAGGTTGTTCATGTGCCACGACATCGTGATGATCCCGCCACTTCTATAGTTGGCGATGATGCGCTGGCGCAGGGAGTCGGTGCCCTCCGGGTGCCACCAGAGGGCGGCGACTTCCCAGCCGTAGACCGCGGGATACACGCCCATGAGCTCCGGGGCCATCGGATTTTGATGGCCGAAGAGAACGGCCGTGCCCTCCAATCGGTGCAGATTCGCGAATAGTGCTCGCGTCTCCGGCGTCGCACGGCGATCAATGGGCGCGCCACTCGCACTGTGCACGCCACTCGCACTGTACGCACCGCTCGCTTCGCTCGCGTGCGCTGACATCGGTGTAACCGAGGGTGATGGCGCCACACGATGACACGAGATGATCACGAGAGCAGCGAGGTACGCGTTCGCGAGCGAAGCGAGCGTCGTGTACTTCGACCCGGCAGACGTTGTGCCGCGATCGGCAGACGTCATCCCGCAACTCGCTCGGCGGCCGCTCCGGCGCGCGACATGATCTCGAGACACGCGCGTGCATTGTGGTACGAGCATTTCCACAGGCCGGCCTTCTCCATGCCGGGCAGCGGAGTCCCGTCGCGGGTCACCCGACGACGCCACTCGCCGTGCTGATGGTCGACGATGTGAGTTTTGGTGAAGAGCCAGGTTTCCCAGGCGGCGCGGAGGAACGCGCCGCGGCCGGTCTCCTGGTACGCATTCACAAACCCGACGATGGCCTCCGCCTGTGGCCACCACTCTTTGTCGGTATCGATCGTCCCGTCAGACGACCGCTCGTAGAAGATGCCGCCGCTCCCGTCGACGCCTTCGTCGAGCACGGCCCGCGCGACGCGGGTAGCCGCGTGCTGAACAGCCCCGCGCAGCCGGTCGTCGCCGATGATGTCAGCCGCCTCGAGCAGAAGCCAACTGGCTTCGATATCATGCCCAAACGAGACGACCGTCGACTTCGGCTTCCAGTCGCCATCGAAGAAGAGACCTAGATGTCCGGTCTTGGCGCTCACAATGTGGTCGAGAAACAACCGCACGATTTCCTCGATGCGCTTCCAGAGCAGCGCATCGGGCCACACGCGATAGAGATTCGTGTAGGCCTCGAGCAGATGCAGGTGCGTATTCATACTCTTCCGCTCGTCCCGATCTTCCGCGCTGAGTCTCACATCGGAGAGCCGCACCCAGTCTCGGGTGAAGGCCTCCTCGTATCCGCCATACTGCGCATCGTGCGCATACCGCTCGATGAGCTCGAACAATCGGATCGCCTGCTGACGGCTGTCGCCGTCGGCCGTCGCGCGGTAGTGCTCGGACAGCGCGTAAATGGCGAATGCCTGCGCGTAGACGTGCTTCCGGTCGTCGAGCGGTGCGCCCGAGGCGTCGACCGTCCAATAGACGCCGCCGCAGGTCGGATCGATCAAGTTCGTCCGGAGATACGACACCGCGCGCTCGGCCATCGCGCGATAGGCCGGGTCGGCGAGCACACGATACGCCGCGGCGAATGTCCAGAGAATCCGGGCGTTCAATATGGCGCCCTTCGCCGCGTCCGGCTCCGGACGGTCATCCCCGGTGATGGCCCCCACGAACCCGCCATGCGCCTGATCCAGGGCCCGACTCATCCAGTACGGCAGAATGCCGTGCCTCAGCTCGTGCTCGAGCTCCGCGCGGAGCGCGTTGAGATGCGGCCGCGCGCTCATGCGCCGAGGTTCCGGCGAATCAGATCGTAGCGCTGCTCGACGCTCGCGGCGGACCGCAGCGGGTCCGGCGGAGCGTGCATCGCGTGGTCGACCAGACGGGCTACGCTGGACGTCGCCACGTGAATGCGCGTGTCGGAGGACGCATAATAGATGCACACCGTCCCATCGTCGTCGGCGATCCAGCCGCTCGAGAACACGACGTTCGAGACGTCGCCGACGCGCTCGTCGCCCTCCGGCGCGATCAAGTATCCGCCCGGCGCATGGATCACGCGCCACGGCTCGGCGAGGTCGGTCATGAACAGATAGAGCACGTAGCGCAGTCCGGCGGCGGTATTCCGCACGCCGTGGGCGAGATGGAGCCAACCCTCTTTCGTCTTGATCGGCGGCGGCCCCTGCCCGTTCTTGACTTCTTTGACGGTGTGATAGAGCCGCGGGTCGATGATCTGTTCGTGCTCGATCACCGCATGCGCTATTGACTCGGCTAGGCCCCAGGCTATGCCCCCGCCGGAGCCCGTGTCGATGAATCCATCTTGCGGTCGTGTGTAGAACGCGTACTTGCCGTCGACGAGCTCCGGATGAAGGACCACGTTGCGTTGTTGGCGCGACCGCGTGCGGAGGTCATCCAGCCGCTCCCAGGTGAGCAGGTCACGCGTCCGCGCGATACCAGCTTGCGCGATGGCGGCCGACGGGTCGGTGGGGGCACACGGGTCCTTGCGCTCGGTGCAGAAGACGCCGTAGATCCACCCGTCTTCATGGCGCGTGAGCCGCATGTCGTACACGTTGACGTCCGGCTCGTCCGTCTCGGGGAGGCGAACGGGATAATCCCAGAAACGCCACTGGTCGATGCCATTTGGACTCTCGGCGACGGCGAAGAACGATTTGCGGTCGACGCCCTCCACCCGCGGCACCATGAGATACCGGCCCTCGTGCTTGATCGCACCGGGGTTCAACACCGCATTGACTCCCAAGCGCTCGAGCACATGCGGGTTCGTCGACTCGGTGAGATCGTAGCGCCAAAAGACCGGCGTATGCGCCGCCGTGAGCGCGGGGTGACGGTAGCGGTCGATAATGCCGCTCCCGCCGGCCACGCGTTGATTCGGCCGGGTGACGAGGGCTTCGTAAGCGCCGACCAGCGCACGGACACGAGCATCAAAAGCGGACATCGACATCACGGGCTCACCAAAGCGATCTCCGGCTCGCCGACGACGATCGGCGACGGATCAGCCGGGTAATCTTCGATCCGATTGTACCACGTGAACTTGAGGATGACGGCGCTCACGACGACCAGCGACACGCTGATGGTGAGCGCGCGCCAGTCGCGGAGCACGAGCAAGATGCCAGTCGCCGTCAGAGCGGTCTGCCAGACAATGCCGACGGCGACGTTGAACATGTCGCGGCGAAAATTCTTATTTCTCACCAGGCCAGGGTGGGTGAGCGCTACGCGGTCGTGCACGGGGCCCCAGAACCCCCAGGGACGGACCCTCAAATAGAAGCGGTCGAGCACGTGAGGCTCGTCCGGGGGCGTCAGGAGCGTCCCGGCGATCGCGCCGGCGAGAGACAACGCGAGGATCGCCGGGAAGATGTAGATCGGGGCGAGGTTCGGCACCAACGCGCCGAGCATAGCCGCGACGATGCCGGCGAGCATGCCCCAGAAGTAGCCGTAGCTATTGAAGCGCCACCAGTACCATTTCAAGAGATTCGACGCGGTATAGCCGCCGTAGAGCGCCGAGACGATCCACTGGACAATGCCATTGAGTGACGCAACGAAGAGGCCGGTCGCCGTACCGATGATCACGACGAGAATCGACGTCGCATAGCTCATGCGCACCAGCGTGCGCTGGTCGGCGCGCGGGTTGACATAGCGCTTGTAGATATCGTTCACGAGGTACGCGGGCGCGGCGTTCACCGTCGCGGCGTAGTTCGACATGAAGGCGGCGAGCAACGCCGCGATCAATAGGCCCAAGAGGCCCGTCGGGATAAAGCTCCGCATGGCCAACGGGAGCACCAGATCGAAGTCGACGGGTTTGCTGCTGAAATACACCAGGGCGAGGACGGTGAGGCCGGTCACCAGCATATAGCGAGGGACGATGAGGACGACGTTGACGAACGCATTCATCTTCGCCGCCTCGCTTGGGCTCCGGGTCGACAAGATGCGTTGCATATCGTAGTTCGGCGCCGGGCCGGCGCCCGCTTGCAGCAGGCCTTTGAACAGCATCATCGCGAAGAACGCACCGAAGAGCGACCAGCCGTCGGCCGCGATGCGTTGATTCACCGCCGGCATGAGATGCGACCAATCGAGATGCAGGTGCCAACCGAAGAACGGATTGCGCCAGCCTTGCGGGATCACCGGGTCGAGCATGGCCGGCGAGACCTGATGCATGACCAGAATGCCGACGGCGATGCTGGCGACCGTCAACAGCGCAAACTGCAATAACTCGGTCGATACGACGCTGAACATCCCGCCCTTAACGACATAGAGTGTTGTGATGGCGATTATCAGACAGCCCCAGAGCTTGACGTTCGTCCCAGGGTCGGCGGAGAGCTGCCACGGCAGGAACGTCGAGGCGAACTTCCCGATGCCGATGTACGCGTAGGCGAGAAAGCCCACGACATTCACGAGCGCGAAGACGACCACGATCATATGGGCCAGTTGCGCCCCGCGTCCATCGCCGAACCGAAACCGGATCCACTCCGCGCCGGTCATGACGCCGGACCGGCGCAACCACGTCGACAGAAAGACCATCAATACGATCTGATTGAAGACCGGCCAGAGCCACGGGATCCAAATGCTCTTGAGTCCGTAGACGAACAGCAGCGACACCAACCACATGGTCCCGCTGATGTCGAACATGCCCGACGCATCGGACACGCCGAGCACATACCACGGAATGCGGTTGCCACCCAGGAAGTAACTCCGGAGGCTCCTCGATGCCTTCTTCGAGATCCAGAAGCCGATGATGACCGTCGTGACCACATAGGCCGCGATGATCAGGACATCGAGGAGCCGGAGTGTCATAGCCTACTTCGGTCACCAACCCGGGTTCTGCTTCGCGAGCGGATTCCCGCTCAGCTCAGACTGCGGCAGGGGTGTGAGTTGGTTGATCAGCAGTTCGCTGGCGCAGGCCCCGTCCGCCGGATACAGCGTGGACGGCGCATTGATCGTCTGGATCCAGCGATTCTGCCGGATGAGATCAAACTTCGTCATGCCTTCCGCGAACAGCTCATGCGCTCGTTCATTCCACACCGCCTGCCGAAATGCCGCTTGGCCAGACGCGGTTGATGGCGGCAAGCCCGCCCGCGCGCGCACCTGGTTCAACGCGGTGAAGGCAGCGCCCGTTGGCCCCGCGACCTCGTTCTCCGCCTCGGCGTAGATCAAGAGGACTTCGGCGTACCGCACGAGATGGATATCGTTGCCGTTGTTCAACTTCGATGTGGCGTTCACGTCTACGTATTTCGTGCTGAAGATCTCGGGTGACGCGTAGACCGAGTCCGTCGAGCCGTCGGCGAACGTCATCCGATGCCCGTTCGCGCCGAAGTCGCGACAGTTCTGGTGATACGCGCCGTAATTATAGATCGAGTCTTTGACGGCGCCGCGTGCCGCCTCGTACGCCGCGAGTGAGTCGAGGAGAATGCCCTGCGGCGACGTGGCACCCTTCGTGTCATTCTGGATCCAGTGAATGAAGATGCCCTTGTTCGGTGCCACGCGCAGATCGCCGGGCTCGAACGTGTTATAGAAATCCCGCCGCACCCCAATGAATCCCTGGCCGAATCCGCCACCCAGCTGCCAATCTTGCGGCGTGAAAAAGTCGCTGATCTCTGATCCGCTGCCGCTTGCGGCATTGCTCAAGTCGACAGTCCAGAGAATCTCCGAGCTATTCTTCTGCGCGACCGGGTCGAACAACGTCTGGTAGTTCGGCTCGAGCGACGGAACACCACTGGAGATCACCTGTTGAGCGGCAAAGGCGGCTGAGTCCATGTACGTCACGTTCGGGTGATAACTATTGGTGTCCAACGTGTTCTCGTCGTCGAACTGGTGTCCCGCCTCGAACAGGTACACCTTCGCGAGCAGGCCCCAGGCGCTGATCGCGCTCGGCCGGCTGCCGCCGATCGATTCCGAGTAGTTCGAGGCCGGCAGCGAGTCGATCGCTTGGTGCAGGTCGGACGAGATCTGCTGATACACGACCGGCAGCGGTGAGCGCGCGACCGCGCCGCCGTTGGGCGTGAACGTGTACGGCGTATTCCGGATCACCGCGGGTCCGAAGCGCATCGCGAGATCAAAATACGCCCACGCGCGCAGGAAGTACGCCTGCCCCGCGTACAGTTTGCTGTTGGCTTTCGTGCACCCGGTGCACTTCGGGATCGAGGCCAAGATCTGGTCGGCGCCCGAGATGAGCTGATAGTCGCCCGTCCATGGGCGCTCGGTGTACCAGTTGCCTTCGGTGACACCGTTGTACGTCCCTGATCCGCCGAGCCAGTTCTCCGGATTGAGATACGGATCCTCGAACGACTCGCCGATCCAGGACGGCTGCTTGTACAGATTGTAGTCGATCAGTGGTTCCCAGGCGCCAGCCAATCCGGCGTGAATTTCCTGGTCGTTCTGGAAGAACTGATTGGGCGTCAGAAACCCGTTGGGGGACTCTTTCATATTCCCGCATCCCACCAACAGGGCAGCGACGGCACAGAGTGCGAAGCGATTCATGGGATGGTCCTCAGAATGACGTGTTGACGCCGAACGAGAAGATACGCTGCGCCGGATAGCTGCCTTGATCGACACCCGGCATGTGATTGATATCGGCGCCAATGCCGTTGCCGACCGCGCCGACTTCCGGATCGTACCCGGAGTAGTTGGTCGACGTCAGCAAGTTGATCCCCGAGACGTAGATCCGGGCGGACCGGGCGCCGGGCAGATCGATCGTGTAGCCCAACTGCACGTTCTTGAGCCGCAGATACGACCCGTCCTCGACCATCAGACTGTTCATGAATGGGAACGCGCCGTTATTCGCGTTGATCTCCGCGTACTTGCCGTTCGGATTCGTGACCGGATTGAACGAATTCTGCACATACGTGAGGGGCTCGTTGTACGTGCCCTGGAGCTGCAGGTACGTGTAGCGCTGGATATTGATGATGCTGTTGCCGCGCGAGATGTTCACCAGCACACTCAGATCCGCGCGGCCAAACTTGAAGCGGTTCGTGAACCCGTAGACCCAATCCGGGTTGACGTCGCCGAGCGGCCGCTCATCGCTCGGGCTGAGCGGCGACGTGGCCGAGCCGAAGTGCTTCCAGCGATAGCTCCCAATCGTCGCGCCGGGCTGGATGTTCGCGTACGCGTTCACCTCGGCCTGCGTCTTGAAGATGCCGTCCGCGACGTAGCCCCAGATCGTGCCGAGCGGGAGGCCCGGCTGCTCGATGAACGGCTGGAACGTCGCGCCGGCGCCAGGGCCCAGTCGGGTCAGGAACTCCTGGGCGATCGGACCCAGGCTCACGACGTTGTTCGCGTTGTGGAACGCGTTGGCCGAGATATTCCAGCTGAACGACTGACTCAACACTCGCTCATTCCGGAACACATCGAGCGCGGCGGAGAGCTCGATGCCCTTGTTCGTGACGATGCCGGAGTTGAAGAAGATCGATCCGAAGCCCGTGTTATCGGGGAGCGCCAGCGCTTGGAGGAGATTGACGGTGCGCTTGTTATAGTAGTCGCCGCTGAACGTCACCCGCTGATCGAACAATCCAAAATCCAACCCGATATCCAGTTGCGACGTCGTCTCCCATTTGAGGTTCGGGTTCCCGAGCGCCGAGACCGACAGGTCTGATACGATCGTGTTGCCGATGGGCGTCTGATAGCTGCCCGGCGTGGTGATCTGCCCCAGCGACTGATAGGGTCCGATCGACGTATTGCCGGACTGACCCCAGCTCGCGCGGATTTTGAGATCCGAGAAGATCTGCTGGTTCTTCATGAACGACTCTTCGATCGGCCGCCAGGCCAACGCGAACGCTGGGAAGGTGGCGCACTTGTTGTTATCGGCGAAGAGCGAGGAGCAATCCTGCCGCAGGGACGCCGTCGCGAGGTAGCGATCGGCGTAGGAGTAGTTCACGCGCCCGAGCCATGACCGGAGCGCCCACGTCTGGAGCGCATTGTTCACGGGGTACACGAGGAGCGCGTTCGCGAGCGCGTTCGCGCCGAGGTAGTCGTTCGGGAAATCGGCCGCCGTCGTGGCGACGTACGTGTTGCGGTCGGCCTCGTACGTGTATCCACCGACGACGTCCACCCGGTGCTGGCCGAAGGTGTTGCCGTACCGGAGGAGGTCCTCGGTCTGGATATCGCTGAACTGCGATGACGCCTGAACCGCCAGACCGCTCGTGCTCCCACCTTCCTGGACGTAACTCGGCGTATAGATGCTGTAGTTCTGCTGCTCGAAATTGCCGCCGACGCTCGCGTCGAGCGAGAAATGGTGCGTCAGGTCGGCCGTCATGCGCGCGTTCCCGATGCCCCGGAGGTACTGCTGATTCTCGGGCACGTCGTCCGTGTAATCGAGCGGATTCGCGCCGTAGTACGAGAACAAGGCGGGATCCGTGAATTGCGGATTCGAGCGCAGCGTTAGCGTATCGCCGATCGGCAGGAACGGCGGATACTGCAGCGCACTCCGCACGACGCCGGCCGCGTTCCCGCTCGTCTGCGTCGCCGTGAACACGATGTTGTTGCTCGTGCGATTGAACTCGGAGCTGAAGTACAGCTTGATGTGCGAGTTGATATCGCGATCGATGTTCGCCCGGATCCCGTAGCGGTCGTACTCCGAGCCGACGATCGAGCCGCTTTGTTTCAGGTAGTTGCCCGCGATCGAATAATTCGTGTGGTCATCGCCGCCGAGGAATCCGCCCTGCAGGTTCGTGACCGGCGCCGTGTGAAAGATCTGGTTCTGCCAGTTGATGCCGGGGCCGACCGCCGCCTGGATCTGGGACGGCGTGAAGCTCCCGGGGTGGTTGGCGCCGCCGTACGGATCGTTCGCGGTGCTGCCATTGTTCGCGTTCGTGTAGGCCGTGTTCACATAGGTGGCGTACTGGAATGCGTTCAGCACCTGGACCTGGTTGATGTTCGACGCGTACCCTTGCTGAAGATTCAGGGTCCAGTGCCCCGCGCGCATATTCCTGCCGCGCTTCGTCGAGATGATGACGACGCCGTTCGTCGCGCGGCTGCCATACAGCGCCGTGGCCGATGCGTCCTTGAGGATATCGATCGACTCGATGTCGGCGGGGTTGATCTCGGCCAGCGGATTGGTCGAGGTCAGGTCGGTGAGCCCGAGGCTCGTGCTCTTGCCGGTCTGCGAGAGGATCTGGTTTTTGTCCGTCACCGACGTCTCGTAGATCACGCCATCGACCACGTAGAGCGGACTGGTGACGCCGGTCAGTGTGCTCATGCCGCGGATCTGCACGCTGATCCCTCCGCCCGGCGCCGCGTCGTTCTGAATGACCTGAACGCCGGCCATGCGGCCCTCGAGACCCTGCTCCACGGACGTTGTTGCCGACTGGTTCACTTCGTCACCCGTGATCGTCGCGACCGACCCGGTGACATCGGCTTTCGTCTCCGTCCCATAGGCGACGACGACCTGCTCCTGGAGTCGGAACGCCGCGAGGTGCAACGCGAAGTCCACGACCGCCGTCTGGCCGGCGCTGACCGTGACCGTGTGCTGCTGCGGTTGAAATCCGAGATGGGCCGCCGAGACCGTGTATTGACCCGGCGCGACGCCGGTGATGACGTAGCGGCCATCCGTCCGCGTCAGCGCGCCCTTCGTCGTGCCGACGAGCGTGACGCGGACGTTCGCGATGGCCGCTTGGGAGGTATCCAGCACCTGCCCTTTGACGGTGTCGCCCGCGACTTGGGCATGCACGCGAAGCGCCCCGAGCAGCATGCCGACCCCCATGGTTACGACCAACACATGACGACAATGCCTCATAGCGTGACGCCTCCGAGGGGTAGAGAGTGAATGCCCGTGAGTCTCACCACTGGTCCGTCCGGAACGGGACCGCCGGCAGGCCGTCCCGGTTGTACAGGTTTGCCGCCGCGGGGTTGTTGCCCCAGGCGTATCGCACCGCCATCGGGTCACGCACGGAATCGCTCCACACGATCACGTGGTCACCCTTGATGGCCGCGTCGGCCCACACGAAGCGCTGGTCCGCGCCGGCGATCGCGAACCCTTTCACGCCGTTCAGTGGGCCTTTCGTGACGAGCCCGCCGCCGACGTGATCGAACTCGAGGACCATGCGACCGTGTTGCACGTGTGAGCGGCGCAACGTCGGGCCGGAGTACACGATGCCGTTCTCCCCGTACGCCACGTGCCGCGCCGCCAACGCCAACCTCGCGCCCACATCCTGCTTATCTCTGGGATGGATGTCATTGGCGTCGCCCAGGTCGATGATCACGGCTTCGCCAGTATTCGGGAGCGACAGCGCCGCGTGCTGCGACTCGCGCAGCAACGCCCAGGTGCTCTGGGAAGGCGCCGAGTCGGCCGCCATGAAATTCGCGAGCTGGACCCACACGAATGGGAACGACGGCTGCCGCCACTCCCGCCGCCAGCTCGTGATCATGTCGGCGAAGAGGGCGCGATAGGCGCGCGCGTCATCGAGGGTATGCGTATTCGCTTCGCCTTGATACCAGAGGACGCCCTTGATCGGGAACGGCAGGATCGGGTACACCATCTTGTTGTAGAGCAGCGTCGGCACTTGGTTCTTGTGCGTGTCATCGCGCGCGATGTACTGGCCGATCTTGAAGCGCCACTCGCCGGGCAGCGGCCGGTGCGCACCATTGACGTCGACGTAGAGGAGGGACGGGTCGCCATAGATGCCGCCGCCACCACTGTAGTTCTGCACGCGGATCGTGATCACGTTGCGGCCAGCGCGCAGTGCCGCTGCCGGGACCGCGTACACGCGAGGAAGATTCCACGCGTTCTCTTTGCGCCCGACTTCGACCCCATTGACCCACGTGATGTCCGAGTTGTCGATGGCGCCGAGTGACAGGCGAATCCCACTCGCGACCTCGTCGGCGGTAAGCGAAAACGCCGTCCGATACCACGCGACTCCGTCGAAACCGTCATATCCCGCTTGCGGCCAGAGCTTCGGCACGTCGATCATCGCCCAACGCGAGTCGTCGAGCGCCGGATCGGCCCACACCGCTTTGCCATCCACCAGGCCGACATCGGAGCTCGGCAGATCGCCAACGCGAGAGCGGAGGCTGTCCAGTACCTGCGCCTGGTGCAGGCTATCCTGTCGCAGCACCTCGGCGATCCCGGTGGCGTCGAGGTGCAAGGCCGCGGCGCTCATCCACGGTTCGATGCGACTGCCGCCCCACGAGGTGTTGAGCAAACCGATCGGCACACGGACGGTTTTGCGCAGCTCGCGGGCGAAGAAGTAGCCGACCGCTGTGAAGTGGCCCACGTGCTCAGGATCCGCGGGCTCCCACGGGCCACCGTCTACGTCCGAGTCCGGATGCGCGGCCCACGACTTCGGGACTTTGAAATGGCGAATCTCGGGGTCGTGCGCGGCGGCGACTTCTTGGGCCCCATGGATCGCATCGACAACGGACCACTCCATGTTGGATTGGCCGGAGCACACCCAGACGTCGCCGACCAGAATGTCGTGGATCGTGATGTGGTCGGCGCCATCGGTCACGGTCATCTCGTGCGGGCCACCCGCCGTCATCGGTGGCAATGCGACGGACCAGTCGCCCGAGGACTCCGTGTGGGCCGTATACGACTGGCCGTCGAACGTGACGACGACATCGTCGCCGGGCATCGCCCGACCCCACACGGGCACGCGGGCGTCGCGCTGCATGACCATGCCATCGGTCATCAATCGAGTGAGCTGGAGCCTCGCGATACCATCCATGCGCTGCGCGTAGGTACGGATGATCGAGAGCGTGCTCGTGTCGGTGGCGTAGATGGAGTACCAGCCTTGCCGCTCGTGCGGCGGATCGCCGGTGAACGGATCACCGCGGTGCCAGAGGCCCCCCGGAGAGACCGGCCGGGCCTCGCCGGACCACGACCAGACGTTGCCACCGGCGACCACCGTCGGCTCGGAGGCGAGATAGTAGAGCGCCTCGAGCACGGTCCTCATGAATGCATCACGATGCGTGACGGGTGCCGCGGGATCGTATTGGCGGCCGTCGCGCGAGACGCCGAATTCTTCGAGGACCAGTGGTTTCTCGAGTGCCTGGGCAATCGCCAGGTGATCCGCGATATAGCTCATCGAGCGACCGAGCGAGAGCTCCCATGTCGCGTCGGGCTTTGATGGGTCGTACCAACCCCAGTTCTCGATCCACAGATGGATCGTGAGGTAATCAAGAAAAGGGGACCGGCTCACGCGTTCGAACTGCGTGCCGGTCCCCGGAGTGTGGCGATCGAGCTTCCCTTCACCACCGAGCGAGATCAGTTGATTGGGCGCTCGATTTCGGACGAAGGCGCCGATGCGATTGACCCAATTGACGTAGGCCTCGCTATAGGCAAACCCGCGCGGCTCATTCGAGAGCTGCCACGCCATGATTGTCGGGTCGTCGCGATAGGCGATGCCCGTGATGGTATTGCGGCGGGCGATCAGTGTGGCGACATATTGCTCGAACTGCGCTTCGGCCTTCTCGGTGGCGTAGAATCGGGCCGAGTAATTTTGGAACTCATCCCAGGTATGGCCGTTCTGCTCGGGATACGGAATCGGATCGCCCGTCGCCCAATTCACATACTGGGCCATCCCGCCGGACCACTGGAAGAAATTGTTCAGTACCAAGACGCCGCGCATGTTGCGCTTCGCCATCTCGGCCAGCATGACATCGAGACCCTGCAACAGCGTCTCGTTGAACTGACCCGGCGTGTCTTGAACGGCGGGAACGATCCGGAACGGTTCCGTCTCCGGGCCTTCGCTCGACGCCATCAGGCGAATGTTCGTGACGCCGAGCTGCTGCAGCCGATCGAGCTCGCGCAGGAGACGCGGCCGGTCGGCGGCACCGAGGTTCATCCCGAACCAGAGATTGACGCCGAGGAAGTGATATGGCGTGTGGCCGATGAAAAACTGGCCATCGCGGACGCGGACAAAATCGTGTGGGACCGGCTGTCCTGAGAAAGCGGCAGCCGGAACGAGTACCAGGAGGAGCGCAGTACGCCGCACCCAGGTTCGCATGGCGCGACTAGTCTATTAGTCGATATTTTTTTAGTCAAGTTGATTTGATAATCCGCCCAAGCCATTTTCCCGCCATGCTGACCGGCACAAACCTGGTGTACACGAAGCAGTACAACCTGCGCATCGTCCACGAGGTAATCCGGCAGTTCGGCCCGATATCACGGGCGGACATCGCCCGGCACACCGCGCTGACCGGCCAGACTATCTCCAATCTGGTCAAAGAGTTACTCGAGCTCGACCTCATCGTCGAAGCCGAACAGCGCAGGCAGGGACGGGGCGCGCCATCGACCTCGTTGGCGATCAATCCTGAGGCCGCTTTCTCGGTTGGCCTCGACTTCAACCGCGACCATTTGACAGGCGTCCTCGTCGACCTCGCCGGCAATGTGAGACAGCGAGCTCATGTGGAACTGGAGCTCCCGACCCCCGAGCGGGCCTTGGATCTGATGGCCGAAATGGTCGAGACCCTCATCAAGAAACAGCGGTTGCCGGCAGCCTCCATTTGGGGCGTCGGCATTGGCATTCCCGGACCCATGCACCATGGGGACAATGGCGACGAGTATGTCATCAACCCGACCGCATTCCCTGGATGGCACAACATCCCGCTCGCCAGCTGGGCTCGCGAGCGTCTCGGGTTGCCGGTCTTCTTGGAGAACAACGCGACGGCGGCCGCGGTTGGCGAGCACTGGTATGGAGCGGGACAACAGCTGACCACGTTCTTCTATCTCTTCTTCGGCACCGGTCTCGGCGGCGGGCTCGTCATGAATGGGCGGCCGTACGAGGGCTTCACGGGGAACGCTGGCGAGATCGGATACTTTCCCGAGTCGATGGCCGGGGATTCGGCGCATACCGGTATGCACTTTAATCTCCCCCGATTGTATGGGCTCCTCCGAGAGGCCGGTGTGACGGTGCGGCGCCCCGCTGATCTCGATCCGCTCTTGGCGTCAGGCGATCCCACACTCCGCAAGTGGATGGACGACGCAGCCGATTACCTGACGGGTCTCGTGCTGTCCGTCGAATACTTGATCGACCCCGAGGCGATCTTCTACGGCGGTCACTTGACCGACGCGGTGCTCAAGGGTCTGATGGAACGCGTCGAGCGCGCGTTGCCGAGCCGTCGCATCGGCGGCAAGGTGACCGCTCCGCGTCATCTGCTCGCGACCGCCGGCGTCGACTCGGCCGCCCTCGGCGTGGCGACACTGCCGATTTACGCGTACTTCGCTCCCGCGCCACAAGTCCTGCTCAAGCAATCGAAACGCACGTCAGTCGGGGAACGGCATGCCTCACCGCGTGGCGATGCTCGCCACGGCCTCGCTAGTCGCCGCGTGTAGCCACGGACCGGTATCCCCGCAGCTCCGGGACCCTGGGCTCGACCTCACGCTCGACAAGCAAGAAGCCGCCTCCGGCGATTCGGTCGGATACTCGATCACGTTCTCGTTCATCGACGCGCCTGGCGATCCCGTCTACCTCCACATCGGATTCGACGCGAAACCGACGTTGTGGGATACGCTCGCCGTCCCACCGTCGCAAAAGCCACTGACGGGCACGTTCGTCGTGCCGGCGAACTTGCCCGCTGGCACGCTGAGCGTCACCGTGTTCATGCCGAAGCGCCAGGATTCGACGAGCGCGGACATCCGCATCACGCCCCATTCGCCGACTCGCTCGCTCTCGATCGTCGTGAGATCGCCGGCCACGCCGGCGGTGTTCACCACCAGTCCGTTCAATCGTGTGCTGGACTTCATCGCTGGGTCGGTGGATACACTGGTACTGACGGCGAAGGACGACGCGGGCGTGGCGTGGATGGGATGGGCACTGGGACCGCCGGCCAATCTCCGCGACTCCGTGCCGGTGACTGGCACCTCGGTCGTGACCACGTTCCCCCTCGCGGTTCCCGGCGGGGCGAGTCCGAGAGCGCTCGATGTGTTCGCGCGGTCGCAGGATGGGACACTGACCGATACCAGCTACACCATCGGCGGCGTGGCCGAATATCTCGACCGCCCCGTGCGATCGGTCGCGCTCGCGTCCAGCGTGCAGGACATGGTCTATGATGCGAAGCGCAATGTCGTCTATTTGGTCGAGCAAGCACAAGCTGGCGTCGTCGTCCTGTCGCTCGCTGGCATGGTCTACGCGACACCCCTTCCCCTCCCAGGCCAAGCGGCCGGGCTCGACCTCGTGCCGAGCAGCGACAGTCTCGTCGTGGCTCTCGCGGGTACTGATGATCTCGCCATCATCGATCTGACAAGCGCCGCTCATGCGACCAGCACGGTGCATCTGGGGAACCTTGCCCCATACACCGTCGTGTTCCCGCGGGTCGCCATGGACGGGAGAGTCCTGCTGGAGCTTGCCTCGCATGGAGGTGGCGTCGGTGACTACGATCTCCCAACCAGCATCGCGCAGCTCTATGACTCGAGCGCGGACGGCAGTGTGCCCGTGCGGAGCGGCGATGGATCGATCGTGGTCATGCGCGATGTCGGCGGCTGTGGGTTGGCCGAGTATGATGCCACGAACAAGACGTTCATGTTCTACATCGAGACGTGCGGGGAGCAATTCCCGGGACAGATCGCGGCGAGCCAGACCGGCGCGCGGCTCAATATCGGGGTCGAGCTCCTGAATGGTGGCCTCGCCTCGCTCGGCTGGGCGGAGATCCCCGACGCGCCATTGGTCCTCGGCGTGACCGATGGAGCCGCGGTCTCGCCGAGCGGCAATGATTTCTATGTCGTGGTTCCCGCGCTGTGCGGCGGGGTCGCCTGCCCGCAGACCGCGCCGGGGTTCTACTTCCGGTTTGCTTTGTCCGGAGACGCGACGCCGACCATGACACCGCTGGAGATTGTCAATACGCCCGAGACGCCTGTCCAGCTCCTTCCCATTCCTGGGGATGCGGCGCTGCTGGCGGTCGGGCCGACGACGCTCATGTTGTTCGACCTGACGGAATCATCTCCTGCTAGCTTTCGCTATGCTGCAACAGGGCATGGCGCACCACCGCGAGGGGCGGCTCGCCGAAGCCGCTGAGTGTTATCGGCGCGTGCCGCCGTCCCATCCCGAGTACGAGAATGCGCGGTACATGCTCGGCGTCATCGCGCACCAAGAGGGGCGACTCGCAGAAGCCATCACCGCCTATCGACGGGCCCTCGAGATCCAACCCGAGTTCGTCGACGGGTATTCGAACCTCGGCAATGCGCTGCAGGAGCTCGGTCGGTTCGAGGAGGCCCTGGTTCCCTATCGCGCGGCGCTGGCCATCGATTCCTCGAACGCCGGCATCTGGTACACGGCGGGATGCGCCGAGCGCGCGCGGCAGCGATACGTCGCAGCCATCGAATGCTTTCGGCGGGTGCTGGCGCTCGTCCCCGCGTGGCATGAGGCGCAGCACAATCTCGCGCACATGTTGTTCAACCTCGGGCAGGTCGATGAGGCGCTCGCATTGTTTCGGAGCGCGGCGGAAGGGCAACATCCCGAGCTGCCGCGGTCGATGATCGCGGTCGTCATTCCCGGGAGTCCGACGAGCGACAATCAAGCCATCCTCGACGCGCGGACAAACTTCGCCGAGCGCGATTTGCCTACGGCTCGCTCCGTCGCTCGCGCTCGGCATCCGCGCCTTCGCGTCGGCTATCTCTCATCGTTCTTTCATCGACAGAATTGGATGAAGCCCGTGTGGGGGCTCATCAATCAGCACGATCGCACCCAGATCGACGTGCACATCTTCTCCGATGCACCGGAGTCGGCGGTTCAGCACGGGTACCGGCGACATCCCGGCGATACGTATTACGACATCAGCGCCAGATCGAATGACGCCGCCGCGGATGTGATCGAGCGCGCCGCCATCGATGTCCTGGTGGATCTCAATGGCTACAGCGCGATGCGACGACTGCCCTTGCCGGCGTTGAAACCGGCGCCGGTTCTTATTGGGTGGTTCAATATGTTCGCGACGACTGGCATGGCGGCGTACGATTGCCTGATCGGGGATATCGAGGTCGTGCCGACAGACGAGGAGCGGTTCTATAGGGAGCGCATCGTACGCGTTCCGGCTCCCAGCAGCTATCTCACATTCGAAGTGGGCTATCCGGTTCCCGATGTCGCACAGCGGCCTGACGGACCGATCACGTTCGGGTGCCTCGCGCCGCTCTATAAGATCACGCCCGAGGTCATTGCGACTTGGCGTAGAATCCTGGCGGAGGTACCGGAGAGTACGCTGGTACTGAAGGCGACCGCATTAGCGGGTGAGGACGAGCGCCGATTGGTGCGCGAATGGTTCCCCGAAGGTCGCGTGAGACTCGACGGGCCGTCGGACCACTATGACTTCTTGAAGACATACGACGAGATCGACATCGCGCTCGACACATTCCCGTACAATGGCGGGACGACGACGACCGAGGCGATCTGGCAAGGCGTGCCAGTCGTGACGTTCTGGGGCGATCGATGGGTCGCCCGGACGAGCGCCTCGATCTTGAGAGCTGGTGGACTCGGTGAGCTCGTGCGCCGCGACGTGGACGACTACGTCGCCTATGCTATTCTTTTGAGCCAACAGCCGGCGAAACTCGCCCAGCTGCGGTCGACCATGCGCCTCGGACTCGCACGAAGCCCGGTGTGTGATACACCGGGCTTCGCGCGCCACATGGAACGGATCTACTTCGAGATCTAGTGGTCGTGGTTGTGGCGCCAGTTCCAGTACTCTCTCTGCTCGTCACCCGAACGCTTGGCGTACTCGACGTGTGGCCGATGGCCCTCGTTCTCCCACTGGGCGTAGAACGTGACTTCGGTATCGTTCCAACGGTGGTAGTCCCGATGGTCCGCGTCGTAGTAGCGAACTCCACCGCCCGCACACGCCGCCAACCCAACTATCATCGAAAGCGCGATTCCCACTGTTGATAGTCTCATGTCCACCCTCAAAGGCAAGACCCGTGCTACTCGCCGATATGCGGCAATAAAGTAGGCGTTGGCGAGCTTGGCGTATGGTTTTTTGTGACATAAGGCACATCGGCGGGCGCGTCGCCCTTCGGCCAGTCGTTTGCCTTGCCGGGATAGTCCGGGCGCGAGTGGCGAACCACGAACGCCGCGACATCGTAGGCGTCCTGGTCGGTCAGCGTCCCAGGTTGGTCGTACGGCATCGCGCGGCGGATAAATGTCGCCGCGACCGTCAGGCGAGCCATCGAGGCGCCGATGTCGAATGACCGTGGGCCCCAGAGCGCCGGGATCGCCTCGGTGCCCTCACCGTTTGCTCCGTGACATCGGGCACAGGTCGACGTGAACACGCGCGCGCCGCGCGCCGTATCTCCGGCCAGACTCGGAATCGGCGATGGGAGACCCTCCCCGCGGACCCAATCGCCGTGTTTGACGCCGGTCGAGAGGTAGGCCAGGTATCGGACCATGTCGCGCATGTCGCGACTGTCGGCGGGAAGCGGACGGCCGGCGAGACTCCGGGTGAGGCAGAAATTCACGCGGTCTTCTATAGTAGCCAGCCGATTCTCACGGACCACGAACCGCGGATACCGGGCGTACGAGCCGAGCATAGAGACGACTTCGGCGCGACGACCGCCATCGAGATGGCAGCTCACGCAGCGCAACGTCGTCGGCGTGTTGTGCGGCAAGCTATCGGGGGTGTGCGCGACGATCGCCATTCCACGCCGGATCGACGCGCCGAGCGAATCGTGCGGGATCGCCGAGTCGAGCGGGATGGCCTTGGGGTCGATGGTGTCGGCCATTGCGGCCGGACTCGGGTTCGGGGTGGCGGCTTTGAGCTTTCGGCCACCCTGAGCCAGCACCGCGATGCCGACGCCGAGCAGGAGGATCGCGAACCCGCGTCGGAGTCGCGCGGGCGACACGTACTCGCAGAGATGGGCACCAGCGAAGATGCCCACCGCGGCGATCGCCGTGAACTCGGCGACGGGGACCCATGCAATCGGAATGTGCTGTCCGACGTATCCCGCGAATCCCGCGGCGCAGTTCGCGGCAATCACGAGCAATGAGGTGCCGATCGCGACCTTCATTGGCACACCTCCGAAGAGCACGAGCGTTGGAACGATCAAAAATCCACCGCCGACGCCGATCAGCCCAGTGAGCGCGCCGACCCCGAGCGCGGCTGGAAACAGGCGCGCGATGTGCGCCGGGGCCGCAGTCTCATCATCGTCGTTCCGCGGACGGAGCATCGAGATCGCGGCAACGCAGACGATGACCGCGAACATCGAGAGCTGGAGGGCGCCGGAGATCAAGGCGGCGAGGCGAGCGGCCGCGTAGGACGCCGGGATCGCAATCCCGCCCATAATCGCGGCGACACGCACATCGACGCGGCCCGCCCTCCAGTGGCGGACCGCGCCGATGAGACTCAATGCGCCGACGACGACGAGGCTCATCGCGATGGCTTGCTTCGCGTCGAACCCCAGGACGTACTTGAAGATCGGAACCGTCAGGACCGAGCCGCCGCCGCCGAGAAGACCGAGAGACAGACCAACCGCTAACGCGAGAAAGAGACCAGCGACGGTCAATTAGCCACCATAACAGTATGTACAGCCTTTCTCTTGCGCGCGATTGACGGCGAGCACGCCGATCGGCACGAGTGTGACGCCGGGTTGGAGCGCCGCGACCCATTCCTTGTACGCCGCGTCGGGGGTCACGCCGGCATTGCCCGCGAGCTTCTCGCTGATCTTGGCCGTCGCCACGTTGCACGCCGTGAAGATCACGCCGCGGCTCACGAGGCTCGGCAGCTCCGCGCCGGGGAACGGGACGCCATCCGCGTGGAGGACCGGATTGCGCACCGCCGGCGCTTTCGTCGCCGGGTCATCGATCTTGAAGGATTCGCCGATCTTGTATTTCGCCCACATCGCGTCCGACAGCGCGAACGGCATCGCGAAGTGCCGAAGGCCGACCACGGCGGTGAGGTCCTTGTCGGTCAGCCCGTACGTATCCTTGTTCATGTTCAACCAACCCCAGGCGAATACGAGCGCGAATCCTTGGTTTGGCTCTACTGCGTCGAAGAACTGTTTGTGCTTCCCGGTGATCTTGTCGAGCCACGCCTCATTCCAGGGGCCGTGTACGGTCTCCCCGAATGAGAATGGGAGCGCGAACGCTGCGGCGCCCACGGTAAGCCGTTCGAGAAACTCGCGACGGTCGGTCTGCATGATGCCTCCGCGAATGGAATTTTCAAGGGAACCCATATTATGGCATTCTGAAATGCAAACGCAAAAATGAATGAATTCGCGACAGAGATCGATCTCGAGGGACAGGACCTCACCACGGTCCCTGAGTCGCTCCGCGCTCTCCCGCGGTTGGAGCGGCTGTCCCTGAGAGCGAATCGGATCGTACAGGTGCCGGAGTGGATCGGGCAACTGACCAGCCTTCGGCACGTCAATTTTGGGCTCAACGGGTTGGAAACGGTTCCGGAATCGATCTGGGAGCTGGTCCAGCTCGAGAGCCTCAATCTGTCTGACAACCATCTGTCCCGGCTATCCTCGGGGGTCGGTCGGCTCGCCGAGCTCCGGATGCTAGATTTGGGTCACAACGCGTTCGAAGCGCTCCCGGATGCGCTCGGGCGTCTCGCTGGCCTCACCGACTACCTCTACTTGCAGCACAATCGGCTCTCGGAGGTCCCGGCATCCCTCGCCGAACTGCGTCGGCTCACATACCTGAACATCGGTGGCAACCACTTCTCCGCTCTGCCGGACGCGGTGAGCCGGATGACCGGGCTGCGCGACGTGCTCCTCCGGGGGAACGCGCTCACAGACCTGCCGGCATCGCTCGGGGCACTGCATCAGTTGCGGCATCTCGATCTGAGGGCGAACCGCTTCGTGACCCTGCCGACGGTGCTCGCCGAGCTCCCGAGTCTCCAGCGCCTCGATGTGCGGTGGAATAAAATCAGCCACATGCCCGGCTGGGTCAAAACTCTTGAGCAAAGAGGCGTCACTGTGCTTTCCGGATATTGATAAATCGCGTATCAAATGGGAGCTTCCTCGCCATGGCGCATGCAGAGCTCCCCGTCCTCACCATGCGACGCGACGCATGGTGGTTGCAGCCCGCGGTCACGGCGATCGTCTTCGTGGCGTTTATCGCCTACACGACCTGGGCCGCGTTCCAGAACGCCCACTATCGGTTTGGGCCGTATTTGTCACCACTGTATTCGCCGGAATTCGGGAAACCTGGCATCTGGCCAGCGTGGCTCCCGTTTTCGCCCGCCCTGCTGATCCTGCCGTTCCCCGGGCTGTTCCGGGTGACCTGCTACTACTATCGGGGCGCCTACTATAAGGCGCTGTGGGCGGACCCGCCGGCGTGCACGGTGCACGAGCCGCGGAAGACCTACCTCGGCGAGCAGAAGTTCCCGCTGATCATGCAGAACATTCACCGGTACTTCATGTACATCGCGCTGGTCTTCCTGATCATTCTCGCGCACGATGTCTGGGACGCGCTCTGGTTTACGGATCCGGCCACGGGGCGCGTCGTGTTCGGGATCGGCGTCGGAACGATCGTACTGGCCGTCAATACGACCCTCCTGTCGTGCTATGCGCTCGGCTGCCATTCGCTGCGGCACATCGTCGGAGGGTATCGGGATAGACTGGCCGGGCATCCGGTCCAACAAACCGCGTACGCGTGCGTGAGCTGCTTCAATCGCTGGCACATGAAGTGGGCGTGGATGAGCCTCTTCTTCGTCGCCTTCGCCGATATCTACGTGCGACTGTGCTCGATGGGCGTTTGGCACGATTGGCGGATCGTCTAGGCATGCCCGACTACGAAACGTTGACCCACGACGTGCTGGTGATCGGCGCCGGTGGCGCCGGATTGCGCGCGGCCATCGCGGCCGCGGCCGAGGGCGTGTCCGTTGCGCTCGTGTGCAAGTCCCTGCTCGGCAAAGCACACACGGTGATGGCCGAGGGCGGCGTCGCGGCCGCACTCGCCAACGTCGATGACCGCGACAACTGGCGCGTGCACTTCTCCGACACCATGCGCGGTGGGCAATATCTCAACAACTGGCGCATGGCCGAGCTGCACGCGAAAGAGGCGCCGGATCGCGTGCGCGAGCTGGAGGCGTGGGGAGCGCTCTTCGACCGCACGCCGGACGGCCGGATTCTGCAGCGCAACTTCGGCGGCCACAAATACCCGCGCCTCGCGCACGTCGGTGACCGCACCGGCCTCGAGATGATCCGCACGTTGCAGGACCACGGCATCCATCAAGGCATCGACGTGCACATGGAGTACACCGTCCTGACGTTGCTCAAGGACGGTGACCGTGTCGCGGGAGCGCTGGCCTACGATCGCGAGCGCGGACGGTTCAAGCTCTTTCACAGTCGCGCGGTGGTGCTGGCGACCGGCGGCATCGGGCGCGCATTCAAGATCACATCCAATAGTTGGGAGTACACGGGCGACGGACAGGCGCTGGCGTATGACGCCGGTGCGGCGCTGCAGGACATGGAGTTCGTGCAGTTCCATCCGACCGGGATGGTGTGGCCGCCGAGCGTGCGCGGGATTCTCGTGACGGAAGGCGTGCGCGGTGAGGGCGGCGTCTTGAAGAACGCCGAGGGGCGCCGGTTCATGTTCGACGACGTCCCCGAGAACTATCGCGCGCAAACGGCGACCGATCCCGACGAGGGATGGCGCTATACGCAAGGCGACAAATCAGCGCGCCGTCCACCCGAGTTGCTGACACGCGACCACGTCGCGCGGGCAATTGTGCGCGAGGTTCGCGAGGGCCGCGGGAGTCCGCATGGTGGCGTGTTCCTCGATATTGCTTGGATCAAGGATCGCATTCCCCATGCGGCCGAGCACATCAAGAAGAAGCTCCCCAGCATGTATCACCAGTTCAAGACGCTGGCTGACATCGATATCACCAAGGAGCCGATGGAAGTTGGGCCGACGACGCACTATGTCATGGGTGGCATCCGCGTCGACGGGGACACGCAGATGACGAACGTGGCCGGGTTGTTCGCGGCCGGGGAGTGTGCGGCCGGGCTTCACGGCGCCAACCGGCTCGGTGGCAATTCCCTCTCTGATCTTCTGGTGTTCGGCAAACGCGCTGGTGAATATGCCGCTCGCTTCGCCCGCGCGAACAGCGATACCCGCGTGGACGTAGCGCAAGCGACCCGGGCGGAGCGACGGGCCCTGGAGCCATTCGAGCGCAAGGCCGGCGAAGGGCCATATCAAATTCAGCAGGCGTTGCAGAACGTCATGCAAGAGAACGTCGGCATCGTGCGGCGCGAGGCCGAGATGCTCCGGGCGCTGGCCGAGATTGATGCACTATCAGCGAGAGCGGCGAACGTCACGGTCACCGGGAATCGCGAATACAATCCCGGGTGGCACACGGCGCTCGATCTCGGGAACCTGTTGACCATTTCGAGAGCCATCACCATTACGGCTATCGAGAGAAAAGAGAGTCGTGGCGGGCATTTTCGCGACGATTACCCGAACAAAGATCCCGAATTTGGTAAGGTCAATCTCGTTATACAGGCCGGGCCGGATGGGAGCATGGTGTTGAGTCGGGTGCCAATCCCGCCGATGCCACCGGAGCTGGCCGCGGTTATCAAGGAGATGGGATGAGCGAAGCGACGTTCAAAGTATGGCGTGGCGACGCCCAGGGCGGAGCGTTTCAGTCGTACACGACCGAGACCTCGCCGGGCATGGTGGTGCTCGACGCGATCCACCAGATCCAGGCGGACCAGGCGAATGATCTGGCGGTACGCTGGAACTGCAAAGCCGGCAAATGCGGCTCGTGCTCGGCCGAGGTGAACGGCAAGCCGCGGCTCTTGTGCATGACGCGATTGAGCGATCTCGATCTGACCACGCCGGTCACGGTCGAGCCGATGCGCGCGTTTCCGCGCATCAAGGACCTCGTGACTGATGTCTCGTGGAATTTCGAGGTCAAGAAGCGGATCAAGGAGTTTACGCCCCGTCCGCCCGATGCCCCGGACGGGACCTGGCGCATGCAGCAGTCGGATGTCGAACGCGTGCAAGAGTTCCGGAAGTGTATCGAATGTTACCTCTGCCAGGATGTCTGCCACGTAATTCGCGAGCACCATGAGGAGAAGGAGTTCATCGGGCCGCGATTCTTTGTGCACACCGCGGCACTGGAGATGCATCCGTTGGATGTCGCGGATCGCGTACCCGATCTCAAGCGCGAATTCGGCATCGGTTACTGTAACATCACGAAGTGTTGCACCGCGGTCTGCCCCGAGGGTATAACGATCACCGACAATGCTATTATTCCGTTGAAGGAGCGCGTCGTCGATGCGTTCTACGATCCCCTGGGGCGGCTCGTGAAGATTTTCTCGCGTCGTGCATAAGCTCAAGCCGATCACCATTGATGCGGTCCCGGCGGCGCTCGTCAAAGCCGAGCGGTATCGCTTGATTGGGGACCCGTCGGGCGCCGAGAGTATTTGTCTCGACGTGTTGGCGGTCGATCCGTCGAATCAGCAGGCGGTGTCGACCTTGCTGCTCGCGATCACGGATCAGATGGATGACGGTCTCGCCGAGGGCGTGATGCGCGCCCGCGAGGTGTTGCCGAAGATTACCGACGAGTACAGACGCCAGTACTACTCCGGCATCATCTGCGAACGCCGGGCCAAGGCGCAACTCAGGCGTGGTGGGCCGCGATGCCACGAGATCTCATCGGAGTGGCTGCGTGAAGCGATGGAGCACTACGAACGCGCCGAGAAAAACCGGCCGGCGGGGGATGACGGGGCGATCTTGCGCTGGAATACCTGCGCGCGCATTCTCGACCGGAATGAGCGACTGCACCCACCGGTCGTGCAGGACTACGAGCCGAGCCTGGAGTAAACGGCCGCGCGTTGGCGCTCGTCGCGCCACCGCGTGAGCTGCAGCCAGGGAAATCTGCCGCGCCACACCATTCCGATCGCTCCGCGCCACGTCAGCCGTAGATCACCAGCGGCCATTCGCCGATAGTATCCGGAACGCACCCGCAATTGGTGCCCGTCGGCCTCCTCGGCCGCGTAGTACGCGACGGCATCCCCAGCCGCGGTGATCGGCGCAACCGGTGCGCTGCCCACCCGAAACCGGTGGATGCGATCCAGCATCGCGGGCTCCGTGACACCCGGGAAGCTGATCACCTCCTGACGAGGATGCGCTGGTACCAGGCGCGGAAGCTTCGAGTTCGATGTCTGGACAGAGCGGCCGTCCAGTAGTGTGTTCTTGAACACGAGAAAGGCCGTCGCCCGGCCTCTCTGGGCTTGCGTCGCGATCACCGTCGCCATGGTGTGGCGATCGGGATGCTCGAGCAACGTCGCGTATGACGTGAAGCCGCCGGCCATCGCGCGATGGGCAACAGTGTGGGCGACTATCGTGAAGCCGAGATCGTCGAGCCCTTGCGCGGTCTGGAAGATGTACGCGCGAATCGCATCCGGCATTGCGCTCAGGTCGCCATGGGTGATCACTGTGCGGCGCTCGGAGGTCGACAGCACATGCGTTTTGTGGATCCTCGCGGGGACAGTGACGTACGTGGCCAGCTCGACCCACCATTTGATGAGCGCATTGAGCTGGGGCGGCGCGATCGGCTTGAGGGGTTGCCCTTGGGCCACCCAGCCATCGTACGTGCCATGTAACGTGGCGGCTACCGCATGGAAACGGACGGATGCATCACGGATCGTATTCAGGCTCGGCACGATGCGAGCGTTGACCTGACACAGCTTGTCTTTGACCTCAGGGACGAATGTCGGGTTCCGAATCGACTCGGCGGCGCGCGCGGCCAGCTCGCGGGTCGGAAAATACAGATAGAAAATGACTTCCGTTTCCTTCGTCAGGTCTGTACCCGCGCGCTGCAAGGCTTGCAGCGTCGCCTCATCGGCCTCGGGACTCCCAACACGGAAGGGGTGATCCATACATCGTGTAGTCTTGGGTGAGGTCGATCCCTAGGTTAGACCGCTAATGACATCGCCACTGCTGTTTCGCTGCGTGGCCGGCCCGGACTCGGGCAAGCGCCTCGCACTCAACGACGGGTATGTCCGCGTCGGCCGAGCGGCCGAATGTAACGTTCTCTCGGACGACCCCGATGTCGCCGACCGGCATCTCGTGCTGACGCGAGACGGGCAACGCGTGACGGTGGAGGCAGTCGCCGGCGCCGCCATCTACGTGGACGGACAACTCGTGCGGACCGCAACGCTGGCGGTCGGCCAGCAGGTGCGCGTGGGACGATCGCTGTGGGAAGTGGCGATCGTCGATGCCGCGCACGTCCCGCAGACCGGGATCTTCGGGAAGGTCCGTGCTCAAGTCGCGGCGGTCGCCGGCGTCGACAAGCTCCAAGGGTGGAGCGCCGGGGAGATGTTCTCGGACGTCTTCAAGAAGCGGACGGACGAGGAGCAGGAAGAGTACTTCAACGTCGGAACACGAACCACGACGCCGCCGCTCGAGGCGATCCAGGCGGGTGGGTGGCCCAAGCCTTGGGCATTTGTTCGATTTCTGATCCTCTCTTCCGCCGTGTTCGCGCTCTTTGCTTGGGCTTGGAACCGGTTCAGCAATCCCTATCTCATCCCTGGGTTGATTCTCGTCGGGTCATTTGCTATTCCCTGTTCCATTCTCGTGTTCTTTTTCGAGATGAACGTTCCACGGAACGTGTCGCTGTACCAGATCTTGAAGCTGCTGCTCTTGGGTGGGATCGTTTCGTTGTGTGTTTCGCTGCTTTTCTTCGAGTGGACTTCCCTCGACAGTTGGCTCGGCGCCATGAGCGCGGGGATCGTCGAGGAGTCGGGAAAGGCGTTGACCCTTTTGCTCGTTGTGCGCAAACGCCGCTACCCATGGACGCTCAACGGAATGCTTTTTGGCGCCACGGTTGGAACCGGATTCGCGGTGTTCGAGACGTCGGGGTACGCCCTGACCAGTGGGCTCAACAGCGGCATGGCCTCGCTATTTCAGACCATCTATGAGCGCGGCGCGTTGAGCGTTCTCGGTGGACACGCGCTGTGGACGGCGCTCGTCGGTGGCGCGCTATGGCGTGTGCGCGGTCAGCGCGAGTTCAAGTGGGACATGCTACGCGAGCCCGCTTTTCTTCGCGTGTTCGCCCTCTGCGTGGCCTTACATATGCTCTGGAATTCGCCGTTTGATCCGCCACTTGAGCTCAAATTCATCGCCATCGGGTTCATCACCTGGATAGCCGTCCTCAGCTATATCCAGTTCGGCCTCGCCGAGATACGCCAAGCGCAGCGCGCTGGGGGCGATACCGAAGCCATCGTCATCCCGATCGAGTCACGAGCCGGCTAGAGCGGGACGCGTTTTGGATCGCGCTCGCGGTGAACGTCGCGATCGCGGTGACCGCGCGATACTTCCCGTTCGAGGACACGACGAACCACTTGGCGCGCTATGTCCTGTTGGAGCGCGCCTGGTTCGGCCATGGGATAGGCCTGCCGTCCACCATCGTCGTCCGGGCGCAACCGGGGCCGTACTTCGCGCTCGATGCCATTGGCGCGCTGATCGTTCACTTGGTTGGGCCGGCAATCGGCGCGCGCGTCATCGCCGCCATCGCCGTCGCCGCGATTCCGCTCGGCTTCGCCCTGTTGCTGAACGCCGTCGGCGGCGAGGCACGACGGTGGGCGATCGTCGGAGTGCCGTTTGGATTCGGGTTCTTCACCCACGCCGGATTTCTGAGTTATGTCGTGGGCGTCGGCGCAGCGTTCGCGTTTCTCGCGGCATGGTGGCCCCACCGACGAACGCCTACCCCTCTGCGCATCGTCGGGCTCATCGTCGGCATTGCCCTCTGTTACCTGATGCACCTGGCCTCGGCGCTCATGGTCTTGGTTGTCATCTGGGTCGATGCCATCGTCGCGAGAGACCGGCGCACGTGGCTCGTCCTGCTGCTGACGGCAACCGTGGGCGCCATGTACTTATGGACGACCATCGGCGCGCCACCTTTGCCGCCGGCGCGGCCCACGACACTGACCCTCGGCACATTCTGGTGGAAGGCCAAGAATATCCTGGCGCCGTTTTACGTGTACTCCGCGGCACAGGCACTGCCGATGATCGCGACGTACGGCGTTGCGATCGTGCTCTATGTGCGCTCGAACCCCGTGCGGACATGGCGCACGACGCTCGGGCTTTCGGCCGCCGCGTTCTTTGTGCTGTACGCGATCTTCCCGCAGATCGGCACCGGTGGCGGGTATGTCGACATGCGGTGGCTCATACCCGCGTACCTGCTCGTCTTCTGTGCCGCGGCGCCATCACGAGGGCCCGCGAGACTCGGCGTGCAATGGCTTCTGGCGGGGAGCATCGTGTCGAGCGTGATACTCACGCCGACCATCTGGCGCATTGACCGATACTTGACTGATTACAGCGAGCTGCTGAACCAGGCGCCTCCCGGGAAGAGCGTATTTCCGGTCATAGGAGACGGCGCACGATTCGGCAAACGGGTCGTTCCGTATCGCCATTTCGCCTTCTGGTACACGATCCGGTCCCATGGGAACGTTCCATCCCTCTTCGCCTACAGCGGCGACGGCATGGAGTCGAACTGGTTCATGCCGTACTTCGACGACACGGCCCACCGGTATGCGCCTCCGGTGGGTTGGTTCGGCGGCGGTGGCCCGCTCCGCCCGCTCAATTGGCAGCGAGTTGTCGCCGAGAATGACTATGTGATCGTCGCGGGCCGCGACTCTGCCATGCGAGCGGAAGTTGCCAGGCATGCGCGTTGCATTGGCGAGGTCGGTGAGATCGAACTCTGCAACCTCACGAAGTGAAATAGGTTATCTTTCAAACATGATCAGATACGTCTTTGCAACCGCCATAACGCTGGCGGCACTGACTGCTTTGCGCGGCGTCCCGCATAGCACGGCTGCGGTGAAGGTCCCCGAGCCGGCGGTGGACGAGCCCTTGGCCACGCACCCCGGAGAGGAGAAGGCCGTTCTCGCGGGTGGATGCTTCTGGGGACTTCAGGCCGTATTCGAGCACGTCAAAGGCGTGACGAAGGTCGTCTCTGGCTACGCGGGCGGCGAGGCCAGCACGGCCACGTACGAGCAAGTTGGCACCGAGACGACGGGTCACGCGGAGTCGGTCGAGATCACGTACGACCCATCGCAGATCTCGTACGGACAGCTCTTGAAAGTGTATTTCTCCGATGCGACCGATCCGACGGAGCTCAACCGGCAGGGTCCTGATAACGGCCCGAGTTACCGGGGAGTGATCTTCTTCTCGACACCGGATCAGCAGCGCATCGCGAACGCGTACATTGCGCAGCTCGGCCAGGCGAAGGTCTTCAAGCGGCCCATCGTGACGCAGGTGGTTCAGCTACCGGCGTTCTATACCGCCGAGGCGTACCATCAGGATTTCTATGTGCACAACCCGACCTATCCGTACATCGTGATCAACGACCGTCCGAAGGTCGAGCATCTGAAGTCCGACTGGCCGGCGCTGTACAAAGACTACCCTACCGCAACAGCGACCTCGCGTCAGTAAGGACGTTCCGAGCGATCTGTGTCAGCACCGGATCGCTCATGTAGGCCCCATCGTACAACTCGATGAGCTTGTCGACGCGCGCCCGGAGTGCCGGGCGCTGCGCCGGCTGCGCGGCCGCCGCCATGGCGGCGCGTGAGCGCGCGAGGAGATCCGCCGGCAACGTGTCGCGGAACATCTCATCCGTGGCCGAGATGTGCAGGAGCATGTTGTAGGCGACGTGCTCGTCCTTCTGGATCAGCACGACTGGCAGCTCGTTCTGGTACATCGCCTGGAGGCGGCCGCCGAAATCGATGTCGGCGAAATGTTGGCCCTCGACAATGTGATGCAGATCCCATTGGCGGCGTGATTCGATCTGGCCCGTGCGCGCGAGAAAAGCGAATAGTCCGGCCTTCTGCGTTTTTCCATTGGCGTACGAGCTGATGAACCGGCTCGAGCTCGCATCCCGGTGATGCGTGACGGCGAACATGCCCGGGAACATCTCGAAGGGGACGGACCGTACCCCGAGTAAATATTTTTGTGGCAGCATGGGCTCAAATTTACCCTTGCCCCTCACCCGAACGCTGCCTATACATAGGTCTATGGCGCTCGCGACCTGTTGTCCGATGATTCGACGATAGCTTCCGAGCCCACCCGCACGCACGCCCGCGAGTAGAGCTCGCGGGCGTTTTTTTTGCCCTTTGGAGATCGTATGAAGCCTCTGTCGAAAGACGTGACAGCCGTTATCGCGGCACTGGCCGCCGCGCTATTGGTACGGCTGGGCGTCATCACCCATGTGCCATGGTGAGAAAACTGCCGGGCATCGTGCTCCTGTTTGCCATTGGGTACGCCGGCAAGCTGATCGAACACGTTGTCCCACACACGGAGTACGTCTTGTGGGCGATCGTGATCGGCCTCCTCATCGCCAACACGGTCGGCGTGCCGGCGATCTTTCGCGCGGGCGTCGAGACGTACGAGTTTTGGCTCAAAACCGGTATCGTCTTATTGGGTGCGCGGTTCGTGCTGGGCGACGTACTCAAGCTGGGTGCCGTCAGCCTGGCGCTCGTGGTCGTGGAGCTCGCCGTCGCGATCGCGTTCATGACAGCGCTGGGCCGCGCGTTCCGTCTCAAGCCCAAGGTCACGTCGCTCCTGGCCGTGGGCTCGGCTGTCTGCGGCGTCAGTGCGATCATCGCGACGCAGGGTGCCATCGACGCCGAGGATGAGGACGCGTCCGTCGCGATCGCCGCGATTCTCGTCCTCGGCGCGCTCGCGCTCGTGGCGTTTCCGCTGATCGGGCACTTGCTGGGTCTCAGCGATCACGCGTATGGGATCTGGGCCGGACTCGCGGTCGACAACACGGCGGAGGCGACCGCCGCGGGTGCGCTCTATTCGGAGACGGCGGGTAAGCTCGCCGTACTGGCGAAGACCACGCGCAATGCCATGATCGGGTTTGTCGTGCTCGGATACGCCACGTATTGGGCCTCTCGGGGTCAAGCCGCCGCTATTACCGATCGCGGGCGATTTGTGTGGGACAAGTTTCCCAAGTTCGTACTCGGGTTTCTGCTCGTCTCCGTGCTCGCGACCGCGGGGTTCTTCGATAGGGCTCAGATCACGACGATCGGGAATTTGTCGCGTTGGGCCTTTCTTCTCACGTTCGCGGGCGTGGGACTGCGAACGAATGTCAGAGCGCTCAAGTCGCTTGGCCTACGATCCTTCGCCGTCGGAGCGATCGGCGAGATCGTCATCGCCGCGCTCACCCTCGGACTGGTGGCCGCAGCAGACCGAGTGGTTGGCCTATGACGAGGCGAGCGTGAATCGCCGCATGGACTCCGTGAGGCGTCCGGCGATCGCGGCGAGGCGATCGCTGGATTGCGCGACGTGACCCATGGATGCCGTCTGCTCCTCGGCCAGCGCGCTGACTTCCTGTGCTGTCGCGGCGTTCTCCTCGGCGGAGACGGCGACCGATGTCACCTCGCGCGCCAATGCGTCGGCGTCCGCGCGCTGCACCGCCGCGGCTGTGGTAATGCTGGCCACCGCGCCGCGGTTCGCCTCGATGTCGCGAACGATCGCCGTGAGTCCTTCCTGCGAGGCGTCGATCACGACCTGCCCTTCGCGCACGCGCTCCTCGACCGTGCCGATGGAGCCGGCCGTGCGGGTGGCGGCGGTGCTCAGCTCGCCCGCGAGACGACGGACGGTTTCCAAGGCACCGGCGCTCTGCGCGGCCAGTTGCTTGACGTGCTCGGCGACGACGGCGAACCCGCGGCCACTGTCGCCGGCACGGGCTGCCTCGATCGCCGCGTTGAGCGCGAGGAGATTCGTCTGGCGCGCGATGCCTTCGATCGTCTGCGTGACCTGATCGATCTCGGCCGCCTTGCTCGCGAGCTCCGTCACGATCGGCACCGCCTCCCGGGTCACGTTGCTGATCGCCGACATCGCGTCGCGCGCCGCGCGCGCGGCCTTGGCGCTCGCACCAGCGGACTGGCTGACGGTCGACGCGAGCGCTGCCGCGGTCTCGGCGTGCGTCGTGAGCCCCGCGGCGCTGGCGGCGACGCGGCCGGCCGATGCACCGGCCGTCGTGACACCGTTCGTCTGCTCGGCCGTCGATGCGGCGATCTGCTGCGCGGCTGACGCGACTTGCTCGGCCGATTGCACCATTTGATCGGCCTCGGCCCGCAGGGTCGTGGCGGTCGCTTCGACTTCCGCGGCAACGCTGGCAGTCTCACCGAGCAACAAACGGAGCGTGTCGGTCATGTGACCGAATGCCCCGGCCAACGCGCCGATTTCGTCATTCGCGCGATAGCCCAGCACGTGCGTCAGATCGCCGCTGGCGATCCGCTGGGCGGCGTCGCGCAGGCGTCCAAGGCTCTGGAGCAGCCAGCGGACCAAGAGCACGAGCACGATCGTCAGACCCACGAAGACGACACCCCCGCCCGACGCGCTCAGCTCGACGGCGCGCGTCGCCTGGCGATCGGTCGCCGAGAGGCGAATCTGCGCGAGCGAATCGAGGCGCAGCAGCAGGTGCGACAGCAGCTCGGTCGGCATCTTGTCCTGATCGCGGACCATGCGATCGACCTGCGCGGCGTTGCGGCGCGCTTGGTACACCCCGAGCGCGGCATCGTATCGCGTGGCCATACTGTCGTAGGCCGCGCCGAAGCGATTCGCTTCATCGAGCGAGATCGAATCGTGCAACACCGTCGTCAGGAGCCCGCGAACCGTCGACAGATGGTCTCGGACTTCCAGGCCCCGATCGCGGAACGTCCGCGTGTAGTTCAACCGGTCAGTCGAGTCGGTCCCGCGGAGCAACAAATTGCTCCACTCCTGCACCTGCATCTTCTCGGCGACTTCGATCTTCCGGGCTTCGGAACGCGCCTTCACCTCGGTCGTGAACACCGCCGCGTACGCTCGCGTCACGTGGCGCAGCTCCATCCAGAGCACCGTGCTCACGATGACGCCCGCGCATAAGCTTGCGCCAAGCAAGAGGTAGAGCTTCGCGGCGATTGTAACGTTGCGCGTTCTCATCTCATGTATGACAGCTTGCACCGTTTAGCGTCACCGGGCACATTCGCGGTCATGATCGCGCCTTGGTCGCAAACGTACGATCCCTTCCACAACCGCGTCCTGTCGACGCTCGTGGCGGCGATTCCCATCGTGACCCTTCTGGGAGTGATCGCCGTGGGGCGGATCCGCGCGCACCGCGCTGCTCTCCTGGGGCTGGCCGCGGCCCTCGTCGTCGCTGTCTGGGCGCTCGGCATGCCAGCAGGGCTAGCCCTCCGGGCCTCGCTCCTCGGCGTCGCGTACGGGCTCCTGCCGATCGGGTGGATCATCCTGAACGTGATCTTCCTGTACCACCTGACCGAGCAAAAGGGCCTGTTCAACGTGCTCCAGCAGAGCCTCGGACGCGTCACGTCTGACCGCCGGCTGCAGCTGGTGCTGATCGCCTTCAGCTTCGGAGCGTTCTTCGAGGGCGCTGCCGGATTCGGCACACCGGTCGCCGTGACCGGCGCCCTACTACTGGGCCTGGGATTCCCGCCGCTCGAGGCCTCAGGCCTCTCGTTGCTCGCCAATACGGCGCCAGTGGCATTCGGGGCGCTCGGCACCCCACTCGTGGCGCTCCACGGGGTCACCGATATCGACCTCAGGGCTTTGTCGGCCATGGTCGGGCGGCAACTGCCATTTTTCTCGGTGCTGATCCCCTTCTGGCTCGTGATCGCGTACGCCGGCTGGAAGAAAGCGGTCGCGGTATGGCCGGCGTTGGTCGTCGCCGGGGTCGGATTTGCAATTCCGCAATGGCTGGTTTCGAACTACCACGGGCCATGGCTGGTCGATGTCGTCTCCGCCCTCGTCTCGCTCGCATGTCTGACAGTGCTGCTGCGCGTCTGGCACCCGCGGGACGTGCAGCGCGAGGCGCACCATGGGGAGCACGATCGAGCCGAGGTCATTCGGGCTTGGACCCCTTGGGTCATCCTCAGCGTCGTGGTCTTCCTGTGGGGACTGCCGCAGACCAAGGCATTCTTGGACGGGATATCGGCCCCGAAATTCCCGATCGCTGGTCTGGATGGCGTCGTTCAGCGAGTGCCCCCGGTTGTCGCCAAGGCCAAGCCGGAAACGGCTGTGTTCCTGTTCAACTGGTTATCGGCGAGTGGTACCGGGATCTTGGTCGCGGCGTTGATTGCGGCTGCAGTCATGGGGTACCGGCCCGCGGAGATCGTCAAGGCGTATTGGCGGTCCCTGGTGACCGTGCGCCTCTCCCTGGTCACGATCGCCGCCATGCTCGGCATCGGGTACCTGGCCCGGTATTCCGGGATGGATGCCATCCTCGGACTCGCGTTCGCCAGTACCGGCGTGTGGTACCCCTTCTTCGGGACCCTCCTCGGATGGCTCGGCGTTGCGCTGACCGGGTCGGACACCGCATCGAACGTGCTGTTCGGCAGCCTCCAGACGATTACGTCTCATCAGCTCGGATTGAGCCCCACGCTCATGTCGGCCGCGAACAGCTCCGGCGGCGTCATGGGCAAGATGATCGACATGCAGAGCATCGTCGTGGCCAGCACCACGACGCGGTGGTACGGCCACGAGTGGGCGATCCTGCGGTTCGTGTTCCTACACAGTCTGGCGCTGGCCGGGCTGGTAGGTCTGTTGGTGACGCTCGAAGCTTATGTCGCGCCGTTCACTGCGCTTGTGGTCCGCTGACGACCGGCGCAGTTGGTACGTGACCGGACGCCGATGATCGGCGAGACGGCGCGGCGCACTGTGCGATCGCGATGCGAAGACCGCTCGCCATCCCATCTGCTGTCGTCGGATGATGGTCTGCGTCTTCACGAGCTCATCATAGAAATCGGCCAACGACAGTCGCGTCGCCATCACCGCGTGGCGGCCATCGTGTAACCGATAGTCCGTCGCCGTGATACGGGGATCGCCGGGAGCGGGTGTCGTCACCGTGAGATGAACCGTCGCGGGAACGGTCGCGGCCCACTCGCGCGCGCGCGCGAAGTCAGCGCGATCCCACGATGGATCGACCGCAAGATCGATCGTCGAGCTCAGATCGAATCGCTTCGCGATCTCGAGGGCGCGGTTGGTCAGCGCCCGCGGCTCATCGTCGAGTGACGCGAGGCGGAAGAAGAGCGAGGTGAGGCCAATGTCGACCCAGCGGTCGAAGACCTCCTCGTTGGTCAGGACAATGTCCGCGCGCGTCGCGATCGCGTAGCGCTGACGAAGCCGTCGCAGCTCGATCTCCTCGGCGACCGCCATCACGTGATCGGTAAACGCGAACGACACATCATCGACGATGAAGACATTCGGCTCCTGAATGTCCAGCAGCTCGTTCGCGACGACCTCGGCCGATGCCAATCGACGACCGCGTGAGATCTCGATGCTCGCGCACGGCGTCAGGTCGCCAATGAAATACCGCTTCCGGCGCCGGGTCAGGTCGCGGGCCGGACGGATACGGGAGATGTCGGCGACTGGGGCCGCACGGACGACGCTGCACGGGTTGGACGCGGCGGCGAGCAGGGCCGGCACGGCGGCTTCGGCCTCGCCGATCACCACCGAATCGACCGCGCTGTCCCCATGGGCCTGGATATCGTCCGCAATGAGAGAGGCGGCCTGTCCTTCGATAAAGACAAACGCGTCCGGAAGCCGGCGCTTGACGAGCTTCGCGAGCTCGATCACCTCAGGGACGCTGGCGAGATGATTGAGCGACAGCCCGACTGCCTCCGGCCGAAAGCCATTCAGCTCTTTTCGTAACTCCCAATGCGTCCCGACCTGGAGGTCGAGTATGTGAACGATGTGACCGTCTCGGGCCAGGGACTGGGCGACACACTCCAAACCGAGGGGCTCGAGGCGGAGATACGGCTCGGCGTACCTCAGGGCACTGGGGTGCACGAGAAGAACGTTCATGCACCCCCATTATGCCAGGTCCGTGCCTAGGTCCCGCGCAATGCTCGTAAAGGGTCGATGCTCACGGCCCGGCGAGCGGGCACCAAGCACGCGACAAGTGTGACGGTCACTATGCCGGAGAAGACCGCGGCGTAGGTCATGATGTCGGCCGGCCCGACGCCGAAGAGCAAGCCACTGAGCCCCCGCGTGATGGCGAGCGCGACCGCGAACCCGGCCACGAGTCCGATGGCTACGAGCATCATGCCCTGGCGCACAACCATCGCCAGGACCGAGCCGCGTCCGGCGCCAAGTGCAAGACGAATACCGAGCTCCTGCGTACGCTCCGCCACCGCGAAAGCCATGACGCCGCCGAGCCCGGCGGCGGTGAGGAGCAAGGCCACGAGTGCGAGCCCTAGACTCAGCACCGTCGTGAGCTGCGGCGACGCGAGTGACGACGTCCGGAGCGCCTCGAGCGTCTGGACTTGGGACACGGGCGTCAGCGGATCCAGCCCGTGGGCCGCGTCCCGGATCTGGTCCGCCGTCGTCGCGAACGATCCGGCGCCGCGGAGCAGCACGCGGATGGACGGCTGGGGCGACCGCTCGAACGGCACGTACACGACCGGTCCCACCTCGCTCGTGAGATCGTGCTGCCGGACGTCGCGGACGACACCGACAACCGTATACCAGTGCTTTCCGGTGTCCGATGAGATGCGCTGGCCGAGCGGATCGCCGGGCCAGAACGCGCGCGCCGCGGTCTGATTGACGACCACGACTTGTTGGTCGCGGTCGGCGTCGGCGAACTCTCGACCGCCGAGGACCGGCGTTCCGGTTGCTCTGAAATAGTCACCACCGATCGTGATGAACTCGGCCTGGACTTTTCGCTGAGAGGTCTCGAGCGGAAACCGGCCGGCAGGTTGGCCGTCGAGCGGGAGCGCGCCGGCAATGCCGACGGCTATCACGCCGGGCGCCGAACGAAGGGCGCGCACGAGGTCCGCTCCGGCGCGCTGCTGCGAGAGCGTGTCGGCGTACTTCGTCCAGTTGAGCGATACGAGCGCGGTCATCACATGTGATGCGTCGTATCCCGGGTCGACACGCCGCAAGTTCACCAGCGTGCGGGCCAGGAGCCCTGCCCCGGCCAGCAGGACGAACGCGATGGCCACTTGGCACACCACGAGCGTCGCCCGCAGGCGTCCGCGGCCCGCGCCCGACGACGTCGCGCCGCCGTCGCGCAGGATGTCGGAGAGGCTCCGGCGCGCCGGCAGCACGGGCAGGGCGCCGAACATGAGACCCGTGACGACCGAGACGATCAACGTGAACAGCAGCACGGCCGCGTCGATCCGGATGCCGGCGGTGTTCGGCGTGTAGCGGCTCGCGAAGTCGCGGAGGAGTCCGAGGCCACCCCAGGCGAGGGCGAGTCCAACGACGCCGCCGATGACGGCGAGCGCGGTGCTTTCGGTCATGAGCTCGCGCAGCAGACGCCAACGGTCGGCGCCGAGCGCGACGCGCATCGCCAGCTCACGCGTTCTGCGCAGTTGGCGAGCGAGCGTCAGGTTCGCGACATTCGCGCCGGAGACCGCGAGAAGAAATACCGTCATGGCGAGGAGCGCCACGAACGTCGGCCGGCCGTCGCGCGTGAGTGCGTCGCGCAGGCCGACGACCCGCACCGAGAGACCGAGATCGGGTGGATACGCCGAGGCGTAATCCTGGTGTGCGCGCTGGGACATCGCGTTCAGGTCCGCCGCGGCACGCGCCTCGCTGACGCCGGGGTTGAGGCGGGCGAGCATCGCGACCATGCGCATCCCGCGATCGTTCATCATCGCGGGCTGCGAGAGGAATGGGCAGCTGCCGTTCGGGATGTAGATATCGTTCGCGTTCGGAAACTTCGGCAGCGGTGGGAGCACGCCGACAACCGTGTGCACCTTGTCGTTCATCGTGAACGTCTGGCCGACCACGGTCGGGTCGGCGTTGAACCGATCCTTCCAGAACTCGTAGCTCAGGAGCGTGATCGCCGGTTGGCCGATCGCGTCCTCGCCAGCTCGGAACGTCCGGCCGAGGATCGGACGTACGCCGAGGTCGTCGAAGAAGCCCGAGGAGACCACGCCGCTGGTGACGCGCAGGGGCTCGCCGTGTCCGTACACGGTGAACGTCATGCTGTGATAGGCGTCGACGCCGGCGAACGAGCGCATCCCGTTGCGATAGTCCTGGACTTCGAGCATCGAGAACCCGTAGTCCGGTTGACCGAGGCGCAGCGCGGGCTGTTGCACGAGCACCATGCGGGGGCCGTTGGCGTATGGCAGCGGGCGTAGGAGCACGCCGTTGATCACGCTGAAGATCGCGGTGTTGGCGCCGATGCCGAGGGACAGCGTGAAGATCACGAGGGCGCAATAGGCTTTGTGCAGGCGCAACGTGCGCAGGACTTTCACGGCAAATCCCCCAGAACTGACACCAATCTCAGGATATCCTGCTCAGTACTCGCTACGCCTACCGACGCTCTCACGGCTCCCACCGCCCCGTCCGTAGCAAACGCGTGCTCAGCGGCGCCAGGGTTACAAAAACAACCACTGCGTATGGCAATATTGGCGTCTCGCGCTGCGCGCTCGACGCTCTCGAAACTCACGCCCTCGACATTGAACGTGACAACGCCGCCCTGGGTTTCGGTGGGACCGTAAAAGTGAATGCGAGGGTTGTCGGCGAGCCGTTCCCGTAATAGCGCGCCGAGTTGTGAGACGCGCCGATGCAATCGCTCGATACCGACCTCGCGCATAAAGGCGAGGCCGGACCCGAGCGCGGCGAGGGCGAGAAAATTCGGCGTACCGTCTTCGAACCCTTCGGGGCCGGCCTTGAGCTTGTGTCGTCGCTGACTCACCCATACGCGCTCGACCGTGCCGCCGGAGAACCAAGGACGTTTGAGCCGCTTGAGTGCGTCGTGCCGGACGATGAGCGCGCCGACGCCCGTTGGATACCCGAACATTTTGTAGAATGACACGACCACGAACGTCGCCTTACACGCCCGCAGCGAGAGTGCGTTGGTGGGCACGAATGCGGCGGCATCGAGCAGCACCTCGCCTTCGGACGGCCACGATAGTGGGTGCTGCACACCCGAGAAATTCGATTGGGCTGGATAGGCGAAGAGACCCTGCCCTGTCGGCTCGTCGTCGAGGCGGAGTTGGTCGTTGAGCGGGAGATACCGCACCGTTGCTCCACGCCGGCGTGCGAACCTCCGCAGCCCATTTACTGAATTGTGATTATCCGCTGACAGGGTGAGCGACGTGAACGGATAGCTCTCGCCGACGAGGCGCAACGCCGCGGTGGCATTCGCGGTAAAGATGACGGTATAGTCGCGAGGATCCGCGTCCAACCATGCGAGGACGTCGGCGCGGGTGCGTTCGATGCACTCGGCCATGCACGCATCCGAGTGCGGATTACCGGAGACCGAGTGCAGCAGCCGATGTGTGTCGGCGCGGATCAGCGACTCTGCGTAAAGGCCGCTGCCCGTATAGTCGAGATACGCGCACCCTGCCGCATCGAGCCGGCTGAACTCCCGCGCGCGGAGGGCGGCGAAGTACGTCGTGTCGTCGGTCAACATTGGCCGCGCCACGCCCGCTTGGCCGCCCATTCGTCGGCGCCGCCCCGCAGTGAGTACACATGTTGGAGCCCCGAGGCGCGGAGGAAAAACCATCCTTGCGCCGCGTGGCCGCCGCCGGCCGAGTAGAGCACGATCGTCTCGTCGCGCCGAAACCCGGCGTGTCGCAGTGCGGATACCGACATGTGCTCGGCGCCGGGAATATGTCCCGCGGTGTACTCGCTGTCCGAGCGCAGATCGATGATCCGGAGCCCCGGATGGCGATCGTGGATCCACGTGGCGAGCTGTGTCGCCGTAATGTGATCGTTCTCCAGGTCCACGTCGCGCGCCAAGGCATCGAGGTCGACCGTGGTCGGGCGTCTGACGACGGCGGCCGCGAGACCGAGAATGATCGCGAGGCCGAGGAGCACGCGGGTCATGGCTGGCGTTCGAGTGTGCGAGAGATGCCGAATACCACGAGCGCCAGCAGCACGACGAGGCAGACGACGACGCCATACGGTACGCCCAGCGCCGATGGCAATGTCTGCGGGCCGAGCGTCGCGGCGTCGTACACGGGATGAGCCATATTGAAGGCGATCACGCCGATGATGAGTCCAACCATTACCGCCAGACCGTCGAGGCGTCCGGTGGCTGCCGCGACACACGATGTGCCCGGACAGAGGCCGGCGGTCGCGAAACCGGCACCGAATATCACGCCGCCGATGATCTGCGCGGGCAGATGGGTGTTCGGTACGTACATGCGAGCGAGGTCCAACAACCCGAGGCGGTCGAGCCAGAAGAGACCGAGCATAGCGGTGATGATCGCGCTGAACATCACGCGCAGCACGGTGAAGTCGGTCCCCGTAAACTGACCGGCGAGCTTCGGAGCGTAGGCCATGCCTCCGCGCTCGAGGCAGAATCCGAAGGCGACGCCGAGCGCAATCGCGATCAGATCCATAAGCGCTTGACGACCAACATGATCGCGTAGCCCGCCGCGAATGCGCAGGCGATGAAGACCCAGGCGCCCACGCTCAAGACGGCGCCACCGCTCAGCGCGAGGCCGCTCGTGCACCCGCCCGCCACCTTTGCCCCAATGCCCATGGCAACCCCACCCGCGCCGGCAGTCGCCAATCGTGCGACGGGCGTGGCGTGCGGCCCGCGCTCGATCGCGAGACGAAGGCGCCCGGCAAGAAGCGCGGAGAGCGCGCCGCCGATGGCGACGCCGAGGAGCTCAAAGAGGGTCCAGTCCTCGTGGCTGGGATCGACGAGTCGCGAGTACGCGCCTATGGCGCCCAGTCCGTGGCCGGTGAGCACGAACGTCGCCAGCAGCACCAGGCCGACGCCAACGCCAGCCACGTAGGCGTTGGCATACCTCATTGCACGGGGAGGTCTTTCCGGTTCGCCCAATCCTGAAACGATCCATCGTAGAGCTTGACCGGATAGCCGATGTGGTCGGCGGCAAACAAGACGGCCGTGGCTTGCATCCCGATATGGCAGTACGCGACGACGGTGTCGCCAGGCGCGGCGCCGACGCCGCGAAATAGCGCTTGCAGTGCGGCCGATGATTTCAACTTGCCCGCGTCGTCGAACATTGCCGTGAAGGGGAGGCTCTTCGCGCCGGGAATGTGGCCGCGGCGCGCCTCTCCCTGCTCGGTACCGTCATAGAAGACGAGGTCGCGCGCGTCGATGACAACGAAACCGGGGCGTTTGAGGTGCGATTGGACATACTCGGCATCGACCACCAGTGAGGGCACCGGTGTCGCTGTGATGTGGCCGGACACCGGATGCGGGACGTCGTTCGTGAGCGGCCGGTGTTCCGCGCTCCATGCGGCCATGCCACCGTCGAGAAAGACCGCGTTCTGCCCCAGACCGGCGTAGCGCAGCGTGAACACGACTCGGGTGGCCGATGTGATTGCGCCGTCGGAGGCCGCATAGACTACGACGGTCGAGTGATCCGAGATGCCATAGGATTCCAGGCGCGCGCGAAGGACGTCTGGCGGGAGCATCTCGGTGGCGAGCTTCGTCGTGTCCATATTCGGCCACGCGTTCTCGGACAGGATCGAGAGATCGGTGCGTTGGGCGCCAGCGATGTGCGTGGCGTACGAGGCCGGCTGACCGACGTGCAGGATCACCAGATCGGGATCGTGCAGGTGGTCGGCGAGCCACGAGGTCGTGACGAGACGTGGGCCCGTGACGAGGAGGGCGGCGAGGAGTAGGTGCATGGAACCACGTTACGCGCGCCCGGTCCGGAACTGATGGCCTAATGGTTCGCCTTATGTGAGGGAATTGTTCAGCGAGCGATCTTCAGCGAGCGAACCGATACCCAATGGTCCAGACCGTTACGATGTGGCGCGGTTCCGCGGGATCGTCCTCGATCTTGCGCCGCAGCTCGGCGATGTGGGAGTCGACGGTGCGCGAGAGCACCTGCTCGTCGTATCCCCAGACCTCGCGCAAGAGCTCGGCGCGCGAGGCGACGGCACCGTCACGCCGCACGAGCGCGAGCAACAGCGTGTACGCCTTTGGGGAGAGCGCACAGGGACGGCCGGCGCGCGTGACCATTCTGCTCGCGAGATCGACTGCGATCGCTCCGAACCGGATCGACTCGATCGGCTCGGACGTGGTGTTGCGGCGGAGGAGTGATCGCACGCGCTCGAGGAGCTCCAGCACGCCGAACGGTTTCGTCACGTACTGGTCGGCGTCGAGCCGGAATCCCCGGATCTTGTCGGCCTCCTCAGCGCGCGCCGACAGGATGATGACCGGCACGCGGCTGCCGCCGGCCCGCAGCGCGCGCAGCACCTCGTAGCCATCCATGACCGGCAGCATCAGATCCAGGATGATGAGATCCGCCGGCCACTCGCGCGCGAGAGACAGGCCTCGAGGACCATCGCCCGCGATCTGTACTTCATAGCCTTCGAAGCGCAGGTTCTCGGCCACGCCTTCGGCGAGATCGGCACTGTCTTCCACGACTAGGATGCGTGGCACGGGAGCTCGATCGTGAAAGTCGCGCCGGACACGCGCGTGTGACCACCGTGCTGCTGGACGATCTCGCGCACGATCGTGAGGCCCATGCCGCTGCCACCGACGCCCTGACGCATCGCGCCTGACCCTCGGCGGAAGGCCTGCCAGATGATCTCCTGCTCATCATCTGGGACACCCGGGCCCTGGTCGGTCACGGTCACACGAACGGTTCCGCCCGAGTTGTGCACGCCGACGCGAATGGTCTGGCCCATCGGACCGTACTTCGCCGCGTTGTCGAGCAAGTTGAGCACGATGTGCCGTAAGGCGTCGCGGTCGAGCAACGCGACCGGCGCGCCTTCCGTATCGAGCGCGATCGTGGCGCGGCGCGCGGTGGCGAGCGGACGGAACTCTTCGACGATCCGCGCGGTTTCGGCGGCGACATCGGTGGGGAGTCGATCTGACGGCGCGCTGGCCCGGCCCCGTCGGGAAAATCGCAACACGTTCTCGGTCAAAAACGTGAGTCGGCGCGTCTCGCGGTCTACCCTGTCGAGCGCCGCTGTGCGATAGGCATCGCTCGGGTGACGGCCGAGTCGCACCGTGTCGAGGTCGAGACGGATTTGGGCCAGAGGGGTGCGCAGCTCGTGCGAGACATTCGCGACGAAGTCCGCGCGGAGGCGTCCGAGCTCGACCTCGCGGCGGAGCTGCGCGACCGCTACGACGGAGAGCGCGGCGGCGAGTGCCAGCAGCGTGAGGAGAAACGGGAGATGGGACTGCGGCAGGCCGCCGATCACGAACAGGTCGGCGTACTCGGGGCGCACCTCGGCGCGCAGCTCGATCCCGCCGTAGCTCGTCGGCATCGGCGTGCGCGCATCGTAGCGCCACGTGGGGTGCGCATCGGATGCGAAGACGATCTGGTGCGCCGGGTCGGAGATCTGCACGGCGAGCAGCGTCCGGTTCGGGTGCTGTCGCGTGAAGGTCGAGGGGAGGAGATCGCCGGCATCCAGCACGCTGGCGACGAATTGGGTGAACGCTGGCGCGGGGTACTCGACACCGTAGACGATCGTATCGCCCCAGACGGTGGGCATCAGCGTATACGCGAAGTAGCGGTGCCGCGCCACGACGTACGTGAAGCCCCAGTCCGAGCGATAGCCCGATTGGATTTGCCGGCGCAGCGTGTCGAGAATCCACGCGCGCTCTTGTGGGGAATAATGTACGGGACCGTTAAACGGAGCCACGCCCAGCGTGTCCGCGTGCAGGTTGAATCCAAAAAACGCCTGTGGGTCGGGCCCGAAGAACACGCGGTGGCAGAGGCACGCCACATCCCACTTCAAGTAGGTGTGCAGGTCAGTCGCGTCGGGGATCTGGGGATTGACGTGGCGATACTGGCCGTGGTTGACGGCGCCCAGCACCTCATGAGCGGCCTCGGTCATCCGTGCCGTCAGATGCTCGCGGTAGCTCCACGCGGCAAAATTCGAGTACCCGCCGATGGCTTCGGCGGCGACTCGTTGCTGGGAGCGTACGGCGCTCAATGCGTCGATCACCGCGACCGTCGCCAGTCCGGTGCCGGCCAGCAGCAAGACGAGCGGCCAGCGCGGATACCGCGTGGCGATCACCGCTCAACTATGGCATGCCGGGCGACTCGCCGGCAACCGACCGTTTGTGTGGAAACTGTGCAGCGCGCTAGCCGCTCAGTCGGGTTCCCCCACGCCACCCTTGCCCGGGCGGTCGTCCTCGTCGTATTCGTCGTCGAGATCGACGAGATCATCGTCATCCAGCTCGTCGAGGAGATCGTCGTCGTCGAGGTCTTCGTCGTCCTCGTCGTCGAGATCCTCGTCGTCATCCTCGTCGTCCTCGTCTTCGTCATCGTCGAGGTCCTCGTCATCATCGAGGTCCTCGTCGTCATCGAAGTCGAGGTCGTCGTCCAGATCTTCGTCGTCGGTATCCTCGTCGAGATCCTCAGGCTCGTCTTCCGGGTCGGCATCATCTGCGCCGCCGCGCTTCGCCCCGAGGTGATCGATCAGACCGCTCCCCCACCACTCGTCGGGATCCGACGCACCATGCGCGTGCGTCATGCCACGGTTCTCCGTCACAAAAAAATAGTACAGTGTAAAGGTTGGCCTTCTTACAGCGAAGCACGCTCTCGCTTCGCGTCCCGCGACAGCTTCTTCCGGTCGTTCGCGCTCAAGAACCGTTTCCGTAGTCGGATCGCCTGGGGGGTCACCTCGATCAGCTCGTCGTCCTCGATATACTCCAAGGCGCCCTCCAGCGTCAACTCCCGAGGCGGCTCCAGTTGGATGTTCTCGTCGCTGGCCTTGCTGCGCATGTTGGTGAGCTTCTTTTCCTTCGTCGGGTTGACATCCATATCGCCCGGCCGAGCACTCTCGCCAATGATCATGCCTTCGTAGACCGGCGCACCGGGCCCCACGAACAATGTCCCCCGCTCGGACAGATTCGCTAGAGCAAATGCGACGACCGTGCCACCTTCCATAGAAATCAACGTTCCCCTGGACCGTCCGGCTAGCGGTCCCGCCCACGGACCGTACTCGAGGAACCGATGGTGGATGATGCCGGTTCCCCGCGTGTCGGTGAGGAATTCGGAACGGTAGCCGAAGAGACCACGCGCCGGGATGCGATACAGGAGGCGGACCATCCCCTGGCCGGGGTTCTTCATCTCCAGCATCTCGCCGCGCCGCGGCCCCAACTTCTCGATCACGGCCCCCAGGTACTCCTCTGGGACATCGATCGATAGCTCCTCGTAGGGCTCCAGGCGCTCGCCGTCCAGGCCTATCCGCGTGATGACTCTGGGACGAGAGACCTGGAACTCATACCCCTCGCGGCGCATCGTCTCCATGAGGATCGACAGGTGGAGCTCGCCGCGTCCGGATACCGTCCACGTGTCGGTCGAGTCCGTATCTTCGACCCGGAGTGCGACGTTCCGCTCCAGCTCCCTGTAGAGTCGCTCGCGAACCTGGCGCGACGTAACGAATTTGCCATCGCGTCCGGCGAACGGTGAATTGTTCACCAAGAAGTCGACGGAGATGGTCGGCTCTTCGACCGCGATACCGGCGAGGCGCTCCTGGTGTTCGAGGTCGGTCACGGTGAGCCCGATTTCGACGCCGTCCAGGCCCGCCAGCGCCACAATCTCGCCCGCCGACGCCGACTCGACCTCTCGCCGCTCCAAGCCCTCGAAGATAAAAAGCTTGGTGACGCGAGCGCTCTCCGTTCGCTGGCTGGGATCGAGTGGTAGAAGCGCGACAGTGTCGCCAAGTCGAACAGCGCCACGCTCGATACGGCCAATGCCGAGACGACCCAAGTACGGGGAGTAGTCGATCGTCGAGATCAGCATCTGGAACGTCCCTTCGGCGTCGCTCGGCGGCGCCGGCACGTGCCGGATGATGGCGTCGAAGAGGGGCGCCAGGTCGACCGGAGGCACATCGAGATCGAGCGTCGCGACACCGTCACGGGCCGAGGCGTAGACGACGGCGGCGTCGAGTTGGGCTTCGTCCGCTTCGAGCTCGATGAACAGGTCGAGCACCTCGTCGTGCACGCGCAGCGGGTCGGCGCCCGGGCGGTCGATCTTGTTGATGACGACGATCGGAACGCGCCCCAGGGCGAGGGCCTTACGCAAAACGAAACGCGTTTGAGGCATCGGCCCGTCGAACGCGTCGACAACGAGCAGCACGCCATCGACCATCCGCAGGATGCGCTCGACCTCACCGCCGAAATCCGCGTGGCCCGGGGTATCGACGATATTGATCTTCGTGTCTCGCCAATGTACCGACGTGTTCTTGGCGAGAATCGTGATCCCCCGCTCGCGCTCGAGCGGATTGGAGTCCATCACGCGCTCTTCGACGATCTGATTCTCGCGGAACGCCCCGGCTTGCCGGAGCATCTTGTCCACGAGCGTCGTTTTCCCGTGATCGACGTGCGCAATAATGGCGATGTTGCGGATCGACATAAGCCCGGTAATATACCCGAACCCAGGGGTCGCTGCATCGCGAACTACACAGGCGCTTCGCGCACCGCATACCGTGCCTGGGCCACCCTCAAGCGCCTTTGGGCGAAGCGAAGCGAGCGGCGCGAAGCGCCCGTCAGAACCTTAGCGTTTCGCGGCTGCGGGCCGGGGTGGAACCTTCGAGTTGGCGACGGGCGTCCCTTTGCTGCCTTCCTCGCCGTCGATAAAGGACGTGTCGTGGCCCCGGCCTTTCAGCAGATTCGCGAAGCCCGTCTTGTCCTGGGCCTTGATGTACGCCTCTTTCGACTCGACGAGCCGCTGGTCGACGAGATCGATCAGCGAGTCGTTCAGCGTCGTCATGCCGAGCTTCCGTGAGGTCTGCATGACCGACGGAATCTGGAACGTTTTTCCTTCGCGGATCAGGTTCGAGACCGAGGGAACCGTCAGCAGGATCTCGCGGGCCGCGACACGGCCGCCGCCGATCTTCGGGCACAGCACCTGGCAGATCACGCCTTTGAGCGACTCCGAGAGCATCACGCGGATCTGATCCTGCCGATCGGCGGGAAACTGGTCGATGATGCGATCGATCGTGCTCGGCGCCGTCGTGGTGTGCAGCGTGCCGAAGACGAGATGGCCGGTTTCCGCCGTCTCGATCGCGATCGACACCGTCTCCAAGTCACGCAACTCACCAACCAGAATGATATCCGGGTCTTCACGCAGCGCCGCCCGGAGCGCGCTGCGGAACGATTGCGTATGAACACCGACTTGGCGCTGGGTGATCAAGCATTTCTTGTTCTTGTGCACGAACTCGATCGGGTCTTCGATCGTGATCACGTGGTCGGTGCGCATCCGGTTGACCAGGTCGACCAACGCGCAGAGGGTGGTCGATTTCCCGGAGCCCGTTGGACCGGTGACGAGGACCAGGCCTTTGCTGAGATAGCAGAGGTTCTGGACCTCCGGCGACATGCCCAGTTGCTCGACCGTCACGACCTCGGCGGGAATCACCCGGAACACGCCCGCGGCGCCCTTCCGTTCACGCAGCGCGTTGCACCGAAACCGGGCGACGTCCTCGATCTCGTAGGCGAAGTCCACGTCGTTCTTGTCGGCGTATTCCTGGCGGTTCCGGCCGCTCATGATCGAGCGGATCATGAGCTCCATTGAGCCGTTGTCGAGTTGCGGGTACGTATCCAGCCGGATCATCTCGCCGTCCACGCGCATGAGCGGTGGCTCGCCGCAGCGCAGGTGCAAGTCGGACGCTCCGCGCTGCACGAGCTGGGTCAGCAAGGCGTTCATGTCCGCCAACGCCGCATCCACTCGCTCCTCTTCCGTCTCGGCAATCGGCAATCGGAGCGCGATGCCGTTCTGAGACACCGTCACCACGGGTTCGGCCGCTGGCGCTGGCGCTGCCGCTACCGGCTCGGGCTCGACGACGGCCTTCTTTTTCGTCGCGCCCGAGCCGCGCCGAGCTGGAGGCGGCGGAAGTGGCGGGGGCTCGGCGGCTTCCGGCGCGGGTTCCTCGGCAGCCACGGCACCGTCACCGTTCCCCTCGTGGAGGGCGATCGACGCGTGCCAGCGACCGCCCGTGTGCGCGCTCTTGACGAAGAAATCTCCGTCCGTGTTCGCGTACCGGAACGAGGCGGGCGTGCCACCCTCGAGCTCCTTGGCCGACGCCGCCGGCGCGATCTCCTTGAGCAGCATCACGAGTTGGGCGCCAGACAGCGGCTGCCGCGTGATCGGGCGCGGGACGCCGTCCTTCTGGAGCGTCGCGACGTCACCCTCGATCAGGAGGATCGATTCCGCATGGTTGGTCACCATGACGGTGAGAAACTTGTCGAGTTGTGCCATCTCAGTCGGCCGGCCTGACGTGCTCGATGAGCGAACGATTGATCAGACACACGCCGCCCGCGGCGTACAGCACGACGAACCGCTGTGCATAGCGATTCAGGAAGTCGAGCACGCGAGGCCGTTGCTCCGGCATCTCCAGGTAGACCTCACCGGTCCGGATCGCGCCATCGGTCAGGGTGAGCTCGACGGGCACCCGCCGCGCGGCGGTTTGCACGAATTGGGCTGAGAAGTCGCCACGGATGACAACCTCGCGGACCTGATCCTTGGCGACCAGCAACGTGCCCCCTTCCTGGGCCAGCGGGAAGAATGCTTCTTCCCCGTTCAGCACGTCCGGAATTTCCTCCCGGCCGGCGCGATTCGGGGAAACTGATTGCACGAACATGTTTCCGTTCAACTCTTCGCCGCCCAGCATTATAAGCGAGACCGGGACGCGGAGTTTGTCTATGCGAAAGTCGGTCGTCATGGGAACGGAAAAACGGGCGTGCCGTGTCTGGGGATGGACGCCCCAAACCCTCCGCGGTCACGTTTACGGTCCTGAACACCAGAATTACACGTGGCGCTTCGCGCCTACGTCTAAAGCATTCCCGGGGCACGCGTCGAGACACGCCAAACTGTAGACGTAGGCGCGCAGCGCCACGCGCCCCGGTTTTAGGCGTGCAAGTGCGCTTCCCGCTCGGCCATCTCGCGGCTCTCGATCTGCACCGTGACGTGATCGATGCCGAATAACCGCATGGCGTCGATGATGTGCTCGAGCGCATGCTGCTGCCGCTCGGGCTCGCGGACCAACGCGTGCGCGCTCATGGCGACGACGCCTGAGGTGACGCTCCAGACGTGCAAGTCGTGCACGGACTCGATGCCGGGGAGCGCGAGCAACTGGGCGCGGACGGCGCCGAGGGAGATGTGGGAGGGCGTGGATTCGAGCAGGATGTCGACCGATTCGCGGACAATGCGCCAGGAGCCGCGCACGATCAAAATGGTCATGACGATCGATGCGATGGGATCTGCCTGTTCCCACCCGCTGAACCGGATGATGAGCGCGGCGATGACGGCGCCGAGCCCGCCGAGCAGATCGCCGAGCACGTGCAGGTAGGCGCCCCGCATGTTGAGACTCTCGCCGGCGCCGCCGTGCAGCACGTAGGCCGAGGCGAGATTGGTGACGACGCTGGCCGCGGCGACGCCGAGCATGAGCCCACTCTCGACGACGCTCGGATGCTGCAACCGCTTGATCGCCTCGTAGATGATCCCCGCGGAGACCGCGAGGAGCGTCGAACCATTCAGGAACGCCGCGAGAATCTCCCAGCGGAGGTATCCATAGGTCTTCTCGGGCGTCCCCGGCTGCCGACTGAACCACGCGACGAATAGCGAGAGGCCGAGCGCGGCGACGTCGGTGAACATGTGCCCGGCGTCGGCGAGCAGCGTCAGGGAATGGGCAAGCACACCGCCCACGACCTCCACGACCAGAAACAGCGCGGTGAGGCCGAGCGCGAACGTGAGCCGCCGGGTGCCGTCGGTCCCATGCGTGTGGCCGTGCGCATGGTCGTGTGCGTGGTCGTGCCCGCGACCGTCGTGATGGTGGTGCGGCGTCACGATGCGGGATACCTTGCCAAGGTGTTCGACCGATTGCTGGTGCTCGGGATGCTCGTGCTCCTGAACGGGTTTTTCGTCGGCGCCGAATTCTCGCTCGTCCGGTCCCGGCGCACCCGACTGGAAGCGATGTCGAAGAACGGAGATCGGCTGGCCGGCCTCGCGCTCCGCGCTACATCTAACATACCGTCGCTCCTCTCGGCCAGTCAGCTCGGCGTCACCCTCGCCAGCCTGGGGCTCGGCTGGGTCGCCGAATCCACGCTGACAGAGCCGTTCGCGGCCGCCATCGGCCGATTGCCATTCGCGCTCGAAGTATCAGTGCGCATCACGATCGGCGCGACGATCTCCCTCGTGCTCGTGACGTATCTGCACGTCGTGTTCGGGGAACTGGCCCCGAAAGCCGCCGCCTTGCGGCATCCCGAGCGCGTCGCCCGTTGGCTGGTGCCGCCGCTCATGCTCTGGGCACTCCTTGTCACGCCGTTCACCGCGGCGCTCACCCGGTCGGCCGAGGTCGTGCTGCGGTTGTTCGGCTCGCGCACCGAGACGACCTCCGAGGACAACGTGCACTCGCCCGAGGAGCTGCGGCTCCTGGTCGAGCAGAGCCAGGAGCTCGGCGCGCTGGAGCAACACGATGCCGATCTCATTGAAGGCGTGTTCGAGTTCTCGGAGAAGAATGCGCGCGAGGTCATGACGCCGCGGACCGAATTGATCGCGCTACCGGTCGACGCGACGTTCACCGAGACGCTGGCGGTCATCAACGAAACCAGCTTCTCCCGCTATCCCGTCTTCGACGAGACGATAGATAACATTATCGGGATCGTGTTGGCGAAGGATCTGCTCAAAGTCGATCGCGACAACCCCGAAGCGTTCGAGCTGAGAGCGATCGTCCGCAACGTGCATGTGGTCCCGGGGTCGCGAGAGGTGGAAGAGGTCCTGGCCGACTTCAAGCGCCTGAAAGAGCACATGGCGATCGTGCTCGACGAGTACGGCGGCACGGCCGGCATCGTGACCATGGAGGACCTCCTCGAGGAGATCGTCGGCGAGATCCTCGATGAGTATGACGAGCCCGAGCCAGAAGCCCGTCCCACGCGATCGGGCGAGGTTGTCATTCCAGGCAGCACGAACATCGGTGAGCTGAACGATCAGTATGAGCTCACCGTGCCCGATGACGACTACACCACGATCGGTGGATATGTCTTCGGCGCCCTCGGACGGCTGCCGCAAATCGGTGACCGCGTCTCGGCGGGCGGCGCCACCTTTACCGTGCGGCAGATGGACGGCCGACGCATCGAGTTGCTGGCTACGGACCTTCCGCCGTCTGACCACGAGCCAGAAGCGCGGGCGCGTTAGCCAACTCGTAGGCATTGACCGCCATGACGGTCGCCGCTTGCGCGAGATCATCCGGAAGAGCGTGGTCGAACGTGTCGACCTGTGAATGGTGCGTGTGATTGTACCCGCGCGTCATCTGATCGTAGTTGAAGCTCGGCACGCCGTACGGCAGGAACGACAGATGATCGGTGCCGCCCTTGCTCTGCGCGCGCACCGCGAATGGGCCGAGTGAGGCAACCGGAGCAAACAACGCATCCCATGCGTCGTGCAGCTCGTTGCGACCTTGCAGCGCCACGCCCGTGATCCGGCCCGTTCCGTTGTCGAGCACGAGAACAGCTTGGAATTTCGCGAGCTCGTCTTCGTGGTCGCTCACGTAGGCAGTGGAGCCGAGGAGGCCCTGCTCCTCGCCGGTAAATAACGCGAATCGAATGGTGCGCACCGGGTGAATGTGCGCGGCGGCCAGGATGCGCGCGGCTTCCAGAACGGCCATCGCGCCCGCGCCATTGTCGGTCGTACCCGTACCGAGGTCCCACGAGTCGAGGTGGGCGCCGAGCAGGACGACCTCGTCGGGATGAACGGTCCCGCGGATCTCGGCGACCGTATTGTAGGCCGTCAACGTGTCGACGGTCAGCGTGTTCGTGATATCAGCCCGCAGCCTGACCGGTTGGCCGGCTTGGCGCAGACGATAGAACATCGTGTACGTCTCGTGCGGGATCACGACGTGCGCGATGGGGTCGAGCGCGTGCGGCGTGCCGCTCATCGTCAAGAGCCCGAACTCTTTCGCCCCATCTTGCAAGAGACCGGTGGCATGCTCGGCCGCGAGCAGCGTGGGGAGCTGGGCGAGGGACTTTCGCTGATCGTCGGTCAGCTTCGACCATGCTTTGAGGGCCGAGTCGGCGCGCACGCTGTCGGCGTGCGTCATCGTCGGCCCGTCCGGGTTTGTGAGCGGGACCGGCGGGCGGATCATCACCCACGTGCCTTTGAGCCGCCCCCCGAAGCGCTGCGCGAAATCGGCTGGCGATGTCGCGTCGACGATCACGACCGGGCCGGTCACCGGGCCATCGGTGCCCGGAGCCCAGGCCCACGACGCGCCGAAAATCGGCTGCACGTGAGGTGCGACCATCGTCAGCGTGATGGGGCCGCGTTCCCAGCCTTGGCCGAACGTCCACGCTTCGGTCCACTCGCTGTCGGCTCCGTATTCGCGGAACTTGTCGCGCGTCCAGTCGTTCGCTTGGCGCAGGCTGGACGAACCCGTCAGGCGGGGGCCGATGACGTCGGAGAGATACGCGAGGTCCGTGCTCACGTGCGAGTGCGTGATCCCCTCGGCGATCAGCGCGCGAACAACGGAGCTGTCGACCGACCATTGTACAGGCGTCTGCGCTGGTCCGGTCGCCGGCGCCGTGGCCGCGGGCGTGGGACGCGGTTCCGGGCGCACACTGATACAGCCGACGGTGAGAAGAACTACGAGCGCGCGGCGCATTTTCTATTCACGATGGCGGCGCACATCAATATGGCCGCGATCATGCTCGATGGGTTCGCGATGCCACGTCCGGCGATATCCAGTGCCGTACCGTGATCCGGGGACGTGCGTGGGAACGGCAGGCCGAGTGTTACGTTCACGGCCTCGCCGAATGACGCGACTTTGATGGCCGTCATACCCACATCATGATATGGCGCGATCACGGCGTCGAATTCGCCGCGTATCGCGCGCACAAATACCGTGTCCGCCGGAAATGGGCCGGCGACGCCCGCCTCGCGTGCTGCCGGCAACAACACGCGATCATCTTCGTCGCCGAAGCGCCCGCCATCGCCCGCGTGAGGGTTCAGCGCGCAGAGAGCTAGCCTTGGCTCGGCAATGCCGAACCAAGCACGAAGACCTTCACGGGTGATGTCGGCGGTTTGGACAATTCCCGATTGTGTGACGGCATCGGGGACCTCACGCAGGGGGATATGCGTGGTGGCCAACACGACGCGCAGGCGATCGGACGCGAGCATCATCGCCACCCGCGAGCCCGTCAGTGCCGCCAGCATTTCCGTGTGGCCGGGGAAATCGAAGCCACCAGCCAGGAGCGCGGCCTTGTCCAGAGGCGCGGTGACGATCCCGTCTACTTCACCGGCAAGCGCCAGCTCGACCGCGCGAACAACGGCCTCGCCAGCGCGACGACCGGCGTCGGGCGCCGAGAGGCCCGCGGCTGGGTCACGAGAGCCGATCACGACATATTCTGCGGCCGACGTGACCCGGGGATCGGCGAGTGCGGCCGCGACGATCTCGGGCCCTATGCCCCGAGGATCACCGACCGTGATCGCCAGTTTCAACCGTTCTTTGGCTGGACGTCTTCGGTGCCGGCTCGGCGGCCGGTGGCTCGATGCGGATGGATACGTACGTGTCTTTCCGCAACCCGTCGAGGAGCCGCCGGAACGAGCGCTCCTCCTGCAGCTGCGCGCGGATCGTTTGCTTCAGGTCGGCAACGGTATAGTCGCCACCTTCCTGCGTGTCGAGGATCTCGGCGATGACAAACTTCTGCGCACCAGTGACGCGATCAGGAATCGGGAACGGTCCCACGAAGTCACGGCCGCCGTGCCCGGTAAACGCGGTCTGGTAAGAAGGCGGCAGCGAGTCACGCGGGAAGGGCTGCAGGCTGCCCTTCTCTTCGTTCGGATCGTGGTACTTGGCAACCAGCGTGTCGAAGACCGTGCCGTTCCGCCACTGGCGGAGCACGCTATCAGCCTCGGCGTGCGCGGCAGCGACCTGGCCCGAATCGATCTTCCACTTGATCAGGATCTGGCTGGCCTTGACCTCGCCCGGCCGCACGCGATCGACCTTGATGATGTGGAACCCAAAGGTCGTCTCGATCACCGGGCTCATTTGTCCCGGCGGCAGAGCGAACATCCACTTGTCGAACTCGGGCACCATGTTGCCACGGCGGTTCCAGCCGAGGTCGCCGCCGGTTTCGCGCGTGGCGGCCTCCTCGGATGCTCGCTTGGCCAGCTCGGCGAAGTCGGCACCATGTTTGAGATCGGCGAGCAGCGTGTCGGCCCGCGCGCGCGCCGCGGCCTTTGCGGCCGCTGAGGGCTTGGGCGCGATCACGATCTGGCGAAACGTGACTGACGCCGGCCGGTGCGGGAGGCTACTGCGGTGCTGGTCGAACGCCTGGGACACCTCCTGCTCCGACACGTTCACCGGAATCAGCTTCCCATCCTCTTTGAGCTTTTGGACGACGCGGCGCTGCAGCTCGCTGCGCTTCGCCTGCTCCAAGAGCCCCTTTCGATACTCCTCGGGGGTCCCAAAGCCTGCTTTCTTGAGCTCTGATTTGTATTCGGCGTCGCTCGAGAACTGACTGCGCACGCGCTTGATCTGATTGTCGACACCAGCGGCCACATCCTCATCGGCAACGTCGACTTTGAGATCCTTCGCCTTTTGAACGAGCAACTCCTGGTCGACGAGATCGTTCACGACCTGCGTGATGAGCGTCATCTGGCCGACCGAGTCCTCAGGGATCGGCATGCCCTCGGCCTTCTTCACATTGATGTTCTCGAGGACACTGCTCCAGAGCACGGCCTGATCGCCTACGACCGCGACGACACGTTCCAGCGGAATAACGGTGCCGACAGGCAGATCGGGTGCTCGCGGTCCGGCCGGGGCTGCCGAGCTCGCAGAGTCGGCCGCCGGCGCTGCCGGCGTCGGTCGAGCTGATATGGAAGTCGCCGGCGGAGCCGAGGACGACGGTGGAACGACAGCAGCCGCGGCGGCAGCCGTCGCCGCCGATCCGGGCGCGGTTGCGCTCATCGGCAGCGAGACCGACTTGACCTCGGTCTGGATGACCGTCGGCCCCGGGTGTGTGGTATCCGGAGGGGGCGGTGGCGACTGTTGGGCCAGACAAACGGCCGGGGCCAACAGGACGAGCCAATGCAAACGCATCATTGGCAAATACCCGCGAAGGTGGCTTAGTGTTTCGGCGGCGTGTTCGGGTTAGGGCTCCCCTGTGGTGCTGGGGTAGCTGGGACCATGCCAGGGAGTGGGACTGCCGACGCCGGCTCCGACGCCGTCTTCGCGGAATCGGTCGTATGCCGCTCGGCCGTAGCCTTAGCCAGCGCGCGATCGATACCCGCCTCGTTCAGCTTGAACTCGAATTGCTGCCGCAGCACGTCTTCGAGCGGCGTCGGAATCTCGACGAACCGCACGCCCGGCGTCTGCGACAGCAGTTTGTCCAGATACGAGTCGATGTGCGCGGCCGCGATCCGCTCTCTCGCCGGGACCGCTTTGGCGCTGTCGGCGAGCGTCTTCGGGTCCACGCCGAGCGCGCTCCACGAGCTCGTGATGAGCCCTTCGTAGCCCTTGTGAATATCCGCCTGCTGCGCCGAGTCGAGCGTCACCTTGGCGCTATCGGCCTGGCGCATGACGAGCTCATTCCGGATGAAGCCTTTGACGATCATCGGCACCTGCGAGTCCGGCACGTCGGTGGTGAGGCGTGACCGCTGCGCCGCCGGGAACAGCGACAACCAGTGGGCGAGATCGGCCGACGTGAAGTCACCGTTGATCGACGTCGCCACGACCGTCTTGTCGGTCTTGTGCGCATCGATGTCGCTGGCGACGGCCTTCACCGTGGTGACGGCGTTCGGCAGGACGTTGATGTGGCCATTAGAATCGAGCTTGGCCAGGTACGTGCTCTCGGCGACTTGCTTCTGGCGACCACCCGCCGCTTGAGCGACCTCACCCTTCACCTCGTCGAACGTCGGGCGATAGATGATGTGATAACCGAACTGCGTCTTCACGATGCCCGGCGCGACCTGGCCCGGCGTGGTCGCCAGGATGGCCTTCTCGAACTCCGGTACCATCTGGCCCTTCTGGAATACCTTGAGATCACCGCCCTGGCGGGCCGAGCCCGGGTCCTGGCTGTTCTCGCTCGCCATCTGCGCGAAGTTGGTCTTCGTCACCTTGGCGCGAATCGCTTCGGCTTTCCGGCGGACCGAGTCCTGCGCGGTCTTCGACGTATCTCCGCGCGGCGCCATGATCAAAATGTGACGCGCCGACAGCAGGTCGCCGGACGCGTACTTCGCCGCGTACTGCGCGGTATCGTTGCCGCCCCACGTCTTGGACACGATTTCGAGCCACTTTCTGGCACGCGCCGAGCCGATCACCGCCCAGAGCGCCTCATCCTGATCCTTGCTGCTATTCAGTGAATCGCCACGCGCGGCGGCTTCCGCCAGCAGCTGATAGTCGACCCACAGATCGGTCAGTTGGTGCGCCAGCTCTTTCTGGAGCGGCGCCTTGGCATGTGCCAGCAGTGACGCCAAACGGTCGACCGACAGCTCTTGGGAGCCGGCGCGCGCCGCCACGTCGACATGCGCGCTCATCGCTTCGCTGAAAGCACCGCAGCCGGCGGCGAGGATGAGGGCGCTCAAAGGAAACAGGGCAAAACGGCGATTCATAGTGTCAAGTGATTGAAGATGTGAGGCTGCGGAGCGCTCGGACCACACCGTCCAGCAGCTCGACGCCCCCCAACCGGGTGAGCTTCAGCGACAGCGGCTGCGTGCGGCGGACGTCGGTCTGGAATTGTACGTCGTGGAAGGCGGCTGATAGCCCCTTGAGCCTGGGTACGGCGTCCTCGCGAAACGTAATACGAGCATCCTCCCCACGCACCAGGATCCCCTCTATGCGCAATATCCCCCCAACGATTCTCAATACGGCCACCGCAAAAAACGCCTCGGCCGGCGGCGGCAGCGGTCCGAACCGGTCGCGGACCTCGGCTTTCAAAGCGTCGATCTCCGCCGGATCATCGATCCGGGTCAGGCGCCGGTAGACATCGAGCTTCGCGTCTTGCGATGGGATGTAGGTGTCCGGGAGATAGGCCGGGATATCCACCGAGACATCGGATGGAACCAGCTTGGCCGCGCCGTCACCCCGTTGGAGCCGTCGCACCTGCTCGTCGAGCATGCGGAGATACATGTCAAATCCCACCGCCTGCACAAAGCCCGACTGCTCGGGGCCCAGAATATTTCCCGCTCCTCGGAGCTCCATGTCCTTGAGCGCGACGCGATATCCCGACCCGAGCTCCGTGTGGTGCTCCAGTACCTGCAAACGCCGCTCGGCGTCCGGGTCGACGCTGTCCGGCACCATCAGGTAGCAATAGGCGCGACGGTGGGACCGGCCGACGCGGCCGCGCAACTGATACAACTGGGCGAGACCAAATTGGTCGGCGCGATTGACGAACATGGTGTTGGCGTTTGGCACATCGAGACCCGACTCCACGATCATCGTGGATACGAGCACATCGACCTCACCGTTCACGAACCGCCGCATGACGTCCTCGAGATCCTTCTCGCGCATCTGACCGTGGCCAATCGCGACGCGCGCGCGCGGCACGAGTCGTTGGACATGATCGGCCATGCCCGTGATCGTCTCGATCCGGTTGTGCACGAAGAACACTTGGCCGCCGCGGTCGAGCTCACGCCCGATACCCTCTTCGATCAAGCCATCATCGAACGGCTCGACAAACGTGAGCACCGGTGAGCGGTCACGCGGCGGCGTCTGCATCAGCGTCATGTCGCGGAGGCCGGCGAGCGACAGGTGCAGCGTTCGCGGAATCGGCGTTGCCGTCAACGTCAACACGTCCGTATCGAGCCGGAGTTGTTTCAGCCGCTCCTTATGCCGCACGCCAAACCGATGCTCTTCATCGATGACGATGAGCCCCAGATCGGAGAACGAGACGTCTGGGCTCAGTAAGCGATGGGTGCCGATCACGATGTCGAGCTTCTTGGATTTCAGATCCGCCAGCGCTTGGTCTTGCTCTTGTTGTGTTTGAAAGCGGCTCAGCGCGGCGACACGGATCGGGAAATCGGCGAGCCGATCGCCGAACGTTCGTAAGTGTTGGTCCGCGAGGATCGTGGTCGGGACCAGCACCGCGACCTGGCGGCCAGATTGCACGGCTTTGAATGCCGCGCGAACGGCGATCTCTGTTTTGCCATACCCGACGTCGCCCACGAGCAGCCGGTCCATGGGACGCGAGCGCTCCATATCGCCCTTGACGTCGGTCGTGGCCTTGCGTTGATCCGGGGTGTCTTCAAATAGGAACGACGATTCGAGTTGGCGCTGCCATGCCCCATCGGGCGCATGCGGCGGCCGATTGGCGACCTGCCGGCGGGCGTACAGATCGAGCAATTCGGCCGTCATCTCCCGAATCGCCGCCCGCGTGCGATCGCGTTGCTGCGCCCAGCGCCGGCCGCCGAGCTTGTGCAGCCGGGGCGGCGGTGCGTCGGATGACACGTCGTTCGCCGCGCGATAGCGCTCGAGCTGGTCGATACGATACAAGGGGACGTTGAGCCGATCACCACCCTCGTACTCGACGACCGCGACCTCGACCGTGCTCTCCTTGACGAAGATCGTCTCGATCCCGCGATAGATCCCCACGCCGTGCTCGAGGTGCACGACGTAGTCGCCCGGCTTGAGTGCCGTGATCGTCTCGAGCGAGATCGCGCTGCCGTACTTGCGTGCGCGACGGATCCGGCGCTCGCGCCGGAAGATCTCGTGATCCGTGAGCACGCGAAGCCCGTCGCCCGTCGACGGCGGGATCAAGAACCCGCCGTCCAATACGCCAACGACCAGTGTCGCCGGCGTGCCAGCCGAGCGACCGTCGGACAGCAGCTCCTCGAGCCGCTCGGCCTGACCGGCGTTGTCGCACAGGATCAACGTCGGGACGCCATCACCAACCAACCGCACGAGACGACCCATGTCGCGATCGATCGCCTCGGGCGGCCGGAGCGGGAACATGAGCGCGCCGGCATCGGCCGTGCCGCCGTCGAGGATCGTTCCGAAGCGCGCCAGGGTATGCAGCGCGTCCGCCGGGGATTGATAGAGCTCGTCGCGCGATGTGACGTCTTCCCCGCGGCGGCGGGCGAGGTCGATATGGTGTTGGGCTTCGTCCCACGTCCGACGGAGCTCGGGCTCGAGCGCGGTGTCGCGCGGGATGAAGACAATCGTGTCCGGCGGCCAGAGCTCGGCCAGCGTGACGCGATCGAACTCACCCGTCTCTTCGGAGACACGGCCATCAACGGGGAGCACGAGCGAGACCTCGGCGGCGCGAGTCGAGCGTTGGCTCAGGAGGTCGAAGTGGCGGAGCTCGATGATCTCGTCGCCCCAGAACTCGAGGCGAACCGGGTCCGCCATACCGAAGGAGTAGATGTCGAAGATGCCGCCGCGGATCGAGTACTGGGCGACATCCTCCACCATCGGGACGCGCTCAAATCCAATGCTATCCAAGTGAGCCGCGAGATCTTCCGGACGACGTTGGTCACCTAGGCGGAGCTCAACGCGCGCCTGCTGCACCGCGCGCGGCAACCGCGTGCGTTCGAGAATCGCGCGGGCGGTCGTCAAGAGTACGCGTACGGCGCCGTGACCCACGCGTTCGAGGGTTTCGACGCGCTCGCCGGCGACCTCCGCGTGGGGCTCCGCTTCGCCGAAGCCTTCGCGCGGCGGATACAGGGCAACCGGCGTGTCGCCGGTCAGTGATTGCAGATCGGCCAGCCAGCGCTCGGCCTCCGGCAGCCCTTGGGTGACGACGGTAATGAACCGGCCGGGCAGTCGCCGCGCGAGCGCCGCGACGAGGACGGCGTCGCCCGACCCCGCGAGCCCGCCAACGCGCTCGCGCGTGGCGGGTGAGGGCAGCGTGTTGATCAGCCGCGTGAAGGCACTGAGGTGCTCGACCGCGTCGAGCAGAAGCGGCAGCGCCACCTTAAGCCGCCCGCTGAGCCACCCGGCGGCCCTCCGCGCCGCGTTCGGGTTGCGACCACCGTCGAGCCAGAGCCGACTCCGTGAGGAGCGCCAACAGCGCGAGCGCGAGGAGGGGCGCCAGAACCGAGCGCGATCCGTTGCCGGCGAAAACGGCGTCGGTCCACGCCGAGCGGTCGGTGTACATGCGCGCCCCGCCAGTCGCCTTGAACCGGCCGGACAACGCGGCAGCGGTGAGGCGCCGGAGATCCGACTCGCGAGCCTCGGCATCCGCGACGACGGCGCCAGCCCGCGCGCCGCCGCGCCTCAGGAAGTACACGCCGGCCGTTGCCGGCAGTGCGATCGTCGCACCCACGAGCGCACGACGCGTTCCGTCGGGCGCCTCCAACTCATCGGCCCAGTCCGGCCGCGGGACAGCGGCGCCGGGAACCGCGTGAATGATCGCGCCGCCGGCGCTCGAGCCGAGGCGCTGGCTCAGGACGGCATCGAGCCAGGGCACGAACGAAGCCCGCACCGGAAATGAGGTCGCCGCCGGATCGAGCGCGGACGCAATGAGGACGTATCCGCTTCCGGCAACAACCCATGGCGCTCCTCCAGCCCGCGCCAGCGTATCGCTCGCGGATACGCCATGCGCGACGAGCGGATACCGCTGACTGACAGACACATCGGCATCCGCGCGCGCGGTATCGCCTCCGACGACGATGCCATCGACACGCTCGGCGGCACCCGCGCGAAGCGCCCCGAATCGCCACGGTATGCCGGCGCGCTCCAACGCGCGATTGGCGGCGCCGAGGCGCACGGGATCAGCTGGCGCGATGATGACCGCCGGGAGAGTGGTGAGCCGGTCCGCGGGCACGATCGCTACCCCATTCTTATCCGGAATCGCGCGGCTCGTCGACGTCAACGTGGCGAGCGCCCCAGTGGCGAATGGACCGACGCCGGAGTCGATCGCGATCGCCGGCGGTGGTCCGATCCAGACCGCGAAGTGTCGAATGTCGTCGGCGCGCAACTCATCGGGCTCGAGCTCGACACTCCCACCGACCCATCCCCGCTCGGGAGGCGCCGCGTGCACCGAAACGGCGGCGTCAGACGAAACGGTGCCTCGCGCCAGCGTGCGGGTCCCGAGATCGATGCGATACGTCGCGGAATCAGCGACGCCGCTGAATCGCACCGCCACCTCGCCGCGAGGCGTCCACCGGTCGGGGCGTGCCTCGACATCGGTGACGGCGTGATTTGGCGGTGGCGGAAGAGAGGGAACGAGCACGATCACGCGCGCGGCGCCGGCGTCGACGCCCGGGCCGGTATTGCCCCACGTGGTTGCCTGGCCGTCGGTCAACACGCCGACGACCGCGTCGCCGGCCGTGGTCCGGGCGGCATTGCTCACGAGCGATGCGGCCCGAGCAACCGCGGCTGGTGGATCTCCGGCGCCGCCGAGCGCCTTGACTCGCGCCAGCGCGGCTCGCACCGATGCGGGAGTCCCTCCCTGCACTGCACCGTCCGCCGTGATGAGCCAGGCCCGGTCGGATCCCGAGAGTCGACTGATGGCTGTCGCGGCGCCGTCCTTGAGTCCGTCCAGCACCGACCGACCACCGACGATAGCCGATGCGCTGAGCGAGTTGTCGAGCACGATCGCGACGGCGGCGGGTGCGTGCGCGCCGCCTTGGGGAATGAGCCGACTGACTGGCCGGGCCGCGGCGAGCGCAATGCACGTGATCGCGAGGACTCGCAGCAGCATCAGCAGGAGATGGCGCAACTTGAGCTGGCGGCTATGCTCCTGTTCGGCGCGGACCAGGTATCGCGCGGCCGGAAATTCGATGCGAACGCCAGTGCGCCGCCGCATGAGATGCAGCAACAGCGGCACGATCGCGCCCGCGCCGAGAACCAACAATAAAGGAGATAGAAAGCTCACTGGCGGGCCGCGAATGCGCGCCGCAGTGGGAGGCCAAATGGCACATCGGTGAATACGGTCTCATAGCGCGTGCCCGTGCGCGCGAAGGTGTCGCGCCACTCGGCGATGGCCGCGTCGACCGTCTCGCGGTACGCGTCGCGAACGTCGGCGACCGTCGCCGGCACGGCCAAGTCCGTCTCCGGGTCCACGAAGACGGCGTCGCCCGCGGCGGCGAGCTCCCGCTCAGCCGGATCCATGATGTGCAGGACGGTCACGTCGTGCCCGGCAACCGATAACGCCCGCACCGCCCGATCCACCGGCTCGATATCGGTGAGGAGATCAGAAACCAGAATAATCATGCCTGGCCGCCGCACCATCCGTGCGGCATGGGCCAGGCCCTCGGCGGCATTCGACGCGCGTCCCGCACCAGGACCATCGAGCGCCGCAATGATGCGGCGCCATTGCGTCGTCCGCGCGCGGGGAGCGACCGCGGTGCGGACGGCGTCGTCAAAGCGGACGAGTCCGACCGCATCGCGTTGGCGCAGGAACAAGAGCGCGAGCGCCGCCACCAGCCGCTCGGCGTACGCGAGCTTCGTGAGGCGCTGGGGCGCGCCCCGCCAGACCATGGATCGGCTGACGTCGAGCACGAGCGCGGCGCGAAGGTTGGTCTCTTCCTCGAACTGCTTGACGACCCACCGGTCGGCGCGCGCGACGATCCGCCAGTCCACGTAGCGGAGGTCATCACCCGGCTGATACGGACGATACTCGGCGAACTCGACGGAGAATCCCTTCCGCGGCGAGCGATGCAGGCCGGACAAAAAGCCATCAACGATCCAACGCGCCACGATCTCGATGTGTCCCATCGAGGCCAGTACCGCGGGGTCGAACAGATCGGCCCGATCGGATCGCGTGCTTTCCATCACGAGTCGGAGAAAGGTAGACGCGCGCCGGAAAGGGGTCAATTTTTCTCGTCGTGCGCTATCTGGTGATCAACTCCGACGACTTCGGTCTCACCCCGGCCGTCAGCCGTGGCATCCTCGACGGGCATGCGGCCGGCGTCATTACGTCGACGTCGGTCATGGTCACGACGCCGGGGTGGGAGGACGCGCGGGCGCGACTCCGCGACTCGTCGATCGACATCGGTTTGCACTTGAACTTGGGTCTCGGGCGGCCGCTCACCGCAGCGCGCACGTTGGTCAACCCCAAAACCGGCCAGTTCGCCGGCGCAGCGGGCCTTTCCCTGTGGGCACTTGGCCTTCGGATCGATCCTGACGATGTCGCGGCCGCGTGCCGCGCGCAGCTGGAGCTGTTACGCTCGGCGGGGAGGCCCGTGACGCACCTCGACAGCCACTGGCACCTGCACGCCTTGCCGGGCATCTGGGCGAGCGTGCTGGCTGTGGCGCGCAAAGAGGGCGTTCCGTGGCTGCGCTCGCCGCGGGTGCCCAGGCGCCAGCAGATCATCCGAGCCATGTTTCCGTTCACGCTGCTCGGCGTTGCCTCGCTTTGGCGCCGGTCCAACCATCCGCGCTTCGCCGATCATTTCACGGGCTACGGCATGAGCGGCGCGCGGGAGTACGAGCAGGGCGTGCTGGAGCGACTCGACGACATTCAGCCCGGCGTGACGGAGTTCATGGTGCACGCGGGGTACGACGAGCCGGCGATCGCGGCGCTCGACTCGTACACGTGGGAGCGCGAGCGCGAGCTCGCGGCGCTGGTGAGCCCCAGCGTGAAGGCTCGCCTGGCGAAAGGTGATCTCACACTCACCCACTTCGGAGCGTTGGACGCCGGTATATTTCCGGCATGAAGCTCGAGCACATCCGGAACTTCTGCATCGTCGCCCATATCGATCATGGCAAGTCGACCCTTGCCGACCGGCTGATCGAGGCCACGGGCACGTTGGGGAAGCGGGAAATGAAGGATCAAGTGCTCGACACGCTCGATCTCGAGCGGGAGCGGGGCATCACGATCAAGCTCAACGCCGTGCGGATGACGTATCAGTCGTACGAATTGAACTTGATCGATACGCCGGGGCACGTCGACTTCACGTACGAAGTCTCCCGCTCCCTCGCCGCGTGCGAGGGCGCCATTCTCGTCGTGGACGCGTCGCAAGGCATTCAGGCCCAGACGTTGTCCAATCTGTTCCTGGCGCTCGATGCCGGTCTCACGATCGTTCCGGTTCTGAACAAGATCGACTTGCCGGCGGCCGAACCGGAGCGCCGGCGACAAGAGGTCATGGATCTTCTCGGTGTCTCGGCCGAGGAGGTGCTGATGGTCAGCGCGAAAGAAGGCATTGGTATTCCGGAGTTGCTCGACGCGCTGATCGCCCGAGTGCCGCCACCCGAGGGAGATCCTGATGCGCCGCTGCGGGCGTTGATTTTTGATTCGTACTACGACCGGTATCGCGGCGCCATTCCGAGTGTGCGGGTCGTCGATGGCGCGGTGCGTCAGGGCATGACGATTCGCTTTGGCGCGAGCGACGATAAGTACGTCGTCACCGAAGTTGGTTATAACCAGCTGCGACAGGTCCCGGCCGAACAGCTGTCGCTCGGCGAAGTGGGGTATGTCGTCGCCAACGTGCGTCACGTGAAAGAGACCCGTGTGGGCGACACGGTGTTTGATGCCACCCAGCCGGCGGTCGAGAAGCTTCCTGGATATCAGGAAGTGCGATCGATGGTGTTCGCCGGATTGTATCCGACCGACACGGCCCAGTACGAGAACTTGCGCGATGCGCTCGACAAGCTACAGCTGAACGACGCGTCGCTCAACTATGAGCCGGAGACGTCCACGGCGCTCGGATTCGGGTTTCGCGCCGGGTTTCTCGGGCTGCTGCACATGGAGATCGTGCAGGAGCGGCTGGAGCGGGAGTTCAATCTCGATCTCGTCACCACGGTGCCGAACGTCGAGTACCGCGTGCACCTCGGCAACGGCGACATGATGCTGCTCGAGAATCCATCGAAGCTGCCGCCGCCGTCGGAGATCACCTCGGTCGAAGAGCCCTTTGTGAAAGCCCGCATCGTCGCGCCCAGCGAGTACATCGGGCCGATCATGGCGCTCGGGCAAGAGCGCCGCGGCGTGTACATCACGATGTCGTACATCGATGCCCAGCGCGTCGAGTTCGACTTCGAGTTCCCGCTGGCCGAAATTATTCTGGACTTTTACGATCGTCTGAAAACGATCTCACGAGGGTATGCGAGTTTGGACTATGAGATGCTGGAGTATCGGGCCAGCCATCTCGTCAAGCTCGACATGTTGATCAACGGCGATCCGGTCGATGCGTTCTCGGTGATCATTCACCGGGACAAGGCGTACGAGTGGGGCCGAAAGGTCGCGGACAAGCTCAAAGAGCTCATTCCGCAGCAGCTCTTCGAAGTCATTATTCAAGCCGCGATCGGGAGCAAGATCATCGCGAGAACGACGGTGAAGGCGCTGCGAAAGAACGTGCTCGCCAAGTGTTATGGCGGCGATATCACGCGGAAGCGCAAGCTGCTGGAGAAGCAGAAAGAAGGGAAGAAGCGCATGAAGCAGGTGGGCACCGTGGAGATCCCGCAGGAGGCGTTTCTCGCCGTCCTGCAGGTCGAATGACCGCAAGGGTCATTGTTCGAGCCCCAAATCACCTCGGCGACGTGGTCCTGGCGCTGCCTGCGCTCCGCGCGGCAGACGCCGACGTGCTCGTGCGTGACAGTCTGGCCCCGTTACTCCAGCTGGCCGGGCTCGGCGGACGAATTATTCCAATGAGCGGCACCATCGCCGCGGCGCGAGCGCTGCGCGCGGCGCGCTATGAGAAAGGCGTGTTGTTGCCGCCATCGTTTTCGTCGGCGCTCATCTTCGCGCTCGGCGGGGTGGCTGCACGCCGGGGCACGGACACCGATGGCCGCCGGCTGCTTCTGACCGACGCGGTACCGGCGAAGTCGTTTGTGGGCGTCCACCGGGCAAAGCAGTACATGGCGCTCGTGGGAGCCGCAGGGGCCGCCATCCCCCGGCTGGACATCCCGAGGCCGAAGCACGAAGGCCGCGTCGTGGGCGTCTTCCCGGGCGGGAACGCTCGCAGCCGGCGCTGGGAGCCGGACCGGTTCGCCGAGCTGGTCCGCCGGCTGGCGAAGCGGGGCGACCGGGTCGTGGTGTTTGGAGGCCCGGCCGAGCGGGAGCTCACGGCTCGGGTGGCCGGGGACGTGGCCGTCGACCTCGGCGGCCAAACCGACCTGGCGCAGCTCGCGACTGGCATCGCATCCTGTGACTTGCTGGTGACGAACGACACGGGCCCTCTCCACCTGGCGGGCGCGGTCGGTACGCCGACCGTGTCGCTCTGGGGCGCTGGGGACCCGGCGGTGACCGGGCCGCTTGGTGCAAGCCACCGGATGCTCCGGCATCCGGAGCTCGATTGCGTCCCGTGCACCAAGAACGACTGCCCGCTCGCGGTTGATCGCTATCGGTGTCTGACTCTGATCACGGTGGACGACGTAGAGGCCGCGATTCAATGAAATACATCATTGGAATCGACCTGGGCGGGACCAACATCGCCGCGGGTGCGCTCCCAACCGACGGAAGCGCGGTGCTGGCGTTCAGCTCGCGGCTCACGCGCGCCGATCTGGGAGACGTCGCGGTCGCCGACCGCATCGTCGAAACGATCGAGGACGTGATCGCCGAGGTCATGCGCGATACCGGCGCCGCGCGGTCGGACTTCCTCGGCGTCGGCATGGGCGCGCCCGGGCCGCTCGACCGCGAGAAGGGCATTGTCATCGTCGCTCCCAACCTCGGCTGGCACAACTTCCCTCTTCGCGACCGCATCGCGACCGCGGTCAATCTGCCAGCGACGTTGGACAACGACGCGAACTGCGCCACCGTGGGCGAGTGGTGGTGCGGCGCCGCGCGCGGTGGCCGCAATGTCGTCGGGCTCACCATCGGCACCGGCATCGGCGGCGGGTTGATCTTGAACGGCGACCTCTATCACGGCTCCTCGTCTGTCGCCGGCGAGATCGGGCATACGACGATCGATTCGACCGGGCGTCGCTGCAAATGCGGCAACTATGGTTGTCTCGAGGCGTACGCTTCGGGTCCCGCTATAGCGGAGCGGGCGCGCGAGGCGTTGGACGGGGACGAGGACTCCATGCTGCCGCGCATGGTTGGCGGGGATCTGCAGAAGATCACCGCGCGGACCGTGTACGATGCGGCGCTGCGCGGCGACGAGACGGCGCGTCAGGTTGTCCGAGACACCGCGCGGTTTCTGGGCACCGGGCTGGCGAATCTGCTCAACATCGTCAATCCGGACGTGGTCGTGCTGGCCGGCGGTGTCACCGAGGCCGGCGACGCGTTGTTCGAGCCGCTCCGAGCAGAGGTCAAGCGGCGGGCGTTCAGACCGGCGGTCGATGCCTGTCGCATTCTCCCCGGTATACTCGGCGGCTCGGCCGGGGTCGTGGGCGCGGTCGCGACGTTCAAGATGCAGGCGTTGGGCGGCATCTAGCCATGCGCAGGGTTGGCGTCATCGGGACGTTCGTCTGGGACATCATTCACGGGCGCGATCCCCGACATCTGCCCGTCGAAGAGTGGGGCGGCATCACCTATGCGCTGGGGGCGTTCGACGCAGCCCTGCCGGCAGACTGGGAATTCGTGCCATTGGTGCGAGTCGGGGCGGATCTGGCGCCACGGGCTCGCGACTTTCTCCGGGGGTTTCGGCGACTCGCGTCCGACGCGGCGCCCATTGAGGTGCCGTACCCGAACAATCGCGTCGAGATGCGGTACTCGAGCTCGGAGCGGCGGAGTGAGCGGCTCAAGGGCGGCATCCCCGGCTGGTCTTGGCTCGGGCTCAAGCCCCTGCTGAACGGTCTGGACGCGCTGTACATCAATATGATTGCTGGCAACGAGCTCGATCTCGAGACCGCGCAGCTCATTCGGCAGCACTATCGTGGACCGATCTATTTGGATCTGCATTCGCTGCTGTTGGGCATTGAGCCGGATGGGTTGAGGACCCCCAGACCGCTCGCGAACGTCGGCGCCTGGTGCCGCTGCGCGGACCTCTTGCAGGTGAATGAAGATGAGATGGCGCTCATGGCGCCCGACCCCATGGCACTCGCCGCGACGGCGCTCGCCGAGGGTGTCCGGTGCCTGGTGGTCACGCTCGGGAGCCGGGGCGCCGTGTATTTCTCGGCGCCCGGGTTCGAGGGCGGAATCGACTGGGTCGGACAGGAGCCCCGCCTCGGACCGGCACGAACGGCGCTCGTCCCGGCTGTGCCCGCCCATCCGGACGGCGATCCGACCGGATGCGGCGACGTGTGGGGCGCCACCTATTTCTCGCGGCTGCTCGCCGGTGATAAGTTTGGCGACGCCATTGCTAAGGCGCACGTGGCCGCGGCGCGCAACGTTGGTCATCGGGGTGCCGCAGGTCTTGCCCACCATTTGCGAGGAGAGCTGAGCCCGACGTGACGCAGATCATCTCGTTGCCGCTCTCCCTCGACGACGCGTCTTTCGAGCAAGTATTTCAGGCGCTTTCCCAGAGTGCGCCCGACGACAAGGTTCTCCTCGACGCCCGCCATACGCGCTGGGCGACCCCCTATGGGCTCACGGCGCTGCTGACCGTGGCCCAAACCCGGACCACGACGCCCGCGTTCGTTCCACCAGAGGCCGACGAGACCCTATCATACTGGGCGCGCACCGGCTTCTTCTCGCACGCGGAGTCGCTGTATGACATCCGCGGGCCGTTTCCCAAGCTGCGGCCGGGTGGGGAGTCGCACGTGCTCCTGGAGATCACGGAAGTCACGAAGAGTGGTGACGTGCACGACGTCGTCGAGCGCATCAAGGAGCGGGCTCAAAAGATTCTGGCGGAGTTGAACATCGATAGCTCCGCGACGATGCGGTTTGTCGTGACGCTTTCCGAGGTGTGCCAGAACGTCGTCGAACACGCGGGGACCAGCGGCTGGGTCGCGGTCCAGACGTATCAATGGAAAAAGCGGCTCGGTCGCCGGGTCGTGCAGATCGCCGTGTCGGACGGTGGCCTAGGGTTCCGGCGCTCCCTCGAGAGCCTGCCCGGACGTCAAACTCCAGCGTCTGGTGATCGGTGGGACGACGGAATGGCGCTCGAGGAAGCCGTCATTCAGGGCGTGAGCCGCTTTCGGGACCGCGGGCGCGGGCAGGGTCTGGCAAATACGCGCAATTTCCTTGGCAAATGGTCCGGCAAGCTGTCTATTCGGAGCGGGACCGCCCGGATCGCGATTGTGCCATCGTGGGACGAGGACACGCCCTTGTGCGTGGGATTGCCGTATTTTCCTGGCGCTCAGGTTCTCATTACCATCCCCGAGCGGATCGCTCAATGATCCAGACCATTGATCTGAGCTCTGTCCTCCGGCGGTCGGTGTGCGAGTTGTATTCCAATCTCGTCACCCGGCCGACGGGTGTCGCGGTGCGGACCGAGATCGAGCTGCTGGTGTCCGAGCGCTCGGGCGTGACGCTCACCATGATTGATTTCACGCACGTGGGACTGCTCGATTATTCGTGCGCCGATGAAGTCGTCGCGAAGCTCCTGCTCAGAGCGACGAATGGGTTCTTTATCTGCCGTGGCCTGCACGAGGCGCATGTCGACGCGATCGAGGCGGCCTTATCGCGGTACGAATTGGCGCTGGTCGTCGAGGCGGCCGACGGCGCGCGGTGTCTCCTGGGCCCACTGGCCCGGGAGGAGCGGTTGGCGTGGGAGGCGATCGCCAAGCTGGGACGGGCTGATGCGCACGCGGTGGCCGGCGAGTTGGCGCTGGAGCCGGCGTATGCTGGGGGGCTCTTGGAGACACTGGCCAGTCGGCGGGTCGTGATGCGCGCCGGACCGCACTACTTGCGGTTTCCGTAAGACCGTGGCCGAGTACAACCCGCCACTCCAGGTCGTCGAGCTCGTCGCCACGAAGCGTGGTGACCCCCACCGCGGTCCCGAAGTCCGGCTGAATAGCAACGAAGCGCAGCTCCGGCAAGTCAAAGATGGGGGGCTCGCCTGGGTCATCGGCCCACGGCGCAAGGAGATCGCGACCGTTCGCGTCGACGACAGTCTGCGGCGCGGCACGGCGGTTCTCCAGGACGTCCTCGGCGCGGCGCCGTCCGAAATTATTAGTCTCACGAAAGTCGACTGAATGACACCTTCTTCGAAATCTCGACGTGCGCTGGGCCTTTCCACCCTCGCCATCCATGGCGGAGTGGAGGGCGGCGACGACCCACCGCCGGTCGCCACGCCGATCTACCAAGCGGTCGGCGTCGCGCAGAACGCCACGCTCGTCGAGCGTCGGCTGGCGGCTATGGAGGGTGCCGAGGCCGCGGTCCTGACGGCGAGCGGCACGGGGGCGACCGCGCTCGCGCTCTTGGCGTTGTTGCGCCCTGGAGATCATTTGCTGGCGAGCGCGTGGATCTCCGGCGGCGTCCACAAGCTGCTGACGCAGGAATTCGACCGGGTAGGGATCGCGGTCACGCTGGTCGATCCGTTGGAGAGCCGCGGGTGGCGGAAGCGCTTGCGCAAGGAGACGCGCGCGATCTTTCTCGAGTCGCCCGTGCATCCGACGTGCCGGGTCCTCGATCTCCGACCGGTGAGCTTGCTCACGAAGGAATTGGGGCTCGCGCTCGTCGTCGACTCGACCATGGCCGGCCCGATCAACTTCCGGCCGATCGAGCACGGGGCGGATGTCGTGATCCAGTCGACGACCGAGCTGCTGAACGGCCATCACGACGCGGCGGGCGGTGTCATCCTCGGTTCGGCGCCGGTCATTGACGAGGCGCGCGACAAGATGGCGTTATGGGGACAGACGCCCGATCCGTTTGCGTGCTGGTTGCTGGAGCGGGGGCTCAAGACGTTGGCGGTGCGCGTCTCGCGCCAGAACGAGAGCGCCATGCGGATCGCACAGTGGGCCGCGGAGCGAAAAGAGATCAAGCGCGTGCACTACCCCGGGCTCGCGTCGCACGAAGATCATGCGACGGCGACGCATCATCTGGACGGCTATGGCGCGGTGCTGGGGATCGAGCTCGCGGGGGGCGCACGGGCGGCCGACCGGTTCGTCCGACGGTTGTCGCTGTGGACGCACGCGGCGAACGTCGGTGGCGTCGATTCTGTCGTCACGAAGCACGGCAGTCCCGACGGGTTCGTCCGACTTTCGACTGGCCTCGAAGAAGCCGACGATCTCATCGCCGATGTGGAGCAGGCGCTGAAATGATTCGCCTGGTGAACGTCTCGAAGGAGTATCCGCGCACCGGGCTCGCGCTGAACGACGTGACGTTGCACATCGCGAAAGGCGAGTTCGCGTTTCTCACCGGACCGAGTGGGTCCGGGAAGAGCACGATGCTGCGCCTGATCTATATGGACGAGCGGCCGACCAGTGGCGAGGTCCGCGTGAGCGGAACCAACTCTTCTGAGGCCAAGCGCGCGGACATCGCTCGCCTTCGCCGTCACCTCGGCGTGGTCTTTCAGGATTTTCGGTTGCTCGACGACCGGACCGCACACGCCAACGTCGCCTTTGCACTCGAAGTCACTGGAGCGCCACGCGAAGGCATCCCCGCCAAGGTCAATCGACTGCTCACCCAAGTCGGCCTCGCCTCGAAAGGGAACGCCTATCCAAAAGAACTCTCTGGTGGCGAGCAACAGCGTGTCGCCATTGCTCGGGCATTGGTGAATGATCCCTTCGTGTTGATCGCCGACGAGCCCACGGGAAACCTCGACGATCGAGCCACCCGCGGTGTGTTTCAGTTGTTGCGTGAAATCAATGCGGCGGGGACCGCAGTCGTCATGGCCACGCATGACTTGGAGCTCATGCGAAGGTCGGATTACCGAAGCATTGAGATGCTGCAGGGGCGCGTCGTCGCCGACTCGGCGCATCCCGAGGTCGCAGCGTCGTGAGACTCGCGATCCGCGAGGCGTTTATCGCGTTCAGACGCGCGCCGCTGCTGAGCGTCCTCGGCATCGTGACGATCGCTTTTTCGCTGTTTGCGTTCGGTTTGTTCGGCCTGGTCGCGCTCAACTTGCGCGATGCCCTGAGACGCACGGAGGAGCGCGTCGAGATCGCGGGATTCATTGCCGATGGGACGGCGCCGGAGGCGGTCGCCGCGGCGATGGGCGATATCGCGGCATTCCCCGAGGTGGCGCACGTCGATTTCATCTCCCAGGACTCGGCGCTGGCGCGGGCCAAGAGTGAGCTCGGCGAATTCGGCGACGTGTTCGAGCCCGGCGTGCTGCCAGCGTCGATCGAAGTGCGCCTCAAGCCGAACGCGCGTGACCCGCAATCGGTGAAGCGCGTGGCGGATCGCATCGGCACGTACACGTTCATCGACGACGTGCGATACGCCGAGGATTGGGTGGTCAAGCTGTATCAGATCAGAACGGTGGCTACCGTAGTGGGGCTGGTGTTGGGATTGGCGTTCGCCGCCGTCGCGGTGATCATCATCGGCGCGACGATTCGCATGGCGGTGCTCGCGCGCGGGCGCGAGATCGCCATCATGCGGCTCGTCGGCGCGACCGACACCTTCGTGCGGGCGCCCTTCTTGATCGAGGGGTTCGTGAAGGGCATCTTCGGTGGTGCCCTGGCACTCTTGCTCACGTGGCTCGCCGCGGCGCTGATCAGCCGGTACTTCGTGCAAGCCTCGTTTTTTGGTCCGGGGCTCGCGACCCTCGGCGTGTTGTCCGGCGCATTGTTGGGCCTCGTCGGATCCGCCCTGTCGGTCGGTCGACACCTCCGACGGATCTGATGCGTCGCCTGGCGGCCGTTGCGCTGATGCTGGTGTCGAGCGTGGCGGTCGCTCAGCAGCCCACGCCCGAACAGCGTCTTCGCGCCGATCGCGCCGTCCTCGACTCACTGCACGAAGAACGGGCCGAGCTCGAGCGGCGCATGAACGAGCTCAAAAGCACCGTGCACGACCTGGCGGACGAAGTCGAGAACCTGGACCGACAGGCGTCCGTGACCGCGCGCGCGGTGCGAGCGCTCGACAAGCAGCTCGCCTCCATCCAGGCCGATGTCGAGGAGGTCACCGGCAACCTCATACGGGCTGAGGATGAGCTGGCGATCAAGCGCGCCATGCTCCGCCATCGACTGGTCGAGATCTACAAGCAGGGTCCGCAGTATACGGCCCAAGTGCTGTTTCAGGCCGAATCGTTCGCGCAGCTCATTGCGCGGTATAAATATTTGCACCTGCTCGCCCTGCGCGACCGGGCGCTCGTCGCGCGCGTCGAGACGCTCAGGGGGCGCATCGGGACGCAGCGTCTCTCACTCGTCTCACTGCAGAAGACCGTCGAGGAGACCCGGGGCGAGAAGGCCAACGAGGAAGCGAGGCTGCGCGATCTCGAATCCGAGCGCGCGGGCCGTCTGGCCGAGACCAAACGGGCGGCGTCGGAGACCGAGGCCCGACTGGCCGAAATCGCGAAGTCGGAGGCCCGACTGGGCTCCGTGATCTCGTCTATCGAGACCGCCCGACGCAAGGCCGCGAGCACGTCGTCGACGGCGGCTGCTTCGGCGAGCACGATCTCGACCCACGACCTCGGTCGGCTCGATTGGCCCGTCGAGGGTCGCATTTTGTATCGGTTCGGCCGCGTCGTGAATCCCAATAACACCACGACACGCTGGAACGGGATTGGGATCGGCGCCAACACTGGAGCGACGGTGCGGGCGGTTGCCGGAGGGAAAGTGGTCGTCGCCCAGGTGATCGGCACGTACGGCTTGACGGTGATCGTGCAGCACGGCGGTGGCGATTACTCCGTGTATGGCTCGTTGAGCCGTGCCGATGTCAAAAAGGGCCAGCGGGTCGAGAAGGGCGACCAGATCGGAGCGGTGGGCCGTTCGGACCCGGATCTCCCCTCGCATCTGCATTTCGAGATCCGGCGCGGCCAGGGTGCCGCCGTCGACCCGCTCGACTGGCTGCGCGGCGGAAAATCCAAATGACTGCGCCGCGAGTGACGAAGCGGTGCGAGGCCTGCGGCCGGTTCCGCGTCTACGAGTCCGACGACCGATTTTGCCTGCTGTGCGGAAATGACGGGTTACGCGATCGCTGCGCCTGTGGGCGGCCATTCGACTATGCTATGGCGGACGACGGCGATCTCTTTTGCCCCAGATGCGGTCAGGTGGTTCGAGGACGACCGGGCGACTTCGAGGCGTAACTGGCGCCAACGTGCCGTCATCAATAGCGTAAGGTGGGTATGAGACGCGTGAGACTCCTCGCTCTTTTGGCCGGGCTCGGCCAACTGGTGATGGTACTCGCCGGCACGATCGAATCGTGGCGGGGGCCTGACGCGTCGGCGCACGTCGAGACGCGCGGCACGCAGTTGCATCACGCGCACGACGAAGCGACGTGCCCCGCGTGCATCGTGCAGTCGCTGCACGCCCGTCCGGAACGCGCCTCCGTACCGCCGCCCAGTCGGCGGCTGATCGTACGTCCCAGCGCCCCCGCGATGTGGTCGATTCCGACCGTCGCGGCTCCTACCTATACCTCACGCGCCCCGCCCGTCTGACAGGTTGTTGAGCTCAACTCAATCTGTCATTCGGGGGACCATTGGCACGAACACTTTGGTTGTGGTGCGGCCTCGCGCTCATCGCGCGGACCGCATCGGCGCAATTCACGGACACGAACGCGACGGACACGCTGCGGCTGACGCGCGTCCAAGCGGTCGATACGGCGCTCAAGCGCAATCCGCAACTCGCGGTCGCGCGTGAGCAAGTCGAAGAGGCGCGCGCGCAGAAAGTCACGCAGTGGGCGATTCCGGACCCGACGGGCACGGGGGAAATCTTCCAGCAGCACCCGGCGAACCTCATCGGCATCCAGCGCACGCTCAATACATCGGTCACCATTCCGTTTCCCGATAAGATCCGACTCAACTATCAGATCGGGACGTCGCTCGTTGGGAACGCGCAGGCGAACTATACCGCGCTCAAGCAGCAGATCGCCTCGCAAACCGCACAGACGTACGACTCGCTGCGGGTCGCGCTGCGTCATCATGGTGATCTGACCGAATCCCGGGACCTCTCCGCCGACTTCCTGAAGAAGACGCAAGCCCGATTCGATGCGGGAACGGCTCCGAAGCTGGACGTCATTCGCGCTCAGGTCGGACTGGCGGGGGATCAGAACGCCCTTATCGCTAATGAGCGCGACATTATCACGGCGCGGGCATCGCTCAACCGGCTCCTGGGGCGTAACCTCGGGTTGCCGATCGTGCCGGCGGACTCGCTCGGGGTGCCGCCACCACTGCCACCGCTGGGGCCCGTGGAGCAAAGCGCCCTGGCCGCCCGGCCGGAGCTCATAGGCCTCCAGGCCCAGCTCGCCGGCGCGAAGGCGACGACGACCCTCGCCAAGGAATTCTGGGTTCCCGATCTCATCGGCGGAGTCGAATGGGATTTCGGCGCCCCCGACTTCGCCATCGGGAGCAAGAATCCGATTTATTCCTACGGCGTGTCCATGGCGCTGCCGATCTTCTTCTGGCAGCACACGAGCGGTGACATTCGCAATTCTCGCCATCACGAGCGCGAGCTCGAGGCGTCGTACAAAGATCTCGTCGCGTCGATCGACCAGGATGTGCGGCTGTCGTACGCGACGGCGGCGACGGCGCTCCAGCAGGCAACGTATCTCCGGGATGAACTCGTTCCTTCGGCGCGGGCGGCGTACCAGGTGGCGTCCACGAGCTACGGGCTCGGCGGGTCATCGGCGCTCGACGTCCTCGACGCGCGGCGCGATCTCGTGTCCGCCGAGAGCCAATACACTGACGCGTTAGCCGCGGCGAACCAAGCGGAAGCGAACTTGGAACGCGCGGCGGCCGCTCCCCTCTCTCAATTCCATGGACAATAGATATCTCGCGCTGCTCTGCGCGCTGGCCCTTGCTGCGTGCAAAGGATCGCCGCCGGCCGATGCCGCGACCACGCCGAAGAAGCCCGGGTCAGCGTTCATGCTGACCGAGGACCAGAAGGCGCGTATTCACACCCTGCCGGTCGCGGCAACGACCTTCCGACCCACCGTGATCACGACCGGTACCGTCGCCTTCAATGGCGACCGGTCGACGCCGGTGCTGTCGCAGATTTCCGGGCCGGTGACGCGTATCATGGTCAACACCGGGACCTACGTGCACGTCGGCACGCCATTGGCCAGCGTGACCTCGCCTGATTTCGCCGAGGGGTTCGCCACGTACCAGAAGGCCCAGACGGCGCTGCGGAACACGGCGCGTATCGCGACACTGAACCGCAAGTTGTTCGACGCGGGCGCGATCGCGAAGAGTGACCTCGATCAATCCATCGCCGACTCGGCGTCGGCCGCGGCCGATCGAGACGCGGCGATCGAGCAGATGCGCGCGTTCGGCGTCGACAGCACGACGATCCGCGACATCGAAGAGGGGAAGCCAACCGCGGTCGTCGGCGGGCTCATTCGCGCGCCGATCGAGGGCGTCGTCGTCGAGAAGCTCATCAATCCCGGGCAGGTGATTCAGGCCGGGCAGACGCAGTGCTTCACGATCGCCGATCTCTCGACGGTCTGGGTGATGGCGAACGTGTTCGAGTCGCAGCTGAGCGCCGTCGATCGCGGCGAGTCCGCGGTGATCACGACCGACGCGTCGACGGACTCGTTCCCCGGGCGCGTGGACTACGTCGCCGCGATCGTCGACACGTCGACCCGCGCGACGGCGGTTCGCATCGTCGTCGAGAATCATCGACAGATGCTGAAACGCGATCTCTATGTCCGCGTCGCGATCCATGCCGACCGACCGAAGACGGGTGTCCTGGTTCCGGTATCGGCCGTGCTGCGGGACGAAGAGAACCTCCCGTTCGTATTTGTCGCCGAGCCTGACGGTGGGTTCAATAGACGCTCGATTACGCTGGGCGCCAGGGTGGGCGATCAGTATGAGATACTGACCGGACTCGCGGCCAACGATCACGTCGTGACCGAAGGCGGGTTGTTCATCCAATTCGCCCAGAGCCAATAATGATCAATCGGCTCGTCCGCGCCGCGCTCGCCGAACCGCTGCTCACACTCATCATCTTCGCCGCCCTGGCCGGGGTTGGCGTGTGGTCGTTCACGCGCCTGCCGGTGGACGCGTATCCCGACCTCTCGCCGCCCATGGTCGAGATCATCACGCAGTGGCCGGGACGCGCGACGGAAGAAGTCGAGCGGCTGATCACGGTGCCGGTCGAAGTGGCGATGAATGGGATCCCGCACCTCAAGATCGTGCGGTCGATCTCGCTCTACGGACTCTCGGACGTCATCATGACGTTCGACGATGGGACCGACAACTATTTCGCGCGCGAGCAGGCCTTCGAGCGCATCGGGGACGCGACACTGCCGAACGGCGTCTCGCCGTCGATGTCTCCCCTGTCCGCTCCGTCCGGGCTCGTCTATCGCTACGTGCTCGAGAGCCCGGACCGGTCGCCCATGCAGCTCAAGACGATCGACGACTGGGACATCGTGAAAGCGTACAAGTCCGTGCCCGGCGTCGCCGATCTGTCCCCGCTCGGCGGGCCGACGATGCAATACCAGGTCGTCATCGATCCGACGAAGCTCGCCGGCGCCGGCCTGACCGTTCCGATCGTGGCCAGTGCGCTCTCGGCGAACAACGACAATTCGGGCGGTGGGTTCTATTCCGAGGGCGGCAGCTTCTACTATGTGCGCGGACTGGGCCGCGTCGTGACGCCCCAGGACATCGGGAATATCGTCCTGGCCGTGAAGGACGGGATTCCCGTGCTCGTCAAGAACGTGGCGCAGGTGGTCATTGGGTATGCGCCCAGGCTCGGGCAGTTCAGCTACGACACCGTGAACGACGCGGTGGAAGGCGTCGTGCTGATGCGCACTGGGGAGCAGGCGCAGACCGTGCTCAAGGCGGTCGAGGCGAAGACCGCCGAGCTCAATCGCACGTTGCCGCATGATGTGCACATCGAGCCCTTCTACGACCGCAGCGACCTCATTCACTTCACGACGCGGATCGTCGAGGACAACCTGCTGCGCGGCATCGTGCTCGTGGTCGTCGTGCTCGTGTTCTTCCTCTATAGCGTGCGGTCCGGGCTCATCGTCGCGGTCACGATCCCGCTCTCGTTGTTATTCGCCTTTATTTGTCTCGATCTCCGTCATATCCCCGCGAATTTGCTTTCCATCGGCGCGATCGACTTCGGCATTCTCGTCGACGCGACCGTGGTGATGGTCGAGAATATCCACCGTGAGTTGGCCCAGCGGCATGGGACATCGTACAACGCTCGCGAGGTCATCATCGGCGCCGCCGCGCAAGTGGATCGCCCGATCGTGTATGCCGTTGCGGTCATCGTCACTGGATTCCTGCCCATTTATGTGCTGTCCGGTCCATCGGGGAGACTGTTTACGCCGATGGCTGACACCACGATTTATGCGTTGATCGGCGCGCTGATCGTCACGCTGACGTTGATCCCGCTGCTCTGCCTCCTCTTCTTGGGGCGCGGCGTACGCGATCGCAAGAATCCGGTCTTTGAGTGGATTCTGAAGCAATACAACCGTGGCCTGGGTTGGTGTCTGCAACACAAAGCCATCACGGTCGGCACATCGGTGTTGATCTTTCTGTTGACGATTCCCCTGTGGCTCGGCCTTGGCGCCGAGTTCATGCCGAAGCTGGATGAAGGGGCGCTGTGGGTGCGGGCGACGATGCCGTATACCATCTCGTTCGACGAGTCGTCGCGGCTCGTACCCCAAATTCGCGCTGTCCTTCGCTCATTCCCCGAAGTGACTTTTGTGGCTTGCGAGCATGGGCGACCGGATGATGGGACGGACCCAACCGGATTTTTTAACGCCGAGTTTTACGTCGGCCTGACGCCGTATGGGACATGGCACGGGGCGTATCGGACGAAGCCGGAATTCATCCAGGCCGTCAATAAGAAACTCTCGGCGTTTCCCGGCATCACGTTCAACTACACGCAGCCGGCCGAGGATGCGGTTGATGAGGCAGAGACGGGTCTCAAGAGCTCGCTGGACGTCAAAGTGTTCGGAACTGATTTGACGACCCTCGAGACCCAAGGGCGGGCCATCAAGAAAGAGATGGAGCAGGTGCGTGGCATCACCGACCTGACGCTCGTGCAGGAGCTCGGCCAACCGGCGTTGACGGTCGACATCGACCGCGACAAGATCGCGCGATATGGCGTCAACGTCGCGGATATCAATGGCCTGATCGAGGCCGCGGTCGGTGGTAGTGCGGCCACGCAGGTCGTGCAGGGCGAGAAGCTGTTCGATCTCGTGGTGCGACTCTCCCCGCAGTATCGCGAGACACCCGAGGCGATCGGCAACATCCTCGTGGCCACTCCGGCGGGCGAGCAGATTCCGATTCGCGAGCTGGCGAATATCCAGGTATCGAACGGCGCGGCATTCATCTACCGGGAGAACAATGCGCGCTACATCGGCGTGCAGTACTCGGTCGAGGGACGCGATCTGGCGAGCGCCGTCGAGGAGGCGCAGCGCCGCGTGGCGAAAAACGTCAGCCTGCCATCGGGCTATAACGTCGTGTGGGGTGGTGAATACCGGGAGTACACCGCGTCGAGAGCGCAACTGCAGATCGTGTTGCCCGTCACGTTTATTCTTATCATCGCCGTCCTCTTCGCCTTGTACAGAAATTTCAAGTTCCCGTTGATCACATTGCTCGGCGTCGTGCTGTCCGATCCCATCGGTGGCGTGCTGGCGCTGGCGATCACCGGGACGCCCTTCTCAGTGTCGTCGGGCATTGGATTCCTGGCGCTGTTCGGCGTGTCCGTGCAGACCGCCGTTGTATACATTTCGTACGCGAATGAGCTGCGCCTCGGGGGCATGGATATCCCGGAGGCCGCCCGGCAGGCCGCGCTGCTCCGGCTCCGGCCGATCATGATGACCGCGCTCGTCGCGGCGCTGGGGCTGCTCCCGGCAGCGCTGGCTCATGGTATTGGGACGGACTCGCAGCGGCCGTTCGCGCTCGTTATCGTTGGCGGCCTGTTTTCCCGGCTGTTGATCTCGGTATACCTCATGCCAGTGCTCTATGAGGCCGCGGCGCGCCCAGGGGACCACTTGGCGGTCTGATATTAGATTTGAGGTCTATGCCTGATAGAGGATCGAAATGACGATGCAACTGGAGCCGTTGCGCGGGTTGGCAGCACAAAAGCTCGCGCCGGCTGGTACCGTGCACTGGAACGATGTGCCACCCGATCTGGTCGAGTTCGCGATTCGGCGTGGCGAAGGGCACCTGGCCGATATGGGGCCCTTTGTCGCCGTGACGGCCCCGCATACCGGACGGTCGCCGAAGGACAAGTTCGTCGTGAAGAGTGGCGCGGCCGCGCACGATGTGAATTGGGGCACGGTCAATCAGCCGATCTCGCCGGAGCACTTCAACACCCTGCTCGCGGACGTCCGTCAGTATCTGAATGGTCTCGGCGATCTCTTCGTCCAAGACCTCTACATCGGGGCCGATCCAACGCACCGGTTGCGGGTGCGGTACGTGACGCCGAACGCGTGGCATGCGCTGTTCGTGCGGAACATGTTCATTCGGCCGGAGCCGAGTGATCTGCCGACGTTCGAGCCGAATTTCAGCGTGCTCCACGCGCCGGAATTCCAGGCAGACCCGGCGCGCCATGGGACCCGCACCGGCACGTTTATCATTATCGACTTCGAGCAACGCCTGATCCTCATCGGCGGGACCCGATACGCCGGCGAGCTCAAGAAGTCGATGTTTACCGTCATGAATTATTTGATGCCGAAAGCCGGCGTCATGTCGATGCATTGCTCGGCGAACGTCGGGCCAAAAGGTGACGTTGCGCTGTTCTTCGGTTTGTCGGGTACTGGAAAAACTACTCTCTCGGCCGATCCTGAGCGCTCGTTGATTGGAGATGACGAGCACGGGTGGTCTACCGATGGCGTGTTCAACTACGAGGGCGGCTGTTACGCGAAGGTGATCAATCTTTCGCGCGAGGGCGAACCCGACATCTATCAGACCACGCAGATGTTCGGCACGGTGCTCGAGAACGTCGTGCTGGATCCGACCACGCGGGCGGTGCGGTTCGAGGACCAGTCGATCACCGAGAACACGCGCGCGTCCTATCCCCTGCCCTACATTCGCAATCACGTCCCGAGCGGTCGTGGTGGACATCCCAGCAATATCATTTTCCTGACGGCCGACGCGTTCGGCGTGCTGCCACCGGTCGCGCGGCTCACCCGCGAACAGGCCATGTACTATTTCTTGTCGGGGTACACGGCCAAAGTCGCGGGGACCGAGAGAGGGGTGACGGAGCCGCAAGCGACGTTCAGCGCGTGTTTCGGCGCTGTGTTCCTCGTATGGCCGCCAACCAAGTACTCGAAGCTCCTCGGCCAATATCTCGATAAGCACCCGGCGCGGGTGTGGCTGATCAATACCGGATGGACCGGCGGCGCGTATGGCGTTGGCAAGCGCATCTCACTCGGTCACACGAGAGCGATTGTGCGGGCGGTCCTGTCCGGGTCCCTCGACAACGCGCCCGTCGCGACCGATCCGGTGTTCGGGCTCTCGGTGCCGACCAATGTGACCGGCGTTCCGGACAGTGTGCTGCGTCCCCGCGATGCCTGGGCCGACCGTGCGGCGTACGATGCCGCGGCCGCCAAGCTCGCCGGCATGTTCCGCTCCAATTTCGAAACCGTCGGCGCTGACGCGTATCCCGAAGTTCGCGCCGCAGGCCCACGAGGCTGACCCACATGCGTGCACTCGCTCTGCTCGTTGCGCTCCTGGCGCTCGGCGCGCCCGACACCAAGGTCAATCAGTTCATGTCGTACAACGCGGGCACGAAGACCGTGAACCTCAAGGTGTTCGCCGCGTTCAACAGCGTGCAGGGCGGGTTCAACTTCAACGGCGGCTCGGCCGGGAGTCAGACGATCACGGTGCCGACCGGGTGGAACGTCAACATCGACGTCGTGAACAAGGACGCGATACCGCACTCGGCGATCATCATTGCCGACACGCGTCCCATTCCGAACGCGCCCGACAAGCCGGCGATCGAGCGCGCCTACACCGCCCACCTGACCGATGGGCTCCCGGCGCAGAATGGCGAGGACACGATGAACTTCCAGGCGCCCGCGACGCCCGGAAAGTATTTGATCGCCTGCGGCGTCCCCGGTCACGCGCCGAGCGGCATGTGGATCAATTTCGTCGTGGCCGCGGCGCAGGTACCGAGCTATCAGATGTAGAGCGCGGCGGCCTATATCGTGAAGCGGGCTCGCAGGCGGAGGAGTCGCGATATCCAGACCGGCGCCCCTTCCTTTTCCAAGAAGGTCGCGTAGGACTCCAGGCGCCCGCGCCGCGTCCACCAGCGGCGCTCGAGGTCCGCCCGCCGCAAGGCCGCCCACTTCGCAAGCGCGTCTTGACTCACGACTGGCGACCGAGCGACAAAGGCGATCTCCTCCTCGACACAGCGGCGTTCCATACGCGCGGCGACGCGCTGATTGTAGAAGAGACCCGCGTGCGCGAAGCGCGCATGCACGGACTCGTGGACGATCGCACACGCGATGGTCGACGTGGTCGAGGTCTCCCGCCGCAGGATACGGCTATCGAGACAGATCGCGTTGACGTACTCGGAATAGAAGTGTCGGCCCTCGAACGGCACGATCACAATGACCACGCCATCGCGAATGAGTCGTTCGATGCGCCGACGATTGAATCGGTCGACCTGGTCCAGAGCGGCGGTCACGCGATCGAGGAGCTTCTCACCAGTGTCGGGTACGTCGTAATAGATCGCGACGCCATGGTGGCGTGTGGGCTCGCTCCGCATGTGCGCGCGCACGAGCCAACCGCTCCACGGGAGCCTATGCAAGATGGGTTTGCGACCGCGCCGCGTCATCCTTTCATCACCTGCGCTCCACCGGCATGGTCTGCCGATGGAGCGCTGTTGGTCATCGTGACATAACTACACGGCAAGGAGCTCAGAGCGCGAGCACCCACCCGTAGTCCGAGAACATTTGACCCAATATCAAGAAGAACATAACCATCGATGCACCGGGCGAGGGCTTGTTGTCCAGATCTTCTGGACGGGGCCCGGGCTGCTCCACGACGATTTCTGGCGCCGGATGGGGGTTGTCCGACCCAGGGCCGCCGCCCCCTCTCGTAATCTCGCAGCCCGAGATAAAGAGGGCACAGATCACTGCCCACTTTCTGAGATCAGGGGGTGTCCAGCTTCCCGGCGGTTTACTGATGCTGTTGTCAGACGTGGAGGTTGTGCTAGTGGCAGTCGCGTCTGTGCTGCTCTCCGACTGGTCGCTGCTCGATGCGTCGCTGCTCGATGCGTCGCTACTCGACGCGTCGCTGCTTGGGTCGCCATTCGCGGTGCTGCCGGTCCCTGGATCCGGACTCTGACTCGAAGCATCGGTACCGCTGTTCGGATCACCGGAGTTGACATCGCCGGTGCCTGGGTCCGGTGGGGCGGCATCACTGGTTCCCGGGTCGCCCGTACTCGCACCCGTGCTTCCACCGTCGTCGCCACCGCCGCCACCGCCGCCGCCACCGCCACCACCACCGCACGAGTCGCCGTCGTCGGCCGGGTCCGCACACAGCTTGCCGCTCGGGTCGGATCCGTTGATCGGATCCCCACCCGCATACGCGAACTGATTGATTCCCGCGGCAATGCCGAGCGGATCGGGTGTGATGAACCTGCGGGTGGCGGGGTCATACCACCGCGCGCGCACATAGTAGAGCGACGTGACGCCATCTTCCCACAGCAAACCCTTCCACCGCAGTTGCGTCGTGTCACCCGTCGAGGTGCTGACGCGCGATGCGCCCCACGGATCGTACAGAAGCGACTGTTCGAGCGTCGTGCCCGTGAACTGTCCGATCACATTGCCTATCCCGTCACGGGCATAGTAGTGCAAGGTCGATGCACCCTTCGCACCCGTGATGCGGACGAGCGGAGCATCGGTGCCTGCCGGACTGTAGGCGAACTCCGCGATCCGGGTGTTCGCGGATCCATCCAGGATCGCGAGCAGTTGCCCGCCATCCCAGAGGTAGTAGTGGTCGACTGTTCCGTTCGTAGTACGCCGCGCGAGCTGTCCGTAGTTGTCGTAGTCGTAGATGCGCGTCGTGCTGCCGGACACTACCTGGAGGAGGCGCCCATCGGAGCTCCACGTGTACTGTGGTCCGGCGGAGCTGCTGGTACGGTCTCCATCGGAGTCACCGAGGAACGTGAGGCTGCCCCACGAGGCCAATCGGTTCCCGGCGTGGAACGTGCCGACGGTATCGGCAGATGCGACTTTGACCGTATCGAGATTGCCGGCGGCGTCGAACGAGTAGTTGTCTTGTTCCAGCGTCGCGTACGTCCGCTGTTCACCGGCCGAGCAGCCGTTCCCGTACAACTGGTTGTTGCCGCAGGTGTGGAGCGTATCCGTCCACTTCCCGACCTGCCGCTGCGTTAGCTCGCCGAGTGGGTCGTATGTGTAGAATTCGACGGTGTCGGGGGCGGGGATTCCGTGGTCGAGCTCAACAACCCGACGCGTCGAGTCGTACCCGTAACCGCGATAGAGCCCGAGGCTACTCCAAGTCGTATTATTGAGTGTGCCGATACTCGTATAGGCGTCGTTCCGCATCACCGAACTGCCCGCGTAGGTCACGGTGTCCGGTTTGAACAGGGCGTTATAGCGGAAGGCAATCGAGTCACTGCCGACGTGGATCGAGTTGAGGAAGCTCGTCGTCGGGTCGTAGTGGTAGGCGCGCGGATAGGGATCGATGCCGGTCACGTTGCTGCTCGTCGTGATGGCGACGGAATCCACGCGACCGCGCGAATCGCGGAAATAGGTGCGCTTGAAGGACCGGTTGCCCGCCAAGAGGAAGATCGTCATCGTCGAATCGACGCGTCCCGTGGTGCGCGAGACGTAGGTGAACTCCCGAGTGACCGGATTCCAGGCGTTGATCGTATCGCCGAGCTGAGAGGTCGTGATCACCTCCAGCGTATCGAGCTCGCCCGTCATGCTCGCCGGCCGATGGACATGGGTGATCCGCAAGAGCGGATCGTACAGATACTTGGTCATCTGCCCGCGCCGATTCGTGATGGTCGCCGGTGTGAGGCGCGTCGTGTAGGTCGTGGTGACCGTACGATTCATCGGATCGGTTTGCGTGACCGGTAGGCTGAAGGCGTTGTACGTCGTCGTATACGTCTGCCCATTGGGGTCGGTGGTGGCGGTCACGTTCAGTCCGTCCCGGGTGTAGACCGTGGGCGCCGCGTGCACGCCATCAAAGACCGAGTCGATGCGGTTGAGCAGGTCGTAGAGCCTGGTCGTCACGACGGTCGGACTGCCTTTCCCACTGACGCGAACGATGGAATCACGGCCAAACCGATCGAATCGCTTGGCCGTGTAGCGATAGCTTGGCCAGGCGCTCACCGTGTCGAGATTGCCGGTCACCGCGTCGTAATGAAAGCGCGTTGTATCCCCGGCCGCGTCGACCATCGACGTGTCGCGGAGTAGGGCGTTCGGATGGAAGCGCTTGGTGGAACCGTCAACGCTGGTCGAGTCGATATGGCCACGGCTCCCGAGAAAGTTGGTCTGCGTCGGCCGATGGGGGCCGGAGATCGTCGCCACCTGTCCGAACGCGCCGTACGTGTAATACGTCGGATCCTCGCCCCCGTGCTGGCTCATCGTGAGGAAGGGCCCGTTGTACGACGCTGTGTCGTGGGCGCCGATCGGGTGCGTCTCCGCGATGGCGAATCCGTTGACATCACGACCGATCTTGGTCACGATCCCCATCGTCGTGGTCGAGACCAACGGCTGGCCCCAGGGGTCCACCGTGAACCGCGACGTATCGCCGGCGGTCGTGGTCACCATCGCCTCGATCGTGTCCGCTTCCACGGGCGTCCACGGCGAGGAGGCGGTCGGGCTCGTCGGCACACCGACGAGCTGCCACGGTCGATACGTCGTCACGAGGTTGATGGTGCTCAACTGGCCCGTCGAGTTGAAATCGAACTGCGCCGACGGTGAGGTCACCGTGACGAGCTTCGACGCGACGGGCTCGTAGCCGTACGTCGACAGGTTGCCATTCCGATCGATGAGCGAATCCAACCGTCCCTGAGCGTCGTATCCGAACTTCGAGCTCTTGTTATCAGGATCGGTCCAGGATCGGAGGTATCCATTCGCATCAACCGTCACGGTCGTCACGCGCCCGCTGTCCGGCCCGCCGTCGGCGCCCGGCTCCACGATACTCGCCAGATACCCCGCGGCGTTGTAGTTCAGCGTGATGACGGCATGCGCGCCATTGTACATCCGCTGGGGATCTGTGACCGTGAGCACGCGCGGGGCGGCACCGGTATCATTCGCGCTGAGGCTGGCGTCGAACGTGAAGCCAACGGTGTCGGCCTGCGTGCGCCCAATGAGCAACGTGCTGGTGTTGCTATAGAACTCCTTCGAGGAGTCCGGGTACAGGCGATCGAACCCCTGGAAGTTCCCGTGCGAATCGAATTGCAGCGAGATCGTCGCAAACACGCCAGCCGGCAGGATCGGCACGCACACCGGTTGGCACCCGTTCGTCGTGTTATACGTAATCGACGACCCGGATCCATCCTGGACCATCAACTTGTACTGGTCGATGTGCCCGCCGTTGTGGATGTAACTGTACAACACGGGTACGCCCGCAATCGTCCAGCCACGCGCGACGTGCGAGCTCCGGTTGTTGACGATCGACAGCGCATGCGTCGTATCGATGAACTGTTCGGTATGATCCGCGTAGTTCGCCGTGACGACCAGCTGCATCTGGTAGACGCCGGTACCGGGGTTGGTCAGCGTGTTGTCGACGTTGATCACGCCGGCCAGGCGGAACGGTCTCCCCGAGTGATTCGCCGGCGAGCCGGCGAAGTTGAGGACTTGCTCACCGTTGGTGAACGTCGCCAGAGTGCCGAGCACGTAGGCGCGGAGTTGGAACGTCTGCACCGTGTCGGTGAGGGGCTGCGCCATGGTGACGTCCGCGTACACCGTGGGACGGAGCGCAACACGGTCGCCGTTGTAGACCAGCGTCACACCGCGTGCCACATCACGGGAGATGTGGGGCACTGTGCTAGCCGTAGCCTGCGCGGCGAAACAACTTGACGCGCACCGCTTGTAATCCTGGTCTTCCTGGTTCGTATAGGCCGTCGACACCGTCATGTGGCTCAGGACGGTGTAGTTGTACGAGCCAGAATCAGAGAAGCTGCCGGTCGTCGCGGTGAGCTGAATCGTCCCGGTGGAGTTCAGCGTGTCCGTGACGGAGTACGACACCGAGACCGTGTCGGTCGTGGTGGCCGGAACAGTGACACTCGAGGCGCACTACAATTCGCC